>SWCD01001114.1_pt1 | contig 24498 bp, 23 predicted proteins | sample 4693011 | NCBI WGS metagenome assembly SWCD01 (sample SAMN10267278, study PRJNA491770) | bioreactor metagenome | isolation source: DHS bioreactor inoculated with marine | place: Japan: Omine Ridge, Nankai Trough | reverse complement strand
GGGGGGGCTCGGCCCGTTCGAAGCGACCCTTCTGGCACTTCTGCCGCAGGTCGGCACAGAACCCCTGCTGGCAGCGATCATCGCCTACCGGGCTCTCTACTACGCCCTGCCCGCCGTGCTCGGCGGGTTGGTGCTGATCCGGGGCCCCCGCAGCGACCGCACAGGCGATCGTGTCCGGCCAACCGCCGCGCTCGTCCCGCTCGCCTCGGCGCCGAACCTGCCGTTCCTGCTGGACGCGGTGATCGACCACGCGCCGCGCGCCGAGGCGGCGCTGCTGCGCCATGGCCGCCTGGCGCTGGCGACCGACCGCGCCGGCCGGCCCGCCGCCATGGTGGCGCCGACCGGCCAGAGCCTGGTGATGCTCTCCGACCCGCTGCGCCCCGGCGCCGACCCCGGCGAAACACTCTCGGTCCTCGCCGGGCTGGCCCGCGCCGGGTTGCGCGCCCCGGTGCTCTACAAGCCGGGCGCCCGCCTCGCCGCCGCCGCCCGGGCCCGCGGCTGGCGGGTCGCCCCGGTGGCGTGCGAGGCCTGGCTCGACCCGCGCGGGTTCACCACCGCCGGCAAAAGCCGCGCCGGGTTGCGCCGCAAGCTCCGCCGCGCCGAGGCCGCCGGGGTCACCGTCACCGTCCATCCGCCCGGCAGCGCGCACCGGCTTCCGCTCGACGAGATGGCGCAGGTCGCGGCCGGCTGGGCCGCGGCGCATGGCGGCGAACGCGGGTTCTCGATGGGGAAATGGGCGCCGGACACGCTCGATTGGGCACATGTGGTCCTCGCCCGCGGCGCCGAGCGGCAGCTCCTCGGCTTCGTCACCCTGCATGCGAACGCGCGCGAACACACGCTCGATCTGATGCGCGCCGGCGACGATGCTCCGGACGGGCTGATGTACCTGCTGGTCAGCCGGGCGATCGAGGCGGCCGGCCGGGCCGGCGTGTCGCGTTTCTCGTTCGCCGCCGTGCCCGTCGCGCCGACAGCGGACGATCCCGCCCCGCTGCGCGCGCTGCGCTGCCGGCTCGAAGCCGCCACCGGCGCCGGCGGGCTGCGGCAGTTCAAGACCGCCTTCGCGCCCAACTGGGAGACGCTCTACATCGCGGCACCCGGCCTCGCCGCGCTCGCCGCCGGCGCGCTCGACATCGCCCGCGAGATCACCCGCACCCGGTGAAACCCGGGCGGGCTACCGCTCATCTTCTCTGGCTCGGAAATACTCCGGGGGTGTCGGGAGGTGTCGGGGGGTGCCGAGAGGCTGGCCCCCCACCGCGACCGGCCGCCGCTGACGCCGAGTTCAACATCTTCATGCAACATCGCGATTTGCCCCCGCCCGGCTTTCGTGGCAGAGATCGCCCGTCACACCCCGGGGAGGCCCCAAGATGCCCAGCGACACCTTTGCCCGCATGCTCGCCGACAACGCCTGGCTGATGGCCGACGGCGCCACCGGCACGACCCTGTTCAACATGGGGCTCACCTCCGGAGATTCGCCGGAGCTCTGGAACGTCGACCGGCCCGACAACATCCGCGCGCTCTACCGCGGTGCGGTCGAGGCGGGGTCGGATATCTTTCTCACCAATTCCTTCGGCGGCACCGCCGCGCGGCTGAAACTGCACGACGCCCAGGCAAGGGTCGGCGAACTCAACCGCGCCGCCGCCGCACTCGGCCGCGAGGTCGCCGACGCCGCCGGGCGCCCGGTCATCGTCGCCGGCTCGATGGGGCCGACCGGCGAGATCATGGAGCCGATGGGCCCCTTGAGCTTCGACAGCGCGGTCGAGATGTTCCACGAACAGGCCGAGGCGCTGAAGGACGGCGGGGCCGACGTGCTCTGGGTCGAGACGATCTCCTCGCCCGACGAATACCGCGCCGCCGCCCGTGCCGCCGAACTGGCCGCGATGCCCTGGGTCGGCACCATGAGCTTCGATACCGCCGGGCGCACGATGATGGGGTTGACCTCGACCGATTTCGCCGGCCTCGTCGCTGAGCTCGCCCACAAGCCGCTTGCCTACGGCGCCAATTGCGGCGTCGGCGCGTCGGACCTGCTGCGCACCATTCTCGGGTTGGCGGTCGCCGACAACGGCGTGCCGATCGTCGCCAAGGGCAATGCCGGGATCCCGAAATACGTCGAGGGCGAAATCGTCTACGACGGCACCCCGGCGCTGATGGCCGACTATGCCGAGCTTGCCCGCAACGCCGGCGCTTCGATCATCGGCGGCTGCTGCGGCACCACGCCGGACCACCTGCGGGTGATGCGCGAGGCGCTGGAGACCCGGCCGAAGGCGGCCGAACGGCCGACGCTCGAGGAGATCGAGGCCAGGCTCGGCGGGTTCTCCTCCGGGACCGACGGCACCGCGATCTGCGGCCACAGCGCGCACGCCCCCAAGCAACGCGAACGCAAGGGACGCCGGCGGCGGAGCGAATAGGCTCGCCGACCGGGGGGCAGCCCCCCGGGCCCCCCGAGGTATTTCGCGACCAAAGAAGACGATGTCTGACCGTCGAGGCGAAGCTGGGCGAGGGGTGGGCGAACTCGGACACTGGGTGAAATGACTGATTTCATTGACGTTAGCGGTACCGTGGTTGTCGCGGGCGAAGCGACCGAACCGGCGCCCCGTCGCCCCGCGCGGCTCAGAACAGCTCCAGTTGGTCGCCGGGTTTCGGCGGCACCGCAAACAGATCGGTCCTGAGCTCCGGCAATCCCGTCGCCAGGCCCAGCCGTTTCACCGCGACATCGAACCGCGCGGCCACCAGCCGGGCGTAATGCCCCTCGCCCCGCATCCGCTTGCCCCAGTCGGCGCTGTAATCCTTGCCGCCGTGCATCTCGCGGACCCGGGCCATCACCCGGTCCGCCCGCTCCGGGTAGTGTTCGGCGAGCCAGTCGCGAAACAGGCCGGCCACCTCGAACGGCAGCCGCAGCATGATCCAGCTCGCCGCCCGCGCCCCGGCCTCGGCACTCGCGGCGAGGATCGCCTCGAGCTCCGGGTCGGTCAACGCCGGCACCACCGGCGCGACCATGACCCGCACCGGCACCCCGGCGGCGCTGAGCGCGCGGATCGTCTCCAACCGCCGCGCCGGTGCCGGGGCGCGCGGCTCCATCGCGCGCGACAGACCCGGGTCGAGCGTCGTCACCGAGATGCCGACCTGCGCCAGCCCCTGGGCGGCCATCTCCGCCAGCAGATCGAGGTCGCGCTCGACCAGCGCGCCCTTGGTCACGATCGCGACCGGGTGACGGTGATCGCGCAACACCTCGAGCACCGCGCGCATGATCTGCCGGTCGCGCTCGATCGGCTGGTAGGGATCGGTATTTGTGCCGATGGCCAACACCTTCGGGCGGTAGGATCTGCGTGCGAGCTCGCGTTCGAGCTCCCGGGCCGCGCCCGGCCGGGCGATCAGCCTGGTCTCGAAGTCGAGCCCCGCAGACAGGCCGAGCCAGGCGTGGCTGGGTCTCGCGAAACAATAGATGCAGCCGTGCTCGCAGCCCCTGTAGGGGTTGAGCGAGCGGTCGAAGGGCAGGTCGGGCGAGCTGTTGCGGGTGATGACCGAGCGCGGGCGCTCGTCGCGCACCTCGGTGCGCAGCACCGCGAGCGGCGCGTCCACCGGCCAGCCGTCATCGACCGCGACCCGGTCGTGGCGCTCGTACCGGCCGGGCGCGTTGGTCGCCGCAGCGCGCCCGCGGCGGCGGTCTCGGGGAATCTCCGGGATTTCGATCGTCGTCATGCGACGAGAATGGAACAAATAGAGAACGCTGGCAACAGCCTCATGTTTCCCATGAGATATTTTCACTCAACACCGGGCGTTTGCGGCGCTATGGGTCGGCAATCGCGCCGCGCGCGTCGCAAATCGACCAGCCCGGGCGCCGCAACTGGCGAAGGCTGGGCCAGGCCAACCAAGCGGGTCGCCATGCCCGCCTCCACGAGGACACCGCCCATGTCGGACGACAACGACGACCTCATCCTCTCCGAGCTCGACGACGAAGAGCTTACCGCCCAGGTCCACGACGACCTCTACGACGGGCTCAAGGAGGAGATCGAGGAGGCGACGAACATCCTGCTCGAACGCGGATGGACCCCGTACCGGGTGCTCACCGAGGCGCTGGTAGCCGGGATGAAGGTGGTCGGCGACGATTTCCGCGACGGCATCCTGTTCGTACCCGAGGTGCTGCAGGCCGCGAACGCGATGAAGGCGGGGATGGCGATCCTCAAGCCGCTGCTTGCGGAGACCGGAGCGCCCACCATCGGCCGGATGGTGATCGGCACGGTCAAGGGCGACATCCACGACATCGGCCAGAACCTGGTGACGATGATGATGGAGGGGGCCGGGTTCGAGGTGAAGAACATCGGCATCAACAACCCGGTCGAGGCCTATATCGAGGCGCTCGAGGAATTCGACGCCGACATCCTCGGCATGTCGGCCCTGCTCACCACCACCATGCCCTACATGAAAGTGGTGATCGACGAGCTGGTCGCCCAGGGCAAGCGCGACAAATACGTGGTGCTGGTGGGCGGCGCACCGCTCAACGAGGAGTTCGGCCGGGCGATCGGCTCCGACGCCTATTGCCGCGACGCCGCGGTGGCGGTGGAGACGGCCAAGGACTTCATGGCCCGCAAGCACAACCAGATGGCGGGATAGGCCGGCGGTGGCGGGCGGCGGCCGCCAGCGGGCGGATTTCTGCCCGGCGGCAACGTGCCGGGGCTTTTTCCCGGCGCCCGCGCCCCCTATGTGGGGGATCATGCCCCCTGTCCGTTTTCTCCTCTTGCTGTTTCTCGTGATCGCCGCCGGCGGCGCGACCGTCTGGGTCGCCTGGGCCGCCGCGCAGGCCGGGCGGCTCGACGGCCAGACGATGATGGCGATGATGCCGCTGGTCATGCTGGCCGCGATCGCCTGGCGGGGGTTGACCGGAAACAAGGACTGATCCCGGGCAAACGCATCCTCCGCGCCAGCCCGGCCGCAAGGAGACCGACCGCATGAAACTCGACAAGCTGGTTCTGATCATCGTCGTCGTGCTTGGCGCCATGGTCGCCAGCGGCTGGATCGCCTCGCTGATCCTGGCGGCATTCGCCGTGCCCCTTGGGTGGCTGGCGATCCTGCCGGCAGCACTTGTCGGCTATATCGCCTGGCGGGTGCTGGAAGAGCGGCTGCACAATGCCGAAGATGACCATTACGACAGGATAGAAAAATGATCGTTCTGACCACCGACAGCTACCCCGGCCGCGAGGTCGAGCCGCTCGGCCTCGTGCGCGGCTCGACCGTGCGCGCAAAACACATCGGCTCCGACATCGTCGCCTCCCTGCGCAACATCGTCGGCGGCGAGGTCAAGGAATACGCCTCGCTGATGGCCGGCGCCCGCGAACAGGCCTATGACCGGATGATCGCCGAAGCCGAGCGGCTCGGCGCCGACGCGATCCTGGCGACCCGGTTCGAGACCTCGAACATCGCCCAGGCCGCGTCGGAGATTCTCGCCTACGGCACCGCCGTGCGCTTCAAGTGACGCCGGACGACGCAATCCTCACCCGCGTGGGGCTCGCCGCCCCGGCGGTGCAGGCCCGGGTGCTGGTGATCGGCTGCGGTGCGCTGGCGCGCGAGATCCTTGCCGTGCTGGAGGCGAACGGGCTGGGCCATGTCGATCTCACCTGCCTGCCGGCGATCCTGCACAACACGCCCGACCGGATCGTGCCGGCGCTCGAGGCGGCGCTGGCGAAACACCGCGACGCCTACGAGACGATCTTCGTGGCCTATGCCGATTGCGGCACCGGCGGTGCGCTGGCGGCGCTGTGTGCGCGCGAAGGCATCGAGATGATCGAAGGCCCGCATTGCTACAGTTTTTTCGACGGCAATGCCGCCTTCGCCGAGCGCGGCGAGGTGACCAGCTTTTTCCTGACCGATTTCCTCACCCGTCAGTTCGAGGCCTTCGTGGTCAAACCGCTCGGGCTGGACCGGTATCCCGACCTGGTCGCGACCTATTTCGGCAATTACGAGAAGCTGGTCTATCTCGCCCAGACCGACGATACGGCGCTCGACGCCAGGGCCCGCGCCGCAGCCGAGTACCTCGGGCTGGTCTTCGAGCGGCGGTTCACCGGCTACGGCGATCTCACCGCGGCCCTCAAGGGGCTCTGATCCCTGGTTTCGCGCGACAATCGCGCCGCGACGTCCGCCGCGGGGCGCGATTTCCCGAAACCCGGCGCGCCGCGCCGGAGGCTCGCCGGTGTCACGCCGCCGGCCCCCGGCGCCTGTCACCCGCAGCGGCGGGCGAACCCTCAGGCCACCGCCGCCAGAGCCCGGATCCGTTCGACCATCGCCCGCAACCCGTTGGTACGCTGGCCCGACAGGTGCTCTTCGAGCTTCAACCGGGCAAGCTCGGCCTGGGCGTCGACCTGGCCGACCTCGGCCACCGGCACCCCGGAATAGAGCGCTTTGAGCACGGCGATGATTCCGCGCACGATCAGCGCATCGGAATCGCCGCGGAAGCTGAACACGCCACCTTCGATTTCGGGCACCAGCCAGACCTGGCTCGCACAGCCCGACACCCGCGTTGCCGGCACTTTCAGCGCCGGGTCGAGCGGCTCCATCTTCTTGCCGAGGTCGATCACTGTCGCGTATCGGTCTTCCCAATCGTCGAGGAACGAAAAATCCTCGACGATCTGTTCGAAGCTTTGCGTGGCCATGCCGCTGTCTCCTATCCGTTCGGCTTCCCTTAGACCGTTTCGAGCCGAAGCTGAATCACTCTTTTGGTCAAACCCGGGCGGCAACCCCGATATGTCGCAACAGCCCGCGCCGCGGGCCGCGGGGCCGGATCGGGGCCTGCCGCGCGCCGACAGCGCCGTCAAAGCGCCCCTGCCCCGTGACATGCCGGCTTTTCAAATCCGCCCGCCTGCGCTAGTCAGAGGCAGGACCACGGGGGAAGTTCAAGCATGGCCCGCATTGCCCGCATATTCGTCGCGCTCGGCCTCGGCCTGGCTGTCGCTGCCTGCGACACCGGTATCAACCTCAACCCGCTCACCTGGTTCAACTCCCTGAGCGCGGACGAAGGGCTGGTGGCGCTCGAACCCGCCGACGGCTGGCCGGACGATGTCGACCGGCGCCTGGTGATCGACCAGGTCACCGCGCTCAGGATCGAAAAGACCACGGCGGGCGCGATCGTTCATGCCACCGGGCTGCCGCCGCGGCTGGGCTACTGGGATGCCGAGCTGGTGGCCGAGAACGACGGCGAGCCGGTCAACGGCGTGCTGACCTACATCTTCAAGGTCGCCACACCCCGCTGGGCCACCGACGCATCGACGCCCTATGCCCGCACGATCGAGGCCGCGGCCTTCATTCCCAACGTGAAGCTGACCGCCGTCCGGTCGATTCGGGTCATGGGCGCACAGAACTCGCGCACCGCCGGACGCTGACCGGGGCGCGGCCGCCGGTCCCGGTCGGAGCCGGACGGGTCGCACAGCGTCATTCTGCCCCCCGGGCCGAGACCGCGGCCCGGCGCGCTGTGCCGGAGGACGCCGACGGGCGCTCACCGCATTCATATTTCGATATTTCCGGGAATCCGGTTTTCCGGATTCCCGGAAATCTGGTATCCCGGAATTCACACTGCAAATCAGTCCGTTAAGAGTGATCCGCGGCAGGGAACGGTGGAGATCACGCCAGGCATAAGGCCTCGGCCTGGCTGGCCCGCGCACCGACCGGAGTCCGGGTCTACCGCACCTGCGCGCCCGCCCCGGGGCAGGCTGCAACCCTCGCAGCGTCGGTCGGTCGCAACGGCATTGCCGACCCGGATCGGGGCAAGAGCGGCCCGCCCGGCCCCGCAACCGCCGCCGCCGATCTCGTCGGTGCAGGTCGCAGTCGGTCAGCCCGGGTCCGCGCCGGTCGTCAGAGCTCGATCACCAGAACGTCCTGCCCCTTGGCGGACAGGGCCAGCTTGCCGTCGCAGAGCCGCAACGCATCTTCGCCGAACACTTCGCGCCGCCAGCCGCTGAGGGCGGCGACGTTGCGCTTGCCGGCGGCGATCAGGTCGAGGTCGGCGGCCGAGGCGATGAGCTTCTGCGCCACCTTTTCCTGTTCCGAGCGGGCCTTCAGCAGCACCCTGAGCAGATCGGCCAGCGCCGGGTTGACCTGGAGCTTCTCGCGCCCGTTGTCGCGCGGCTTGGGCATATCTTCGGGCGGGGTCTCCAGCCCGGCCTTCACCGCCGCGAGAATCCCCTCCGATATCTCGCCCCGGCGTGCCTCGCGCAGCAACAGCCGCGATCGGCTCAGGTCTTGCGGCGTCGCCGGCTTGGTCGAGGCAAGCTCGAGCAGCGCGTCGTCCTTCATCACCCGGCTGCGCGGGATGTTGCGCGATTGCGCATAGACTTCCCGGAACCGGGCCAGCTCGCGCACGACCGAGAGGAACTTGCCCGAACTGGTCCGGGTCTTGATCCGCAGCCAGGCCTCGGCGGGCTCGACCCGATAGGTCTCCGGATCGGTCAGGACCGCCATCTCCTCCTCGACCCAGGCGCTGCGTCCGCTGGCGGCAAGCTCGGTCGACAGCACTTGGTAGATGTCGCGCAGATGGGTCACGTCGCCGAGCGCGTATTTGGTCTGCGCTTCCGACAGCGGCCGGCGCGACCAATCGGTGAAACGCGACGATTTGTCGAGCTGCGCCTTGGCGATCCGGCGCACCAGCGTCTCGTAGCCCACCTGGTCGCCGTAGCCGCAGACCATCGCCGCCACCTGGGTGTCGAACAGCGGATGCGGGATCAGCCCGGCATCGACGTAGAAGATCTCGAGATCCTGGCGGGCGGCATGAAACACCTTCACCACGTCGCGGTCGCGGAACAGATCGTACAGCGGCTCCAGCGAAAGCCCCTCGGCGAGCGGATCGACGAGCACTGCGTCGCCGTCCCCGTCCCCCGGCACGGCGAGCTGCACGAGGCAGAGCTTCGAGTAATAGGTCCGCTCGCGAAGAAACTCGGTGTCGACGGTCACGTAGGGGTGGGCGGCAGCGCGGGTGCAGAACTCGGCCAGCGCCTCGGTCGTTGTAAGGGTTATCATTCGGATCCGTGTTTCGTGGGGCTCACGCCGGTTCGCCCCCGTTTAGGCGCAAACACGAAAGAATGAAAGGGGGCGTGCCACGCGCGCCCGTTCCGGCGGACCTAGCGCGACAGGATCGCCTTGCGCTTGTAGTCTTCCTTGTCGGTGCTGCCGTCGTCGTAGTTGATCCAGACGGTCACGGTATCGACCGTTCCGGAGGGGAAGGTGACGTAGGGCAGGATGTCCTTGGCCTTGAAGTCGTTCGGACGGGTTTCGCCCTCGTAACAGGGCTCGACCGTGAGCCGCTTGCGTTTCTGGTCGTTGATCGCATAGCTGATCCGGTCGATGCCGCAGCGCCAGGCGAGAATATGGGTGAACACGAGCTGGTCGTCGCCGTTGTATTCGCGCAGCGAAACCCAGTCGGCCCGGGTGAAGTCGAGCATCGGTTTGACCTCCTCGGCGGTGGTGAACTGCCCTGCCGAGGCCGGTTGGCCCCAGACGGCGAGCGCGGCACAGAAGATGCCGGCGGTGCGGTTCACGAGGCTCTGGACACGCATGAATACTCCTGACTGGGCGTTCGCGGCTTTCGTTCCCGCGCCGCTTGCCGGTATATAGTGGGAACTGCAGAGAGGCAGGGCAAGGCGATCATGGGCAATCTGGGCGGATCGGCGGACAGTTTCAACATCCTGATCGTCGCACAGGCCGGCCGGTTGCAGTACGAAGCCATTCTTTTCGCGGCGTCTTTGCGGCATTCCGATCCCGGTTTTTCCGGTCGGCTGATCGTTGCCGAACCCCGTCCCGGCGGCGCCTGGGCGAAAGATCCGCGGATCGACCCGGCCGCCCGCGACGCCCTCGCCGAGCTCGGCGCCGAGATCGTCCCCTTCGACGCGGTGCACTTCGGCGAAGCCTATCCGCAGGGCAACAAGATCGAGGCTCTCGCCGCCCTTCCCGAGGGCGCGCCCTTCGTCTTCTTCGACAGCGACACCGTGGTCACCGGCGCGCTTTCCGCCGTAGCGTTCGATTTCGCCCGTCCCGCCGCCTCGATGCGGCGCGAAGGCAGCTGGCCGGAGATCGAGCTCTATGGCCCCGGCTACAGCCAGATCTGGAAATCGCTCTACGACAGGTTCGGGCTCGATTTCGACAGCTCGCTCGACCTCGCCGAACCGGACGAATACTGGGAGCGCTATCTCTATTTCAACGCCGGCTGGTTCTTTGGTGCCGACCCGGCCGGCTTCGGCCAGTCCTTTCTCGACATCGCCCGCGCGATCCGCGACGACCCGCCGCCGGAACTCGCCCTCCAGAGCCTGGATCCCTGGCTCGACCAGGTCGCCCTGCCACTGGTCATTCACGGCCTGGGCGGCGGCCGGCCCGGACCGGAGCTCGCCGGGCTCGACGGCGATGTGAGCTGTCACTGGCGGGTGCTGCCGCTCGCCTATGCCCGCGAAAGCGACCGGGTGATCGAGGTGATCGAGGCCGCCGCGGCGCCGAACCGGATCAAGCGGGTGCTGAAAACCTATGAACCGATGCGCAAGATGATCTACCAGGGCCAGGGCCACAAGGTGCGCGCCCTGGTCGACCGCAACGCCCTGCCGCGGCGCGAAAAGGCGCTTCGCAACCGGATCAAGCGCGCAGGGTTCTGGACGCGGTGAGGCGCGCGGGCCTGCGGACGCGCCGTGAGGCTGATGGGCGGATCGGTAACACGCGCGGGGTGCGCCCCGGCACCCACGCGCCCCACACGCGCGGGCACTCACCCGCTGCGATACCGCCGGACCCGACGCCCCGGGTCCCGAGCCCCGGTCACCGCCCTGCCCCGGCGGGGTTTCGAGCCGCGCCGGCCGGCCGGCCCATCGCGGCCCGCGGCGACACTTGAGACAACATTCACCGAATCAAACCCACCGCCGGCCCGGACGGACCTTGACCCTAATTTTACCCGGGCGTAAACGGGGATTCCATTATCACCCGGGTAGAATCATGAACACCGACAGCCATACCGCTTTCATCGGCACCGCGCGCGTGGCCCGCGGCCCGAAAGAGACACTGGCGACCACGCTCGCAGCCATGGGCCACGGGGCGCATCCGGAGGGCCTCCTGGTGTTTTCCGATCGCACCGGCGCCCAGACCGATCTCAACCTGTCGGGCCGTCCTGCCGAAGACCGCGCGCCGCGGGGCTTTCGCCCGGGCGGCGCACGCCGGCCGGGGCGCCCGAAGCTCGGGGTAACCGCGCGCGAGGTGACGCTGTTGCCGCGCCATTGGGACTGGCTCGCCACCCAGCGCGGCGGCGCTTCGGCCGCGCTGCGCCGGCTGGTGGAAGAGGCCCTGCGCGCCGATGCGCCCGCGCCGGTCGCCGGGCGCGATGCAGCCTATGCCTTCCTCACCGCGATCGCCGGCGACCTGCCCGGCTACGAAGACGCGATCCGCGCGCTCTACGCCGACGGCGGCGCGCGGTTTGCCGCGGCCATCGCCGCCTGGCCCGACGACATCGGCGCCCACGCCCGCGAGCTCGCCGGGCTATGATGCCGCATATCGCCCCCACCGACGACAGCGCCGCCGCCCTGTTGGCGCGCGCGTTGCATGGCCCCGTCACCATGCTCAACCTGCTGCGGTTCCGCGATGTCGCAGAGTACCGCGACGCGCCGGGCCTCGCCCCGAAGGCGCCGATCTCCGGGCGTGCGGCCTATGCCCGCTACGAGGCCGGCATCACGCCCCTGCTCGAGGCGTCCGGCGGCGAGGTGCTGTTTTCCGGCACCGGCGGGCAATGGTTCATCGGTCCCGAAGCCGAGCGCTGGGACCATGTGCTGCTCGTCCGCCAGGCCAGCGTCGCGCGTTTCCTCGCCTTCGCGCGGGATCCCGTGGCCCGGGAAATCGGCGCCCACCGCACCGCCGCCCTGGCCGACAGCCGGTTGCTGCCGCTGGTCGCGGATCAGCCGGCAAACACCTGAGACATGTCCCGGAACCCCTTGATCTCCAGAGGGTTCCCGGATGGATCGCGAAAGAACATCGTCCATTGTTCGCCGGGCTGACCTTCGAACCGGACCGTCGGCGCGATCACCCAATCGACGCCTGCCGCCTGCAACCGGTCCGCCAGGGCCCGCCAGGCAGCATACTCCAGCACCACGCCGAAATGCGGCATCGCCACCAGATGCGCGCCGACCCGGCCGGTATCGGCGGTGGCGAAGGGGGCCCCGAGGTGCAGGCTGAGCTGATGGCCGAAGAAGTCGTAATCGACCCAGGTTTCGGTCGAGCGCCCCTCGGCACAGCCCAGCAGCCCACCGTAGAAGGCGCGTGCGGCGTGAAGGTCTGTCACATTGACGGCGAGGTGAAAGGGCGTGGCCATTGGGCACTCCGGTCCGGTTTCTTCCCTGACCCTAACGCAACCGTTCGCGCGGTCCACCCCGATGCCGGTGGGGAAAACAGGGTTCTTTTCCCCTGCGACCGATTGCCCCGGGGGCGCGCTTCGCCTAGCTTCGCGCCAAAACCACCCAAACGACAAAGATCAGGGAGAGAGAGACATGACCCAGGGCTTCGACACACTTCAAGTGCACGCAGGCTATGAGCCGGATCCGGACAACGGCGCGCGCCAGGTGCCGATCTACCAGACCACCGCATACGTGTTTCGCGACGCCGACCACGCCGCGGCGCTCTTCAATCTCCAGGAAGTGGGCAATATCTACTCGCGCCTGACCAACCCGACAGTGGGCGCGCTGGCGAACCGGATCGCCGCCCTTGAAGGCGGGGCCGGCGGTGTCTGCACCTCGTCTGGCCACGCGGCCCAACTCATGGCGCTCTACCCGCTGATGGCCCCGGGGCTCAACATCGTCTCCTCGAACCGGCTCTACGGCGGCACCTTCACCCAGTTCACCCATGTCTTCCGCCGTTTCGGCTGGGAAGCGAAATTCGTCGATTTCGACGATCCGGAGGCCGTGGCCGCGGCCATCGACGACAATACGAGGGCGATCTTCTGCGAATCGATCGCCAACCCGGCAGGCGTGCCCACCGACCTGCCGGCGATCGCCAAAGTGGCCGATGCCGCCGGACTGCCGCTGGTGGTCGACAACACCGCGGCCACCCCCTGGCTGTGCAAACCGATCGAGATGGGCGCAACCATCGTTATCAATTCCACCACCAAATACCTCACCGGCAACGGCACGGTCACCGGCGGCGCCATCGTCGACAGCGGCACCTTCGACTGGTCGGCCTCGGGCAAGTTCCCCTCGCTCTCCGAGCCTGAACCCAACTACCATGGCATCAAATTCCATGAGGCGCTGGGGCCGATGGCCTATACCTTCTACGGCATCGCCGTGGGCCTGCGCGATCTCGGCATGACAATGAACCCGCAAGGCGCGCATTACACGCTGATGGGGATCGAGACGCTGTCGCTGCGGATGCAGAAACACGTAGAGAACGCTCAGAAAGTGGCCGAATGGCTGGAAGCCGATCCCCGGATCGAAGGTGTGAGCTACGCTGGCCTCGCCTCGTCGCCCTATCATGACCGGGCGAAGGCGCTCTACCCGAAAGGGCCCGGTGCACTGTTCACAGTGCAGGTCAAGGGCGGCTACGAAGCCTGCGTGAAGCTCGTCAACTCAGTTGAGCTGTTGAGCCATGTCATCAACCTCGGCGATGCACGCTCGCTCATCGTCCACTCCGCCTCCACCACCCACCGCCAGCTCTCGCCCGAGCAGCGCGCGGCGGCCGGCGCGGGCGACAACGTGGTGCGGCTGTCGATCGGGATCGAGGATCCGGCCGACATCATCGCCGATCTCGACCAGGCGCTCGCCAAGGCCGTCGGCTGACGCCGTTTCGCGCCCTTTGGGCGCGACCGGCGCGGGGGGCGCTGCCCCCCGCGCCCCCCTGAGGTATTTCGAAACCAAAGAAGGGAGCGTTGGTCGACCGACGGCGGCCTCCCTGCGAGGTGGGCGAAGGGTGGGCGAACTCGGACAGGGGGCTAACCCACTGTTCTTTATGATGTTAGCGATAACCGCACCTTCGCGCGCGAAGGCCGAGCCGATCGGCTGATCCGGCGTTCTCCTCGGCGCGCGGCGAGACCCTTGCGCCGCACCGGCGCCCCCCGCGGTCCTCCTGCGAGCAATTTCGAGACCGAAGACCCAGGCGTCGCGCCCTGGTTTCTTTGGTTCCCAAATACCTCACGGGGGTCCGGGGGTGTGAAACCCCCGGCGCCCTCCGGCTGCGATCCCTCCGGCCCTATTGCGCTTGCAGCACCGCCGAAATCGGCGCCAGGGTGACGGTCTGCGCCCGGTTGCCGAGCGACCAGTCCAGCAGCGCCTGGAGCGTCTCGGCGCGGGTGCGCGCGAGCACGATCACGCCGTTCTCGTTGCGCGCCCGGAAGGCGGCGTTGTCGAGGAAGCGGCGGATCACCGGACCGCCCTGGCTTTCGCCGTCGAGATCGAGGAACACGAGCCCCGCCGGCACCCCCTGCTTCAGCGCCGACTTGTGGCCGGTGTTGAGCCCCGAGGGGAAGCTCACCAGCCCATGCCCGCTCTCGGCCAGATTGGTGCCGAGCTGCGAGGCGCCGGGCCCGAGCGCCTGGAAGCCGAGCGACGGCTCGGTCACCACCGCAGCCACCTCGTCGAGCAACGGCCGGTAGGCCTGGACCGTGACATCGACGTCGGCCGGGGTCGCCCCTTCGGGCAGCGGCAGGAGCAGCGCCACCTCGATCCCGTTGGTCTGGTAGAAGGCGATGGCTTCGGCGGCATCGGGGGCGCTGGCATTCACCGCCACCGTCAGCGGAAACGGCATCTTGCCGATGTCGGCCAGGGCGCCGCGGTCGCCGGTGTCGAGCAACAGGAGCGCCAGCAGCGGCTGGGTCCCCTCGACCGAGAAATCGAGCCCGTTGCGCACGATGGCGGGCACGACCGCGGGCGCCGCGGCCTCTTCGGCCGGGGCGGCGCCGATCGTCGGCAGCCGGCCGGTCACCACGCCCTCGGCGCCGGTGGCCGCGGGGGCCGGGTCCGGCGCGGCGGCAGGCGCCGGTTCGACGGCCGTCGGCGCGCTGCCCGGCGCCGGCTCGGCGACGATGGTCGCGATCTCCGGGGCCGGCTCGGGATCGGGATCCGGCTCGTCGGTGACCGGCTCGGGCGCGAGGTCGGGGACAGGCGCGGGGTCGGGCGCCGCCGCAGGTTCCGGCGCGGGCTCCGGCTCGGGTTCCCTCTCGGGTTGCGGCGCGGCTTCGGCCGCCGGCTCGGGCTCAGGCTCGGGCTCGGGTTCCGGTTCCGGCTCGATCACCAGGCCGGTGCCGGGCACCTTGTCGGCGCCGGTATCGGGAACCGCCGGCATCGTCGGCGCGTCGAGGACGATGGTCTCGGGCGCGGGCGCAGACGTGCCGGGCGCCGGCGCATCGGCGGTGATCTCCTCCGAAACCTCGGGCTCAGGATCGGATGCGGCCCCGGGCGGCAAGGGCGGCGGCAGCTTTTCCGCGGTTTCCAGGCCGGGGATCGCGTCGGGCGCTTCGGGCTCGGCCATCGGCGCCTTGACCGGATCGCTTTCCATCTGCGGCGCGCGGTCGGTTTCCGGCAGCGGCGTGCCGGTGGGCTGGGCGGCGATGTCGGTCTCCGCCGCCTCGCCGCGCTGCGGCCCGGCATCGGGCGCCTCTGCCGGCGCAGTGGCCGGGTCTGCGCCCATTTCGGCACCGGTGAGCGGCTCGGCATCCGGCGCCGTCTGCGGCGCCGCCGCGGGTTCGGGCGCGGCTTCGGGCTCGGCCGCGTCGGCCTCGGGCGTGGTGTCGATCTCCGGCCCGCCGCCGGGCTCGGCCTCGGCGTCGCTCGCTGCTTGGTCGGCCGCGGCCCCGGTCTCGGGCGCCTCCTCCGGTTCGGCGATTGTCAGCGTGTCCGGTGCAAGATCCAGCCCATCGGCCGGCTCCGGATCGCCCAACTGCGCGGTCTCCGGCGCCATCGCGCCGGGGTCCTCCGCCTCCATTGCGGACGGCGCACCGCCCATTTCCACTGGCGGCACGCTGAGCGATGCAACGCCCAGTGCCAACCCTGAAACCACAACGCCCGATACGATTCCGGCGAGACTGCCCCGTGCCATTCTCGGCTCCCTTTCCGTCACACCCGCCCCGTTTCGCCCTTGTTTGGGCGCTGTAACATGTATACCCCGAGGAAGACTTGAGAAAACCCCTGAATGGCGGGCACGCGCATGATCCTGCTGATCGACAATTACGACAGCTTCACCTACAACCTCGTCCACTATCTCGGCGAGCTCGGCGCCGAGGTCGTGGTCAAGCGCAACGATGCGCTCGACGTGCAGCAGGCGATGGCGCTCCGCCCGGATGCGATCGTGCTGTCGCCCGGTCCCTGCGACCCCGACCAGGCCGGGATCTGCCTGCCGCTCACGCTGGCCGCAGGCGAGGCCGGAGTGCCGCTGCTCGGCGTCTGCCTCGGGCACCAGACCATCGGCCAGGCCTTCGGCGGCAAGGTGGTGCGCGCCGACGCCATCGTTCACGGCAAGATGGGCACGATCCACCACGCGGGCGCCAGCCTGTTCAAAGGGCTGCCCTCGCCGCTCCAGGGCACCCGCTACCATTCGCTGGTGGTCGAACGCGACAGCCTGCCGGAGGCGCTCGAGGTGACCGCCTGGCTCGAAGACGGCACGATCATGGGGCTCCGGCACAGAGACCTGCCGATCGAAGGGGTGCAGTTCCACCCCGAAAGCATCCGCTCGGAACATGGCCACGCGATGCTGCAAAACTTCCTCGACATGGCAAAGGAGCGCGTACCGGCATGAGCGACGCGATGAAAGCCCTGATCTTCGATGCCTCCGAGGGTCCGCTGTCACGCGCCCAGGCGGAAGAGGCCTTCGGCATCCTGTTCGAGGGCGATGCGACACCGGCGCAGATCGCCGGCCTGCTGATGGCGATGCGCGCGCGCGGCGAGTCGGTGGCCGAATACGCCGCGGCGGCGGCGGTGATGCGGGCGAAATGCACCCCCGTCAAGGCGCCGGAAGGCGCGATGGATATCGTCGGCACCGGCGGCGACGGCCGGGGCACGCTCAACATCTCCACCGCCACCGCCTTCGTCGTGGCCGGCACCGGCGTGGTCGTGGCCAAGCACGGCAACCGCAACCTGTCGTCGAAGTCGGGGGCTGCGGATGCGCTGGGTGAGATGGGCGTCGAGGTGATGGTCGGGCCGGAGGTGGTCGAGCGCGCGCTTGCCGAAGTCGGCATCGGCTTCATGATGGCGCCGATGCACCACCCGGCGATGAAATTCGTCATGCCGGTGCGCCAGGAACTCGGCTGCAAGACGATCTTCAACATCCTCGGCCCGCTCACCAACCCCGCCGGGGTCAAGCGCCAGCTCACCGGCGCCTTCGCGCCCGACCTGATCTTCCCGATGGCCGAAACCCTGCAGGCGCTGGGCTCGGAAAAGGCCTGGCTGGTGCACGGCGACGACGGCACCGACGAGGTCTCGATCACCGGCACGACCCAGGTCGCCGCCCTCGAGGACGGCAAGATCCGCAGACGCGAGATCCACCCCGAGGATGCCGGCCTGCCGGTGCGGCGCATGGCCGAGATCCTCGGCGGCACGCCGGAAGAGAACGGCCGCGCCTTTGCCGCGCTGCTCGCCGGCGAGCCCTCGGCCTACCGCGACGCGGTGTTGCTGAACGCGGCCGCCGCGCTGGTGGTGGCGGACAAGGTCGCCAGCCTGCCCGACGGCGTGGAGATGGCGACGGCAAGCATCGACAGCGGGGCGGCCAAGGCCAAGGTGGAGGGCCTCGCCCGGGTCACCTCGGGCTGAGGTCGGCGCCACGGCGCTTGCAAGCGCCGCAGGACGCGGGTTCGAACCCGCGTTTCAAGCCGTTTCGAAACGGCTTGCCCGCCGCCTTTCCCTGTTGGCAATCGCCCCGGGGCGTCCTAGAAACCGCAAGCGGACCGGAACGGGGAGACCAACAGCGATGTCCATAGGTCAGAACAAGATCGCGCGCGGCGCCATTTGGGTCATCATGGGCCTCGTGGTCGTCGGCCTCGTCGGCTTCGGCTCGTTCAATTTCGGCGGCGGCGGCCAGTCGGTGGGCAAGGTCGGCGAGACGCCGGTCAGCGTCAACCGCTACTTCCGCGAAGTGAACGCCCAGCTCGACGCGATCGAACAGCAGTTCGGCCAGCGTCTGCCCTTCGCCCAGGCCCAGACCTTCGGTGTCGACCAGACCGCGCTGGCCATCGTGCTGTCGCAGGTGGCGCTGGAGAACGAGACCGCCCGGCTCGGCCTCTCGGTCGGCGACCGCGAGCTTGCCGGCCGGATCCGCGACATCCGCTCTTTCGCCGGCGTCGATGGGACGTTCGACCGCGACGCCTATGATTTCGTGCTCGAACAATCCGGCCTCACCGCCGGCGAGTTCGAGGAGAGCCTGCGCTCGGAAGTCGCCCGCACCATCCTGCAGGGCGCCGTCGCCAATGGCGTCGCGGTGCAGCCGGTCTATGTGTCGACGCTGTTCGCCTGGGCCCGCGAGGCCCGCGACATCACCTGGGCCGAGCTCGACGCCTCGGCGCTCGACGCGCCGGTCGGCAGCCCCGACGACGCCGAGCTCACCGCCTATTACGAAGCCAATCCGGACGACTTCACCCTGCCCGAGACCAAGAAGATCACCTATGGCTGGATCCGCCCGGAAGACATCGCCGACCCGGCCGCGGTGAGCGAAGAGGACCTGCGCGAGGAATATAAGAACCGCGCGAGCGAGTTCATCCAGCCCGAACGCCGCCTGGTCGAACGGCTGGTGTTCCCGGACGCGGCGGCGGCGACGGAGGCCGCCGCGCGGCTCGCCGACGGCAGCGCCAGCTTCGAAGACCTGGTCGCCGAACGCGGCCTCGCGCTCGACGACATCGACCTCGGCGACATCGAACGCGACGATCTCGGCAGCCAGGCCGGCACGGCGGTCTTCGGTCTCGACGGTCCCGGCACCACCGGCGTGGTGGACTCGAGCTTCGGCCCGGCCATCTTCCGCGTCAACGCGGTGCTCTCGGCGCTGGAGACGAGCTTCGAGGACGCCCGCGAACAGCTCGCCGACGCGCTCGCGCTCGACGCCGCCCGCCGCACTCTCGCCGACGCCATGATGCACGACCTCGACGACGCCCTTGCGGGCGGTGCCACCATCGAGGATCTCGGCGCCGAATTCGGCGTCACCGTCGAGACCCTGGACTGGACCGGCATGAGTTTCGACGGCATCGCCGCCTACGACGAATTTGCCAAGACGGCGACGGAAGTCACCGTCGACGACTACCCGGCGGTCGAGATGCTGTCGGACGGCGGGCTGTTCGCGCTGCGGCTCGACGAGGTCGTGCCCCCGGCGCTTCAGCCGCTCGACGAGGTGCGCGACCAGGCCATCGCCGGCTGGCGGGCCGCCGAGACCGAGGCACGGATCAGGGCCCGGGCCGAAGCGATGCTCGACACGTTCACGACCGGCGAAACCCCTGCCTCGCTCGGCCTCACCGAAACGACCGAGACCGGGCTGTTGCGCGACAGCGAGATCGCCGGCGCCCCGCCCGCCCTGGTCGAGGCCGCTTTCGACCTCGCGCCCGGCGAATGGGCGGTGGTCGATGCCCCCGGCGGCGCCATCGTGCTGCGGCTCGACGCGATCGCCGCGGCCGATCAGAACAGCGAAGAGGCCGTCACCGCGAAGGCGCGCTTTGCCGATGCCACCGCGCAGGCGGTCAGCCAGGACCTGCAGGATGCCTTTGCCGCAGCCCTCGAGACCCAGGCCGGGATCACCCTCGACCAGGCGATGATCAACGCCGTCAATGCGCAGTTCCAGTGAGGTGAGCCGGTGAGTCTGACACCAGGTTTCGAGGATTTCGAGAAGGGCTGGAATGCGGGGGCGAACCAGGTGGTCTATACCCGCCTGGCGGCCGATCTCGACACGCCGGTCTCGTTGATGCTGAAGCTCGCGGATGCGCGCAAGGACAGCTTCATGCTCGAAAGCGTCACCGGCGGCGAGGTGCGCGGGCGCTACTCGATCATCGGCATGAAGCCGGATCTGGTCTGGTCCTGTCACGGCACCCGTGCCCGGATCAACCGCCAGGCCCGGTTCGACCCGACCGCCTGGGAGGACATGGACGAAGATCCGCTGACGGCGCTGCGCTCGGTGCTGGCCGAAAGCGAGATCGCGCTGCCGGACGATCTGCCCGCGGCCTCGGCCGGCCTCTTCGGATATCTCGGCTACGACATGATCCGGCTGGTCGAACACCTGCCCGACGTCAACCCCGATCCGCTCGGCCTGCCCGACGCGGTGATGCTGCGCCCCTCGGTGGTGGCGGTGCTCGACGGGGTGAAGGGCGAAGTCATCCTGGTGTCGCCGGTGTTTCAGGGCTCCGGCCTCACCGCCCGCGCGGCCTATGCAAGGGCCGCCGAACGGGTGATGGACGCCTTGCGCGATCTCGAACGCCAGCCGCACGCGCCGCGCGATCTCGGCGACGAGGGCGACGGGGTCGGCGCACCGGTGTCCAACTTCACCAAACCCGACTACCTCGCCGCGGTCGAGAAGGCGAAGGCGTACATCACCGCCGGCGACATCTTTCAGGTGGTGCCGTCGCAGCGCTGGACCCAGAGCTTCACCCTGCCGCCCTTCGCGCTCTACCGGTCGCTCCGGCGCACCAACCCCTCGCCGTTCATGTTCTTTTTCAATTTCGGCGGCTTCCAGATCGTCGGCGCCAGCCCCGAGATCCTCGTGCGGGTCTTCGGGCGCGAAGTGACGATCCGGCCGATCGCCGGCACCCGCCCGCGAGGTGCCACGCCCGAACAGGACAGGGCCCTGGAGGCCGATCTTCTGGCCGATCAGAAGGAGCTGGCCGAACACCTGATGCTGCTCGACCTCGGGCGCAACGATGTCGGCCGGGTGGCCAAGATCGGCACCGTGCGCCCGACCGAAGAATTCATCATCGAGCGCTATAGCCATGTGATGCACATCGTCTCCAATGTCGTCGGCGAATTGGCCGAGGATCAGGACGCGCTCTCGGCGCTGCTCGCAGGGCTGCCGGCGGGCACCGTCTCGGGCGCGCCCAAGGTGCGCGCGATGGAGATCATCGACGAGCTCGAGCCGGAGAAACGCGGCGTCTACGGCGGCGGCGTGGGCTATTTCTCGTCCCAGGGCGACATGGACATGTGCATCGCCCTGCGCACCGCGGTGGTGCGGGACCAGAAGCTCTACATCCAGGCCGGCGGCGGCGTGGTCTATGACAGCGACCCGCAAGCCGAGTTCGAAGAGACGGTCAACAAGTCGCGCGCCATCTCCCGCGCGGCCGAAACCGCCGGCGCTTTCGCGAAATCACAGGGAAACTGAGCCCCCGGCGACGGGTCCGACCGCGCCGATCCTCGGTTGCCGCCGATCCTCCGTCGCCTGTTGCGGTTCGAAATTGGCTTGAGACGCAAGTCGATTGCGAAACGCTTGCACCATCGATGGGTCCCAGGCGTTTCGCGACACACCGGTGATCCGGGTTTTTCGCGGAACGTTTTCGGTGCCGCCGGACGAGAAAGGGGCCGCGCCATATGGCCCGACCCCGAACTCACCAAGAAAACGGCCGCAGATCGGCTGCGGAACCTTGTACGCAACACCCCGTACCGCTCGCGGAACAACGTCCGGCCCGGGGTCTACCGGCTTCTTTGTACCGCTCGCGGTGCGCGACCGAAACTGCGGGATTCCCCCATGTGGCGGGTCGTCGCGCGCAGACCCGCGGCGCCGCCGGCGTCGGGTCGGCGCCGCGCGGCTCCAGGGTCGCGATTGCAGCGCAGCGCCGCCGCGGCAGAGGGTCGCGTTCCCGGTGCGCCGCCACGACCGGCCCGCGGGGCGGCGGGGCGCCTCTCCCGCGGGCCGTCGCTACTGCGCCGCCTCCAGCGCCCGCAGTTTCGCCACGGCCGCGTTGTGCTCTTCGAGCGTGACCGAGAAGACATGGCCGTCGGCCGGGTTCAGGGTCTTGGCGACGAAGAAGACGTAGTCGGTCGTCGCCGGGTCAAGCGCGGCCTCGATCGCAGCGAGACCGGGGTTGGCGATCGGCGTCGGCGGCAGCCCGTCGATCACATAGGTGTTGTAATCGGTCTCGGCGCGCAGCTCCGACTGGCGCAGACCGCGCCCGAGGATCCCCCTGCCGCCGGTTATGCCGTAGATCACCGTCGGGTCGGTTTGCAGCCGCATGCCGCGTTCGAGCCGGTTGACGAATACCGAAGCGACGTCGCGGTGCTCGTTCGGGGCCGCCTCTTTCTCGATGATCGACGCCATGATCAGCGCTTCCTGCACCGTGCCGTAGGGCAGGTCGTCGGCCCGGTCGGCCCAGGCCTCGTCCAGGCGCTGTTGCTGGGTCTCGACCATCTGCGCAATCAGACCGGCGCGCTCGGTCCCGCGGAACACCTGATAGGTCTCGGGCGCGAGCATGCCTTCGGGCGGCAGGGTTTCGACCTCGCCGGCGAGAAAATCGGCCTTCTCCAGGGCGTCGACCACCTGCCAGGCGGTGGTTCCCTCGATGAGCTGGATATTGAACCGGGTTCCCGACTGGTCGCGGAACTTGAGGTATTCGGCGGGGATCAGCTCCGCGTCGGGCGCAAACTCGGCAATGGTCGAAAACTGATCCGTGGCCGGATCGAACTGGTTCACCAGCACCTCGGTGCGCGACACACCGATACGGAAGACGATTTCGTTGCCGCAGGTACTGTCGCCGCCGCGGGTGATGATCTCGGTGATCTGCGCCATCGACGCCCCCGCGGGCACCAGGAAGCTGCCCGCTTTGAGCGCCTCGGTCTTGCCGGCATATTCGGCCCCGACCCGGAAGATCGCGGGCGAGGCAATCGCCCCGTCGGCGGCCAAGGCCTCGGAGACGCGGGCGAAGTTCGACCCCGGCTCGACCCGCAGGCAGATCGCGGCATCGAGCGGCCCCTGTGCGGCGTATTGCGCCTTGCCCCAGGCGATGAGCCCGCCGATCACCACCAGCAGGACCACCATCAACGACAGCGCCGTCGAGGCGAGATTGCGCCACATCACGCGCCGACCTTGCCGAGGATCAGCGAGGCGTTGGTGCCTCCGAAGCCGAAGGAATTCGACATCGCCGTGTCGATCCGGCGCTTCTGCGCCGCGTTCGCGGCCAGCGAGACCTTCGGCTCGACCGCGGGGTTGTCGAGGTTGATCGTCGGCGGTGCCACCTGGTCACGCAGCGCGAGGACGGAAAAGATCGCCTCGACCGCGCCGGCCGCGCCGAGCAGATGCCCGATGGAAGACTTGGTCGACGACATGGTGACGTGTCGCGCGTGGTCGCCGAGCAACCGCTCGACCGCGCCAAGCTCCAGCGTATCGGCCATCGTCGAGGTGCCATGGGCGTTGATGTAGTCGATCGCGCTCGGATCGAGGCCGGCATTCCTGAGCGCCGCCCGCATCGCCCGCTCGCCGCCCTCGCCGTCTTCGGTCGGCGCGGTGATGTGATAGGCGTCGCCCGAGAGGCCGTAGCCCAGCACCTCGGCGTAGATCCGGGCGCCCCGGTCCTTGGCGTGCTGGTATTCCTCGAGCACCACCACGCCGGCGCCCTCGCCCATGACGAAGCCGTCGCGGTCGGCGTCCCAGGGCCGCGAGGCCTTCTGCGGATCGTGCGCCCACTTGGTCGACAGCGCCTTGGCGGCGTTGAACCCGGCAATGCCGATCTCGCAGATCGCGCTCTCGGCGCCGCCGGCCACCATCACATCGGCATCGCCCAGCAGGATCAGCCTTGCGGCATCGCCGATCGCATGGGTGCCGGTCGCGCAGGCCGTCACCACCGAGTGGTTCGGCCCCCTGAAGCCATAGCGGATCGAGATCTGGCCGGAGGCGAGGTTGATGAGCGACCCGGGAATGAAGAAGGGCGAGACCCGCCGCGGCCCGCGCTCGTGGATCAGCACCGCGGTATCGGCGATGGACTTGAGCCCGCCGATGCCGGAGCCGATCATCACGCCGGTGCGTTCGAGCGCCTCGCGGTCGTCCGGGGTCCAGCCCGCATCGGCCACGGCCTGATCGGCGGCGGCCATCGCGTAGAGGATGAAATCGTCGACCTTGCGCCGGTCCTTCGGCTCCATCCAGTCGTCGGGATTGAACGTGCCGTCGCTGCCGTCGCCGAGCGGCACCTCGCAGGCATAGCTCGTGGTGACCCGGTCCGCGTTGAAACGCGCGATCGGCCCCGCCCCGCTCTCGCCGGCGACGAGGCGCTTCCAGGTCTCCTCGACACCGCACGCCAGCGGTGTGACCAACCCGAGACCGGTAATGACAACCCGACGATCCATGGAGAGCCCCCTTGTTCAAAGCCCTTGAGACAACGCGCGCTTGATAGCCCGCCGCCGGGCCACGGGGCAAGGGCGAAACCGCGAAGCCCGCCGCGACCAGGCCGATCGCGGCCGCACACCCGCACCGGGATCCGGACCCGGGTGGCCGGCGGAACCCCGGTCATCGCCCCCCGGTCCGGACCCGGCGCGACGCCTCGAGACCCGGCCGACCAAGGTGCCGGTTTCCTAGGAAACCGGGGTCAGTTTCCTACGCTCAGGACTCATAGCCAGAACATGACGATGGCGGCGA
>SWCD01021353.1_pt1 | contig 24503 bp, 20 predicted proteins | sample 4693011 | NCBI WGS metagenome assembly SWCD01 (sample SAMN10267278, study PRJNA491770) | bioreactor metagenome | isolation source: DHS bioreactor inoculated with marine | place: Japan: Omine Ridge, Nankai Trough | reverse complement strand
TCACCGGCAACCTCTGGGGCATTTTCTTCCCAGAAGCGAATAAAGCTAACTAAATCACGGATACCTTCATCAGTTAATGGCCCACCATTTTCTTGAGCCCAAGCAGGCATGATTGTACTAGGACGGCCTGCACTAACAGTTTCAAATAATATCTGATCGCTTGCATTTTCTAAGAAATCTCTGCTATTCAATGCCGGACCTACCCCTCCCTGCCCAGTTGAACCATGGCAAAAAGCACATTGCTCCCCATAAATTTCTCGTCCACGCAGGGCGCTTTCTTTAAACAATTCTTCGCTGAGATGTTCCATCCGTGCAGGCTCATTGATCCAGGCAATACTGAAACTAGCCAAAAGAATTACGGTAAGGATCAGACCTGCAATAGTATATTTTTCATAATTTTCTTTTTGCATTTTTTGCTCCTATCCGTAAGCGATCTGATCATCAGAAAAAGCGCTTCTCTCTTGCGGGCTACCCGTATCCACAAAAACTTCACCATCGATGATCTCAATTGGGAATATGTCCATTGGGCGTGGTGCTGGTCCACCTGTGACTTCCCCGGTATGTTCATCAAATACGGATCCATGACAGGGACAACGAAACGCGGCTTGTTCCTCTTCATAAGGAACCGAGCAGCCCAAATGTGTGCAGCGCTGCCAATAAGCGATAAAACCGCCTTCTGCATTTCTCACCAAATAAAATCTTCCCGATTGGACAAGACTAACCGATCCAGGCAAAAATTCTTCCATCTTACCGGCTCGAACGATCCCCCCAAATCCACCTTCCAAATTGGGTTGAATGAATACAAATAGCCCAGCAAAAAACTCTCCCACTAGAGTGGCTAATGCGCCAAACCAGGCGATTCCAAGAAATTGATGGCGACTGAGCTTTGTTTTGTTTTGATTTTCGGTCATACTAATTCTCCTCGATCACCAATTTTATAAATTATCTAAAGGACTATATCCAGCAGGCATATCCCATGGCCAAAACAGTTCAAATCCTGGACCACGGAAGAAGAATCCGATGATCGTTAGGGCAAAACCGGCCACGATCATTACAGTAAACAACGCCATGATCAATTCTCTTGCGGTAGCTTTCCCCTCTCCTTTTTTCCAAACATAATACATCGGGAAAAATGCCAACAAAACAAGAATTGTCACTGGAATAAGAGATTGAGTAACCCAAGTAGGTAAAATGTCTCGGAATAATTCTCTAGGAGGGAAAAAATAATCCAAAATTGCAAAAGCAGGGAAAACGATCATTGCGTAGATTGAAGTCCATTTGGTGATTATTTTTCCACGTTCAGAGGTAAACCAACGCCCAATCCCTGCCTTACTCCGATCCAAATAGGGGATCATAAGCAAGAAAACGACTAGCGCTCCCGGGAGTGCCACACCCGCAAAGAAGGGATGCATATGCTCCAGCAATTCCTGCAACCCCATAAAATACCAGGGGGCTTTAGCTGGGTCAGTTGTAATTAATGGATTTGCCAATTCTTCTAATGGCGCATCTTTGATCAATGAAAATACGATCAAGAAAACCATCATACCTAAGAAAAGGATGAGTTCCCAAATCGCTACAATTGGAAATGAGAAGATGCTGTCATCTGGTCCCTTATCCACCATGGTAAGGGGGGCTTTGACCATCTCAACCAAACTATAGGTTTTTCCAGAAGATTTTTCAAATGCTTCTTTTTCGTCTTTTTCTGTTTTATCAGTCATTATGCTGCCTCATTCTCATCACTAATTTCTGATGCTGCCATGCCCCCATCTTTTCGAACTCGCCATAAATGAACGGAGATCAAAAGGAGTATGAATGTGGGAATGACCATCACATGAAGTGCATAAAAACGCACAAGAGATTCCTGCCCAACCTCTGCACCGCCTAATAATATTTTTTGAGTGAGAGAACCAATAACTGGTGCATATCCGGCGATTGAGGTGCCCACCGTGATCGCCCAGAAAGAAAGTTGATCCCAAGGCAATAAATAGCCTGTAAAACTTGCACCCAATGTCAATAGGAGTAAGACCACCCCTACGATCCAATTAAACTCTCTTGGTGGTTTATACGCGCCAGTGAAAAAGACGCGCACCATATGGAGTACCGCCATGATCACCATCAAATGTGCCCCCCAACGGTGCATATTTCTCAACAGCTGACCAAATGGTACCGTGGTTTGTAGTTCAACTATGTCCACAAAAGCTCGTTCTACAGAGGGTACATAATAGAACATCAATAAAATCCCGGTGAGGGTCAACTCCAAAAATGAAAATGTCGTTAGCAAACCTAAACCAAAGGAATAAGTAGCTTTCAGACTTTTCTTATTCACCTTCACAGAGTGGAGATGTAAAAACACATTTTGGGTCATGATCAAGGAACGATCTAGTGGATTATCTGGCCAACCATGACGGAAAATTGATTTCCATACATTTGAATTGACTAGACGTTGCACAAGGGGATGATTTCTTAGCATATCTTTTTTTCCTCTCTTTTATTTCTCATAAGTCAGTGTTTCTTCAAATCTGAAGGCTTCCATTGTGATCGCATCGGTCGGGCAACGATCAGCACATAAGGCGCAACGGGTGCATGCCACATCATCTTTCAACATTGCAGCCATTCCCACCCGTTCACCTTTTTGGATGGCTTCTAAAGAAACGCCTGTATGTACTTCGACAACTTGGTTCAGCGTTTCACTGCCGTCCATCTCTGCTAAGGAAACGATTTTCAGACAATCCCAAGGACATACGTCTACACATCCATTACATAGGATGCATAATTTGCCATTGAAAACGGTGTTCACACTGCATTCTAGACAGCGCTGGGCTTGTTCTTTTGCCTCTTCTACTGTATATCCTAGATCAACCACTGAGATACCAGTTCTTCGGTCAATCGGTAATACCGGTGGTTTAATTCGTTTCTGTTCTGTCCAATTTTCAAACATGACGTGGTTGGGTAGTTCAGTCCATTCTGTGTTTACACTTACCTGTAGTTGTTTTTTCTGGATGAATTCATCCATGCCTAAGGCAGCGAGATGCCCATGTTTGACAGCATCAATGATCAGTCGCGGACCATAAGCCACATCTCCCCCTGCAAAAACGTCCGCCGCTGAGGTGCTGCCAGTTTCGGGATCAACCTCCACTAAGCCACGAGGAGAAATAACCACATCATCTGCTCCTCCCAGTACATTCAAGTCTGCTTGTTGACCAATTGCCAAGATCACCGTATCACAATCCATAATACGTTCAGTTTTCGGTGTAAATTTTGGGCTAAATCGACCCTCTCCATCAAACACCGATGCGACTTGGATCACTTCTAAGCCAATCACTTTTCCATCCCTGCCAATGACTTTATTTGGACCTACACTTGGGAATAATTTAATACCCTCTTCCAAAGCCTCTTCGATTTCAAAATCCGAGGCAGGCAATTCATCCCAGTTTTCTAGAGCAATCATTTGCACATCAGCGACCCCCATTCGCAAGGCAGTTCGAGCCACATCCAGGGCAGTGCTCACAGTTTCGGATTCTTCTTCTGCTCGCGCATTCGTGTCCGAAAGAGCATCCGCTTGCTCATCACTTAGTTGACCTAATCTCAAGGCAGTTCGGGCGGCGTCCATCGCCACATCCCCGCCACCGATCACGACAACTTTCTTGCCTAGGCTCACCTTATAACCCAAGTTGTAATTGAGCAAAAGATCAACAGCCTTGATCACGCCGTCAAGATCATGCCCTTCAATATTAAGGTCACGACCTTTCATCAAACCAATCCCCAAAAATACGGCGTCATAATCTCGGCGAAGATCGGGCAGTGTAATAACTTTTCCAATAGGAGTATCAAAATGAATATTGACACCCATATCCAATATCGATTGAATTTCAAGATCCATTGCTTTTTGGTCAAACCGATAAACAGGGACACCATAACGCATCATTCCCCCCGTTTTTGGTCCAGCTTCATAGATCGTGACGTCATGCTCAAGAATTGCTAGATCATATGCTACCGAGAGACTTGCTGGACCGGCGCCAATAATAGCCACCTTCCCTTTTATATGACCGGGTTGGTTACTTAATCGCCTTAATTCTCGTCGCGACCATTTTGCCGATGAATAAGGTAATTTTGCACCCGTCCCAGGAACGTCTTTTTCAGAAGATTGCACCCCCGCACCCATAGAAAAGTATTCATCATTTTTAGGAATCACTCTTAAGTCTGGGGATATTAAATTCTCATTTTGATCACGATCTGGAATGATCTCCAAAGATTCTGGTCCATGCCTTTCGGTTAGCACTCTTTTGATCGGGCGAATTGCAATGGACTTCTGGGCATTATCAATATCTCCACGTCGGCATGCCACCTCACAGGGTGCACCACAGATACGCCCACAAATTGTAGACATGGGGTTGGGGTCATGTGCAATTTCAAACCCCAATGCCAGATCACCCCTCGCCATTGCCGTCACATAGCCTCTCGCATCGGTGTTCACTGGGCAAGCGGCTTGGCATTTAACCATTGCCCGCCAATGTTCAATATCAGGTACTTCCACTTGATATCGTTTTATTACCATTCCTTTCTCCTCATTCTTGATCCTGCAACCATCTAATCCTCTAAACCCGAAGACATTCCATGAGCCATGATTAGTTCTGTAGCTATCGGTTCTACTGGACTCATTTGATAATAAGTCGGCGCAAAACAAGCTCGACAGAGTACTCGTCCATCCTGAATAATTTCTCTTTCATTTATTATTTCTTCATGACATGAGTCACAGTTCACTCGGACACCTGCTCGACTTATTATTGAGGCAATTGGTTGACTCAACACCACTTCTTCTATCGTCAATAGTTCATCAAGCGGCATCACCTGGTAACCTTCTAACATTGCAAAATAGCGTTTTTTTTCTTCAGGAGCATACTCCAATGCTCTTTCTCGAATACCCCTTCGTGGGGCTACTCGAACAGCCTGCCCAGTCTTCACATTCACAAATGTGCCTGCCACCTTGCCATAATCCTCAATGCGGAGTGTGCGATGATTTACTGAGCAGCCAGTGGCGCTTTCTACTCCACTCACAAAACAGCCGTCCGTCTCCAAGATACTCAATAAACGTTTATCATGGCGAGGCACATCCATCCCCAACATTTCTGCACCTGCCAACCCGATCCGTGCTCCCAACACAACTCGCGGGCATATTTTTTGATGAACAGACTCTGTTTTCTCTAATATTTCTTTAAGTAAACCTTGATTCTTCTCCATCGAGATATCCTTTTTCTAGCAAACGATCTCCGCATTTTTTCGAGCATAGTAATACCAATTTAGAACCAAACAGGTCAGGTAATAAAAAGCAAATCCATAGAGGGCATATTCTGGTGTACCCGCATTGACTTGCTGGCCAAAAATTCTCGGAATGATGAAGGCACCGTATGCGGCCACCGCAGCAGTCCAGCCTAAAACTGGCCCAGCCTCAGCTGGTTTAAAGATAATCGGGACCATGCGGAATGTAGACCCATTGCCAACCCCTGTAGTAATGAATAAAATCAGGAATAATATAAGAAATGGCATAAAGAAAACCTCTGGGGTGGCAGAATTACTGGCTTCTTTCACATAATAGGCCACGCCCAATGCAGAGGCGATCATTACCACAGTGTCCCATTGGGTAACTTTCGCCCCTCCCCATTTATCAGAGATCCATCCTCCGATTGGTCTAGCAATTGAACCCACTAATGGACCTAACCATGCGTATGCAAATGGATTGGGGGCATTCGGGTTGATGCTTCCATCAGGAAGTTCACCAAAAACTACTCTGATGAGTAAAGGGAATGCAGCAGAATAGCCAATAAAAGATCCAAAGGTCATCGTATACAAATAGGTCATGATCCAGTTATGCTTATTCTTGAAAATCGCAAACTGAGTATTTAGATTTTCTTTGATCTCACCCGGAACAGCCTTCAATAGGAGGACTGTAAATAAAATGGTGATCGGCAAGACCAACCACATGCTAAGTTCTAAGCTTAATAAAAGGTATAGGCCTACAGCAGCCCCCGCCCCACCAATTAGGAGCAGTCCGGAAATCTTCAACAATGCCTGAACCGTTGAGCCTAGTTTTGGCGTTGCCAGGGATAGATTGTCCATACCAAACCAGGCTGCAATAGCAAGGAGAAGCAATAACGGAACCCAAATAAATCCTGCATTTTGAATATAGGCGATTGTGCCAACCGGATTTCCTCCCGCTTCAACAACTTGGGGTAATCCCGCACCACCCATCGCCCCAAACAATCCAAAGGTTACTACAAAGGGGATCAATAATTGCATCACACTCACACCAATATTGCCTAATCCAGCATTTAATCCCAAGGATAATCCTTGCATCTTTTTAGGGAAAAAGAAATTGATATTTGACATTGAAGAGGAAAAGTTTCCGCCCCCTAGCCCTGATAATGCTGCTAAAATTGCAAATGTGGCAAACGGTGTATTAATATCTTGTAATGCCATCCCTAAGCCAATTGCAGGGAGTAGCAATAATGCGGTCGTAAAAGCGATCACATTCCTTCCCCCCGCAATCGCAATTAAGAAGGAGTTGGGAATGCGCAAGGTTGCACCAGATAAACCTGCAATCGCTGATAAGGTAAAGAGTTGGACTGTATCAAAGGGAAAACCGAGATTTTTCATTTGGACGGTGATAACACTCCAAGCCATCCAGATCGCGAAGGCTAACAATAAACTAGGGATAGATATCCATAAATTTCGGGAAGCGATTTTCGAACCAGTTGATTCCCAAAAGGTCTGATCTTCTACATCCCATTTTTTAATTGTTCGATCCATCTATTACTCCTTTGGTTTCTAAGATGCCGAAGCTTCAATTCTCGTGTCTTTCTTTGATATTTTCCGTACTACGATGCTTATCCAGATCAAACAAACGATGGTGATAAAGAAGAAGAACATCCAGGTTGTTGTCCATAATCCGATGGATTTTAGCAAGCTGCCAAAGATGATCGGGCTTACAAATCCGCCAAGACCACCGACTACCCCAACAATTCCCCCAACCACGCCAACCTCATCTGGGAAATATTCAGGAATATATTTATATACGGCTGCCTTTCCGATCCCCATCGCAATACCGATGATAAATACCATCCCAGTGAACACCCAGACATTGGCCTGGAAATAGATATGAGTGATTCCCTGGGCCAAAAGTTCTTTCTTCAAGACTTCGTCACCGACACTCACTTTTGCTTCATGCCAAGAATTTACTTTGGGTAATAAGATTAACTCTGAGTCATCGACATCTCGTTCGACAATTGGATCCAAGGCATAAACATCATTGCCAACCATAATTTCCGTCTTAGAAACTGATGTGACGGTTCCACTACGCCGGGCCATGATGCCACTTCCAGGAGATTCAATTTCCATTTTGGGGAAGAATAATAGGAATGTACAAACTGCAATCGCTCCCAAGACCCAATACATGACAACCCGTGCCCCCACTCGATCGGACAAAACTCCTCCAACTGCTCGAATGAGCCCCGAAGGTAGTGAGAATATTGAAGTTAATAGCCCTGCAGTAACGATCGACATCGCATATACATTTACATAATACGGAACCAACCATTGGGCAAGAGCTACAAACCCACCAAACACAAGGAAATAATATAAACCAAATCGCCATACCCTAATATTTTTTAATGGCGCTAGCATTTTGATCAACTTTCGCTGCCCACTTTCAGGTTTTTTATTCGTACTAAAAATATAAAAGACCACAGCCATCCCTGCCAACGCGATTGCATAAATAGTGGGCAATTGTCGCCAGCCTTCAATATTTACGCCACCGTCTGTAAGGCTTCTTAATATACTGGGGGCACCCATTGTAGTTAAAGCTGCACCTGCATTTCCAGCACCAAAGATTCCTAGTGCTGTTCCTTGCTTTTCTTTGGAAAACCATACAGAACTAAACGCAATTCCCACCGCAAAGGAGGCCCCGGTCATCCCAAAACCTAAGCTATAAATTAAAAATTCGTTATAAGAAGTTGCCTGTCCCAATAAATACATCGGGATCGCGCTGAGCAGCATCAATATCGTGTATACAGGACGTCCGCCATACTTATCTGTCAATACACCCAGCGGTAATCGCATGAGCGATCCGGTCAATACTGGAATTCCGATCAAAACACCCATTTGAGCCGCATCCCAATTGAACACACCGTTATCTACTAAGAAGGTGACCAAAACACCATTTAACATCCAGGCCGCAAAACAAACTGTGAAAGCGAGTGTATTGAGGGCTAATACGGTGTAGGCTGTTTTTTGCTCTTTCATAAGTTCTCTTCCTTAGAATGTATTTTTTTTAAGACCGACTTTCGCTTTGTTTTCGTTGTTCTCTCGCCCAAATCACGATCTGCCAGGGGCGGAAGAGATAGCTCAAGGGATAAGTAATAATGTGGATCAATCTTGTAAAGGGGAATATAGCTAATAAAATAAAGAAATTAAAAGCATGAAATTGTATCGTCCACGGAAGCGGAGCGACTAATTCCGGTCTTGGGGCAAAGGTAAGGATGGACCATAGGTATGGCGAAAATACCCCTGTAAACCATGTGGATCCAAAACGATATCCTGTGGCAATAATGATTCCTGAAAGCACGGATAACATCAAGAGTAGCAAAACCCCCATATCTGTGGGCAAGGTAACTGCTCGGATATTCGCTACGGTGATTCGTCGTATGATCAAGATTAATACGCCCACAAAACTCCATAAAGCCAATATCAAACCTGTGGCCTCGAGTAAATAAAGTCTTGCTGGCACTGCATTCCATAGGACTAAGCCCTTTGGAAAAAGCAACGCAAGAAGATGTCCTAGCAATATGATCAATATGCCATTATGAAAGGAGATTGACCCCCAAAAGAGTTGTTTCCGTTCCAGCAATTGTGAGGATAAACTCGACACTGTAAAAGGGCGAAAAATCGCTCGGTACACCGTGACCACTATAAAAAGGGTCAGAGCCATATAGGGAAAAATAACAAATAAAAATTGGTTCCAGTCCATAGGTTTACTCCAAATAACTTGTTCCTATTCTTTTATACTTCTACCTGCACCGCGCCAAAGGAAAAAGCAAGGGCTTCAAATAAATGAATGTACGCGTTGTCTTTTTCACCTTTTTTCAAAGATTTGATCATCGAATTTAAAGATTGATCCAACACGCTCATCAGCTCTGGCATCGGTGTAGGAGTGGCATGTAAATAGCGCAAGATAGGGAGCAGATGATCGGGGAGCTCACCATCGAGGTCCACATCCAAATCTTTCATTTCTTTATTTAGCGCAGCCATGAACTCACCCCGTTTATAACTCTCCCCCCAAACATGATAGCCCACATAGGGGGCAGATAAGGGGCTAAGATCTAAGGTTCGAGTAAACAGTTCTTCTTGCTCCGAAAGAGAAAGAGGAACTATTTTTTTTACAAATTTTGCCAAAGCTCTCTCCGCAGGGGTATCCTTCAAGTCCTTGGTTTGTGCATAAAGATCATCTATTTGCCCTGGATAAGGGTATCGGAATGCTTGAGCGAAAAGTTTTAACGTTTCCACTAGGAACTCCTCTTAGGGGGTTGAATAAACCCTAATCCAACTTCACCTTTATGAGCCAATGGGTCCATTCCCGCTTCAATACTCATTTCCCGGTTATATGGCGGGAAGACGAAACGATCTTCAATCTTGGGTAATGTCGTCAGTTTATAGATCGCAATTGCTTGATGCTCACTGATACCTGCTTCTTCGAGGGCATTCAAGGCAACTTCATCTACTTTTCCGACCACCGTTTTCCGACGCATATACACTCGAACAGCGAGAAGCTTTTTCAAGATTTCCCGCATGACTTCTTCATTGCCAGCAGAGAAAAGGTTAGCTAAATACTTGACCGGTAATCTTGCGGCATCCAATCGTTTAAATATTTCAAAATCTTGATTATTATCTTCGATATCCAATTGGTATAAGCCATTTTCAGTCACACTCACTACTGGAGAAAGGGGCGGAATATAATACATCATCACCATTGTTCGAAATTCAGGATGTAAAGGTAAAGCCAATTTCCATTCCTTAACAAACTTATAAGCTGGGGATTGTTGGGCAGAGGTGATCCATCCATCATCAATGCCATTAGCCTTTGCTGCTGCGATAACTTCTGGGTCATAGGGATCCAAAATGATATTTCTGTGGGCTTCAACCAGATCCTCATCCGCAACATTCGCCGCATCTGGTATCAGGTCCGCATCATAAAGAAGCACCCCCATATATCGTATTCGTCCCACGCAAGAATGTGCGCAGGCGGGAGCTTGACCGGTTTCCATACGGGGGAAACATAAAATACATTTTTCTGATTTTCCAGTGCTCCAGTTGTAATAAACCTTCTTATAAGGACAGGCCGCCACACACATTCGCCAAGCCTTGCATTCATTTTCATTGACGAGTACGACCCCATCTTCTGCTCGTTTATAGATCGCGCCTGAGGGGCATGCCGCCACACAGGATGGATTTAGACAGTGATTACAAATTCTTGGTAAATAATTGAATACCAATCGTTCAAGTTCCTGCATTTGTTGACGAGTTTCTTCAGGAACGTTTTTCATATTCAAGTCGTTATTTGCATAAATCCCAGAACCACCCAGGTCATCATCCCAATTCGGACCCCCATCAATATCAATCGGCTTTCCATTAATCATCGAGATCGGAATAGCTGTAGGTTGGTCTTTTCCTTCCGGAGCATTAAATAGATCTTGATAGCGAAAAGTAAAAGGTTCGTAATAATCTTTTAGGTCAGGCAATTTATGATTGAAGAATAAATTGGCAAGACCTTGTAGTCGGGAATGCAGCTTCAGCTTGAGGCCTTTTCCTTTTTTCTCCCATCCCCCCTTAAAATAATCCTGATCCTCCCACTGCGTAGGATAGCCCGTACCTGGGCGAGTTTCCACATTATTCCACCACATATACTCCGCACCCTTACGATCTGTCCATAAGTTTTTACATGCAACCGAGCAGGTATGACAGCCAATACATTTATCGAGATGGAAGATCATACTCATATGTGTTCTTACGTTCATAAGTTACTCCTTGACCCTCGTTCACCTTCTAATTTGGTGAAAGGAAGGTGAGGTCTAGAATTTAGGTTTATCGATTCTGCGCACGAAAACAAAAGTGTCTCGGTTTACACCAGTCGGTCCCCAATAATTAAAGGCATAGGAAAACTGGGCATAACCACCAGACATCAACACTGGTTTGAGACGGGCACGGGTCAATGAATTGTTCATGCCAGCTCGTTTATTTTTTCGGAGCGGAGACTTTGGGATCCCGATCGTACGTTCGGTTGCATGGTAAACAAAAACTGTACCGGCAGGAATTCGAGCCGAAACGATCGCTCGCTGCACAAACACACCGTTATCGTTGTAAACTTCGACCCAGTCGTTGTCTTTGATCTCCATTTCATCCGCATCTTTATTATTAAGCCAAACCGGGTAATTCCCTCTAGATAAGGTCATCATGCGGTGGTTATCAGAATAAGTGGAATGGATGCTCCACTTGCCGTGGGGAGTGATGTAATTCATCATCTTTCCTTGAGCTTCAGCCATGCTGCTTTCCGTTTCATCAAGCATTGTGTGGTCAGGACGGGGTTTGTACACTGGCAAATGCTCTCCCCACTCCAAATACCCTTCATGATCCAAGTAAAAATGCTGTCTCCCCGTCAGGGTTCGCCACGGAACTTTCTCTTCCACATTTAATGTGAACGGTGCATAGGCTCGTCCCTTATTGATCAAACCAGACCAAGTGGGTGTCGTGAGCACTCTTCTTGGTTGGCTGATTAGATCAGCAAAGGATATTCGTGTATCTCTGTTATTCGCAGCAAGATGGGTTAAGGAAAGGCCCGTTTTCTTTTCTTCAGCTTCAAAAGCTCTATGAGCCAATTCACCATTGGAAGCGGGGTCTAAGCGCAAGATCGTGTCACATACTTGTATACCAAACTCAAGAGAAGGGTAAATATCTCCCTCTTGGTCTACATCCCCACCGTGTTTCCCATATTCTCGTGGTTGCACTCGTTTTAGATAATCATATTCATCAGCAACCGGAATTCTCAATCCGTGAGCGGCAATTCCATTCTTCTGAACCCCCTTGCCTAGAGTGATGAATTTGTCATAGATGGCAGTATAGTCACGTTCGACTATTTTGAAATGGGGCATGGTTTTACCCGGTATCGGCTCAACTTCACCCGTTTTCCAATCGACTACTTGAGGTTGCGCCATTTCATCGGGCGTATCATGTTTCAATGGGAGCATCACCACATCTTTCAATGGCTCTGAGAGATGCTCTTCCGACATTTCGCTTACTTTTTTAGCTAGGGATTTGAAAATATCCCAGTCAGATTTCGATTCCCAAGCAGGAGGAATTGCAGCCTGCATCGGGTTAATGAATGTGTGCATATCTGTCGTATTCAAATCATCCTTTTCATACCAAGTCGCGGCAGGAAGCACGATATCTGAATAGAGTGCAGAAGTATCCATGCGGAAATTGAGGTCTACTACGAGATCCATTTTGCCTTCAGGGGCATGTTTGTGATAGACCACTTCGTTGGTATGACCGAGGGCTTGTTCTTTAGCGATCGCATTATTATGAGTGCCTAAATAATGTTTAAGGAAATATTCATGTCCTTTTGCACTTGTTCCGATCGCGTTTCCACGCCAGATCATCCAAACTCGAGGCCAATTCTCCTCAGCATCAGGATCTTCAACCGAAAGTGAAATCTTATTTTCCTTAAACTGATCGACTACATAACCTACAATTTCAGCATCATCTTTCGCCCCACCGTCGATTGCATCCTGAGCCACTTCCATTGAATTACGTTTAAATTGTGGGAAGAAAGGCAACCATCCACGCCTGACCGCACGTACCTGATGGTCGATGGTATGGTCTTTTTCGGGTTTATTGGGTATCTCATCATAGGCGGTGTATCCCCGCTCATAACGCCATTGATCGGTATGTACATAATGGAAGGAAGGGGTGTTTTGATGGCGTGGTGCCATACCCCAATCGAGTCCAAAGGCAATTTGTGCCCATGAACCCACATTAACTAATTTTTCCTGACCAACATAATGTGCCAATCCGCCGCCATTAACCCCTACACTTCCTGTGAGCATCAAGGCAACGATCGCTGATCGATACAATAAATTGTTGTGATACCAGTGGTTTGCGCCTGCCCCAATGATGACCAGGTTCTTACCATTCGTCATTTCCCCATTGGTTGCCCATTCTCGAGCATACTTAATGCATGTATCCGCATGAATACCTGTATATTTTTCTTGCCATGCGGGGGTATAAACACCTTCCGAATCTTCGTAATTTTCGGGATAACTTCCTGATAATCCCCGATCTACTCCAAATTGAGCCATTACCAGATCGAAAACTGTTGTGACCGCTTTTCTTCCATCTGCGGTTTCAATATATCGAACCGGAACACCCCTCATATTCGAGGTGTCCGAGGAAAAGTCATCAAATTCAAGCTCGATCACATCTTCATGATCCTCAGCAAAACTCAATTGAGGATTAAGTTCGTCATCATTTAGTCCATCTTTGGGTTCCAGGTTCCATTTTCCTGTTTCTTTATCCGCCCAACGGAACCCTAATGTGCCCTTTGGCATCCTGGCTTTTTTGCTAAGCTCATCCCAGATCAGAAGTTTCCAATCGCCATTTTCCACATCTTTATAAAGGTCTACAGCATTTGCACGTAGGTATTTTCCAGGTTTATTGCCTTCAATTTCAACCAAGAATGGCATATCTGTGTATGTCTTTAGATATTCAATGAAATAAGGCACTTGTTTTTGGACATAGAATTCCGTCAAGATCACATGATTGACTGCCATCCAAAAGGCAGTGTCCTGCCCCGCATGAACTGGAATCCAATAGTCTGCGAATTTTGCAACCTGTGAAAAGTCAGGAGAGAATACGGTTAATTTTCCACCCGCATGCCGCACCTCAGATATAAAATGTGTGTCTGGTGTACGGGTCATATTAAGATTAGAACCCATCACGGCAATAAAACGAGAGTTGAACCAATCAGCTGATTCATGTACATCCGTTTGCTCACCCCAAATTTCTGGGCTGGCAGGTGGGAGATCGCAATACCAATCATAAAAACTCATGATCACGCCGCCCATTAGGCTCATAAATCGGCTTCCGGCGGCATAACTAATTTGAGACATTGCAGGAATGGGTGAGAATCCAGCAATTCGGTCAGGACCGTATTTTTTAGTGGTATAGATCATTGAAGCAGAAATAATCTCCTGGGATTCTTCCCAAGAAATACGTCGAAAACCACCCTTTCCACGCGCGCTTTGATATCTTTTTCGAGCCACTGGATCCGCCATGATCGCTTGCCAGGCCAGAACAGGATCGTTATAGATCGCTTTTGCTTCTCGATAGAGATCTACCAATACACCCCGCGCATAAGGATATTTCACACGAATTGGGCTGTAGAGATACCAAGAATAACTGATCCCTCTTTGGCATCCGCGCGGCTCATACGGAGGCAAACCCTCTTCGAGCTGAGGATAATCAGTTGCCTGTAGTTCCCAAGTCACTATGCCATCTTTAACAAAAACTTCCCAAGAACAACTACCCGTGCAGTTCACACCATGGGTGGTACGAACACGCCGGTCATGTTGATGACGATTTCGGTAAAACTCTTCCCATTTTCGTTCTGTAGAAGAAGTTTTTTCTAGAGCCCATTTTTTCATGAATTTCTCCTTGAGTCTGCATCTGCCTTCTTTCGCAATCTTTCGGTTTGATTTTCGCTTTGTCTTGGCCAATAAAAAGCCATAACGATGAATAAAAATAAAGCTCCTGCAGAACCTACCCCCCAGAATATGTTTGTGCTATTTTCAGCTAGATCTTCGCCTCCCTTTGTGGCTGCCTTATCGAAAAAGGAAAGCAGGTCAGCTGCTTCTTGGGCAGAGAGCGCTTTCCCCGAATAAACATTTTTCATTGTAGGAAATGAAATGTTTTGCAATGAACTAGTTAATCCTGCATCCCCATACCGTCCGTAAACATGGGTCAAATCCGGACCGAAATTTCCACCGCCAAATTGACCAACATTGCCAACCGTATGGCAGGCCATACAGGGGGTTCCCCCACCGACTAATAATTTAGCTCCGGTAAATAATTTTTCGCCATTTGCTGAGTTTCCTATAGGTAATACAGCCGCTGCTTGGGTTAAGCTGTCCTGCACCTCTAGGAAAATTAGTACGAATTCCACATCTTCATCGGTTAAAGCCCGATTAGGCATTTCAATGCCGTTGAATTCCTCTAATAATGCCAAGGCAATCGGGTCTCCCTCTGCGATCACAAAATCTGGGGAAGATATGAAACGAGCGACCCAATCTCGATCTCTCCGCTCTAATACCCCTTTCAAATCAGGACCAACCGAATTTCCACCCCCGATCGTATGACAAGATTGGCACTGCGCATCAAAAATATCTTGACCCGTTGCTGCTGGAGATCCAGAAGAGGATGAGCCAAACGTATAATATGCAAATAGTAAAACTAGAGCTAAAAATACATATTTAATAAAGGTCCCCGCTAATGAATTCCAGTCAAAGTTTTTAACTTCCATAAAACCTTCTCCCAGTGTTGAATAATAATTTCACTTTAATCCTCATCGCCAGAACCCGTTTCCCGATCAGGTAAACTGGCAATAGCGGCTAACAAGTCATTGAGATGTGCATCAATCGATTGATTTGTGATTACTTGAACTTGGTTCGTATTTATATCTGTATGAATAATGGGAAGATTTGGATTTGCGATTAGGATCGGAGCAAAAGTTGCAGTCACATTTTCATCAGCCACAGCAACGATCACCGCGTCTGGAAAATGGCTTTCAAGAAGAGGAAGGGCAAGCTCAGGCGTTGGTGCAGTACCAATCACGGTCACGTTTTCACTACGCCCTAATACCTCGACCAAAGTCTCTGCAAATAATGAGTCACCGACTACAAAAATATTCCGCAGCTTCATAATCTAAGCATACAGAAAAAGGAAAAATGTGTATATTAGTCGTTTATAAAATGGGGGATGAAAAAAGAACGAGGGATTTGTCTGTTTTTTCGAAAAAGAACTAGTTCTTAAGTACCGGGATGTTTCTTCAAAAGACCATATTCTTCTGCTAATCTTGCCGCTTCTCGCCGATTTGAAACCTGTAATTTCTCAAGAATACTACGCATATGACTTTTTACCGTGTAAATACTTATTGATAATTTCACCGCGATCTCTTTATCCGTCGCACCCGTACTAGCAAAAACTAATACTTGGTTTTCCCTTGCTGTTAGATCGGGGATTTCTCCAGGTGTCACATTTTTAGGAGGGTCATTCATTAATCGAGCAAATTCATCAATCATGCGAGCTGCTAGGTTAGGTGGAAGTGCCACATTCCCTTCAAGCACATTGCGCATGCCAATAAAAAAGTTTTCTTTATCCGTACTCTTGAGTAAATAACCCGCTGCTCCAGCTTTTATCGCCGCAAATAGGTTTTCATCCTCTTCCCGCACCGTTAACATAATAATTCTTGATCCTGGGAGTTGTGTGCAGATCAATCGGGTTGCTTCCAATCCATCACAAATCGGCATTTGGATATCCATGATAATCAGATCGGGTTTCAGATCCCTTGCTAATTTTAACGCTTCAAGACCATCCCTGGCCTCCCCCACTACTTCGAAATCAGATTGACTACTGATAAGCTCTTTTAACCCTGCCCGAAATAGATCATGGTCATCCACCAATAATATCCGAGCAGTAGATCCTTCTATCTTCATAATTTTTGCCTAATATGCACTTCTCTCAATGCCAAGGGGAAGGACAATACGATCTTTGTTCCATTACCCTTTGCAGACTGAATCTTAAATTTCCCGCCAGATCGTTCTGTCCGGGTTTGCATGATCTGTAAACCAAAATGATTATGGCCGTTTGATGCTTTAGGATCAAACCCATTTCCGTTATCCTTGACCGTATATAATGCCAAGTCATTTAGCTTTTCCACTGTGATCCTTACACAAGATGCACCAGCATGCCTTTGAATATTTGATAATGCTTCTCTGATCACATGATGAATTTGAATTTGTATATCCCTGGGAAATTCCAAGGCGGAAGGATTGATGATCTCTAATTCTGCAAGACAATCTGAATCAATGTTAAACTCTGCCACACTTTCCGAAAGGCCTTTATAAAAATCGTCCTCGCCCGAGACTGGCATTAGCAATCCGGTTAGCATATTTCGCACTTGCTGGTAAGCGGAATCTATCGCATCTTTGATCTGATCAATCTCTGTGAGATCTTTTTCAATTGGCGTTTCAGCAATTAATTCTTCCAATTGCTCTAATTTTAACCTAGAGAAACTTAAGGTTTGGGCAAGATCATCATGCAAATTTGCAGCCAATTGTTCCCGTTCAGCAAGCGCAGCTTCCTGCTCTACTTTTTGATGTTCCAGCTTCGCCAATCGTGAATTCGTGATCGCCACTGCCGCAGAATTGGCCAATAGGGCAAGTGCCCGTTGACCATCTGGGTCAAATGCGTCAAGTTCAGTCTGTTGATCCTCATCTGTACGTAATACACACAAAGCGCCAATCGTGTGGTCCATTGACCTTAACGGGGTGATTACACATTCTCCATCTGGGTTTTCATCTAAAAAGGCACAGTCTATACACCCAGTCTTATCACTAACTGTTTTTCCATCTCCAACCACAGACAAGATCAATTCAGGTATTACCGCTTTCTTTGAACCAATAGGTATTTTTGTTTTTCCACTATTTGCTATCATTTCTAATTCATTTTTCCCAGTAGATAAAATGCAAAGAGCCGCAGACTCTGCACCCATTAATACCCTTGCCCGTTTCACAACCGAGTTGATCAATTCGTTTTGCTCTCGTTTGGCAACGATCTCTTGACTAAACTCAAAAGCCGAGACGAGTTCTCTTGTGCGTTGAGCTACTTTTGTCTCCAATAATCCTCGAGAAGAATCTAATTCCGTTCGCATTGTTTCAAAAGCCGATGACAATTCCCCTATTTCATCATTTTCAAGGGGCGGGATCTGCCATTTAAAATCCCCTTCGGTCATTTTTTCCACTCCCCTGCTCAACTCAGATAGTGGGTGAATGATATTCTTTTTAGTTTTGATAAATCCCCAGATTAAAAGAAATATCGCGGCGATTAGAAAGGAAATTTGGATAATTTTTAAACGTTGGATTTTTGCTTCTGCCAGGTTTTCAAATTTACTAACGATGCTGTCCAATTGTTCTAATAAATTTGCGGATTCCTTAGCTAAAGCCTGTTCATCTAAATTAAGCAATAATACCTGGAAAATAACCCAAGATTCTGAGACCTCCGCTAACAAACCTTTGATCTCAATATCTGGTGGAGCGGGAAGGCTCACTTCATCCCCTGCAGAATCTATAGTTAATCCTCCATTTTTAAAAGCTCGTAGGGTCTGATCAAATAATTCTATTGAACTTTGAAAATCAGGATTAATAGAATCCGAAACTGCTAACCAAGTTAACTTTTGGGAAAGCATCCTTTGCCGGCCTGCTAAATTTATGATCAATGCATCACTATTTTGAGTTCGTACACTCCAAAACATCACGCCCACAGATACGCTCACCAGCAGAAAAAAAGAGCCGAGGAGTAAAGTAATACGACCTTTGATTGATAATAGATTTTTCATATTTTTTCTATTTGGGAAAAGCTTTAAGGCGGGCGCAACGATCAAACAATTAGAATTCTTATGTTACTCTAGGATGATGAAATTGTGAAGGTTGTGAAAAGGTCGGGAGCGATGATTAAACTAATATCAGAGATTATATTCTTCTTTAGTTTTTGGTATTGCCGACATACTTTATTCTAGGAAACTTTGATCGTCAACAATATTGGGGGACTATGTGTAAAGACTTTTGCGCAAGTTTACTGATTAATTATTGAGGTGTCAGCATCCAGAATTTATATATCACCTAAAAAAACTCCTGATCCAATAAATTTTCCTGCAATCTTGATACAAAAAAATTTTTTATGGGGGTTATTTCGATGCTGATTTGCAGCAACAACTCATTAATTATTTCATAAAAATCCCACTATTATCCAGAGATGAGATGTCCATATATAAATCCCACTTGGAATTTGATATTTTTTCTATCCTACCCCGACTGATGCTGATTTATAATAAATGATCTAATAAAATTTATTTATAGCATTTTAAAGAAGTTTAAACAATTCTGAAGTTTTTATCAGTGGACAATTTTGAATAATTTTTGGAAAGGATTTGGTTATGGAGAAAATAGGTCTTAAAGCTGAGCCACAGGTTACTGCATTGATCGTATTTGAAATACTTCCAGGGCGAATGGAAGAATTTGAAGATTGGCTCAAGGGTGTTACTCAGGTGGTCAAAGGGTTCGAAGGGTATAAAGGGGTCGATATTATTCGTCCCCGTGATCATGATCACCCAGAATATGTGATCGTACTGCGATTCGATCAATATGATCATTTGAAAGCTTGGACAGAATCTCCACTACGTGCAGAATGGTTGAAAAAATCAGAGAAACTGATAGCAACCACACCCAGTTTTCAGGAAGCTCATGGATTTGACCCCTGGTTTACTCTTCCTGAACATGTGCATGCTACTGTAACCCCTTCCAAGTTCAAAATGTCCGTTATTACGATCATCGCGCTATATCCCCCCCTGCTTTTGCTGAGTACCCTGTTGGCAGCTCTATTTCCTGAATGGCCCAAAGCTTTACTTCTTATGCTTTCCGTACTCATTTTGGTGCCCACCATGTCCTATTTGATTATGCCCTGGATGACTAGGCTGTTTCGGTTCTGGCTCTACCCAAAAACATAAATTTTTTTCTCCCACACTCATAATCTAAGCAAAAAGGCATGTTCTTGACAACAAGAACATATGTTCTTATAATAGAGTATGCAGGAATGTGTTAGGCATTTCCTCAAATGCATTCACTTCCCTGCTGCTCTTTTGTAGCTCTATTTTCTTTTTCAAAGTTGGTAACCATGCCTTCCGGTTTTTCTTATCTATGGAAAGATGTCCAAAAAATCTTTCATAATGCAAATGATACCTTAGAAAATTTGGATGATGAGACTCATGCAATGCTCTATGATATGGCAAAAGCAGAGGGGGTTAAGCCGAAGCAGTTTGCCCTTGACCTATTGACCTATACCATTCATTTGCACTTTCAACAAAATAATAGACGAATAAGTCTTTGGAAAACACTCACGCTCCGTGAACAAGAAGTAGCCGCATTGGCTTGTCAGGGAAAACCTAACTTGGCGATTGCCAAGACACTCAATATCTCCAAAGAAACTGTAAAAACTCATATGAGCAGTGTACTTAAAAAGTTTGGCGTGAAGGGCCGCAAAGTTCTCAAGTGGGAACTGGACGGATGGAATTTCAATGCGCCTGAAACTCCGTGGAGATAGCCCAGAAATTATTTTTATAACCTCAAAAACCCGCCTCCCCCAAAGGGGTAGTGCATAAATCACTCCTTAAATCCCCCATCGGGGAATAGAGAGGAAGAGCGTTTTGGACTACGATTAGAGTATGCTACCCATTGATACCCTAACCCCCGGAAAGATCATTCTGTTAACCGGACATAGAAAAGTTTGCAACCAAATGATGCATCAGCTGTTAGTGGAAATTGCCGCCTCGGGACCGGTGAGAATCTTGCTGGGGGGCAACCAATTTTCCTTCTACGATATAAGCTATGCTTTAGCAAATATCACACCAAATTACGAAACCTTTCTCGAGGAGCATATTTCCCTATCAAGGGCAGAGACCTGTTACCAGATGGTGCAGTTGCTCACCGAAGCTAAAACCTCTCCCTATCCGATATTGGTCTCTAATCTACTTAATCCTTTCTATGATGATGGCGTGCCAGAAAGAGAAATTGATTTGCTGATGTTTGAGGCAATCGTCCAGATCGAGCGGCTGAGCAAAAAGGCCCCAATGGCCATCAGTGCAGCAGAAAAACAGACTCGGCCCCGCCTGCTAACCGTTTTACGAAAACATGTCAGCAAAATTATTCAGCCTAGAATAGAAATAACAAAACCCTCTTTGCAGCATGAGCTTTTTAGTTAAGGAGAACTTTTGGGACACACTATTCTGCCCTTTACACGACAATTCAAAATTGAATTAGCTCGTTTTAGCCAATTCAAACGGGGCTTATTGATCGCTGAGGACAAACTTCTGTTTTCTGATCTATGGAACCGCGCTGAGTTTCATGTCCCCGCAGCTGAGATCACCTCACATCCCTTGCCAATTGCCACTATCTTGATGATGATCAACCTTGAACAAGAAAAGAGCATTCATAAAATACAAACGGACCTAGATATTAAAGATGTACAAATTAAAAACCTTCAATCAAAGCTGGCCCACAAAGATCTACAAATTTTGAACTTATCTGATCAAATTCTAGTTTTAGAAGAATCGATCGAGGAACGATTACGCAGCTTTCGAGAAGAAATGCTGGCGATAAAATATGAATATGCCCCATAAAATTACTGGTTGGATCTTATCTGTTGACCCAGATGAGCGAGACGGAGCCGTATTATGGGTCTTAGGGGAAGATCATAAACGGTATCGATTGACCCATATTTTCAGGACAGTATTTTATATTGCCGGGGATTCTAAGCATCTGCAAGATGTGGCTGATTTTGTGAGCAAATTCAAATACCCACCCATTACAACCTATGTGACTAGAAGGGAATTGTACCTCGGGGATATGCGAGTGCTAAAGATCGATGTTGCTAACCCGATCGCCCAAGAAAAACTATTTTATACAATTAAAAGAAGGTTTAAAAAACTTCAATTTTATGATGCCAAAATCCCCTTCCCTATTCGATATGGGGTGGCAAAAAATGTCTTTCCGACAGCGAAATGTGAGATCTTTGTAAACGAGCATGATCAGATCCAGCGGATAAAAACACTCGATGATTGTTGGGAGAAACAATATGATCTGCCTCCCCTCCGTTCGATATGGATCGAACCAGATATCGACCCAAACCACGCTGCCCCCAACTGTCTTTATCTGCGGTTTGAGGGCACAACGCACAGAATTGAATTAAAGAACGAACTTGCAACTTTGGAACAAGTTCAAGAAACATTAGATAGTATTGATCCTGATGTTGTTTTGGCACGCTGGGGTGACGGTTGGTTGTTCCCAAAATTAATAAATATTGCAGAAAAATATAAATTCGACTTCAATCCTGGTAGAGAAAAACATAAAAAATATCTTTTAAAAAAATCGCGTACTTTTGAAAGCTATGGCAGCATCTATTTTCGCTCCGAACAAACCTTTCTATATGGTCGCTGGCATATTGACCCTAAAAATTCCACGATGGACATGGGTTTTAATTTTAATATTACCTCGGCGATCGAATTAGCCAGGGTCACGAGTGTTTCAGTGCAAACAGCCGCTCGAAATAGCCCTGGTTCTGGATTTACTGCCATGCAAATACGAGAGGCACTTAGGCGGGGCGTGCTCATCCCACTGCATAAAAGGCAAACCGAACGATATAAATCTGCCATGCAACTTAATCGAGCAGATGGTGGCGGCATCAACTATCGCCCGATTGTTGGTGTGCATGCAAATGTAGCTGAGATAGATTTCTTTTCCATGTATCCATCGATCATGGAAAGCTGGAATATTAGTGGGGAAACCAGTGGAACAACGATTGGGGAAACGAGAATGGTTCCTTATGCCAATATCCCTGTGCGTCAGGATGTTCAAGGTTTAGTGCCGGGTGTGCTAAAGCCATTATTAAAAAAACGATTAGCCGTCAAAAAAGAACTTCGTCATCTTGAGGAAGACAGCCCAAGATATGTGACCCTAAAATCGATTGCAGATGCGCTCAAATGGTTAGGGTATGTGAGCTTTGGTTACCAAGGGTATAAAAATAATTTATTCGGCAATATTCAAGCCCATGAAGCCATCTGCGCAGTGGGTCGCGAGATGCTTGTTAGAGCGATCGAGACGGCGCATGAGATGGGATATAAAGTATTTGCAGCAAATGTGGACAGCCTATTTGTGCAAAAAAAGGGATATACCCAGCCCGAAGACTTCCAATTATTGATTGAAACGATCAATGAACGGACTGGCTTAATCATTGAGATGGAAGGAATCTTTGACTGGCTTGTTTTTACTTCTTCAAAACTCAACCCCAGAATAGGGGCGGCAAATCGTTATTTTGGAAAATTTAGTGATAACAGCCTCAAAGTTAGGGGCATGGCTCAGCGCAGATCCGATACGCCTGAATGGATCGCCAACGCTGAACGGGATATCATGGCCTTATTGGCAAAGCAAGCTGATGCAAAACGATTGTCTAAAATGATCCCAGAAATAATCTCCTTCACGCAGTCTTTAATTGCGGATCTAGACGCAGAACGTGTGCCAATTGAGGATCTGGTATGTCAAAGCAAGTTGTCCAGAGAGGTAGATGAATACAAGGGCAATTCCGTCTCAGCTAAAGCTTCTAAACAATTGGCTGCTCAGGGGAAAAACGTGCGTGTTGGACAAAGGGTGAAATTCATATACACACATGGCGAAAAAACCAGCATCTTTGCCTGGGATCTACCAGTTGAGTTAGATTATTCTCTGGTGAGTAAGCAACGCTATAAAGAATTATTATTGCGAGCAGTCCATCAAGTTTTACAGCCCTTAGGTTTGGAAGAGGAAGACCTAAAAAACATGGTCCATGATAATGTCACACAACTTGTTATGTGAGAAAAAAATAATAATTACTTCTATATCAACCCTCTACCAAAGCACTCGCAAAAACTTCAATGGGATGAAGTGAACCTTTATTTGTAGTGTGTTCAATCTGATCGCGACAAGATGTGCCCATCGCCGAAATAATCGTGTTTGCACTTGCTGATCTGATTGCGGGGGCAAGAGATAATTCGGCCAATTGGATCGACATCTCGTAATGCTCTTTCTCATACCCAAATGACCCTGCCATCCCACAACAACTCGATTCTATTTCTCGAACTTCAGAATTGGGGATAAGTTGAAGCATCTTTACGACAGATTCTGTGCCAAAGAATGCTTTTTGCTGACAATGACCATGAAATAAAATATCTCTAGGGCTGTTGTCAAATTCAAAACTAATATCCTCATACTCAACTGCCTGCATTAAAAACTGATCGATCATCAGCGTGTTTTCAGCGATGATTTTTGCATCCTCCCCTGGAACAAGGTCAGGATATTCTTTGATCAACATCACCATTGCGCTGGGCTCACAGCCAACGATCGGTATCTCTTTTTTTGCATATGGAGCCAATAAAGAGATATTATGCCGAGCAAGTCTTTCTGCCTCGTCCAGCAGACCTTTTGAAACCGCCGGTCTACCAGAATCCAACTTGCCATAAATTACGATCGGTTGATATCCGGCCGCCTTAAGCACTTTAATTGCGGCTTGCCCAATTTGGGGATCGTTATATTCCATAAAAGTAT
>SWCD01003412.1_pt1 | contig 24516 bp, 17 predicted proteins | sample 4693011 | NCBI WGS metagenome assembly SWCD01 (sample SAMN10267278, study PRJNA491770) | bioreactor metagenome | isolation source: DHS bioreactor inoculated with marine | place: Japan: Omine Ridge, Nankai Trough | reverse complement strand
GGGGGGGTGACGTCCGGGGCATCCGATGTGCGGGACAAAGCCCGTGGAAACGCAGTCGCAAGCATGTGGCAAACCTCCTAAATTCAGATCAGACTCCGGCGGTATCGGTCGAATGGCAAGGTTCCGCCGGCCAGCGCTTCTACAGGTCGGCGGTTTCCTGCTATAACTATCCGCGAAGCGATCGGCTGGTAAGGTCGTTGCAAGATTCTGTGCTAGGTCCGAGGCCATGAAACCTAATTTCGCGCTTGATCTCTCGCATGACGGCATCGGCCTTCTCCATCGTGGACGCAAAGGCTGGTTGCGCGTGGGCGACGTGGCGCTGGACGATCCGGTCATGCGCGGCGCGCTGGCCATGCTGCGCCGCACCGCCGCCGATCTGTCCCCGAAAGGTGTCAGCACCAAGCTGATCCTGCCCCCCTCGCAGATCCTCTATCTGGAGGTTGAGGCCCCCGGCCCCTCGGATGCCGACCGCGACGCGCAGATTCGCGCGGCGCTGGAAGGGCGCACCCCGTATGAGGTTTCGGATCTGGTCTATGATCATTCGGGATCGGGCAGCACGCGGCAGGTGGCACTTGTCGCCCGCGAAACCCTGGACGAGGCCGAGGCCTTCGCGGTCGAGCATCGGTTCAATCCGGTCAGCTTCGTCGCCCGCCCCGCCGATGGCGAGTACGATGGCGAGCCGTTTTTCGGCCAGACCCGCCACGCGCGCAGCCTTCTGAAAGGCGAGACGGTCGAACCGGATGCCGAGGCCGTCGCCGTACGGGGCAGCGTTACCCTTCCTGAGCAACCGTCGTCGGAGCCTGCCGCCGCCGCCGGGGCAGCCCCTTCGGGGCCAGATCGGGACGCCGCGCAGGCGTCGGACGCAGGGAGGAAACAAGCGCAGGACGGTGTTTCGCAAGCTGCCGATGTGCCGGACGCGGCCAGCGCGGATGATGCTTCAGATGTGCGGTCGGATACGGACGCCACGACCCCGCGCGACGCGGCCCCCACCCGTTCGCCGCCATCAGATCCGAAGGGGCCAAGCGCCGACACCCCCGGACGCGACGCGCCGACGGCCGCCGTGGCCTCGGGCGACAGCGCGTCCTTCACCACACGCCGGGCCTCGGGGTCGCTCTCGGGGTCGATGACGCCGGGCGCACGCCCGACCCTTGGCCGCGCCGCGCGGTTCTCGATGGGGGCGCCGGCGTTGGGCGCGGCAGGTTCCGCATCGGACGATAGCGAGATCTCGGACCCCGCAGATCGCGCCGAATCCAAGGCCGGACCCAAGGTCGACGCCCCGCAGCTTCGGGCCGACAGCCCCGAGACCTCTGCCAACCGGCCTGCCCCCGAAGTCGCGCCGTTGCCGGATCCGCCAGCGCCGGGCCCACGGGCGGCGCATCGTGGATTCTCGGCGAAGTGGAGCAGTGGGGCACCGGGCGAGCAAGCTGCTGCGATGCAGGCCGACCCCGCCACCTCAGACCACGACGCCGCCTCAAACCACGGCTCGGGCAGCCGCCAGACGGCAAACGCACATGTCGGCGGTACAGGCGACCCGGCCAACCCGCTGCCGGTTCCGGTCGCGACCTTCCCGCGCCGGTCGGGCATCATGCTGACCTTGCTGCTGCTTTTGGCCTTGGCGAGCATCGCGGTCATCTCGACCCTGATGGCGCAGGACGATCTGGTCGGTGTCCTCACCGACCCCGAGCCCGAGGCTTCCGAGACGGTCTTCTTGCCCCCGCTCGGGTTTGACGAGCCGCCCCTTACCGCCTTTCGCCCGACGCCGCGCCCTGTCGCTGACCGAGTTGCGGCGCAGCCGGATGGCGCCTCGAACCCGCTTCTGACTCAGGATCCGGCGGGCGCGGGTTCGGACAGCCCGTTGTCGGGGGCCACCGTCGCGAATGCTGAACCCGTAGCTGGCACCGGGCGACCGGCAGCCTCTGCCGACGCTGCGGATCGGTCCGCGCGCCCTGCTGATCTTGTCGCCGCCGATCCGGATGCGGTCCCCTCTGCGGACACCCGGACCGCGGATGCCGGGGGCGACCTTGTCGATCTGACGGCGCAAGAGACCCCCGTCGTGGATTTGACCGACCTTGCCGCCGTTTCGACGGCCAATCAGGCCGCAGGTGCCGGCCCGCTGGGCGAAGACAAGGTCGGGCGGGCCGCCTTCTCGGCCCCCGCGCTGGGCGATCTGCAACCCGAGGATGCAGCCGAGGTTGCCGAAGAACTTCTGGCTCTTGTCGCCCCGGACGAGTCCCGCCGCCCCGCCCGGCGTCCCCCGCCCGCGCGCCGCGCCGGGTCCGACGCCGAGGCGACCGACACCCCCGATCCCGCAATACATTACGCCGCCACCGGCGTATGGACCGCGGCGCCGCCTGTGCCCGAGGCCCCGAAGACCGCGGCATTGACCCCGCCCGACGCGCCCCGCCCGGCCTTGGCCGACCCTGCGGTCATGCAACGGGACGCGGTTGTGCTGCCTGATGCACGCGCGTCGGATGACCAACGTCTGACAACGCGGCCCGTGCCGGCCGACCCCTCGGCCGAGTTCGCGCTGGACGCGCGCGGCCTTGTCCGCGCCACCCCCGAGGGCACGCTGACGCCGGCCGGTATTCTGGTCTATGCTGGCCGTCCGGACCCTGCGCCATTGCCCCGGCCGGGCAGCGCCGACGCGCTTGCGGTCACCGCTGCAGATCCCGCCGCCCCCGCAAAAGCAGACGCCACCGAGGCGCCCGTCAGAACAGCCTCCACGGATGGTACGGGCCGAAAGGCGGAGCCTTTGGATGCGCCCGAAGCCAAGCCGGTCGTGGGGCCGGTTGCCGGGACTGCGGCGAAGCCTGCGCCCGCTTCAAATGGCGCGCCTGCTGCCGAACCCGATAAGGCCGTCGCCGCTGTAGATGCCTCTCCTGACGCGGAACCGGCCCTTACTGCCGGGTCCATCGCCGTGCGCTCTGCCCGGCGTCCCGAGCCTCGCCCCGAAGACCTGATCGCCCGGGATGCGCCCCAGCGTGTGGCCGGCCTGACCGCCGACGATCCGGCCCAGTCCCGGACCGCTCTGCGCCCCGAGCCGGCCTCTCCGTCCGGTCAAACCCCCACCGGCGCGACGGCGAAACCTGAGTCCACCGAGTTCGTGCCCGACGACGACCCGGAGCCGATCGAGGGGGCCACCAAACTGGCGGTCAAATCCTCTGGCGCGCCGCATGGCCGTCCGCCGGAAATGGCATCGCTGATCCGCAAGGCCCGCGCCACGCAGATGAAAAATGTGGCCACCCCGGACCCCAACGCCGCACCGCGCATCCCTAAAAACACGTCAGTCGCAAGAGAAGCGACCGAGAAAAACCTGCTCGACCTGTCGAAGATCAGCCTGATCGGCGTTTACGGCTCGTCCAGCAACCGCCGGGCTCTGGTGCGGCTGCCCTCGGGCCGCTTCACCAAGGTCGAAGTTGGCGACCGGATGGACGGGGGACGGGTTGTCGCCATCGACGACGAGACGTTGCGCTATACCAAGCGCGGGCGAAACGTGGTGCTGTCGATGCCGCGCGGCTGACGGCGACCAAAGGCTGACGGCAACGAGAGACCGCCGTTAACCCAAGACTAAGCGCCACGCGACGCCGAACGCGCATAAACGCCCTGCCGCGCCTGCGGCCTCAGCTTCCCAGCCCGATCTCGCGACTTGTCTCGAACCTTGACGCGAAAATCACCTCTAAACCTAAATTGGCGGTTGAGTTTACCCGCGCCCGCCGCAACTTTAGGCGAAAGGCGTGTTCTCAAGAGTGCAAGGGGTTCGATGGAAGGCTTTCTGCTTCAGGCGACGATCTATCTGGGGGCCGCCGTTCTGTCGGTGCCCATCGCGGCGCGGCTGGGGCTGGGCTCGGTGCTGGGGTATCTGCTGGCCGGGATCGTCATCGGCCCCACCCTTGGTCTCGTCGGGTCCGAGGCCGAGGGCCTGCGCCATTTCGCCGAATTCGGCGTGGTGATGATGTTGTTCCTGATCGGGCTGGAACTGGAGCCGCGGGCGCTGTGGGATATGCGTCACCGCCTGCTGGGGCTGGGCGGATTGCAGGTCACGCTGACGGTGGCCGCCGTCACGGCGGGCGCCTATGCGCTGGGTCAGCCGCTGAACAGCGCCGCCGCCATCGGCATGATCTTCGCGCTCTCGTCGACCGCGATCGTGTTGCAGACCCTGTCCGAAAAGCAGCTGATGCAGACCCCCGGAGGACGCTCGTCGTTCTCGGTTCTGCTGACCCAGGACATCGCCGTCATTCCGATGTTGGTCCTGCTGCCGCTGCTGGCGATCTCGGGCCGCGCCCCGACCGAGCCTGAAGGGGTCGCCGGCCACGCCCCCGACATCATCGGCGAGCCGGGCACCGGCAACGCGCGGGCCGATCTGGCCATGAAACTGGTCGAGGAACTGCCCGGCTGGGGCGCCGCCCTGCTGACGATGGGGGTGATTATCGGCATCATCCTTGTCGGCACCTTCCTGACCCGCCCGGTCTTTCGCTACATCCACGCCGCCCACCTGCGAGAGTTGAACACCGCGCTGGCCCTGTTGATGGTCACGTCCATCGGCTTCTCCATGAGTCTTGTGGGCCTGTCGCCCGCACTGGGCACCTTCCTGACCGGGGTGGTTCTGGCCAACAGCGAGTTTCGCCACGAGCTTCAGGCCGACATCGAACCCTTCAAAGGGCTGTTGCTGGGGCTTTTCTTCATCACCGTGGGCGCCGGCGTCAGCTTCGAGCTATTGCGCGAACAGCCTGTGCAGATCCTTGGGCTGACGCTGGCCTTGGTCGCGGTGAAGGGCACCATTCTTTATGGTTTGGGACGCGCCTTTAAGTTGCGCGGACGCAACCTGTGGCTGTTCACGCTGGGTCTGGCGCAGGCCGGTGAATTCGGCTTCGTGCTGGTCTCGTTCTCGCAGCAGCAGCAGGTGCTGGACAGGGATCTGAGCGAGTTGCTGTTGCTTGTCGTCGCGGTCAGCATGTTGCTGACGCCGCTGCTGTTCATCATCTACGACCGGATTTCCCGCCGCAGCCGCGAGGGGGCCGATGCCTCGTCCGAACCCTATGACACGGTGGCCGCCAAGGGCTCGATCATCATCGCGGGGGTCGGACGCTTCGGCCAGATCGTCAACCGCATGGTGCGCGCCGCGGGGTTCGAAACCACGGTGCTGGACCACGATCTGAAGACCATCCAACTGATGCGCAAGTTCGGCTTCAAGGGGTTCTTCGGTGATCCGACCCGGCCCGAATTGCTGCACGCCGCGGGCCTGTCCGAGGCACGCGTACTGGTCGTCGCGCTGGACGATCCGGCCTCTGCCGTGCGGCTGGTGGAACTGGCGCGGGCCGAGCGTCCGGACCTGCATATCGTCGCCCGCGCCCGCCACCGGGTCCATGCCTTCGAGCTTTACTCCGCAGGTGCCAACGACATTGTCCGAGAGCTGTTCGACAGTTCGCTGCGCGCCGGGCGATATGTGCTGGAAAACTCGGGCCTGTCGGAATACGAGGCCGCCGAGCATCAACGCGCCTTCTACCGCCACGACCGCGCGGCGCTGGCCGATCTGGCGCAGCTTTGGATCCCCGGCCGCCCCGTCGCCGAGAACGAGGCTTATATCGCGCGCTCAAAACAGCTCAACAAGGAGATGGAGGCCGATCTGGTCGCCGCCCTTGATGAAACCACGCGCCCCCTGACGGGCGTGCCCGACACCCATTCGCCGGTCGAGGGCTTCGGCCCCGACGGCCCGACCGACGTGAATGCGGGCTTGGACGACGATGACGACCCCGCTGGCATGTCCGCCGATGTGGACGCGGTGCGGCAGGAACGCGGCTATGACGACGACGCCTCGGACCCCGAGGTCCGCCGGGGCGAGGGCGACCCTTCGGGCTAAGGCCGGCCTCAGCCCCAGAGTTACCCGGACGCTATTCCGTCGAAACCCCTGCCTCGGCAAAGGTCGCCATGCCCGAATGGCAGGCGACGGCCCCCTTCAGGACCGCGATGCCAAGGGTGCCGCCCGAGGCCTCGCCCAGCCGCATGTCCAGCGACAGAAGCGCGGGTTTCCCCAAGGCGTCAAGCATGCGGGCGTGACCGGCCTCGGCGGATTGGTGGCCAGCGACGCAATGATCCAGCGCCCCCGGTGCAAGACGGTGCAGGACCGCCGCGGCGGCGCAGCAGATGAAGCCATCCAGAATGACCGGGATCGAATGGTGCCGCGCGGCGGCGATGGCGCCCACCATCGCCGCGATCTCGCGCCCACCCAGACAGGCCAGCAGCCGCAACGGCTCGTCTGCCTGATCTGCCGTTTGGCTGTCGCGGCCAAAGTCCGACGCGCCGTGGCGGGCGCAGCCGCGGGCGACCACCTGTGTCTTGAGCGCAAGCGCCGCGTCGTCCAACCCGGTGCCGCGTCCGGTCCAGTCGCCGGCCTCGCCGCCCAGAAGGGCCATCGCCAGCGCGGCGGCCGAGGTGGTGTTGCCGATCCCCATCTCGCCCGTCACCAGCAGATCCGCGTCGGGATCGACGGCGTTCCAGCCGGTCTGCAACGCCTTTAGCAGGTCTTGCGGGCTCATCGCCGGGGCGGTGGTGAAATCCGCCGTCGGTGTGTCAAGTTCCAGCGGATGCACGTCCAGCCGGGCCCCGACCGCCTTTGCCAATTGGTTGATCGCAGCGCCGCCTGCCGCGAAATTGGCAACCATCTGCGCCGTCACCTCGGATGGAAACGCCGAGACGCCCTGCGCCACAACCCCGTGGTTGCCCGCAAAGACCACGACTTGGGGGGCGGCAACGGCAGGCCGCTCGGTCCCCCGCCACGAGGCATACCACTGCGCAAGGTCTTCCAGCCTGCCAAGGGCGCCGGGAGGCTTCGTCAGCAGCGCATCGCGGGCCCGCGCCCGGTCCAGAACCTTGGCATCGGCGGGGCGTCCGGCCCGGACCGCGGCGGCAAAATCGGCAAGCGTTGCGAAAACGGGGCTGCTCATCTGCGACGGATCCTTTAAGTATTTGCTGGCATACCTGGCGAAACTCGGCAGGGTTGTGCAAACGAATGTGACAGAAAGACCGCGATGTCCACCGATCAAGCGCCCGTTGCCGCCGCGATGACGGATTTCGCGCAGGCGATGTCACTGCTGACCCGCATCCCCGTTCCCCTGCCCGACCCGCTGCCCACATCCGACCCGGCCCCGGGCCAGCAAAGCCAACGCATCGTCTGGGCCTTCCCGCTGGCGGGGGTTGTGGTGGCGGTCGGGGCGTTTTTACCCGCGTGGATCGCGGGCTGGTGGGGGCTGCCACCCGGCGGCGTCGCGTTTGTGGCGCTGGCGGTGGCAATCGTGCTGACCGGCGCGATGCACGAGGATGGCTTGGCCGACATGGCCGACGGCTTCTGGGGCGGCTGGACCCGCGCCCGCCGGTTGGAGATCATGAAAGACAGCCGCGTCGGCACCTATGGCGTGCTGGCGCTGGTGCTGTCGGTTCTGGCGCGGTGGTGGGCGTTAAGCCAGCTTTCGACGGCGGGCGAGCTGGCGGTCGGCCTGATCGCGGTCGCGATGCTGTCCCGCGCGTCGATGGGGGTCACGATGGCATGGCTGCCCAATGCGCGCGACAGTGGCTTGGCCCACAGCTATCGCCGCGCGGGCCTGCGCCCTGCCGAAGTGGGCGTCGCGCTGGCGGTGATCGGGGCAATCTTGTTGCTGGGGTGGGGCGCGCTTGCGGCGGTGTTCTGGGCCGTCATTGCGGCGGGCGCCGTGGCGCTGGTGGCCCGCGCCAAGATCGGCGGCCAGACCGGCGACGTGCTGGGTTGCCAGCAGCAGATCGTCGAGATCACGGTGCTACTGGTGTTGGTCGCGGGTCTTTGACAGACCAAGCTTTTCGGGATCGGCCAAAGCTGAATGCAAAAAGGCCCCCGGCGCGGTCGCCGAGGGCCTTTTCGTGTCGTAAATTCTGTCGGCGTCAGCGCCCTGAGGCCCCGGTCATCCGACCGGACCGCTTAAGGGTCAGGCTGCGACGGCGCGCGACACCAGGACGTCGCCCACACGCTTTTGCGCCTCGTCCTCGTCACCGCCGCTGACGGCGGCGATCTCGCGGGTCAAACGCTCCAGCGCGGCTTCGTAAAGCTGACGCTCGGAATAGCTTTGCTCGCGCTGATCGTCGGTGCGGTGCAGGTCGCGGACCACCTCGGCAATCGAAATCAGATCGCCCGAGTTGATCTTCTGTTCATATTCCTGTGCCCGGCGGGACCACATGGCGCGCTTGACCTTGGCCTTGCCCTTCAGCGTGTCCATTGCCTTGGACACCACATCGGGCGAGGACAGCGAGCGCATGCCAACCTCGGTCGCCTTGTTCGTCGGAACCCGCAGGGTCATCTTGTCCTTCTCGAAGGAGATGACGAAAAGCTCAAGCGTCAGTCCGGCGACTTCCTGCTCTTCGATCGAGATGATCTGGCCAACACCGTGAGCAGGATAGACAACATGGTCGTTGGGGCGAAACTCGGACTTCTTTGACTTGCTCATGCGGCAGCGATCCTCTTTTTCAGCTTTTCAGTCAGCGAAACCGACAGGTCGGACGGCAGGGGCGGTCCGGCGCATCGGTAAGACATTCGCTCATACAAATGACCGGCAAGGCGACCCAGCTTTGATCGCCCCCGGCGTGGGCAGCGCGGCCATCACAACCGGCCACATGGACATATATAGCAGAAAAACGGCCCCATTTAAAGTGCCGCAATGGCGAGATGCCTAAAATGCACGCATTAACGGCGACTTAGCGCTGCAAATAAATGCGCGGCGGGACCTGACAGGATGCAGGTGCGGCGAATCAGGTTCAGCCGCCCTCGCCCGGCTTTTCCGAGAAATACTTTTCCAGTTTGCCTTCTTCGCCGTCGCGCTCTTCGGCGTTGGGAAGCGGGTCTTTCTTGGTGATGATCACGGGCCACAACTCGGAGTACTTGCGGTTGAACTCGACCCATTTGTCGGTGTCGGGCTCGGTGTCCGGGCGGATCGCGTCGGCGGGGCATTCGGGTTCGCAGACGCCGCAATCGATGCACTCATCCGGGTGGATGACCAGCATGTTCTCGCCCTCGTAGAAGCAGTCCACTGGGCAAACCTCGACACAGTCGGTGAATTTGCAGGCGATGCAGTTGTCGTTGACGATATAGGTCATGAGTTCTTCCGGATGCTTGCCGCTACCCGCTACCTAGACCCAGCGGCAGCGTCATTCAAGGAGCTTGCGGCGCGAAAGATCAAGCGCCCTGCGATCACGTTTTTCCGGGCGACCCTTTCCTTCGTAGCGGGGGTTCGGCGGAACGCCCGGCCCGGTGCCCGCGTCGGGCTTGGACGGGGGCGACTGGTCGTCGTAAAGCAGGGCGGCTTCCACGGCGGGACCGCGCCGTTGCGAGGGGACCAGCACCTGCACCACGCGAATTCGGTCGCCTTGGGAAAAGGTCAGCGTGTCGCCCGCGCCGACCGGGGTCGCGGGCTTGCTGACCCGTGTGCCGTTCACGCGAACCTTGCCGCCCGAGACCATCATGGCGGCAAGGCTGCGGGTCTTGAAAAAGCGTGCGTGCCACAGCCATTTGTCCAGCCGCACCGTGTCGCGCGGCCCGGTCATTGCCGGGGGGTGCCGGGGCGGCGGCCCTGCTTGCGGCCCGGATCTGACCCGGCCACGCGGGACAGGGTCCCCCTACTTATCGCGCAGCCCCATCAGCGCGGCGGCGAAGGGGTTGTCGGGGTCGATCCGGTCTTTCTTCTGCGGGCGGGATTCATAGGTCTTGGGACCGCGATCCTTCGACGGCCCACGCTCGGACTGGCCCTGACGGCCGCCGGGTTTGCCACCGGGCTTACCATCGGGTTTGCCGCGCGACTTGCCACGGGGTTTGCCATCGGCGCGCTTTTCGCCGCGGTTGTCGGCGCGGCCATCGCCGCGACCGCCCTCGCGGGCTTCGCCGCGCGTATGCTGCGGCTTGCGGCGCGGGGCCCAGCGGAAGGTATAGAAGACCTCGGTCGCGGGCTCGGCAGCCTGACCCTCGGCAGCCTGGGACTCGGCGGGCTGAGCATCCTCGCCCGTCGTCTCGGGGATCTTGCCCTGAGTAATGACGTCCGCAATGCCGGCGGCATCGGTCGTCTGGCCCGGGGTGACGGCAGGCGCTTCCGAGGGCGGCATGGGCGGCGCTTCGGGCGGATCCTGCACCGGCGTTTCGGCCGGGGGTGCTGGCGGCGTTTCGTCGGGGCTTTGGCCGGGTGCTTCGGACGGCGGCGACGGAGGCGTCTCGGTCGGGGCATCGCCCGGCACTTCGACGGGGGTTTCCGGCGATCCGGCGGAGGGGGCGTCCGTTGCTGTTACTGGGGCTATTACGGGCGCGGCGGCCTCGGTCGAGGCGGGCTCAGTCGAGGCGGGCTCGGCAGCGCCACCCGCGTCGGCCACGGCGGGCTTCACCTTGGGCCGTTCGCCCTTTTCGGCGGCATAGCCCAGACCCTGCATCAGGGTCGCGAACTGTTCCAGCGTCATGCCGGTGATCGACAGCATGTCGGGGTTGGCTTCGAACCCGGCGCGGGTGTTCTGGCCCCGGATCATGTCGGCCAGACGTTCCAGCATGTCGATGCGGATGGCGCGTTCGCCAGCCAGACGGTAGCCCGACATGGTGTAGGTCTCGTCCGGGACATCGGCGACCGAGGGGATCGTGACCAGACCCGGCGGCGGGCTTTCGGGAAAGACGTCCAGCCCCTTTTGCAGCGACCACAGCACCAGACGCAGACGCGTGGGCGCGGGCTTCAGCAGCGCGGCCATAAAGACAGTGAACTGCCCGAAACGCACGCCGTGACGGCGCAGCTGGCCACGGGCGGTCTGGTCCAGATCCTTGACCTCGGCGGCGACGGTGTCGCGGGACAGGATGCCGAAATGCTCGACCATGCGGAAGGCAAAGCCGCGCACGACGCCGGTCAACTCTTCGTCGCGGGACATGGCGAGCAGCGGCTCGAACAATGTCGCGATCTTGCGGTCGATGAAATGCTGCAGACGGCGCTGCACCTTCTGGGCGACCTCGGGGCCGGCCTCGGTGTCGACGAAGGCCTCGACGGTGGGGCGCAGGGCCTCGGGGCCCGCGACCAGCTTGCCGACGGCATGCTCGCCCCACATTAGCCCGCCCTGTTCGGTATAATCGAACTCGGTATCCGGCGCGTTGTAGAACCTGTCGGCCCGCAGATGGAACTCGGGCGCCAGCGCCGCCACCGAGGCCGCGCGCAGCGTCTTGGCCTCGTCGGGCGAGGCGCTTTTGTCCTGCCGGAAGCGGAACCCTTCAAGACGGCCGACGAATTCGCCCTCGACCATCACTTCACCCTTGTCGTTCACCTCGGCCACAAGGCCCTCCTTCTGCTTCAAGCGGCGCATCAAAACCGAGGTGCGCCGATCGACGAATCTTTGCGTCAGGCGCACGTGAAGCGCATCCGACAAACGATCTTCTACAGCGCGTGTGGCCTCGCGCCAATGGTCGATATCCTCCAGCCAGCCCTTGCGTTGGGCGACATAGGTCCACGTGCGGATGAACGCCATGCGGCGCGACAGGGTGTCGATGTCGCCGTCGGGCCGGTCGATCCGCCGGATCTGCTGGGCGAACCAATCCGCCGGAACATGGCCGCCGTCGTGCAGAAACAGGAACAGCTTTTTCAGCATCGCGGCGTGTTCACCCTGCGAAATCCCCCGGAAATCGGGGATTCGGCACACATCCCACAACTGCCGGATATCGGGTGCCCCGCGCAGACGGTCCTGCACCGCCGGAACCGCGCCCAATGCACGCAGCGCCAGAAGATCGTCGGAATCGCGCACCCGCGTCAGCCACGGATTGTCTGTCCGCACCTCGAGCGAGGACAAAAGCGCCGAAAGCGTTCCGAACCGCAGGTTGGCGTTGCGCCACTGCAGCTTGCGCTCGGGGGCAAAGCGGTGATTCTCGATGGCGTCGACCATCTCTTCGGACAGGGGCGAGGCCTCGCCGGTGACACCGAAGGTGCCCGATTGCAGGTGACGCCCGGCGCGGCCCGCGATCTGCGCCAGTTCGTTGGCCTGCAGCGGACGCATGCGGTTGCCGTCGAACTTGGTGGTCGAGGAGAACGCCACATGGCGGATGTCCAGATTGAGCCCCATGCCGATGGCATCGGTGGCGACCAGATAATCCACATCGCCGTTCTGATACATCTCGACCTGCGCGTTGCGCGTGCGCGGACTAAGCGCGCCCATCACCACCGCCGCCCCGCCCTTCTGGCGGCGCAGAAGCTCGGCGATGGCATAGACGTTTTCGACCGAGAACCCGACGATGGCGCTGCGCGGGATCATGCGGCTGATCTTGCGCGGCCCGGTGTAGCTGAGTTCCGAAAACCGCTCGCGCCGCAGGAACTGCACGCCGGGAACCAGATCGGCGATGGCGCCGCGCATGGTGTCGGCACCCAGAAAGACCGTCTCGCGCAGGCCGCGGGCGCGCAGCAGGCGGTCGGTGAAGACATGGCCGCGCTCGGGGTCGGCGGCCAGTTGCACCTCGTCCACCGCGACGAAATCGGCCCCGATCTCCTGTGGCATCGCCTCGACCGTGCAGACCCAGTAGCGGGTGCGTTCCGGCACGATCCGTTCTTCGCCCGTGACCAGCGCCACCACCGAGGGGCCGCGCACGGCGACGATGCGGTCATAGACCTCGCGCGCAAGCAGGCGCAGCGGCAGTCCGATGACCCCGGTTCGATGCGCCAGCATCCGTTCGATCGCGTAATGGGTCTTTCCGGTGTTGGTCGGTCCAAGGACCGCCGTGATCCGGGCGTCGTCGCGCATGTCGGGCCTTCGTCGTCGGGAATGTCAGATATCGGTGCCATCGGCCAGAATGGCAAGGCGGGTGACGGCATCGCGCAGATCGGGGCGGTGGGGCGTCAGGCTTAGTGCCTCGCGGTAGGCGGCCAGCGCGTCGGCCTCATATCCCAGTTCCTCCAGCATCATGGCCAGCCCCGACAGCGCCCCGAAGTGGCGCGGGTTCAGCGTCAGCGTGCGCTGGATGTCGGCAATCGACAGCCCGTAGCGGCGGATCGAGAAGAAGGCCGTGGCGCGCATATTCCACCCTTCGGCAAAATTCGGCGCATGGTCGGTCAGGGCCGTGAGGTGGTCGATCGCCTCGTCGGTGCGCCCGTCGTTCAGCGCGTCGCGCCCCCGCTGCAACAGCAGATCCATCGCCGCAGAGCCCGATTTTGACCATTCCAGCAGGATTTCCCGCTCGGTCATGCGCCAATCGGACGGGTCCGGCTGTTGCAGACGGTCGAACAATTCATCGACGCGGGTAGCGTCCTGCGCCGCTGCGGGCACGGTCAGGGACGCCATCCCGAGGGTCAGCACGAAGACTGCCGTCACGACAGCACTGGCAAATCGAGTCGCAAAGCACATAACTAGAGAATAACGCGGATCGCGTCAAAGGCGACCGCTTTCCATTCACATGACCCGGAGGCCCGCCATGAGCGATATCGTCGAAAAAGCCGTCACAGCCCTGAACGCCAAGATGCAGGATGGATTTGACGGCACCGCCAAGTTCGAGATCGAGGATGAGGGCGAGATCCTTGTCGACGGCTCGGGCGCGCGCAAGGCCACCCCCGAGGACGAGGCCGAGTGCACCCTGACCGCCAGCGCCGAGACCTTCGAATCGATCCTGAGCGGCGAGATGAACCCCACTGCCGCCTTCATGTCCGGCAAGCTGGCCGTCGACGGCGACATGGGCGTCGCCATGCGTCTGGGCGGGGCGCTGGGGTAACCCCGTGTCGCAGCCCGGCGACGTGCCCCTGTCCGGCCCCCTTTCTGCAGCCGGTCCCGACCCCCTGCCCAGCGCCCCCCTGTTTCAGGATGTGGCGCAGGCCCCGCCGGGCGGCACGGCCCACTGGCTGACCGCCGAGGATGGCCGCCGGTTGCGGCTGGCCTGCTGGGTGCCCGAGGCGCAGGGCGGCACGGCCAGCGGGGCGCACGGCGGCACCGTGCTGCTGTTCCCCGGACGCACCGAGTATATCGAGAAATACGGCCCCGCCGCCGGAGAGCTTGCCGCCCGCGGCTTTGCCACGGCGGTGATCGACTGGCGCGGTCAGGGTCTGGCCGACCGTCTGGCCCCGGACCCGCTGGCCGGCCACGTCACCGACTTTGCCGAGTATCAGCGCGACGTCCGCGCCATGCTTCTGGCCGCCCGAGAGCTTGATCTGCCGCGTCCGTGGCACCTTTTGGCCCACTCGATGGGCGGCTGCATCGGCCTGCGCGCTCTGCTGGAGGGGATGAGCGTCAACTCCGCCGTCTTCTCGGCCCCCATGTGGGGCATCCAGCTAGACCGCTTCCTGCGCCCCGTCGCATGGAGTTTGGGCTGGCTGAACAACGGTCTGGGCCGCGCCGACCGGATCGCGGTCAAGCGCACCGCCTGCAAATATGTGCTGGAGACCGCGTTCAACGACAACGTCCTGACCACGGATCTTGAGATGTATCGTTTCATGCGCACCCAGATCGAGGCTCACCCCGAGCTTGGCCTTGGCGGCCCCTCCTTTGGCTGGGGCTATGCCGCCTTGCGCGAATGCCGCCGCCTGCGCGAGTTGGCCGCCCCCGACGTGCCCTGCCTGACCTTCCTTGGCTCTAACGAGCGGCTGGTCGACATGGACGCGATCCGGGACCGGATGGCGGGCTGGCCCCAAGGCACATTGATCGACATGCCGGGCGCCGAGCACGAGATCATGATGGAATCGCCCGGCCGCCGTCAGGACTTCTATGACCGCGCCGCGGCGCATTTCCACGCCAACCGCTAGGGCTTACCTCCGGACGCTTACTTTATCCGGCTTGTGGCGACGGCGGGCGACACGGCGCGTCGCGTCGCGACGTCTCGGCCCGGGACGCCCGCTCCGGTTGCAAAGCAAAGCTGCACGCTCGCCTTGCCCGGCGCGCGCTCTATCTAGCATCCGATGACACGCGAACCGGTTCTGACATTCACCGACCGGGGCATCTATTGCCCTGCGGGGGACTTTTACATCGACCCCTGGCGCCCCGTCGACCGGGCGCTGATCACGCACGGCCATGCGGATCACGCCCGCGACGGCATGCGCCGGTATCTGGCGACCCACGCGGCAGGCCCGGTGATGCGCCACCGGCTGGGCGACATCACGCTGGACACCGTGGCCTTTGGCGAGGAACGGCGGATCGGCGATGCCACCGTCTCGTTCCACCCGGCGGGCCATGTGCCCGGCTCGGCCCAGATCCGGGTCGAGGTGGGCGGCGAGGTCTGGGTCGCCTCGGGCGATTACAAGACCACCCCCGACGGGCTGTCCGAACCGTTCGAGCCGGTGAAATGCCACGCCTTCATCACCGAAAGCACCTTCGGCCTGCCGGTGTTCAAATGGCAGCCCCAGCAGGAAATCGTGACCGCGATCAACGAATGGTGGGCCGCCAACCGTGCCGCCGGGCGCACCAGCATGATCGGGGCCTATTCGCTGGGCAAGGCGCAGCGGGTGCTGGACGCGCTTGACCCCGACATCGGCCCGATCCTGACCCACGGGGCGGTGGAAAACACCAACGCGGTGATGCGCGAACAGGGGATCGTCCTGCCCGACACGCTGCGGGTGACGCCGGATCTGGACGCCAAGGCCCATGCGGGGGCGATGGTGGTGGCCCCGCCCTCGGCCTTGGGCACCAACTGGTCGCGGCGCTTCGGGCCGGTCTCGACCGGCTTTGCCAGCGGGTGGATGGCGCTGCGCGGCATCCGGCGGCGCCGCTCGGGCGACCGGGGATTCGTGCTGTCGGATCACGCCGATTGGGACGAGTTGAACCGCGCCATCCGCGAAACCGGCGCCGAGCGGATCTTTGTCACCCACGGCTACACCGCGATCTTCGCCCGTTGGCTGAACGAGATCGGCTATGACGCCGCCGTGGTCGAAACCGGCTATGAGGGCGACAGTCTGGACGACCCCGGCGAGTTGGTGGAAGAGCCTGCGGGCGACGCGCCCCGGGACGCCGGTGCCGCCGGTGCCGCCTCGGAGACGGGCGCATGAAACGCTTCGCCCGCCTGTTCACCCGTCTGGACCAGACCACCAAGACCACCGCCAAGGTGGATGCGCTGGCCGATTACTTCGGCGCCGCCCCCGAAGCCGACCGCCTGTGGACCATTGCCCTGCTGTCGGGCCGCCGCCCCCGGCGCGGCGTCACCACCACCCTGTTGCGCCGCTGGGCCGCCGAACGCGCCGGCCTGCCCCTGTGGCTGTTCGAGGAAAGCTACCCCATCGTCGGCGATCTGGCCGAGACCATCGCCCTGATCCTGCCCGACGCCCAGTCCGAAAGCGACGAAAGCCTGAGCTACTGGATCGGCTACACCCGCGAACTGGGCCCCCTGTCCGAAGACGAAAAGCGCGCCCGCATCCTGTCGGCGTGGGATCGGCTGGGCACGACCGAACGCTTCGTGTTCAACAAGCTCATCACCGGCGGTTTCCGCATGGGCGTCAGCCAGAAGCTGATGACCCGCGCCCTGTCCCGCGCCACCGGCATCGACGAGGCCGAGCTTAGCCACCGCCTGATGGGCGACTGGACCCCCGAGACCACCAGTTTCGAGGCGCTGATCCTGACCCACGACCCCACGGCGGATCTGTCCAAACCCTATCCCTTCTATCTGGCCTATCAGCTTGACGAAGGCCCGGCCTCGCTGCCCGAAGGCCGGTCCGATCCGGGCGATTGGGCGGCCGAGCACAAGTGGGACGGTATTCGCGGCCAGTTGATCCTGCGGGGCGGTGCGCATTTCCTGTGGTCGCGCGGCGAAGAGCTGATGACCGACCGCTTCCCCGAACTGGCCGCCGCCACGGATTTCGTCCCCGACGGCACCGTGCTGGACGGCGAGGTTCTGGCTTGGCGCGATGAGGCCCCCCTGCCCTTCAACGACCTGCAAAAGCGCATCGGTCGCAAGACCGTGCCCAAGAAACTGCTGGCCGAGGCGCCGGTGGTCCTGCGCGCCTATGACCTGCTGGAACACGAAGGCCTCGACATCCGCGACCGCCCTTTCGCCGAACGCCGCGCTCTCTTGGACCGGATGATCGCCGCCTGCCCGCCCGAAGCCAACCTGCGCCTGTCGCCGCTGCTGGACTTCACCGACTGGGACGGCCTTGCGGCGATCCGCGAGACCTCTCGCGACATCGGCGCCGAGGGTGTCATGCTGAAACGTCACGACAGCCCTTATCTGTCGGGGCGCAAGAAAGGCGACTGGTGGAAGTGGAAGGTCGATCCGCTAACCGTGGATGCGGTGCTGATCTATGCGCAACAAGGCTCGGGGCGGCGCGCCAACCTGTTCACCGATTTCACCTTCGCGGCGTGGGACGGCAAGGATCTGGTGCCCTTCACCAAAGCCTATTCCGGCCTGACCGACGCCGAGTTTCGCCAGATCACCGCATGGGTCCGCCGCAACACCCAGCAACGTTTCGGTCCCGTGCGTCAGGTCACCCCGAAACATGTGTTCGAGATCGCCTTCGAAGGAATTCAGGAAAGCCCCCGGCATAAGTCCGGCATCGCCCTGCGCTTTCCCCGCATGTCCCGCTGGCGCCACGACAAACCCCTGACCGAAGCCAACACCCTAGACGACCTGCGCGCCATGCTCGCCGCCTATTCCTGAAGGAACCCGCCATGAGAAAGATTATCCTTGTCCTGCTGGCGCTTACATTGCTGGCCCTGTCGCTGCTGTCCTTGCTGCCGCGACTGGAAACCGACCTTTGGGCCGTGCGCATGATCGGCTTCGCGCGAATGCAGATCGCGGCGGGGCTGATCGTGCTGCTGGTGCTGTTTCTGGCGCTTGCCGCCCTCTGGCGGCGGGGTGCGGACACAGGCCGCGGCCAGGCGCTGCTGGGCGGTGCTGCGGTGCTGCTGACGCTGGTGGCACTGGTCGATCACGGGATGCGCCTGTGGCATTATCAGCCGCTGGCCCGCGTCATGGCCCCCCAGCAAGCCGCCTGCCCGGCGCCGAACCGTCTGCGGGTGCTGGTGGCCAACGTGCGCCGCACCAACCGCGACGCCGATCAGGTGTTGGCGCTGGTGCAACGCGAACAGCCCGACGTGTTCTTGGCGCTGGAAACCAACGAGTGGTGGAACAAAGCGCTGAATCCGCTGAACGACGACTTCGCCAGCCACGTCGTCGACGTGCCCGAAGAGGCCACATATTTCGGCATGCACCTCTTTGCCAGACAGCCGATAGAAAACACCGAGGTCCGCTTTCCCGTCGGGGCCCGCACGCCGCTGATCTATACCGAACTGGTGCACCCAGCCGGACGCCTCCGCTTTTTCGGCATCCACCCCCGCCCCCCGGCAAAGTCCCAACCGACCCTGCTGCGCGACGCCACCCTGCTGCAGGCCGCGATCGAGGCCGGGCGCGGCGACACCCCCGCGATTTTGGCGGGCGATTTCAACGCCACCCCGTGGGAGCCCACGTCGCGCCGGGCGCTGCGGCTGGGCGGGCTGATGGACCCCCGCGCCGGTCGCGGCCCGCGTGTCAGCTTCGACGCCAAAAGCTGGTGGATGAAGTGGCCGTTGGACCAGATCCTTTTCCAGCCGGGCCTCTCGCTGGTCGATTTCGAAGTGCTGGGCGCCATCAACTCGGACCATTACCCGGTGCGCGCCGATCTGTGCATCAATGCCGCGCCCGAGGGCGCAGGCAAGGGCGAGACCGGTTATACCATCGCACCCCGCCCCTCGGACCTAACCGAGGCGCAGGCAACCATCGCCACCGCCCGCCGCACGCCGCTTGCCGAAATGGTCTCGCCCCCGGGCGAGTCGAAGGAAGAAGCACGCGAGGCCACAGGGGGCGACTGACGGCGACTGGCCCCCTGCCTCGCCCCGCCCCCTGCTCGCACCGCCCCCTTGCGCCGACCGGCCCCGGCACCCTATGTCGAAGACAGCAATCAATGAGGTATCCATGCGCATGTCCCGACCCGTATTCGATGTAAACGCCAGCGCCGGTGGCAAGGATGACGGCAAGGATCTGGGACAGCTTCCCGAATGGGACCTGACCGATCTTTACCCCGCCCCCGACGCGGCCGAGCTGAAGCGCGACATGGACTGGCTGGAAGAAGCCTGCGCCAGCTTCGCCGCCGATTACGAGGGCAAGCTGGCCGGGCTGGACGCCGATCAGATGCTGGACTGCGTGCTGCGCTATGAACGCATCGACAGCGTGGCGGGGCGGATCATGTCCTATGCCGGGCTGCGCTATTACCAGAACACCTCGGATGCCGAGCGGGCCAAGTTCATGTCCGACTGTCAGGACAAGATCACCACCTATACCACGCCGCTGGTCTTCTTCTCGCTCGAGTTCAACAAGCTGCCCGACGATCACCTTTCGGGCCTTCTGGACAAGAACGACGATCTGGCCCGCTACCGCCCGGTGTTCGACCGGATGCGCGCGATGAAACCCTATCAGCTCTCGGACGAGTTGGAGAAGTTCCTCCACGATCAATCCACGGTCGGCGCCGCCGCGTGGAACCGGCTGTTCGATGAACATATGGCGCGGCTGGAATTCGACGTCGATGGCGAGACCTTGGGCCTTGAGGCCACCCTGAACCTGCTGTCGGACCACGACCGCGACCGCCGCGAGGCTGGCGCCCGCGCATTGGCCCGCGTCTTCACCGACGACATCAGCGTCTTTGCCCGCGTCCACAACACGCTGGTGAAGGAAAAGGAAATCGAGGATCGCTGGCGCGGGTTGGAAACCCCGCAAATGGGCCGCCACCTGTCGAACCACGTCGAACCCGAGGTGGTCGAGGCCCTGCGCAACGCCGTCGTCGCCGCCTATCCCAAGCTGTCGCACCGCTACTACGCGCTGAAGGCCAAGTGGCTGGGTCTCGAAAAGCTGCAGGTCTGGGACCGCAACGCCCCCCTGCCGACCGAGGATCGCAAGACGATCCACTGGGACACTGCCCGCGACACCGTCCTGTCGGCCTATGGCGAATTCGATCCCCGCATGGCCGATCTGGCCAAACCCTTCTTCGAGGATGGCTGGATCGACGCGGGCGTCAAACCCGGCAAGGCCCCCGGCGCCTTCGCCCACCCCACCGTGACCGACGTGCACCCCTATGTGATGCTGAACTACCTTGGCAAACAGCGCGACGTGATGACCTTGGCGCATGAATTGGGCCACGGCGTGCATCAGGTGCTGGCCGCCGATCAGGGCGAGCTTCTGGCCTCGACCCCGCTGACCTTGGCCGAAACCGCCAGCGTCTTCGGCGAGATGCTGACCTTCCGCCGCCTGCTGGACCGCGCCGCCACCAAGGCCGAACGCAAGACCCTGCTGGCCGGCAAGGTCGAGGATATGATCAACACCGTCGTCCGCCAGATCGCCTTCTACGATTTCGAATGCAAACTGCACGCCGCCCGCCGCAACGGCGAACTGACCCCCGACGACATCAACGCCCTGTGGATGTCGGTGCAGGCCGAAAGCCTTGGCCCGGTGTTCGAGTTCATGGACGGGTACGAGACCTTCTGGTCCTACGTCCCCCACTTCGTCCACACGCCCTTCTACGTCTACGCTTACGCGTTCGGTGACGGTCTGGTGAACGCGCTCTACGCGGTTTACGAATCCGATGCCGAGGGCTTTCAGGACAAGTATTTCGAGATGCTCAAGGCCGGCGGCTCCAAGCACCACAAGGCGCTGCTGGAACCCTTCGGACTGGACGCCTCGGACCCGGCGTTTTGGGACAAGGGCCTGCAGATGATCTCTGGCATGATCGACGAGCTCGAGGCGATGGAAGACTGATCGCCCCCCCTTTAGGGTCGCGAAAATATCCCCACCGGAGGCTGGCCCGACATGGGCCGCCCGGCCCCGGCGGGGATGATCGAAAGCGCCCTCAGACCGGCGCCGCGATCTGCCATAGCCGGTCCAGATCCAGATGCCTCTCGCAATGGGCGGCCAGATCGTCCAGCGCGGCCTCGACCGTGGCCGAGTGCCCGGCGCTGGCCGGTGCGGCCCCCAGATCGCGCAGCCACGCGGCGCGGAAGGCATCGCCCGAAAAGACCCCGTGCAGATAGGTCCCCGTGACCCGCCCGTCGGCGGAACATGCGCCCTCGTCGCGCCCCTCACCCCCGCCTTCGACCCGGGCGAAGGGACGGGCGCGGTCGGGGCCGTCGGTGCGGCCCATGTGGATCTCATACCCCGTCAGGGACAGGTCATGGGCGGCACTTCGGGCCGCGATCTGGCACAGACGTTTGTCGGCGCTCATCACCGTGGTCACATCCAGCAGGCCCAGCCCCTCGGTCTCGCCCGGCGGGCCCTCGATGCCCTCGGGATCGGCCACGGTTTTGCCCAGCATCTGATAGCCGCCGCACAGGCCCAGCACGCGGCCGCCCCGGCGCCAATGGGCCCGCAGGTCGATGTCCCACCCTTGCGCCCGCAGGAACGCCAGATCGCCCCGGGTGCTTTTGCTACCGGGCAGGATCACCAGATCCAGATCGCCGGGGATGGGCTGGCCCGCGCGGATCATCCGAAGCTCGACGTCCGGCTCGGTGCCCAGCGGGTCCAGATCGTCGAAATTGGCGATGCGCGAGAAGGCAAGGCAGCCGATCTTCAGCGCGGCCCCGGGGTTGGCCGGGCCCTGCGCCAGATCCAAAGCATCCTCGGCGGGCAGCAGATGCGCCTTGTCGAACCACGGCACCAGCCCCATGCCGGGCCAGCCGCTGCGGGTCTCGATCAGCCGGTAGCCCGCGTCGAACAGCGCAGGATCGCCGCGAAACTTGTTGATGGCAAAGCCCCGGATCATTGCCGCGTCGCCCGGCTCCAGCACCGCCTGCGTGCCAAGGATCTGCGCGATCACCCCGCCTCGGTCGATGTCGCCCACCAGCAGCACCGGCACGCCGGCGGCGCGGGCAAAGCCCATGTTGGCGATGTCGCCGTCGCGCAGGTTGACCTCGGCCGGCGAGCCTGCGCCTTCGACCAGCACCAGATCGGCGCTGGCGGCAAGCCGGTGGAAACTGTCCAGCACCGGCGACATCAGCTGCGGTTTCAGCGCCGCATAGTCGCCCGCCCGCAGGCTGGTCAGCCGTTTGCCCTGCACGACCACCTGCGCGCCGGTCTCACTCTCGGGCTTCAGCAGCACGGGGTTCATGTCGGTGTGGGGAGCCCGGCCCGCCGCCTGCGCCTGCAAGGCCTGCGCTCGCCCGATCTCGCCGCCGTCTTCGGTCACGGCGGCGTTGTTGGACATGTTCTGCGGCTTGAAGGGCGCTACCGAAAGTCCCCGGCGCAGATACGCCCGCGCCAGCCCCGCCACCAGCATCGACTTGCCGACGTTCGAGCCTGCGCCCTGCACCATCAGCGCCCGTGGCTTGCCGTCTGTCTTGCCCGGTGGTGCGCCCGTTGATGCGCCCCCTGTCATCGTCAGCCTACGCGTCGCTGAGACATCAGAACTCGATCCCCGCCTGCGCCTTCACGCCCGAGCGGAACGGGTGCTTGACCAGCTCCATCTCGGTCACCAGATCGGCGATCTCGATCAACTCGTCACGGGCGTTGCGCCCCGTAAGCACCACATGGGTCATCGGCGGCTTGTTGGCCAGCAGCCAGTCGCGCACCTCAGCCCCGTCCAGATAGTCATAGCGCAGGGCGATGTTGATCTCGTCCAGCAGCACCATGCGGCGGCTGTTATCAAGGATCAGTTCCTTGGCCTTGGCCCATGCGGCCTGCGCCATCTCGATATCGCGGGACCGGTCCTGAGTTTCCCAGGTAAAGCCCTCGCCCATGGTGTGAAACTCGCACAGATCGCCGAAGTTCTGCTCGATCAGGTCGCGCTCGCCGGTGTTCATGCCGCCCTTGATGAACTGCACAACGGCGCAGGGCATCTGGTGGGCGATGCAGCGAAAGATCATCCCGAACGCGGACGAGGATTTGCCCTTGCCCTTACCCGTATGGATGATGATCAGGCCCTTTTCTTCGGTCTTGGTGGCCATGATCTTGTCGCGGGCGGCTTTCTTCTTGGCCATCTTGGTGTTGTGGCGGTCGACGTCCTCGGTCATCGCGGGCTCCTTTCGGTTGGGTGGCGGGCGGCGGATTGCAGGCTGGCCAGACGTCCGCGCGCCGCGTTCGAGCGCGGTTGCCACATGCCCCGGTCGATGGCCTCGGCCAGCCGGTCGGCGATCTCGGCAAGGGCCGGGGCGTTGTGGTCCGCGATGAACGCGCGGGTGTCATCGTCTTCCAGATAGGCGTCATACACCAGATCGAAATGATGCGAGGCGACCGCGTGGGTCGTGGCGGCGAAGGCGAAAAGGTAATCCACCGTCGCCGCAATCTCGAACGCGCCCTTGTAGCCGTGGCGCTTGACGCCCTCGATCCACTTGGGGTTGGCCGCACGAGACCGCATGACGCGGGCGATTTCCTCGTCCAGCGTGCGGATCACGGGGCGTTCGGGGCGCGAGTGGTCGTTGTGATAGACGCGCGGCGCGCGGCCCGACAGCGTCTCTACGGTGGCGGCCATCCCGCCTTCGAACTGGTAGTAATCGTCGCTGTCCAGCAGGTCGTGTTCGCGGTTGTCCTGATTCTGCACCACCGCCTCGACCCGTTCCAGCCGGCGTTCCAGAACCGGGCGGGCGGGCGTGCCCTCGGCGCCTTCGCCATAGGCGTAGCCGCCCCATTCCAGATAGGCGTCGGCCAGATCGTCCCGCTTGGCCCAAAGACGTTCGTCGATCATCGCTTGCAGCCCCGCGCCGTAGGCTCCGGGTTTTGACCCGAAGACCCGGAAGGCCGCGCGGTCCTCGCCCATCTCGGGCGCTTCGGCGCGAAACCGGGCGGCGGCGGGGTTCTGGGCCTGCGACTCGTCCAGTTGCATGACCGCGCGGGCGGCCGAGGCCACAAGGTCGATCTGCGCCGGGAAGGCGTCGCGGAAGAAGCCCGAGACGCGCAGGGTCACGTCGACCCGTGGCCGGCCCAGCACGCCTTCGGGCAGGATTTCGAACCCGGTGACGCGGCCCGAGTTGGCGTCCCACGTGGGGCGCACCCCCATCAGGGCCAGCGCTTGCGCGATGTCGTCGCCGCCGGTGCGCATGTTGGCGGTGCCCCATGCGGTCAGCGCCATCGTGCGGGGCCAGTCGCCGTTGTCCTGCAGATGCCGGTCCAGCAGCAGGCTGGCGGATTTCCAGCCCAGCGTCCACGCCGCCCGCGTCGGCAGCGCCCGGCTGTCCACCGAGAAGAAGTTGCGCCCCGTGGGCAGCACATCCAGCCGCCCCCGCGTCGGCGCGCCCGAGGGGCCAGGCGGCAGGAACCGCCCCTTAAGCACCGTCAGCAGGCCCGCAATCTCGGCGGGGCCCGAGCCCGCGACGGCGGGGCGCACCCGCGCGTCAATCTGGTCCATCACGGCCTGACTGGCGGGTCCGGGGGCGGGCTGTGTGCGCTCGACCAAGCTGTGTGCCAGCAGCTCCAACCGCTCGACCGTGTCGCCGTGGCTGCGCCAGCCGTCCTTGGTCAGGTCGGCGAGCAGGTCCGGGCGCGGCCCCTCCCACGGGGCGGCCATGTTGCAATCCAGCGGATCGAAGCCCAGCCCCAGATCATCCGCCAGCGCCCGGTGAAGCGAGGCGTCGCCCCCC
>SWCD01004659.1_pt1 | contig 24538 bp, 23 predicted proteins | sample 4693011 | NCBI WGS metagenome assembly SWCD01 (sample SAMN10267278, study PRJNA491770) | bioreactor metagenome | isolation source: DHS bioreactor inoculated with marine | place: Japan: Omine Ridge, Nankai Trough | reverse complement strand
AAAAAAAACACTTACGGCAACAGTTCGGATTTATCGGCTTGTATTCTCGATACCGATTAGCGCATCCTGACCAGGCGCCATACCGGTTCCGGCTCCGCCGCACCGCCATAAACGACAGGCTTTTATGCATCAGGCTCCCATACTTCCTCTTCCCCCTAACTGTGCCACGGCATCGGGAGCAATGAGGCGAGTGGGCGTAGAGCTGGAATTCGCGGGCTTATCCCTGGAACACATCGCCCGGCTGATCCACCAACAGTTCGGCGGCACCATACAGGTCAATAGCGCTTATGAGAACACCATCGCCGACACCTGTCTGGGCGATTTCAAAGTCGAGCTGGATTTTCAATACCTGAAGAAAAAAGGCCGCTACAAGATAGATCCCGAGGATCCTTTTGCCCTGCTCGACGAATGGTCCGAACAGATCGTGCGCCTGGCGGCCGAACAGATCGTGCCTTTTGAAGTCATTTCGCCGCCGATTCCGATGGACCGTCTCGGCGAGTTGGCGCTTTTGATCCCGATTCTGCGAGCCTCGGGCGCCCAAGGCACGGACAGCGGCACGCTGAATGCTTTCGGCCTGCATTTCAACCCGGAACTGCCCAGCCTGGAACCTGAAACCATCGTTGCTTACCTCAAGGCTTTCCTTTGCCTGTATGACTGGCTGGTTTACCGCAGCGAGATCGATCTGACCCGATCCATGACCGGTTACATCGCCCCTTTTCCCACCGACTATATCCGACAGGTCATCGACCTGGGTTACCACCCCGACCAGAACGACTTGATCGACGATTACCTTTTGGCCAACCCTACCCGCAACCGGGCGCTTGATATGCTGCCGCTGTTCGCTTATCTGGACAAAGCGCGGGCGCTGTCGGTCATTGAAGACGATCGCATTCATCCCCGCCCCACGCTGCACTACCGGCTGCCCAACTGCCGGATCGACCAGCCGGACTGGAGCATAGACGGAGATTGGCGCAACTGGCTGGTGGTCGAAAACCTGGCCTGCGATGCCGGCCATCTGAATAGCCTGTGCCAAACTTATTCGCGTTTTTTGGACAGGCCCTTGGCCGATCTGTTCAAGGACTGGAAAGATACTGTCGAGATATGGCTGCATCGTTCATACACCCTGTAATTGGCGTAACAGGGCCCAGCAAGGGCGGGGATCGCGCCTGGCACTTCACGCGTTATGCCATTCTCGCCGCCGGCGGCAAGCCCCTGAGGCTCACTCCCCGTCGTTCGCATCTGCATGAGGTGCTGGACGGCATTGTGATCGGCGGCGGCGATGATATTTATCCCACGCTTTACGAATCGGAGGAACTGCCCAATACCCGTTATGACAAGGAGCGGGATCTGTTCGAATTGATGTATATCGAAAAATCCCTGCGGCAGCATATTCCCATGTTGGCCATCTGCCGCGGAGAGCAGTTGCTCAACACCTACCTGGGCGGCAATCTGCATCAGAACCTGCGCGAACTGCGCCGCCATACGCGCAACCGTTTCACGGTACTGCCGCTGAAAACCCTGCTGGTGGAACCGGACAGCCGGATGCAGGAACTGCTGGGAACAACGCGCTGTCGGATTAATAGTCTTCATACGCAGGCCATTAACGAGTTGGGCAGCGGTCTGAGAGTCGCCGGCCGTGATTTGGATAATATCGTGCAAGCCGTGGAAGACCCGTCGAAACCATTCTTATTGGGGGTTCAATGGCATCCCGAATACCTGATCTACCTCTCGCGCCAGCGTAATCTGTTTCGCGCGCTGGTTACCACTGCCCGACAACAACTATAAAAGTATGACCGCCTATTTCAGTTTATTTGGAGTGAGTTTTTTGGCCGCCACGCTGATTCCGTTTTATTCGGAAGTGGCGCTGGTCGGCCTGCTGGCTACCGGCCACGATCCCTGGCTGCTGTGGCTGTTTGCCTCGTCTGGCAACACGCTGGGCGCGGTCGTAAACTGGCTTTTAGGCCGTTATCTGCTGCATTTCGAATACAAACGCTGGTTTCCGTTCAAGATTTCGCAATTGCACCGCTACCAGCACTGGTACCAGCGTTTCGGCGTCTGGTCCTTATTGTTGTCCTGGCTGCCGGCCGGCGGCGATGCCTTGACGTTTATCGCCGGCATCATGCGGGTGCGCCTTTGGGTATTCCTGATTCTGGTCGGATTGGGCAAAAGCTTGCGTTACGCGTTGATTATCGCCTTGTCGGAGCAAATCCTGTAATGTCCCATGAAGGCATTGAATCGTCGACATCGGATTGCATGGAATTCGCTTAACCAGAGACGGATACACTGGAAAAACCGCAGGCGCGGCAACCGGCGCTGGCGTTCCTACTACTCCATCCGCAGGAGAAAACCCATGCCTAAAAATGTGACGCAAAAATTGATTGAAAGCCATCTGCTCGAAGGCGACATGACGGCGGGGCAAGAGATTGCCCTGAAAATCGACCAGACCCTGACCCAGGATGCGACCGGCACGATGGTGATGCTGGAGCTTGAGGCCATGGAACTGGACCGTGCCCAAACCGAAGTCTCGGTCCAGTATGTCGACCACAATCTGCTGGAGACCGACTTCAAGAATGCCGACGATCACCTGTTTCTGCAGAGCGCCTGCCGTAGATTCGGCCTCTGGTTCAGCCGTCCCGGCAACGGCGTCAGCCATCCGGTGCATATGGAGCGCTTCGGCAAGCCGGGCAAGACGTTGCTCGGTTCCGACAGCCATACCTGCGCCGCCGGCTCCATGGGCATGCTGGCGATCGGCGCCGGCGGCCTCGAGGTCGCCTTGACGATAGCCGGCCAGCCGTTTCATGTGAAGATGCCGAATGTCGTCGGCGTCAAGCTGACCGGCCAACTGCCGGACTGGGTCAGCGCCAAGGATATCATCCTGGAACTGCTGCGCCGTCTCGACGTATCGGGCGGCATCGGCAAGATCATGGAATATTACGGACCGGGCCTGGACCAGCTCAGCGCGATGGACCGGCACGTGATCGCCAACATGGGCGCCGAACTCGGCGCGACGACCAGCGTGTTCCCATCGGACCAGGCCGTGAAAAGCTTTCTGGACTCGCAGGCGCGCGCCGGCGACTGGATCGAACTGCTGGCCGATCCGGGCGCGGCCTACGATGAGCATATCGAGGTCAACCTCTCGGAGCTCGTGCCCCTGATCGCCTGCCCCAGCAGCCCCGGCAACGTCGTGCCGGTCAGCGAAGTCGCAGGACGAAAAGTCTATCAGTGCATGATCGGTTCATCGGCAAATCCGGGGCTTCGGGATTTCGCGATCGTGGCGATGATGCTGAAGGATCACCCGGTGCATGAAGACGTATCGCTCGATGTCAATCCGACCTCGCGGCAGATCCTTGAAAACATGACCCGGCTGGGCTATCTCGGCACCTTGATTCATCAGGGCGCGCGCATCCATCAGGCCGGCTGTGACGGCTGCATCGGCATGGGCCAGGCGCCGGCCACCCATCGGATCAGTCTCAGAACCGTGCCGCGCAACTTCCCCGGACGTTCGGGCACGAAGGAAGATCTGGTCTATCTTTGCAGCCCTGAGACGGCCGCCGCCTCCGCCATTACCGGCGTTATCACCGATCCTCGTAACTTGTCCATGCCCTATCCGAAATTTGAGGAGCCGAAGACCTATATCCTCAATACCGAGGCACTGACGCCGCCGCCCGAGGACGGCGGGGCCGTGGAACTGGTGAAGGGGCCGAACATCGCCTCGCTGCCGACATTTGAGCCCCTGCCGCAAAGCCTGGCCGGGCCGGTGCTGATGAAGGTGGGCGACAATGTCTCGACCGATGAGATCATGCCGGCCGGCGCAAAGGTGCTGCCGTATCGCAGCAATATTCCCGAGATCAGCAAATTTACCTTTTCCCAGCTCGACGAGTCGTACTTCGACCGGGCCATGCCGTATCAGTTGACCGGCTCGCTGATCGTCGGCGGCATCAACTACGGCCAGGGCTCAAGCCGCGAGCATGCGGCACTGGCGCCGCGCCATCTCGGCGTCAGGGCCGTCATCGCCAAAAGCTTTGCCCGCATTCACTGGCAGAATCTGTGCAATTTCGGCATCCTGCCGCTGGTCTTCGCCGACGAGGCCGATTACGACATAATCGATCTGAACGATAGCCTTGAACTGCCCAATGCCAAGGAAGAGATTCAGCAGGGCAATACCGTCACGGTCGTCAACAAAACCCGGAACGCAACTTTTTTCACCCGGCACACGATGACGCCGCGGCAGGTCCGGATGGTCCTGGCAGGCAGCGTGATTAATTTGTATAAAACCGGCAGTTCCGGGTAAAACAGGCATGACAAAATAGGATACCCGGCTATCCATTTGAGTAGATGACTTTTTCAGGTTTATGAATGATTTTTTAAGCAAGCCCTTTTACCGGGACATCATTCCCGGCATTCTTTTGGTCAGTCTCCTGTTATTAAGTTATATGGTGCTGCGCGAATTCCTGCTGTCGCTGATCTGGGCCTTCATCATCGCCTATGTCACCTGGCCGGCCTATCGATGGCTGCGCCGCCGGCTTAAAGGCAAAAAATCATTTAGCGCGCTGCTCATGACACTGATTATTGCCACGTTCCTCTTTCTGGTGATTTTTTGGCTGCTCGCGTTGCTGCAGGAAGAATTAAAAGCGGCCTATCAAACCTTGAGCATTCATCTCGCTGAAGATACCCTTCGGCTACCGGGTTTCATCGAGCACATACCGGGACTGGGCGATTATCTGCAGGACGGCATCACGCGCTTCAACACCGACAGGGCCAGCATTACCGAACAATTCGCCAGCACGGCGCAACACTGGCTGGGAGACGTTACCGCGTTTCTGGGCAATCTCGGCAACAACCTCATGAAACTGGCCATTGTTCTGGTCACCTTGTTTTTCTGTTTCCGCGATGGCGAGGAAGCGGTCCGGCAGTTGCATCAAGGACTGATCCGTTTTCTGGGCAAACACCAGCATATCTATCTACAGGCGGCTGGACATACCACGAAAGCGGTCGTATTCGGCATGGTGCTCGCCGCACTCGGCCAAGGTCTTCTGTCCGGCCTTGCTTTTGCGGTGGCCGGCGTACAGGCGCCGGTATTGTTTGGCGTGCTTGCCGCCCTGTTTTCCCTGATGCCCCTGGGCGCATCACTGGTGTGGCTGCCCATCGCCATCGCGCTCATTTTCATGGATGAGTTATTGGCCGGCATAGGGCTGATAATCTGGGGGGTTCTGGTCGTCAGCACGGTGGACAATGTGATCCGGCCGCTGGCGATCAGCGGCGCCAGTCAAGTACCTTTCCTGATCGTCTTGTTTGGCGTTCTGGGAGGACTGACGGCTTTCGGCGTGGTGGGCATTTTTCTGGGGCCGGTCATACTGGCCGTATTGCAGGCCGTCTGGCAGGAATGGCTGGAACAGCAGAAAGAGGAGGAATCCCTGCTGGTTGGCGATGTATCCATCAAGCCGCCCTTGCCTGAGCAGGATCAGACTACAGATTGACGGCTTCGGAAACAGGATAATGGTATCTGGTGTTATGCATTGGTTGAATTGAGACAGGTTTAACAAAGTGCCTCCAGCGTGAATAGTGCGAATGAATTCGCACCTACGCGTGCATGACCATTCAGGCGATGAGGTCACTGTCAGTTGAATAAAGATCGGTTTAACAACCTATCGCCAGCGCGGCAAGCAGGATAAAAAACGGCCCATGCGTAACATCAGATGGTATGCGATGCATACCATCTACAAACTGACGTTTTGTAATTTACATAAAATCAGTTAAATCACTTTCGAAAACTGCTGCTGTTTTTGCGCCAGATAGCGGTCGAATACCATGCAGATATTGCGGATCAATAACCGGCCCGCCGGCAATACATGGATGACCTGTTCCGAGACGGTCAGCAGGCCGTCGTCCTGCATCGGCGCCAGGGCTTTCAGTTCATCGGCGAAGTAATCATGAAAATCGACGTCGAATGCCTGCTCGATCGCTGCAAACGTCAGGTCGAAATGGCAGATCAGCTGCGTGATGACGGCGCGGCGCAGCTTGTCGTCATCGTTGAGCTCAACCCCTTTAAAAACCGGCAGCCGGCCCTGGCCGATCAGCTTATCGTATTCGGCCAGTTCTTTGGCATTCTGGACATAGGCATCCCCTACCCGGCCGATGGAGGTAATGCCTAGCCCCACCAGGTCACAGTCGGAATGCGTCGAATAGCCCTGGAAATTCCGGTACAGCTTGCCTTCGCGCTGCGCGATGGCGAGTTCATCATCGGGCTTGGCGAAATGGTCCATGCCGATATAGACATAACCCGCTTCCGTCAGCCGCTGCCCGACCATTTGCAGAATGTCGAGCTTGACGTCGGCTGTCGGCAGGTCGGCATCGTTGATCTGGCGCTGTGTTTTAAAGCGCGCCGGCATGTGAGCGTAATTGAAGATCGAAAACCGGTCCGGCACGGCGGCCAGTATCTTGTCCAGCGTTCTGGAAAATGTGGCGACCGTCTGCAATGGCAGGCCGTAAATCAGGTCGATATTGGTCGAGCGGAACCCCGCGGCCCGGGCCGCGGCCAGAACCGCGAAGGTCTGCTCCTCGCTTTGCAGGCGATTGACGGCCTTTTGCACGGCCGGATCAAAATCCTGAACCCCCAGGCTGATGCGGTTGAATCCCAGTTCGCGCAACTGATGAATGGTGCGATCGTCAGTCTCGCGCGGATCGATTTCGATCGAGTATTCGCCCTGATCGTCGTCCCTTAGCGAGAAATGCGCGCGCGTCACCTGCATCAGCTTTTGCATTTGCTCGAAACTCAGGAAAGTCGGCGTGCCGCCGCCCCAGTGCAGCTGGTTGACGACCCGGTTGCGGTCGAACAAATCGCCCTGCATGGCGATTTCCTTATACAGGTTGTCCAGGTACGGCTGCGCATGGTCGCGGTTTTTCGTGACGATTTTGTTGCAGGCACAGTAAAAACAGACCGTATCGCAAAACGGAATATGGAAATACAACGATAAAGGTCCGCCCGCCGCATTGGACTTGGCAATATGTTCGCGGTAGGCCTCGTCGCCGAAGCCTTCATGCAGTTCCAGAGCGGTCGGGTAAGAGGTATAACGCGGACCGGCCTTGTCATAACGATTAATCAGGGCCAGATCGAATTTTATAGATTGATCCATCATTTTACTTCGCTATCAATCGTGATTTTATTGACGCTGCGGTCGGCCAGGGCCACGGGCTCGATCACTCCGATCAGATCGCCGGGCTCTTGCGTCGCTTTGCCGGATTTTGATATCCGCGCGATCAGTTTAACCTGCTCAAAGCGTGATAATTTCATCGCCGGCATCATGGCCATGCTGTCGTTCAGATTCACGGTCAACGGCAGATCCGAGACCTGCTTGCGAACGATCGCCAACGGCATTTGCGGACCGGACAGCGCCTGGGCATAAATGAAAACGGTGTGCTCGGGACGGGTTGCCGCCTGAAGTTCGGGCGACAGGCTCACCTCCACATCGATGCCTGGCGCCACCGCTTCGGCCTGCCTATCGGCCCCGGGCATCCGGCTCTCGACATTGGCCATCAAGGTCTGGATTTCCTTCTGCGCCTCAGAGCCCGGCGGCAACAAGGCCTCCAGCTTGCGCCACATCTGCAGCGCCGACGCCACATCGCCCGCTTCCGCCCTGGCCATGCCGCCCAGCCACAGGCCGGTCATGTTTTCCGGCTCCAGTTCCAGCGCCTTGAACACCAGTTCGGCCGGTTTTCCTGAAAGCCGCCCGTCACTGGCCATGGCCAGTGCATCGGCATAGGACAGCAGCACTTCCGGCTGATCGCCCAGCAAGCGGTGGGCCTGTGCAAAGGCCTCGGCCGCCTCGGGGTAGCGCTGCAGGTATTTATACGACCGGCCCAGCATCAGCCAACCCTGCGCGTCGTCGGGATTGCTCTTCATGCGCTCCGCCAGGCCCGCCACCATGCGGTCGATTTCCTCCGGCCCGGGCATGGCCGACGTCGCGGCGGACTGGTTTAAAGACGGATAATTGCCCAGCCCCGCATACAGGGTCAGCGCCGCCAGCGGCAGCAGCGGAACCAGCACGAAAACCATCCACCGGCCCTGGGCGCCGGAGGCTTTCACATGGCTCTGGATCTCGAGATCATCGCTTAATGCGGCTTCAAGCTCGGCGCGCTGTTCCTCATACTGCGTCCGGGTCAATGCCCCTGATTGCAGTTGCTCTTGCAGTTCGTCCAGCCGCTGCCTCGCGATGACGATATTGCGCTGATCCAGATCGGCCGCCGCCGCTTCGCGTTTGCGCCATAACGGCGGCAGGATAATCAAAAAAGCCGTCAGCACCAGCAGGCTGACCAGCGTCCAAAATATCGTAGTCAAGAGTTATCACCTTTTTCCAGCAAGCTTTGTATTTTTTGCTGCCTCTCGGCACTGATCGGGGCCGCCGCCCGGGTTTTGTTGCGCCGGACGAATACGAATACGGCTATCAGGCCGATAGCCAGGAACATGAACGGCCCTATCCACAACAGGCCGGTCTTGGCCTTGAAAGGCGGATTATACAGAACGAAATCGCCATAACGCTGGGTCATGAAATCGGCGATATCCTGTTTGCTTTTGCCTTGCTGCAGCATTTCATAGACCTGCCGGCGCAGATCCTTGGCCAGATCGGCATTGGAATCGGCAATGGTCTGGTTTTGACAGACCAGGCAGCGCAACTCCGATATCAAATCGTCATAGGCCTGCTGCTGCTCGGCATTGGCAAATTCCTTATATTCAACACGGGCGCCGGCAAAACCGGACAGGGTCAGCAACAAGACCAGCATTAAAATTCTCATGTTTTCTCGGCCTGTAATTTAGCGATCAAGGGAAGAAAAATGGTCTGGACGTCCTGGGAAGTCACAGGTCCCGTGTGCTTGTAGCGGATCACGCCTTTTTTGTCGATGACAAAGGTTTCCGGCACGCCATAAACGCCCCAATCGATGCCGATACGGCCATCCTGGTCCATGATGCTCACGTCGTAAGGGTTGCCCAGTTGAGCCAGCCAGTTATTCGCCGCATCCGATTCATCCTTGTAATTCAGGCCGACGATGACGGCCGCTTTCTGCTTTGCCAGCTGATTCAGAACCGGATGCTCGGCCCTGCATGACACGCACCAGGACGCCCAGACATTGAACAGCCAGACTTTACCTTTCAGATCGGTCTGGCTTAATGTTTCCGACGGCGCGCCGAGTTTGGGCGCCGAAAACGCCGGCGCCGGCTTATCGATCAATGGCGAAGGAATATCGCGCGGATTCAGGTTCAGACCCACGGCCAGAAACACGGCCATGACGATAAAAATGACTAACGGGATAATGTATTTAAGCATGTCTCATCCATAAAGGTTATGGCGTGCAAGGCTTTTTACCCTGCCTCTTTGATCTTGTACCGGTAGCGCCTGTCGAAGGCCGCCCACAAGCCGCCCGCCGCCATGAACACGGCGCCCAGCCAGATCCAGCGAATGAACGATTTATAGTAAATGCGAAGGCTCCAGGCGCCCTTATCACCCAGCGGCTCGCCGATCGCCACAAACAGGTCACGGAACAGGCCGGCATCGATCGCCGCCTCGGTCATCGGCATGGTCTGCACGCGGTAAACGCGTTTCTGCGGCTCCAGCCGGGCGACCTGCGCTCCGTTATGGCTGACCGTAACGAGCCCCTGCTCGGCGCGGTAGTTCGGCCCTTCGGATTGGCGCACGCCATGAAACTCAAACAAATAGCCCGACATGTCCAGCGTCTCGCCGGGCGTCATGCGCACGTCTCTCTCGACGCTGTAAACGGTGGTGAAGGTAATGCCGATCACAAAAACCGCGATGCCCAGATGCGCGACGGTCATGCCGTAAAAGCCGGCCGGCACGCTCCGTAGCCGCTGCCATGAATAGCCCCGGGCACCGGCCCGCTCCATAAAGGCCAGGACCGTGATCGCCGCGGTCCACAACGCCAGCGTGGTACCCAGCACCGCCGCCCAGGAATAAAACGGCATGGCGAGAGGAACCAGCAGTCCGCCGGCAATGCAAGCCATGACCGCCCAGCGCACGCGCAAGGCAATCGCGCCGATATCGTCCCTTTTCCAGCGCAACAATACGCCCAGCCCTACGGCAATCGACAGCGGCGCCATCAGGGGAATAAACACGGCATTGAAATAAGGCGGGCCGACCGAAATCTTGCCCAGCCCCAGGGCGTCGATAATCAAGGGATACAAAGTGCCGAGCAGGATACTGGCCGCCGTCACCACGAGCAGGACGTTGTTCAATAAAATCACCGACTCTTTGGACACCAGTTCAAAAGTCGCGCTGCTCTTGACGGAAGGCGCCCTGACTGCATACAGCAACAGCGAGCCGCCCACGACGATAGCCAGGAATATCAGGATGAACAGGCCTCTGGCCGGATCGCTGGCAAACGCATGCACGGACGTCAACACGCCGGACCGCACCAGGAACGTCCCCAGCAAGCTCAAGGAAAACGCGAAAATCGCCAGCAATACCGTCCAGGTCTTGAAGACGCCGCGTTTTTCGGTCGCCGCCAGGGAATGAATCAGCGCGGTCCCGACCAGCCAGGGCATGAACGAGGCATTTTCCACCGGGTCCCAGAACCACCAGCCGCCCCAGCCCAGCTCGTAATAAGCCCACCAACTGCCCAGGGCGATGCCCAGCGTCAGGAACATCCAGGCGATATTGGTCCAGGGCCTGGACCAGCGCGCCCAGGCCGCATCCAGGCGGCCTTCCAGCAGAGCCGCGATGGCGAATGCGAAGGCGACCGAAAAACCGACATAGCCCATATACAGCATGGGCGGGTGTATCGCCAGCCCCGGGTCCTGCAACAGCGGATTCAGGTCGCGCCCTTCCGCGGGCGCGGGAAACAGGCGCTCGAACGGGTTGGAGGTCAGCAGCAAAAACAGAATGAAGCCGATGGCGACCAGTCCCATGACGCCCAGCACTCTGGCCACGGTCGTATCGGGAATCGTGCGGCTGAACAGCGCAACCAGGCCGGTCCAGCACGACAACACCAGCGCCCACAGCAATAACGAGCCTTCATGCGCGCCCCAGACCCCGGAAATCAGATACAGGACCGGTAATGCCGTGTTGGAATTGGAGGCGACATAGGCAATCGAGAAATCATGCGTCAGGAAGCCGTAAGTCAGACAACCATACGCAATCGCCATAAATAAAGCCAGCGCGTAGGCCGCGGGTCTGGCCACGGCAATCCAGCCGGCGACGGCGCGCGAGGCGCCGATAATCGGCAACGTGCCTAAAATGACGGCCATGCACAACGCCAGGATCAAAGAGAAATGCCCGAGTTCCGCAATCATTATTCTTGTCCTGTCGCCTGATTCATGCCGGTTTTCAAACTGCCGGCCACTTCCGGCGGCATGTAGTTTTCATCATGTTTGGCCAGGACTTCCTCGGCGACAAAGATACCCTGGGCATTGAGCCGGCCGTGCGCCACGATACCCTGGCCTTCCCGGAACAGATCCGGCAGTATGCCCGTATATTCAACCGGCACCTCTTTACTGAAATCGGTCAGCTTGAAATGCACCGTCAGTCCGTCGCCGGGACGCTCGACACTGCCTTTGACGACCATGCCGCCCAGGCGGAACAAGGCATTATCGGGCGCCTTGCCTTCGACCACATCGGTCGTGGAGAAGAAATACATGAGATTTTCATTGAATGATTTCAACGCAAAACCGGCGGCAAAACCGGCGCCGATCAGCATCAGGACGATCAGCATCAAACGTTGTTTTCTGGCCGGTTTCATAGCGTACCTTGTCGTTTCTGCTTTAAAGCTTGCTGGCGCAAGAACTGTTTGCGCCGCACAATGGGAATGATGACATTGGCCAGCAATACAATGAAAGTGACCGCGTAAGAGGTCCAGACATAGAAGGCGTAACCGCCCATCGCGAAAAATTCCTGCCAGTTCACTGTTCTGCTCCCAATGAAGTCATGGATTTGACCCAATACGCATTGCGCTCGCGTGAAAGCAGTTCGATACGGGCGCGTTGCAGCATTGCAATCAAATAATAAAATTTAAAGGCCACCGCCATCAGCAGCAGCGGTATCAGCATGCTGACATGAATGGAAGGCTTGTCCATTTTGGTCACGGTCGGGCCTTGATGCAAGGTATTCCACCACTCCACGGAGTAATGAATAATGGGTATGTTGACCACGCCGACCAGCGCCAGAATCGCCACGGCTTTCGATGCCGTGCGTTTGTCGTCTATCGCGCCGTAAAGACCGATAACGCCAAGATACAAAAACAGCAGAATCAGTTCGGAGGTCAAGCGCGCATCCCAGACCCACCAGGTTCCCCACATCGGTTTGCCCCACAGCGAGCCAGTCACCAGCGCGATAAAGGTAAAACCGGCGCCGACCGGCGCACTGCTGACGGCCACGATCTCCGCCAGTTTGATTCGCCAGACCAGACCTATGCCGCCAGCAACCGCCATAACGACATAAATAAACAGTGACATCCAGGCGCTGGGCACATGAATATAAATAATGCGGTAGCTATCGCCCTGCTGGTAATCCGGCGGCGCCAGATACAACCCGCCGTAAAGGCCCGCCGCCAGCAACAACAGGAAAATAACCACCAGCCACGGCATCAAGCGCTCGGTAAGGGCATAAAAATGCGGCGGAGAAGCCATGCGATGAAAGAATCTAACGATCGGATCTGGTATTAAAAACATAATGAACAAGCAAAAAAACGAAACAAGGTTCGAGACAAAAGTGAAAGGCCACGGAGCCGCTTTAACAGCCCTGCAGCCCGGTTTTCATGCCTTGCAATAAGTCGGTATCCAACTACGCTCAATCATATATTCAGGCAATTCATTGAAATCAAAGCCAATGCCGTCCTGAATCATCTCGTCAACATCAAGCAATTGGCTCACTTCGGGAATATCCTTAAAGAACAATGTATAAAAGGGTTTGACCAGCAACTTTGAAGCCTCCATGCCTATCGGCCCGATAAAGTTTCTTCTTTGTCCGACATGCGCGACTTCATCAATGGTAATTTCATCCAGCAGTTCTTTTAAGCGATCACACACTTCCGGTTCGTCAGCCAGAATATCATCAAACAGCTGATACAAATGGCAGTAGAAAGTCACGCCCATCAGTTCGGTAACAAATGCCGGTGCATTCATCAAAAAGGCCGGAAGTTTGGGAAACTGCTCATAAATTTTTTCTTTAACCGGACTTAAGGGCACCCATTCCACTTGATCAAGACCGCAAGTACACAGCATTTCATGAAACAGGCGCACATGGCAGAACTCCTCGGCTAAATGCACGCGGCTGATCCTGTCTTCGACCGTCTGCAAATTTGCCATGTCCGGCATGGCATCCCATGCGCCTTTAATGCCGACCCATTCATGGCGGGCAAATTTATAAATGCTCGTCAGCATTAACGTCATGCGATCGAGCGACTTCGGATCATCCCGCATATCGACATAATTACGATAAAAAGCATCCGGATCGGCAAGCGGCCGGCGCAATTTGACAGGATTATCCTGAAAATGCCTGAGTATGTCCCGCTTTTTGGCTAAATCCTTTTCCTCTTCGAATAACTCGCCGCTGTGCTGCTGGGTAAACTGCCAGTAATGCTCAAAGTTTTCTTTTCGCTCCTGCCGGCTCGCCGGCGAAAAAACCGAGCGGTATTTAGCTGAGCCCATATCGCATTCCTCCTGATCCATAAACGGACCGGCTATATTCTACGAAATATCATCAGTTAATACTCATTTTTAGTGCCGCGGCCACCGGCAGAGGCGCCAGGACCAAAGCCAGCAATAAAATCGATATCAAGATACTGATCTGTGCATCCACGGGCAGTCCGCTACCGGCCATCTCCACCGCATTACCGGCAAAAATCAGCACCGGCACATACAGAGGCAGAACCAATAAAGACAACAGCATGCCGCCCCGACGCAGACCTATCGTTAACGCGACGCCGATCGCGCCGATCAAGCTCAGTACCGGCGTTCCCAACAGCAATGTCAGCAATAAGACGCTTAATGCCGAATCAGGCATGCCCAAAAAAACGGCCAGCAACGGCGCTACAAGCAGCAGCGGCAAGCCTGTCACTAGCCAATGCGCGATAATTTTGCCCAGGACCAAAACCGAGGTCGGGTGCGGGCTCAATAAAATCTGCTCCAGGGAGCCGTCGTCGAAATCCGAGCGGAACAGGCTATCCAGCGACAGCATGGCTGCCAATAATGCCGAAACCCAGATAATGCCCGGGGCAATGGCTTCTAATAAGTTCGGTTGCGCGCCAATCCCCAAAGGGAACAGGGTAATCACCAGAACAAAAAACAACAGCGGATTGGCCATTTCCGAGCGACGCCGTAGCGCCAGAACCAGATCGCGCCGGATAATGGCATAAAATGCACGAGATAAAGACATCAGGATAAATTAATACGTTGCACATCCACATCATGCAGATCAAGATCATGATGCGAAGTCAGAATGATCATGCCGCCTTTGACAACATGTTCGACCATTAAAGTTTCAATAAGGGCAATCCCTTGTTTATCGAGCGAGGTAAAAGGTTCGTCAAGAATCCATAAGTGGTTGTCGGTGATCAGCAGCCGGGCCAATGAAAGTCTTCTTTTCTGGCCTGCCGACAGGGTCTGCACCAGCGCATCATCGAAACCGGCCAGATGCACTTTGTCCAGGGCCGCCTCAATCGAATACAACCCGGGCTTGCTCAAGGCCAATGCCATCTTTAAATTTTCCAGCACGGTCAATTCTTTTTTGATGCCGTCCAAATGACCGACATAAGCCATCTGCGCGTAAAACTGACTATCGTTTACCGCTTCGCCGCACCAGCGAACTTCACCGGCATCCGGCTCGCGAAACCCGCATAAGATGCGTAGCAGCGACGTCTTACCGCTGCCGTTTTTGCCTTCCAGCAATAGAACCTGACCTGAAAATAAGGCGAAATTCAATCTTTCAAAAAGAGTTTTGTCATCGCGAACGCACCTCAAATCGGTGCCTTCAAGACATAATCGTTGCTTTGTTGCCATCATGTTTATATCGAGCGCTGCCGCATAGCCTCATAAAGCAATACGCCGGTAGCGACCGACAAATTAAGGCTTTCCACCTGTCCCAGCATGGGCAGTTTAACCAGAAAATCACATTGTTCCTGCGTCAGTCGCCTTAGGCCCTTGCCTTCGGCACCGACTACCATAGCCAGCGGCATAGTCAAATCGGTCTGATAAACGGTCTGCGTCGCGGCGCCTGTAGCTCCCATGATCCATATGCCTTGTTCCTTCAGCCAACGCAAGGTTCTGGATAGATTGGTCACCTGATAGACAGGTACCGTTTCGGCCGCGCCGCTGGCGACTTTGCAAACCGTCGGCGTAATGCCGGTAGCGTTGTCCTTGGTGATGATCACGCCCTGTACACCGGTGGCATCGGCCGTTCGCAGGCAGGCGCCGAGGTTGTGCGGATCCTGAACGTTATCCAACACCAGCAATAAGGGTGTGCCTGAGGATGTTTCCACAGCTTGCTTCAAGTCGCTTTCCGACAGCTCGGCCGGCATTTCCACTTCGATCACGATACCTTGATGATTCTTGCCTTCGGCAAACCGATCGAGTTTCTTGCGGTCGGTTTTTTCCGGTTCTATACCCAATGACAACAAATTATCAATCACCTGCATCAGACGCTTGTCTTGCCGTTGCGTGTCCACCCAGGCTTTGTTGATTTTTTTCGGTGAATAATCCAGAGCGGCTTGCACCGCATGAATACCGAATAATTTGGTTAACTTCATTTTTTACTTCTACGCCGCTTTTTTTTAGGTTTGCTCAACGCCGCCTGCTTATGCACCAGTTCAAAGTCAATCTTCTTTTCATCCAGATCGACGCGGACCACCTTGACCGTGACACTATCGCCCAAGCGATAGCGGATACCGGTTTTTTCGCCAAGCAACTGATGGCTGGTCGGATCAAAATGAAAATAATCCTGCGCCAGATTGCTGATATGGACCAAACCTTCGACATAAATCTCAGTTAATTCAATAAATAAACCGAATGAGGTAACTGATGAAATAATGCCGGGGAATTCCTCGCCGACCTTATCCATCATATATTCGCATTTCAACCAGTTGACCACATCGCGCGTCGCGTCATCGGCGCGACGCTCATTGGCGGAGCAATGTTCGCCCAGCGTCACCATATCGGGAATGCCATAGTGAAAATTCTGCGCGGTTTTGCCCTGCAGACAATGTCTGATGGCGCGATGCACCAGCAGATCGGGATAACGCCGGATAGGCGAAGTAAAATGGGCGTAGGCTTCCAGTGCGAGGCCGAAATGGCCTTTTAGTTCAGGACTGTAGACCGCCTGGGACATGGAGCGCAATAAAACAGTCTGTATTAAATGCGCATCCGGCCGGTCTTTGACCGAATCGAGCAAATGCATATAATCCAGCGGGGTCGGTTTGGCACCGCCTCCCAAACTTAGGCCCAGCTCGCCAAGAAAACTTCTCAAACTCAGCAATTTATCAGGGCTCGGACCATCGTGTATCCGCAACAACTTGGGCATCTTGTTACGATTTAAAAAACGTGCCGCGGCCATGTTCGCGGTAATCATGAATTCTTCAATCAGCTTGTGCGCGTCATTGCGCACGACAGGTACTATTTTTTCGATTTTACGGTCCGGACCGAAAACGATACGTGTTTCCTGCGTATCGAAATCCATCGCGCCGCGTTGTTCGCGGCTTATGCGCAAGACTTTGTATAGCGCGTATAAATTCTGCAAGTGCGGCATCAAGGCTTGGTATTGCTTGGCTAATGCCTTGTCGCCCTCGACAAGCATATTGGCCACTTTGGTATAAGTCAATCTGGCATGCGAGCGCATTACCCCCTCAAAAAAACGCGACCTGATGACTTTGCCTTGCTGGTTTATGTAGAGCTCGCAGACCATGCATAATCGGTCTACATCGGGATTGAGAGAACATAATCCGTTGGACAGGATCTCCGGCAGCATGGGAATGACTTTTTCCGGAAAATACACCGATGTACTGCGGTTCTGAGCTTCCGCATCCAAAGCCGAATGAATTTGCACATAATGAGAAACATCGGCAATCGCCACCAGTAATTTCCAGCCGGTCGGCGTCTTTTGGCAATAAACCGCATCGTCGAAATCGCGGGCATCCTCGCCGTCAATAGTGACTAATGGAATTGACCGCAAATCGACCCGATTCTGTTTTGCCGATTCCGGCACTTCATCCTTCAGGAATTTGATTTCTTCCAGCAGATTGTCAGGCCATGTGTCCGGCAATTCGTAAGATCGAATGGCCATTTCAATCTCCATGCCCGGCGCCATATGGTCGCCCAGCACTTCGATGACCTTGCCGATAGGCTGACGCAGTTTAGTCGGCTGCTCAAGGATTTCGGCAACGACAATCTGCCCCATTTTTGCTTTTCCGGCATTGCCTTTTTCAATCAGAATTGTCTGGGAGATATTCTTATTGTCCGGAACGACATAGGTGAAGCCTCTTTCCTTGTAGAGTCGCCCTACCACTTGGTGCGTATTCCTTTCAAGCACTTCAACGATGGCGCCTTCCCTGCGGCCTTTTTTGTCTACCCCTGAAACGCGTACAACCGCCCTGTCGTTATGCATCAGCTGGTCCATTTCCCGCGGCGACAGAAACAGATCATCGGACCCATCATCCGGCTTGATGAAACCGAAACCGTCGGCATGACCGATAACGCGGCCGGCAATCAAATCCCTGCTATTGACCAGACAATACTGCTGCGCCCGGTTAAAGATCAATTGCCCATCCCTTTCCATGGCTCTCAAACGGCGGCGCAAGGCTTCCAACTGGTCATCCTCCACCAGCGAAAATGCCTTCGCAATTTCTTTGCGCCGCATAGGCCGACCTGTCTGTTCGATAAGTTGCAGTATCAGTTCACGGCTGGGAATGGGGTTCTCATACTTTTCAGCTTCACGCTGAGCATATGGATCGGTTGTTGAACTAAAATCAACTTCTTTTTTCGACTTCGCTGTCATTTATTTAATGGAATGTAAGATGATGGATACTGTAAGTAATGCTCATATAATACATTACATTAGTATATCGATTAGCATGGAAAGAAAAAACTTTTGAATTTATACAAGGAATTTCTCCCTTTATGTGGGCTACTGATGAAATCGAACCCGGAATTATTTCGGAAAACCTGATTCATTGTCCCCTCACTTTTTTCATAGATGATTATGAAATTGCCACTCTCCTGCTTTGGAGAGACTCAGTCATTTAGTGGTTCCTTAAACCTACAAAATAAACCCTATTAATTGATTTCAGGCATGGACGGTTTTCATCCCTTTTGCCGTACCCAAGCACCGGCTCTTGAGCATCCTTTACCGAAAGCGGCGCTGCTGCTCGCGTAGGTGCGAATAAATTCTCATTCAACAAAGCCATACTGCCTTTTAGAAAGCTGGAGGCATATCAGGCCGGATTAAATTCGATCCTGCAACCCATTTGACGAGTGAACAATTGCCTGCGTAGCATCAGCTATTAAATAATTTAATAAATTATTTGACAGAGTCATAATGAGGCAGTATAGTACGCGTCTCACTTAGCTTACACAGCTTTCCTCAGCCGAGGTGGTGAAATTGGTAGACACGCTAGCTTCAGGTGCTAGTTGGGGCAACCCAGTGGAGGTTCAAGTCCTCTCCTCGGCACCAAAGTAACTCATTGTAAATCTTACTATTTTTAAGAGTCAAGCGAGCAAAATTTCTCCGCATAACACAAACTGCTACACACTTTGCTACACAGCAGTGTCGACCAGGAGAGAAATAATGCTCATCCCCTCATCCGACCAAAGCTACCTGACGCTCCGCCACAAGACCTATTATTATAGGCGCCGCATCCCCACGTTACTAAAGCACCTTTTCCAACAAAGAGAATTTTTTGTCTCACTTAAAACTACCAACTTAAATGATGCAAAAAACAGGGCTGAACAGTATGATTATTACTTTAGTAATCTACTTGCCAAGGAAGCCATAAAATTAATGCGGTTACCGGACCCTAAGAAAATCCTACGTTTCACTGTTCAATCAGATAGTCAAGGCAACAAAAAAGTCGAACTCACCCCGGAAGATATTGTCGCTTTTAGGGATGCAGGCTTATCAGCCCAACAAATCGAAGCGATTATAAAAGCGGCAATGGGCAACCATCTCAGCTCACCCAACGCCGAGCAGCTGATACCGGAAGCCAAGGAGCCCCCCGCCCTGCCCGTTGTTTCCCCTTCATCATCCTGCACGCGCCTTCTCAGCGAAGTCATCGATCGGTTCTTTAAAGAACTGGAGTTATCCAGCGAAAAGATCAACTCCCATACACTTTCTAAATACCAAACGTTTTTCCGACGACTCATCGAAATTTTGGGCGATAAACCGGCGAACGCTGTCACCCGAGAAGAGGCGAAGACGGTTTTGGCAAAAATTAAAAAATTACCTTCTAAATCTGCCCATTATCGAAATCAAACGGTGGACGAAATTTTGAACTTAGGGCTTGAAACACAAACATTTTCCGCCAAGACAGTTAATGATCACTTAGAGTTATATAGCCGTCTTTATCAATGGATCGCCAATGAACTCGATCACCACCAATTCAATCCCTTCAATGATCTGAGCGTTAAGCGAGATAAAAAACAGAAGAAGAATCAGGCTCGTCACTCTTTTACTCGATCAGAGCTTAAAACAATTTTCTCCACCTCAATCTTCACGGACGGTCAATATAAGTCAACCTATCAGTTTTGGGCGCCCTTGATTGCCCTATACACCGGAGCGCGCAGAGCAGAAATTGCCGCGTTGTATGTGGATGATATTCATCAATGCAAAAACGGCATCTGGGTTTTTGATTTCAACGAAAATTCAGCAGACAAAAAAGTAAAGACCGCCAACGGAATCAGAAAAACGCCTGTCCATCCTTATCTGATACAAATAGGTTTGCTTGATTTTGTCAAATCACGGAGTCAAAAGCGATTATTTGATGAGCTGGCAAACTGGACGGAAAGAGAGGGTTACGGAAGACCGATCGGCGATTGGTTCAACAGCACTTATCTGAAAGAGCTCGGTATTTACAAAGAAAATAAAAAAGTTTTTTATTCGTTTCGCCATACCTTTTCGACCGAATTAAGTTTAAAACAGGTTAGCGACGCCATCATTGAACAATTATCCGGACGAGATTTCATGGGAAAAACTGTCGGCCAGGTTCATTATATTGATGATAAAGAAACACCCGCATTGCTAGCCGAATTAGACAAGCTTGACTTTAGCAAAGAGCTTGAATATGTCCGATGGATTGACAAAGAGGTGGCTCTGAAAAATTAGACAGTCGCCTAAGTGATAAAACGGCTCTATTGTGATCGCCTCATATGAGAAAACTTGCTTCAACCTGTCCGAGCATTTGGATAACGTCAGTCATGATGTGGTGAGCAACTTCCTGAAACGGAGTCGGATCACGGCGCGGAAGGCGGTTTGGTGCAGGGCATTGGGGTGGTAAACCTGGTGCACAGCGACGGCCAGGAGCATTACCCGATCGACTACCGCATTTATGACAACAGCACTGACGGCAAGACCAAGAATGACCATTTCCGGAAAATACTCATCAATACCCTTGCCGACAAAGGCGTCCAAGCGAAAACCGTTATTCGACAACGAGTAGGGCTCCTGGCAGAACCTAAAGCTGGTGCATGCTCAAGCGGTTCTTTTATACCACCCTGAAAAGCAATCGCTTGGTCAGCCTCGACAAAGAAGAAGGCTATGTCCATTTGGACGACATTGACTGGACGCCGGAACGACTCAAATTCGGCGTCGTCGTCAAACTGAAAAAAGTACCGTTCAAGGTCAAATTGTTCAAGCTGGTCGCCAAAAACGGCGACATTGACGAGCTCTACCAATGAGCAGGCAGGTCGAAGAATTTCACCGCGAACTCAAACAGTTGACCGGCTCCAAAAAATGCCAATGCTGCATGACCCGTTCTCAACGGAATCACATCAGATATTGATCACCGGTTATCGAATCGGGGACTCCGATAACGATGGCTATATCCTAAATCCGTCCAGTGGTTTGGAGTAAGGGAGCGCTTGCCTGCATCACGATTTATGCAACAAAGCCTAACTGGGCTGTAAATTCTATTTGATTTTCATCAGTTTAAACACCAGAAATACTTAACATCCACTCTGCTTCTATTTATACTGCAGCCATGTATTTTAAAAAAACCGTTTTTAGTCGTTTCGATTGACTAGGGGCGAAGTGATCTGAATTGATTATAAATATGCATAGGAGCATAGAATGTTTGAAAACCACACTACTCAAGGTGCGTCTGCGGGCGTCCAGGGTAAAATTCCGTCCACCGATTTAGTCACCCTCGTCAAGCTTTTAACCAAGGCGATACCTAGGCAGACAGGCACTCGTACCAGTGAGTATGACTTACTGAGCCTTGTTAATAATAAAGGCCGTGACAGGCTTTGGGTCAACACCTACGGCGTTTTACGTCGACTCAGAAGCGATAAGGCCTTTCAAGAAGCCTTTAAACATCGCGATAATTCAGGATTCCTGCGTGATATCGAAGTCACTAAATGGTTTTTCAATGCCAAATTAGGCGGCAAGTATTTCAACAGCCACCTGCTGGGCGCCCTATCCAAACAAGTCAAAGCCCTGCGCGATGCCGTCGATGCCGAACTGGATACCCTGGATCCGTCGCGACTGCAAAACCTGATCATCTGTGATGCGCAAGCAGCTCTAATGCCGCTTTGGACGAAAACCAAACTACCCAATCTTGCCAATCCTTTTAATTCAAAGATTATTGGAATTGAGTTCGATAAAAGCGAACCCAAAAAACAAAATAAACAGTTGGCCAGACTGATTTCTGCCACGGAAGAGATTCAGAACGATGAAAAATGGGTCGTCAGGCTCGCCAAAAGCATAGGTACCGTAGTCGCCCGCGATGATGACGAGTTCGACGAAACCGAAAAATTAAAGCTCATCGCCGCCTTTGAAGAGGATTACGAGAAACCCAATAGCCAGCTCAACCGCTTTCTCAACTTCCTTGAAGACGAAGCGCTTTCAAGAGTCAGGCTGCGAGTAACCTTTGCCATCATGGATGGCATGGCCAAGCAAGCCACGCAAAATACTCCGGAGAATTGCAAATTTAAAACCTACGTGCATAGCGTACTCACCTTGTTTGATGAATTTGTAGCGCCAGAAGCGCCGCAAACCTTATCTGTCAATATGAGCGCTCTCTATGGAACAGGGTTTGATTTCTCAATAACGGACGAAATGATGAAATCCCTATTCTACTACTGCTTGCCGGTCTGGGCCGAATGGAATACTCAAATCAGCGAAACCCGCACAGGCTATCAGGGCTATGTAAAACGTAATGTCAGTTACCGTTTTAGAGTGAATGGCAAGGATCCCAAGAACGAGAATAAAACCTCGTTTGAATCCAGGCTCGAAAAGATCGAAAGGACACTGGACCCGAGTCTTGTGCATTCGATGAGCCAGCGCAAAAGACGCTTGGCTGAATTGGTCTTCTTGTGGCTGGTATTTAATCCAAAGCCGGAAAAAGATGTCATCCAGCTAGCCAATCTTCTGTCTGAACGGTTGAAAAACGCCAAATACCCTGATCTTCACAAATTGATTACGCAACTTAAAGGTTGGCATGACGAGGTCAAAGCGACCAGTAAAGCATTAGTCGCCATATTAAAAAAGACCGACAAAGCGGTTTTATTGACGCAAAGAGAAGCTAAAGATATTTATGTGGTCGTGCAGAAAAACATTGTGGAATGGGGCGCCATTACTGATGGCGGAAAAATACAAAACCCATTGAAAACCGGCGACTCGAACATCCACGAGAATGTTTTCTGGTTCAGGAATATCAAGATCACCACCCAACTGGATAAAGTCCCGTCCAATCTCTTCTCGATTAAGGTTGAAACCAAAATCAACGATAAAACCCTGTCCACCAAGATTGATAACGATGACGGCTCAGCACTGACGTTGGTAAGGGAAACACCCGAGCAATTGCTTAACATCATCTGGCGACCCTTTACGGTCAATGAAATGCCTAATGGCCAAAATGACGTCGACAAAAAATGTGGTTTTAATTTTGGAGAAAGCGGTGATGACTGGAAAATTTGGGAAATGGGCTCTGGCATTGATATTTGGTATGACGCCCGTTGCCTGAGTTTTTATGGGGAAGACGATAAAAAAAGAAGCGTTTCGTTTGATATCTATCGTGAAAAAGGGGTTACCGATGACGATCGTAAGCAGTTTCGCGCGGCGACCACTGCGGCCATGATGATCATCGTCTATATGGTTTTGCAGCGTATCTCGCAACGGCTAATGCGCCAAACCGAAAAACCGCTGTCCGCACTCATGATGCGATTTCAGAACAAAGGCAAAGCCGCCCAACAATGGGAAGGCGATAGCTTTATTTACGCAATATCACAAGCAGTGGAATCTGCTCTCATGCAGGACATGCCGGTTCGTATGCAAGGCTTAACCAATGAAAACTCATATACCATGCCATATAAGATCAAAGGATCGGCCTTTGCATTGGCATCCAATTTCCCTATTGTCATCAGTGAGCCTAAGCAACCTATCATCGATAAGATCGCATTAATTACCTACGCCACACGCCCTTGTGATTATTACCCAGACTCACAAGATGCGGACGGTTACCTTTTTAAAGCCAAGACTTATCTAGCCGAAGTCGTGAACAAACCATTCACTGGCTACCGTATGTCATTCGACAAAATGCAATCTTTTGTCGTTAATAGTCGCGATGCCTTCAAACAACCGAAACTGATTCATGAAGAAATCGCTGAATTAGAGAAGAAAGGCTTTAAGCATATCGTCCTAATATCTAGTCATTACGGCAATCACAGAATTAATAGCACGGCTGCTCGATACTCGCCGCATGCGCAAATTGAATTTCTCAATCAAATCACCGAAAAGTTCCCTGAGGTGAATTTGTACACCATGCGCCGTGATGTATTCCCTGCTACGCGGTTACATGACCGTTCCGAAGATGAATCGGCCTTTGAAGCCAGTAGTCTCAGTGGCCATAATGAGCTTATTAAAGATCTTGATGGGTTGAATACCGATTATCAATCCCTAACCCCAAGCTTTACATTGGCGACACTCAGTGTCGTCGGTAAAGACACGGCGAGCCGGCCACAATCGGGATTTTGCACCTATTTCTGGCAAGATAACTCGAACATCGATGACCGCGAATGGCGAGAGCGTGTCAGATCATGCATCATATCCAATAGCGACGAACACAGTTGCATTTCGCATGTGTTACGAGGCTTGCATTACCTTGAAACCGAAAAGACGCCATACAAAGGCACGATCAATCCGGTCTTGGACCCTTTCTCCTGGATGCAGCCATCCACGCAAGAAGGCGCCGGCGAAATTACCATCCTGCCGGATACCCGCCGCCGTAGCGGTAGCGTCATTCTTTCATTGCCAGCCTTGTTGTTCCATGTTTCGGACGTATTGCATAGCGAACAAGGTGCGCAATGATCGACATCAATAAAGCGTCCCTGTGGGGG
>SWCD01013019.1_pt2 | contig 24606 bp, 18 predicted proteins | sample 4693011 | NCBI WGS metagenome assembly SWCD01 (sample SAMN10267278, study PRJNA491770) | bioreactor metagenome | isolation source: DHS bioreactor inoculated with marine | place: Japan: Omine Ridge, Nankai Trough | reverse complement strand
TCTCAGCAGCACGACAACCGGATCCGGATCGCCGGTCTCGTCGAAGAGTGCCATCGCGGCCTCGACACCGGGATCCACCTCCGGCTGCGGGGCGCGGACGGCCAGTTTCTCCGCCACGGCCCGGACCGAAGGCGACATCGCGGCCTCGGGGCCGAAAGCAATGAGCGCGCGGGCCGCGGCGACACGCACGCTCTCGTGTTCGTGCCGCAGGAAGGGGATGAGAGCCGGAGCGGCAAATGCAGCGTTCGGTCCGTGCCAGCCGAAAAGGGAGAGAACCCAGGGGACGGTCCCGGACCCGGCGCTCCGGAGCATGCGGACGAGATCGGGGAGGGCCGCCTGGGCCAGGGCCAGATTCCTGAATAGCTCGCGGTTCACCTGGACCTCGAGCGCTCGTGGCAGATCCTCTCGCCGGAGCGCGGCCACCGCAGGAGCCGCCAGGAAGTCGGGCATCCTCAGGTCGCACAATACGGAGGCGGCCTGAAGACGCAGGTCATCCCGCGGGGAACGCAGGTCTTCGATCACCCCCGGCAGCACACCGCAAGCTCGGGCATCCGGCCAGCCGAGGGCCCGGGCCGCACGGATCGCGGCTCGCCCTCGACCGTGATCGACCAGATCCTCGAGGACTCGGGAAACGGCGAGATCCTTGCGCTCCCACCGGGCGAGATCTTCGGCGACATCCCCCAGAACCGGATCCCCGAGGCCGCCCGCGATCATCTCCAGGACCCGTTTGACCCCGGACACCCGCCGGGAACAGAGAGAGGAAAACGCCACGCGACGGAACTCCGGCGTGTCCTTCGCGAGAACCTCCTCGAGCCTCTCCCGGGCGGCGGGATGCACCTTCGCCTGTCGGGAAAGAGCCCAGAGAGCATTCCGCTTGAGATCCCGGTCCGCGAGACGGGAAGCTTCAAGCAGACAATCGAGCCCGGACGGGAGGAGCGGGTCCATCCGCCCCAGGGCTCCGACCACGGCCGTCTTCTCTGCAATGCCCTCTCGCTGAAAGACCTCGAGCAGTCGCCGAACGGCAGCGGGATCCCCCCCGAAACTCCCGAGATCCGCGAGCGCGGTCAACCTCGTCTTGCCGAAACGAGCCCGCGCGGCAAGCAGGATGGTCTCGAGATCCAGCACCCCCGAAAGCGCCAGGCGCGCGGCGTAGTCGTCCGCCTCCCGCACCACTTCCCGCAGCCGCTCCCGGGCACAAGCGTAGCGCCCCGAGAAGGTGCAGAGCGACTGGATCGCAGCGAGGGCGAGGGGGCGATCCGAAGATCTCGAAGTGACGACGAGCACCTCCACGTCCGAATCCGAAGCCACCCGGATCTTCCCGAGGGCCGTCACGGCCAGGATTCGGATCCGGCCCTCTCCGGTCGCCGCGATGCGCGCGATACAACCCGCAAACTCCGAGGAGAGAGCCCACCGATCCACGACCGCCCCGATGGCCACCTCGAGCACCTCCGGATCGGCATCATCGAGTCCCGCCCGAACGATCGGCAGCGCCTGTGCGGGCGGGAGATGCACCGAATACTCGATGGCCCGACGCCGAAGCCGGGGCTCGCCGGCCCGCAGAAACTCAGGGAGCAGGCCCTCGATGGCCCCTCCCATCCGAAGGAACTCCTGACAGGCCTTCTCGGCAATCAAATCGTCCGGATCCTCGATGGCGGCTCTCAGGTGCGGCAGCCGGTCTTCGCCGGAGAGGGTGTCCGCCAGAACCCACACGGCCTCCGCGCGGACCACACGGTCGGGATCCTCGACGAGCGCGCCCACGCCGGCCACGACTTCATGGTTCTCGACCCCGATGCCCCGAAGGGAGCGGATGGCGAGAACCCGGAAGGAGGAATCAGGGTCGCGAAGAAGGTCCAGCAGGAGCGGAACCGCCGGCCAGGCGTCGGGGCCGATCCGGGCCAGCGTCTGCAGCGTGGCCGATCGAAGATCCGGGTCCGGATCGACGAGTTGGACGACGAGAAGGGAGACGGCCGGCGCGGCCTCGGTTCCCAACTCGTAGACCGCCCACGTGGCCTCTTCACGCAGGGCCGCCGGTTCGTCCCGACACTCGAGAACACGGAGCAGAAACGGGAGGTGCTCCACCTTGGAAAGAGCGGCCCGGGTCTCCTGCCGGACGAGGATCTCCGGAGAGCGAAGCCCCTCGATGAAGGCCGCCTCCCCGGCATCCAGGGGGACGAACCGATTCTCGGCGAGCGTCTGGCGGGTGAGGAGAACAACAAGGAGAGCGAGGCACATCCGCGAGCGGGACATGCGGTGCATTCTATCAGGAGATGCCGACCCTCCGCGGGGCGGGATCCGAGGCTCCTCCCGGCTCACACCTGGATCACTTCGTCCCCGAAGACGATCATCATGCCGCGGCGGATCTTGCGGCGCTTTCGGGTCTCGACCTCGCCGTCGACGATGACCAGGCCCCTGGCCACGGCCTCCTTGGCCTCGCCTCCGGACATGACCAGGCCCGTCGCCTTGAGCAGCTTGATGAGCTCGATGTACTCGCCCTTGAATTCGAAGATCATGGCCTGCCCCTAACCGGAACGCTCTGCATCCGCCGCCTCACGCCTGAGCCGCCGCACCAGCTCGAGGGTCTCGAAGGAGGCCCGGCGGCGGTTGTACATCCCCGAAAGCCGCTCCTCGAGGATGTCCCACTCATCAAGGGTCGGCGGCGTGTCGTAGTCCCACCGCTCTTCGTCGGAGCGCTTGAACTGCCACTTGACCTGGCGCTTGCCCGGGAAGGAGACCCGGACCTCACGCTTGACGCGGTCCTCGAGCTTCTCGACCCATTCGACGTTTCGCTTCACAGGGGTTCCTCCGGCCGGCAACCGCGTCCCATAGTCTGGCGAAAGTCTCAACGGAAACCGTTGCAGGGTACACGCCTCCCGATCACACTGAACGGATGAATCACGAGAACCCCGGACTCACCATCGTCGGTGGCACCTGCTGTCTGACCTACGCGGTGGACATCGGACTGGCGGTCGACCTCGAGGCGGCGGAATCATTGCTGCGCGAGACCAAGCAGCGGCACCGCTTCGAGCATCGGCGCAAGGCGCCCTCGTACTTCCGGTTCGACCCTCCGCCGGTGCACGTCAGCCTGGCCACACCGCCGCTCGACATCGCCGGGCGCGACCTCGCCGGGACGGTGGACACGGTGATCTTCGATTTCGGCGCGGTCTCGGTGACCTTCCGGCTGCCGCTCGACGGGCCGCTCGATGACCTCCTCGCGGTCAGCGAGGCGATCTACGACAACCCCGCGCTGCTCGACCGGGCCCGCGGCGCAGTGGACACGCTCCTCGCCGCCATTCGCCCCGCGGTCACCAGGCCGGAGCGGTCGGAGGCCATCGAGGACTACTTCGTCTTCCATCTCGAGAAGTTCGCATTGCCCTTCGCCGCCGAGGAGTTCCTCGAGCGGCACCGCGGCCTCGTGGCCCGGATCCTCCGGGCCGAGTCCACGCCGCTCTCGGAACAGGAGATCGCCGATGCCCTCGATTGTCGCCTCTCCTTCGGGCGAGAGGACCTGACGATCATCGACTGGAACGCCGCGGTGGTCGTCGACGAGCAGGGCGAGGACACCCGCGCCGTTCTCGAGTACGCCAACGTGGAACTGCTCGAGATGCGCACTCTCGACGACCGCCTGGACACGGCCCTCGATCAAACGTACGCGATTCTCAAGAATCGCGGTCGTCTCCGTCACATCTGGCCGGGGTCGTCGTATTCGGATCTGGGACGCATCGCCGAGATGCAGATGGACAGCGCCCTGCTCTTCGAGGGCGTCAACAACGCGCTGAAGCTGCTCGGCGACCATTACCTCGCGCGCGTCTACCGTCTGGCCGCGAAGCGCCTGCATCTCGCCGAATGGGACACCAGCATCCTGCGCAAACTGAGCAGCCTCGAGAGCACCTACGAGAAGCTCTCCGGATTGGCGGGACACCGGAGGGCCGAGTTCCTGGAGTGGCTGATCATCATCCTGATCGGTGTCTCGATCGCCCTCGAACTGCTGATGCTGATCAAGGAGTAGGTCGGCGGGAGCGAGATCGGCCGGCCGGACCCGGATCCCGGCCACGACCTGCTGCTCCGTGCCGTTCTCCCTGCTCTGGGGAAGCTCAGGTAGCGAGACGCGGATAGAATGGCCCCCCATGCGAGGAAATCGTCTCGTCTTCGCCGTCGCGGTGATCGCCGCCCTGCTGCTGGCGCTGATTCTCCTCGAGACGGAGCGGGACCGGGCCCCCGAGAGGCCCGACGCCGGCGAACTGCGGGAGCGGTCAGAACCACCGGATCTGCCCGCTGAGGCGATCCCCGCCCTGGAAGAACTCCCCCCGGGCTGGCGGATGGCGGAGGGCCTCGTCCTCGACGCGGCGACGCTTCTCCCCATCGAAGGCGCCCGGGTCGTTTTCTCAAAGGACGAAAAGGACTCGGAGGCGACGACGGATCAAAGCGGCCGGTGGCGGTTCCCGCTGCCGGGGACCACGGACGACTTCTTCTGGTGCCGCGTCGCGGCGAAGGGCTACCTGTCGGCGACCCTCGATCTCTATCCGCAGTGGAGCGCGTTCCGGGTCCACCGGGCCATCCCCCCGGTTTTCCTCCGCAAGGCCACGGTGGAGATCTTCGGGCTGCTGCTCGGCCCGGACGGCCAGCCCATGTCCAATGCGGACATCATCGGCGACGGCGCGGTCCCGATCGAGACGCGAACGAATGTCGCCGGGCGCTTCGGCCCGATCCCCGCCACGGCGGGAGAGTTCGGCATCGAGGTCTTCGCCCCGGAGGGGCTCAGCTGGTACGAGGTCCTCCGGATCCCCTTCAAGGCGCGCGGCCGATACGAGGTCACCATCCGCATTCCCGCCCCCATGATGGTGGACGGGATCACGATCGACGACCGCGGCCGGCCGCTTCCGGGCGTTCGTCTCTTCGACGGCGGGGGGGCTCGGAGATTTCCAGTGATCTCCGGCCCCGACGGCCGCTTCCGCTGGCCGCTCACGACTCCCGCCTCCTGCCTCACCGCCCTGAAGACCGGCTACCTTCAGGCCACCGATGACCCTGTCCATCCGGGAGGGGACATCGAGATCGTCATGGAGCGGACCGCCTCCCTCTCCGGGCACATCGTGCGCTTCGACGGATCTCCCGCGCCGCCAGGGCTCTCCATTCTCTGCGGGGGGGAGTATCTGAAAGTGGCCGACGACGGAGCCTTTCATCTCGGCCCCTTCCGGGCCTCGAAGATCCACCTCGCCGTCGGCTTTGAGGCGATGCTCCGAGCCGGGGACCGGTGGCTCATCACGCACAATCCGCATCTCGAGACCGGTGAGCGGAGGGAGGGCTTCGTTCTCAGGCTACCAGCGCTCACGAAGATCGAGGGGGGCGTGGTGGATGCCGCGACACGGCGCCCGATCGCCGGGGCGACGGTCAACGGGGCCGTCACCGACCAAAAGGGCCGCTACACGCTGACCGACGTGAAGGAGAACCTCTATCTGAACGCGATTCGCCTGAACGTGACCGCCCAGGGCTACCTCCCTCTGGCGACCCGGTACTCGGCAACGGACCCGGCCCTTCTCCGCGCGGCCCGCGAGATCTCCGTCCTCGTCGTTTCCGAAACCGATTCCCCGGCTCCCGGCACGCTGGTGCGCGTCCTCGGCGCGGAACTCAGCAAGGACGACATCTCCGGCGTCACCGATCTGACGGGCCGCTGCCGCGTCCGGGCCCCGGCCGGCGAGGCCGCCGTGGTGCGCTGTCTGGCCCACGGCCGCGATCCCGTCGAGATCTCGTGCGGAGCGGATCAATCGGAACTCACGATGGTCGTCGGGCCGCCCTTCATCCGGTGTCTGGTTCTGGCGCGGGATGAGAAGGGCATGCCCCTGCCGGGTGCTTTCGTCGAGGACGATTTCGGAAGAACCCCGGCGGATACCGCCGGCCGGATCGTGCTCGCGAGGTTCGACGGAGAGGCGTTTCTCACCGCGCCGGGACGCGAGCGGATTCCCCTCGATCTCGACCACAATGTGCGAGACCTCCAACTCGACTTCAAGCTCGGTCAAGCCGCGCCCGTTCGACTTCGGCTCCTCTACGAGGATGGAACCCCGGTGCCGGCGGCCTCGATCGAGAGTGACCGCGGCTCCTATCTCACGGACGCGAACGGAAGGGTCGAGATCGAGGGCTACGCCAAGGGTGCCACCGCCGAAATCACCTGCGACGTCGAGGGTTGGCAAACCGCAATCCACGAGGTGATTGCGGGCGAACAAACCCACACGATCCGCCTGTCGGGCCGAGGAGAGATCGTGGTGCGCTATGCGCGTCCGGAGGGGAACCGCGAGCCGCCGATCACTCACCTCTCCGGTCCCGAACTCTGGGAAAACGAGGTTCCGTTCTTTGAACGGAGGCGCCCGGGGGAGGTCCACCTGAGCATCCCCGAGTGCACCACGGGCCTCTTCTTCCGGGTGCCTCCGGCGGCCTTCCGTTTCTATCCCGACCTCCGGGTGCGGGCGGGAGAGAGGATCGAACTGGACTACGACTTCCCCCTCCCCGGGCGGATCGAGGGGCGCGTCCTGGGCCCCGACGGGGAGGCGCTGGCGCAAGCGAGGGTGATGCTCTTCGAGTTCCAGTCGGCGGACGAAACGACGGACTCCGAAGGGCGGTTCCTCCTGTCGCTCCGCTCCAATGACGCCGAGCACGCGGTGGGCATGCTCCGCCTCCTGGTCACCCATCCGGATTGCGCCCCGGTCCTGACCGAGCCGTTTGACCTGGGGAGAGATCAGGACCTGACGATCCGGCTCACGCGGGGGGGAACCCTCGCGGGCCGCGTGCTGGGCATCGAAGAGAGCGTGGAACTCACGCTCCTGACCCCGGGTGCGGCGATCAACCCGGTCGCGGGGAAGGGCGAGAACGGGGAGTTCGAATTCCGGGGCCGCATCGCCGCGGGCCGCCACCGCATCCGGATCGAGACCGAAGGGGGCGAGACCTGGCTGCGGGAGGTCGAGGTCCTCGACGGGGAGGATGCGAGGGTCACGATTCGGCTGCCCTGAATTCAGCCGGACAGGTTCGCGATCGCGATGCGCCGGAGCTTCAGGTAGCGATTTCGATCGTCCAGCCGCGGCTCGAGCGAGGCGATGGCGAGGTCCCCCGCATCTCCGAGCACCTGCCGGAACCGCCGCGGCCAGTGGTGCCGGAATGCCGAGAGCCAGGCCAGCAGCGGCGCGACCTGCCAGGCATCGAGGGTCCCGGGATCGACGAGTTTCCGAACCGCAGCGCCAAGGTGTCGGGGCTCGCCCGAAATGGGCCGTCGTGCGGTCGCCGCGCCGGCCGGCATCCCCGCGGCTACGAGCATCTCCCAAGCGTCGTTCACAAGGTGTATTCTATCAGCATGTCTCCTGGCCGGACCCCACCCTCTTCCTGCTCCTCAAGGCCGGGCGCCTGTCCGAGCAGGATCTCGAAGACTGCACCGCGCTGATCCGGAAGGTCGAGGAGGAGGGACTGGATCTCGACCGGTCGCGGGTCCTCGGGCTGCTCAACTCCCTGCCCCCCGCCGAAAACGACGGCCTCCGGGATCGACGTGAGGCGCTCGCATCCCTCCTGAAGACCGGCTGATCGCGAGCCGGGAGGTCGGCAGGTCGGGGGCCAGGTCTGACATTACGGAAAATCCAGACATTCCTCCTCGCCCGAAGGGCGCCCTGGCGGGTTGAGGCCGACACGGCGGTCGGCCCTCCATGACCGGTTTGAATGCAGGTTGGAGGGCGCCGCGCCGGCGGCGCCTGGTGGATTCAAAGGAAGAAAAACGGATTCAGGGGGGATTCCCAACCCGCAAGCCCAAGGGGGAGGCTGAATGGTCAGGGGGACGGGGTTGAGAAACAACAGGTCTTGACTCCTCTCCCCCGTTCACCGAGAACATCCGCAACTCGAAAGGAATGCGAATGAGTCTCAAGACAATTCTCCAGATCACCCTGGCCCTGACTCTCGCGGTCGGTTTCATGTCCTGTGACGAGGACGCGCCCCAAAGCTCAACGGGCGGATCCATGGGCAGCGGCGGCGCTCCGTCGAAGCTCGCGCAGTACGTGGACGACCCCTGCGCCCTGCTCACCGAAGAGATGGTGCGCGCCGTGGTGCCTAAGATGGCGGCCGAAGTGGAGCACCAGACCGGGGCCGGGTCGATGAAGTTCTGCTCCTTCGCCTGGGACGGATCGCGCAAGGCCGCGACCGAGGTCGGCGGACAGACGATCGAGTCCCCCGTCGCGGACACCGTGAGCCTGAAGTGGCTCAGGAAGGCAAGGGGCGACGATCCGCTCGCGTATTTCCAGAACGCCTACCGCACCCCCACGCCGGAGGAGTTGGCGAAGCTTCAGGAGCAGATGCGAAAGGCGCTGGAGAAGAAGGTCGCCGAGGGCACGATCTCGGAGTCCGCCGCCCGCACCGGCGAGGGCGTGGGGAAGAGCATGTTCTCGGGCGCCCGGTTCGAGGCGGTCGAGGGCGTCGGTACCGCCGCGGCCTGGGGCGGCGCCGCCGGGACTCCCGGTCTCAAGGTCCTCTCCGGCGACATGGAGTTCGAGATCTCGGTCAACGCCTACGAGGACGAGGCGAAGAACCGCGACGCCTCGATCCGCCTGGCCAAAGCGATCCTTGAGAAGGCCCGCTGATCAGTCGGGGTTGACGCGAGCCAGAGGCTCCGGCGGTTCGGAATCCCCGTCCTCGTGCTCTTCGAGATCCCGGATCCAGAAGAAGATCGGTTCCCCGGTTTCTGGGTCGGGCTCGTAAGCGATCTCGTCGATAGCGGGAACCTCCACCCCGGCGAAGGCGACGATTTCCTCGAGCGAGGCCGGATACCAGCCGTTCTCGGCGTGAAGACGGCAGGCGTGGATCAGGAGGATGACCGCGGTCTTCTTCGCGCGGATTCGGCGGTGCTCCCGTTCGATCATGCAGAAACCCCAGCCGGGCAAGTCGTAGAACACCTTCACGAGCAACAGGGCCCGCAGCTCCCCCGCGAGGGCGAGCCACGGCCTCCACCCCTTGATGGTCCGCAGAAACTCCTCACGAACAGCTGCGACCCCTCGATCCCCCGCGCGAGCCCGTGCGTACGCCTCGCGGTGGAGATCCAGAACACGGTACAGGAGCTTCCGGCGGCGCAGGCTCATGGGAAAGGGCATATCCGGGATCAAGGAGTCGTTTCGCCCCTCACCGACATGCTCCATTGCCTTCAGGAAGTGCAGCATCTCCGCGTCCGCGACGGCCAGCGGGTCCAACTCGCGGGTGGGAATCTCGCTGAGCCAAGTAAGCACTCGCCCCGTCATCTCGTCGGAGGTGAGACCCGCGGCCACGAGTCGACCCGCCATGTCGATCGCGCGGCCGCGCACCTCTATGCCCATCCCGTACTCACGGACTCCCCCCCCACCGGGCAGGTCCTCACCGAAGCGGTGAAGCACCTGAAGGGTCTCGAGGGACTGATCCGGATCCTCCCGCGCGAGCAGAACGGCCCGGGCCGTGGCGAGGTCCCGCAATCGCCGTGGGAACCTCACCCCCAGATCCCAATCCGGGTCTTCAGAGGAAGTCCCGGATCGCGGACTGAACCCCCGACCCGCTTCCCTGGCGCAGACTCCATGCCGAACCGACGCCCACCCCTCTTCCGCATCCAAAAGGAGCGTCTTCAGGGACTCGAGGATCGGCGCCTTCGGGTCCTTCAGCCGATCGAGGGCGTCCTCGGCCTCCTCCCGCTCGGCCTCCGAAAGGGACTCCCCCGCGGCGAGGATCGACGGCGCGGCCAGGCGGTAGTGATCCCAGGCGGTCCCCCCGACCGGTTCGTCGAAGAGCGGCGGGCGCGGCCACCGGATCGCCTCCACCGCGGCGATCTTAGCCTCGAGCTCGGCGGCGATGTCGAGGGCGTCACGATGCGCGGGAAGCTGGAACCTCGCGTAGATGTGAAGGGCGGTCAGGAGCAGCAGGATGACCGCGATGACGAGAAGGAGCCGCTTGAGGGAACGCATGCCGGATCATAGCCCCGGGCCGTCCGGATTGAATCCCGCAATCCGGACCTGATCGGTAGGCTTGGCGGATCGATCACACCACCAGGGAGACGACCATGAAGCTCATCCTTCTCGGGGGCCCCGGAGCGGGCAAGGGAACGCAGGCCAAGTTCGTGACGGAGAAGTACGGGGTCCCGCAGATCTCCACCGGGGACATGCTGCGCGCGGCCGTGAAGGCGGGGACGCCGCTTGGTCTGAAGGCCAAGGAGGTGATGGATGCCGGCGGCCTGGTCAGCGACGACATCATTCTCGGCCTCGTCAAGGAGCGCCTCTCGGCCGCCGACTGCGCCAAGGGCTACCTGCTCGACGGCTTCCCCCGCACCATCCCTCAGGCCGAGGGCATGCGCGAGATGGGCATCCATGTCGACTACGTGGTCGAGATCGACGTCTCCGACGAGGAGATCATCCGCCGCATGGGCGGCCGCCGCGTCCACCTCGCCTCCGGCCGCACCTACCACGTCGTCTTCAATCCCCCGAAGGTCGAGGGCAAGGACGACGAGACCGGCGAGGACCTGATCCAGCGCGTGGACGACCAGGAGGAGACCGTCCGGAAGCGCCTTGGCGTCTACCACGAGCAGACCGCGCCGCTCGTCGAGTTCTACGCCGCGTGGGCCGCAAAGGACGCCGACGCCGCGCCGACGCTGGTGAAGGTGGACGGGATCGGGAAGGTTACGGAGATCCGGGATCGGATCTTCGAGGCGATCGACTGACGACGCGGTCGGGACGGAGCCCGACCCTCCGAGGGCCGTGGGCGCTCTGGGCTCAGAATCCGTCCTTGCTCCGACTGTCCTCGGACATCCCGAGGAACATGCCGAGGCAGAAGAACAGGACGGCGCCCACCAGGTAGAGCAGGTCCAGGAGTCCGCCGCTGAAGATGTCGCCTTCCCCGGCCAGGACCAGGATGACCAACTCGGCCGCGAGGAAGGTCAGGCCGGAGACGAAGCCGGTGAAGCGATAGTGCGCGGCGAGCCACGAGTACGCGATCGCCCCCGGCACGACCAGCCAGAGGGTGTCCAGACGAAGCGGGGTCAAGAGCAGATTGAGGAGCGGCAACCCCGGAATCAGGATGATCAGGTTCCGCTTCAGCCGCGCCACGAACGCGGGCCCGTAGCGGAAGACCATCCCTTCCTCGAAACTGCGATACCGCTCCAGCATGCCGTCTTATCGACCGGGGGCGGGGTTGATCTGAGGGGAAAGGAAAACAGATCTGGGGGGCGTGTCGACCCGCAAGCCCCAGGGGGGCGGTGAAGGGTTGGTGGGCGGGGCTCAACAGCCTGGGGAGGCCATCAACAACCTGTTCTTCGGTGTGATGTCGGCGGGGATCGTTGTCGTGATGACCTTGTAGCCCGCGGCGTGCATCCGCGCCGCGCGGGCGGCGTCGATCGCCAGGGTGCCCTCCATCCAGCCGGACAGGCCGGCGTCGTCGCACTTCGCAAGGCTCTGGCAGCAGGGGAGCACCGCCACCGCCGCACGGGCCTCGAGCGCCAGGTCGAGCACCTGGTCGGTCAGGCCGCCGCAGGCGTGGACCGAAACCGCCAGGCAGTCGGGGGTGAGTTTCACATCCTCGATGCGCCGTCGCTCGTAGGTCACGAGGCCCGCCAATCGCGGCCACTTTGGCGTCAGGGCGGCCATCAGTTTGTCGTGCGAGAGCGGCTTCGCGACGTCGTAGCAGCGGGCGCTCGGGATGTCGTTTTCGAGGAGCAGGTAGAGCAGGGAGAGGAAGCCGTGCCCGGCGGCGAGTTCGACCACCGGGCGATTCCTGAAGCGCTTGCGGAGCCGGCGGACCATCTCCCAGGTCTCGAAGAACTCCTTCCGGGGCAGGCACTCCGCCCGGCAGACGGCGCGCACGATGCGCTCGAAGAGGCCCTCCCCCGGAAAGTACTTGAGCGAGAAGCGGGTCAGGCGGTTCCGGGAGTGCCGGTCGAGCTTCAGGGGCACCCCGGTCACCGGTCCCGCTCGGAGAGCGCGGCCCGGATCTCCTTTACCTTCACCTCCACCGCCGCCCGGGTCTCGAGCGGCGCCTCGTCCCCCGACAGGGCGAGGTAGTTCTCATAGCACTCGAGCGCGCCGGCGTCGTCGCCCTTGAAATAGAGCAGCGAGCCGAGGTCGAGCCAGGCCTGGTGCAGCGCGGGCTTCAGCTTCACCGCCGCCCTGAATGCGCGCTCCGCCTCCTCCGTCTTCTTCTGGTCCTGACGGATCTGGCCGAGCACGTAACGGGCCTCGGCGGTCTCGAGGGCGGTCAGGGACTCGATGATGGCCGACGCCGCACCGTCGAAGTCGCCTTCCGCCTGCAGCTTCACGGCCGACATGAACGCCAGGCGCGCGCGCTCGGTGCGCTCCTTGAAGATCGCCTCGTACTCGGGATCGAGCGGGGTCTCGGGCGGCGCCTCGACCTCTTCGCCACGGGTGAGGATCGAACGCACCTGGTTGAGGTCCACGTTCTCCGAGCCGGCGTCGACGGCTTTCGTGAACTGTGCCCGGGCCTCCTCCTTGCGCCCCGCGAGGAGGTAGGCGAAGCCGAGATCCTTGTGGTAGCGCGCGATGCCGTCCTTGACCTCCATGGAGTTCTCGTCGATCAGCCGGGCGCGCTCCAGGTGCTCCTGGGCGGGGCCGAAATCCTTCTTCACGCGAAGGACGTCGGCCATCAGGAGGTGCGGTCCGGCCTGACCGGTGTCGAGCGCCAGGGCGAGTTGGGCGAACCGCCCGGCCTGCTCCGGGGCCTCCTTGCCGCCGCCGTCCAGTCTCGAGCGGCCGGAGCGGACGTAGAGCGTGGCGAGGACCACGCGGGCCTGCAGCAGGCTCCGATCCTCCCCCACCGCGCGGGCGAGTTCCTGCGCCGCCCGCCGCGCCTGACCGGCCATGAAGAGAAGCTCGCCGAGCGCGGCCCGGGCCTTGGCGTCGCCGGGGTCCATCGAGAGCGCCTGCTCCATCTCCTTGATCGCGCCACTCAGGTACTGATCCTCTTCGGTCAGGAGGTAGTGGGTCTTGTAGAGCCCCGCCAGGTCCAGCATCGGCTCGACCCGGTCGGGGTGCTCGCGGCGGGCCCGGGAGAACTTCGCCAGGGCATCGAGGTAGTTCTCGGCCGCGAACTCGATCTCGCCCAGGCGCAGCAGCGGCGCCATCTCCCCGGGCGCGAGTTGAACCGCCTTCTCGGCCGCGGCCCTCGCCTGATCGAAGAGGGCCTCGGTCATGGGCTCCCGGCCCTCGGCCAGCGCCGCGCTCTTCTCCTCGAGCGCCGAGCGGGTCAGGGCGTCGGCCAGCATGATCAGCGGCGTCGGATCCTCGGGCGCCAGGTCCGTCAGCAACCGGAAGTCCGCGACCGCCTCATCCCGCTGTCCGTTCTCGAGCCGGGCCCGGCCGCGCAACAGGAGGGCCAGCCGGGACAGGCCTCCGGAGGCACCCGCGTTCACCGCCTCCCGATAGGAGGCGAAGAGTTCTGTGGAGGCATCCTCGAAGCGACCGGCCGCGAGGAGCGCCAGGCCCACCAGCAGCTCCTCCCGCCCCGGCAGATCCGGATCCTCGATGCCGGATCTGAGCGCCGACAGCTCGTCCTTCAGCACGATACCGGCGTGCAGGTCGATCTTTCGAGAGTAGGACTCGAGGGCGCGCACCGCGCCGTGCGCGGCGCCCGCGCGGTCCCCGGCGTCGAGGAGTCCCAACGCCTGCCGGATCCGCATGGCGGCCAGGACATCCCGGGCCCCCACGCCGCCCTCGAGCTTCGACGCGGCGATCAGCAGCGCCTCGGCCCGCGCGGGATCCTCCACCACCTCCGCCAGAAACACCGCCGCCGCGGGATCGGAGGGGTTGGCCCGCATCGCCGCCCCGGCCCAGGCCACGGCCTGCTCCCGATTGCCCTTGAAGAGCGCGTCCTTCGCGAGCAGGAGGCCGGCCGATCCCAGACCGCGCGAGGCCCGGCGGTGGCCCGGCGAGATCTCGAGCGCCGCGGCGAATCGTTTCTCGGCGTCCGCGGGCCGCCCCGCCGTCAACGACAGTTCGCCCAGGAGGCACATGGCCCGGAGCGCGCGGGGGTGGCGCTCGAGGTGATCGGCGAGGACGTTCATGGCGTCCCCCGGTTTGGCCTTCAGGTAGAAGGCCTCCGCGAGCGCGACGACCGCTCCCTCGTCGTCGGGATCGAGGATCACCGCCTCACCGGCGGTGGCGATCGCGTTGTCCAGATCCCCGAGCCGGCTGTAGGCCACCGCCAATCCCGTCACCGGACGCGCATCGCTCGGCGCGGCCCGGGCCGCCGCCCGATAGGCATCCGCGGATTCGGAGTCCCGTCCGAGCAGGGACAGCGCGGTGCCGCGGTTCAGGTGGACCTCCAGCGACAGGGGGGTGCGACGGCGGGGGTCGACCGACGGCAGGAGCGCCACGGCGGGATCCAGCACGGCCACCGCCGCGGCGCCGCCGTCTCCGGTGACCAGGAGGGCCCCGGCCAGGTCGATCCGCGACCGGACCTCCTCCGCCGCGCCCGGGGCGCGCGCCACCGCATCCTCGAAGACGCCGACCGCCTCCGTGATGGCTGCTCCGGCGTCACCGCCCTCGGCCTGGGCCCGCTCGGCCTTGAGCTTCAGCGCGTCCCCGAGCTTCGCCGCGACGAGCCAGGAGTCTCCCGCCTTTCGCGAAGCATCCCGGAAGATCTCCACCGGGTCGCTCCAGAGGGCGCACCGGAGGACCGTGAGCACGGCGAAGAGGACGCCGACCCCGGCCAGCGCCCCGAGTCCCTTTCGCCCGAACCTCCCCGCCACGAGCGCGAAGACCAGCGCCGCCGCCGGCAGAGCCAGGTAGAGGTAGCGCTCGGCGAAGAGCACGGTGGTGCGCGGCAGGAGGTTGTTGTACGGCGCCATCGCGAGCGCCACCGCGCCGAGCGCGAAGAAGAGCGGCCGGCTCTTCCTGAAGGAAACGACCAGCGCGGCCACGTAGAGCGCGCTGATCAGGAGACCGATGAGAATCCGCGTCTCGAAGAACCCCGTCGCGGGCCGCAGATCCGGCACCAGGCTCTGACCGTAGACCGGCAGGAAGAGCGTCCTGAGATAACGACCGGCGACCGCGAAGTCGGCCAGGACCACCGGCAGGACCTCGGTCCCGTCCGCCGCGTGGGCCGGACCCTCGGCCAGGGCCACCCGGTAGTGAAGAACGGCGAAGAAGACGGAGAGCGCGAGCCAGGGCGCCAGATCGAACCACCAGCGACGGCCCCGCTCCGACCATCTCGTCACCGCCACCAGAAGGAGCAGCACGAGCGGCACCGGCAGCACGCTGCCCTTCGCCAACATCCCGAGGGCGAGCAGCGCCAGGCCGAGCGCGTGAAGGCCGAGGCGGGAGAGACCCTTTCGATCGATCGCCGCCAGGAAGGAGAGGATCGCCAGAGCGGCGAAGGCGAAGGCCAGGAGTCCCTTCTGCTCCGAGATCCAGGCCACCGACTCGGTGGCACCGGGGTGCAGGGCAAACAGGAACGCCACGCCGCCGGCGAGGGAAAGGCGCTTCGCGATCCGCCAGACGATCAGCAGCACGAGAAGGGAGTTCAGGATGTGGAGCAGCACGCTCACCACGTGCATCCCGCCCGCTCCGTCCGCTCCGAAGATCCAGGCCTGGGCCTTGATCGCGGTGTAGTAGACGGGCAGCCACGCGTCGTAGACCGGCCCGGTCCAGATCTCGGCCAGGCTGTGGCTGACGCTCTCGGCGACCACGGCGTGGTCGTCGAAGGCGATGAATCCGCCGGTAAGCGCCGGGCCGTAAACCAGGAACACGGCCACGGCCAGTCCCACCGGGATGAGGAGCTTCGTCCGCCTGCTCATCCGGGGAGTAATCCCTGAAACCGTCTCCATTCCGTCACCATCCGTCATGGGCGGGCTCCCGTGGCGGCCATCCACTCCGAGAGACAAAGGAAGAACCAGAGATGGCGACCGTGTCCACCGGCGCCGGTCAGGAGCCGCTCCGGCGCCCCGGGCGCGAGAATACCGAGGTCCACCAGCGGGCCCGCGTTGAGCAGTTCCCGGAGCGCCGTCTCGAGCGGACCGGCGGCCCAGCGACCGAGGGGGACCGGGAAGCCCATCTTGTCCCGGCGGTCCACCAGGCGGTCCGGGGCCACGCCGCGCGCGGCCTGCTTGAAGATCCGCTTCAGCTCTCCACCGAACGCGATCTCCGGGGGGATCCGCGCCGCCAGCGCGAGGATGCGGGGGCTGAGAAGCGGCACGCGGCTCTCGATCGAGTTCGCCATGCCCACGCGGTCCTCGACGTGGAGCAGAGCGGGCAGAAGGTGGCGGCGCTCGAAGGAGACCATGCGGTGGAAGGGGTCCCCGTCCTCGGTCTTGAAGGCGTCGGCGAAGGCGGCCTTCGGGTCGAAGGCGTCGAGGGCTTCGGCCAGCACCGGCCCGGCCAGCGAGCGAACCTCCCCGCCGCGATAGACCATGCGGAAGAAGCGCTCCTCGAAGTTCCCGGCGCGCCCTCCGGCCTGAAGATGCAGCGCCAGCGGGCGGTACGCGGACAGGCCCTCCGGGAGCCGGTCCGGGTCGAGTTCACCCCGCTCGTCGAGCCACGCCAGGCGGTGGCGGGCGTATCCGCCGAAGGTCTCGTCGGCGCCGTGCCCGGTGAGGACGACGGTCACCTCCTTCGCCGCCCGGGCATCGGTCACGAACTGCGGCAGCGACCCCGGTCCGGCGATCGGGCCCTCGAGGGCCACGGCCAGGCGCCGGATGTGCGTCGGCAGGTCGTCCGGGGTGATCGCCACCTCGTGAAGATCGAGTCCGATCTCCTTCGCCGCGACGCGCGCGTACTCCCGCTCGTCGTAGGCCGGGCCCTCCTCGAAGTACCCGGTGAAGGCCGGGAGCCCGGGGCCCGCCTCCCGGGTCGCCATGGCCGCCACCAGGGTGGAGTCGATCCCTCCGGAGAGCGTCAGGCCGAGGGGCACGTCGGCCCGGAGCGCCTCCCTGACCGCGCACTGGAGCTCGCTTCGAAGCTCGTCCGCCCAGTCCGCGGCATTTCGCCCCTCCTCGGGGACGAACGACGGCGCGGGCCGGGCGGACAGGCGCCGTTTTCCGTCCCGATCGACGGTCAGGGTGTGACCGGGGGGCAACGTGCGAACGCCCTTCAGCAACGTGTGGGAAGAAAGCGGGATCTGGAACGCGGCGCGCTCCGCGAGAGCGAGGAGGTCGATTTGCGGCGTCTTGTCCTCGAGGGCCAACAGGCCCGGAAGCTCGGAGGCGAAGGAGAGTTCCCCGCGCTCCTCGTCGACCGTGTAGACGAGCGGCTTCGCCCCGCAGTGGTCCCGGCCCAGGGTCAATCGCCCCGAGGGGCCGTCCACATGCGCGAAGGCGTAGATGCCGTGGACTTTGTCGAGCGCCGCCGGTCCCTCCCGATCGAGCAGGGAGAGGAGCACCTCCGTGTCGGATCGCGTCGAGAAGGAGACGCCCTCGGCGCGCAGGCGTGCGCGGTGCTCCGGGAAGTCGTGGATCTCCCCGTTGAAGCAGAGCGCCCCGCCGCCGGCCGAGGTCATGGGCTGCGTGCCGCCCTTACGGTCGATGATGGCCAGCCGCCGGGTGCCGAGCACCGTCCGGTCGAGCGCGAGGACGCCCTCCGCATCCGGTCCGCGGTGGGCCATGGCCGAAAGCGCCGGAGCAAGGGACCGCACGGACGGAGGTTCCCCACATAAACGACAGATGCCCGCGATGCCGCACATCAGCGGGCCTCCCTTGCCGGGGCGGCCTTGAAACGTCCGATCCTGAGCCGGATCCTCGCCGCCAGGGCGAGATGGCGAAGGCCGGTCCTGACGACCTTCATCTTGGAGACGCCGTGTTGCCGGGCGGAAAGCCGGGACGGCACTTCCACCACCCGCGCGCCCTTCAGGAGGAGCAGGCAGAGGATCTCGGCCGCGGCCAGGAAATCGTCGGAGCGGTGGCGGGCGGCGAGGAGCGCCTCCCGGCGGTAGGCCCGAAACGCGCAGGTGAAGACCGTCACGCCCCTCGATCGGCGGCCGACCGCCACGCGGTACACGCCCGCCACGAAGCGGGACAGGAATCTTCGAAACGCGGAAGCGTCCCGGGCCCCGTCGGCATCCGCGAACGGAGTCGCCCCGGCGGCGTCGACGCCGTCGAGAGCCTCGAGCAGGCGGAGCACGTCCTCGATCGGGTAGGTGGCGTCGGCGTCGTAGGAGACGATCACCGGGGCCGTCGCGGCGTCGATGCCGGTGCGAAACGCCGCGCCGAAGCCGCGGTTTCTCTCATGGGTCACGACACTGGTCCCGGGATCCGCCGCGGCCCGGTCGGCGAGCAGGGAGGCGGTCTCGTCGGTGGAGCCGTCGTCCACGTAGATCGTCTGAAGGCGAAGCCCCCGATCCCCGGCGAGCGCGGCCAGGCGCTCCACCTCGGGGAAAAGGTGCGGCAGCGCCTCACCTTCGTTCAGGCAGGCCACGACAAGGCTGAAATCAGGGGGCTCGGGGATCACGCTGAGAGCCTATCTGCCCGGAAGCGGCGCCTTCACCTTTTTGCTTGGCCGCCGCTCCCGCCTCTGGTCTTCTCGCCCTCTTCATGGCGGAACCGGCAACCAGGGACCAAGGGTGCGAAAAAGGACGCCGCGCGCGCTTCGTGACGTTCGGGTGCAAGGTCAACCAGTACGACACCGAGGTGCTCCGGGAGCGTGCCCTCTCCTCCGGTTTCCGGGAGGTCGATTGCGACGCCGACGTGGTGGTCGTCAACACCTGCACCGTCACCGAGCACGGCGGCGCCCTCGCCCGCAAGGCGGTCCGGCGCCTGGCCCGGGAGAATCCCCGCGCCCGGATCTTCGTCACCGGCTGTTACGCGGTGAGCGACCCCGAGGTGGCGGCCGGCCTGCCGAACGTGGCCGCGGTGCTGACGAATGACGAGAAGGACCGCTTGCTCGGCCTCCTGGGGGCCACGGACACCGGCCCCTTCATCGAGGAGACCGTGGCCGGTTTCGCGGGTCACACCCGCGCCTTCGTCAAGGTGGAGGACGGCTGCCACCTTCGCTGCACCTACTGCATCATCCCCTCCGTCCGACCGGCGGTGACGAGCAAGCGCGCCTCGACCGTGATCCGGGAGATTCGCGGCCTGGTGGCCGCGGGATATCACGAGGCGGTGCTGACCGGTGTGCACCTCGGCGCCTACGGTCGGGACCGCGAGGAAGAGGACGCTCGCCACGCCCTGACCGGACTGGTGCGAAGGATCCTCGCCGAGACCGGGCTCGAGCGACTCCGGCTGTCCTCCATCGAGGCGAACGAAGTCACCGACGACCTGATCGCCCTCTTCGCCGACGAGGAGCGGCTCGCCCCCCACTTCCACCTGCCTCTGCAGGCCGGATCGGCGGGCGTGCTTTCCCGCATGCGCCGGCGCTACAACCCGCGAGGGTTCCTGAACGCCGTAGACCGGATCCGGGAGCGGATCCCCGACGCCGCCCTCACCACGGACATCATCGTGGGCTTCCCCGGCGAGAGCGAGGCGGACTTCGATCAAACGCTCTCGATGATGCGCCGGGCCGCCTTCCTGAAAACGCACGTCTTCCCCTTTTCCCGGCGGGAAGGCACCCCCGCGGCGACGATGGACGGGCAGGTCGAATCCCGGGAGATCCGGCGGCGGGTGGCGCGGTCAAAAGAGGTCGGTGGCGAGCTGGCGCGGGCCTTCGCGGCCGGCCGGGTCGGCACGCGCGCCACTGCCCTGATCGAGACCCGGCGCGCCGAAGGACGGCTCACGGGATTCACCGGACGGTACCTGCGCGTCTTCACCGACGGCCCGGATACCCTTATGAACCGTCTCCTCCCGGTCCGGATCACCGGACTCGTCGCGGGCGGCGTCAGCGCGGAGATCCTATGACCATGAACGTTCCCCCGGAGCTGATCGAGGCCCTTTCCGGCGCGCGCCGCGTGCTTCTCGCCAGCCACGTGCCCCCGGACGGCGACGGCCTGGGCTCCGCGCTGGCGATCATCCGGGCGCTCGCGCCCCGGGGCACGGAAGCCGTCTTCGCGGCGGGAGGCGAGATCCAGGCCAATCTCCGCTTTCTCTTTACCGGCGAGGAGGTGGACCGGACGGTCGAGGGGCCCGAGGGCGACTTCGACCTGGCTCTGTCCCTGGATTCCGCGACCTTCGCAAGACTCGGTGCCATCGGGAAGAAGTGTCGTCGGGCCGGTCGCTTCCTCAACATCGACCACCACGTCGGCAACGAGGAGTTCGCGGACCTGAACTGGGTGGACGGCGCCTCCCCGGCCACCGGGGAGATGGTCTTTCGCCTGCTCAAGGCCATGGAGGTCCCCCTGACGGCCGAGATCGCCACGCCGCTCCACGTCGCACTGGTCACCGACACCGGGCGATTCTGCTACTCGAACACCACCCCCGCGGCGCACCGGATGGCGGCGGACCTGCTTGCGGCCGGCGCGGACCCCGTCACGTGCACCGACCGGATCTACCGTTCCCTCCCGGAATCGGTCCTCCGCCTGACGGGTCTCACCCTGAAGGCGATGGAAGTCGGCGCGGACGGCCTTCTGGCCCACGTCACGGTGACGCCGGAGATGATCGCCGCCTCCGGCGCGGACCCGCTCAGCGTCGGGGACATGGTCGATCTGCCGATTTCTCTCGAGGGGGTGGAGGTGGCGGTCCTCTTCCGGGAGTCCCTCGACGGGCGGGGCACGAAGCTGAGCTTCCGATCGCGGCTCTGGTTCCCGGTGAACGAGTTCGCCGCGCGGTTCGGCGGCGGCGGCCACGTCCGGGCGTCGGGAGCCTCGCTCCCGGAAGGACTCTCCGAGGCCCGAGATCGGGTCCTGCCGCTGCTTCAGGCGGAACTTCTGAAGGGGCGACCGTGAAAGAGGATCTGGCTCGCCTGGTCGACGAACTGCACCGCGCCCTGAAGGCGGAACGCGAACTCGTTCCCGGCGACGCCCTCCTCGTCCCCCGGACCGCACCCCGCATACCGCCGGCAAAGGAGACCCTCAGCCGGATCGCCGCGGCAGTCCGGGTCTGCTCCCGCTGCCCGCTTTCAAGGACGCGAAACCACGCGGTCCCCGGCGAAGGAAGCGCCACGGCGCGCCTGGTCGTGGTGGGAGAGGCGCCCGGCGCCGACGAGGATCGAAAGGGACGCCCCTTCGTCGGCCGCGCCGGGGAGATGCTCACGAAGATGCTCGCGGGGATCAACATCGACCGCGAGGAGATCTTCATCGGCAATGTCCTGAAATGCCGCCCGCCCGACAACCGCGATCCGGCCCCCGACGAGGTGGCCCAGTGCCGGCGCTACCTGATGATGCAGATCGCCGCCATCCGCCCCGCGGTGATCCTGACCCTCGGCCGGACCTCCACGCAGCTCCTCCTTCAGACCTCCCAGGGCATCCTCTCCCTGCGGGGCATCCAGCGCCCCTTCGAATACCACGGCGGCACGGCGATCCTCCTGCCCTCGCTTCACCCCGCCTATCTCCTCAGGAACACAGCCGCCAAACGCGACGCCTGGGAGGACATGAAGGCCCTGCATCGGCTGCTACGAGAGATCACCGGCGATTGGCCGGCCCCTATCTGCTGAGCCCGACCCGAGCCTTTCGACCCCCGTCCACCAACCATTCCCCGCCCTCCTTGGGCTTGCGCGTTCGGGCGCTCCCTCCAGCCGTTGAGCCCCGCCCACCACCCCTTCCCCGCCCCCCTTGTGATTGCGCGTCCAACCACCCCCGATTGATCCGTTTTTCAAGATCCGGAATCCAACCCGCCCCCCTCCCAACATCTTTTCAATTCAAACCAGGAACAGGCCGCTTCCCTCTTTCTCCCCCCACTCCCGCTTTGTACACTCGTCCCCCATGGCGAACGACGCCGGCACTCCCATACCCGTCTGGGGCATCGATGTGGGCAGCGGGGTCCTTCACGCGGTTCGCACGATTCGTCGTGACGGCGGGGGTTTCGACGTCCTGGCCTACGAGGAAGTACCTGCGCCGGAGAGCGCCTCCGAAGCGCTCATCGCCTACCTGAAGCGCAAGGCCCTGAAAAAGCACCCCCTGGTCGTGGCCCAGTCGAGCCCTTCGGCCCGGCTGCTCGGCGTCCATCTCTCCCCCGACCTGGTGGGGATGGATGACGAGGACACGCGGGCCGAGTTGCTCGAGCTCATCCACCCCGAACCCGACGAGGTCGAATTCCGGCACCTCTCGCTCGGCGAGGACCACTTCCTGGTCTCGGCCGAAGACCGGGGACGGGTCGAGGGGATGATCGCGGCGCTGGAGGGCGCAGGAATCACCTGCTACGGCCTGACCACATCCCTCCAAACCATGTTCCGCGGCCTGCGCGAAACCGGTCTCTTCACGGGTGACGGAGTCCTGATCCGCGTCCAGCCTCGCTGGTCGGACGTGCTCATCGTCGACGGCCTTCAGGTGATCCATCAGGGCATCCCCATCGGTTCCGGCGAGTTGGCGGACGACGCCGGCCGCCAGAAGCTCGCCGGAGACGTGGCCCGCCTCCTCGACTTCCGGCGGAGTCGTGCCGGCAGGGAGAAGGAAGAGGAGGAGGAGGAACCCGCGGTGCACCGCTTTCTGGTGGTGGGCCTTGAAAAAGAGGTCGTCGCGGCGCTCGCACCCCACCTGCCCGGGGAATTGTTCTCTCTCTCGGCGGAAAGCGGAAAGGTGCGGGGCCGGGGCCGGATCACGACGGAACGGGCCCTGGAAATCGTCGCGCTCGCGCCCGGGGCGTTCGGCGCCTCGATCTCCGGCGCGGCCTCCCCCCGCCGGCTGCAACTCGCCTACCGGGACCTGCCGGCCACGCTGAGCCTGCCCCGCGGCCCCACCGGCACGTTCGTCGCGGCCGCCGCCGTCGTCCTTCTCGCCGTCTTCGTCACCTGGTTCGGGCTTACCCGCGACGTGGCTGAGGTGCGCGACGCGCTCGCCCGCCTCGAGAAGCCGCGAATGCTCGCGCCGACGCCGGAGGACCTGGCCCGGCTCGAGACCATGTCCGGGGCGGCTCGACGGCTCCTGTCGATGCCCCTGGCGGCCGAGAGGATCCTCGAGGCCCTCCCCGAAGCCGCCGCCGCCCCCTACGAAACGTCGGCCCTCGAGATTTCCGGACGGGAAGACGGGGGGTTCGACGCGCATCTGGCGGTGACGTTCGAGGGACTCGCGGATGACCTGGCGGCGTCGCGCATCGCCGGCTACCTGAAACACCTGGACGAGCGCTTCCTGGGCCGCACCAAAATCGAACCCCACGCCGCGGGAGTCACGGTCCACATCCGTTTCGCGGTGGAAGGAGATCGGCCGTGAAGGGGGCGATCATCTTCCTCCTGACCCTGGTCGTGGCGGGAACGGTGGCGGTGCTCACGGTCCTCCCGGTCTACCGGGAGCGTGCCGATCTCGAGCGCCGGCTCCTCGACGGCCGCGGATCCCGACCCATGCTCGCCCCGGAAGCCCGGCTGCTGGCGACCGGACTGGGGGAGATCGAGAAGGCCCTGGGCAACCCGGCGGCCGATCCGGCGGCGGCCCTGATCCGCGTCACCGGGGAGTTGGCGCCCGAGGCCGAGATCGAAGGGGACGCCGAAACTCTGACCATCACGCTCTCCTGGGATTTGCTCCCGGGACTCATCTCGAAGCTGGCCGGCCCCGATGCGCCGCCCCTTTCGAGGCTCACGGCGAAACCCGCCGAGACCCCCGAACTGTGCGTCGTGACGGTGGTTGTGGAGGGCCCCGCACAGCGCTGAAAGGACCCATTTTCGTTGCAATTCCATGACAGTTCACATATACGGTGCGATCGGCGTTTTTTCGGGCACCCCTTATTTGGGCATTGGGAGATGGTCCCGAGTTCCCGCGGCAGCGCCGCCGTGGCGTTTCTGGTTTTTGCCTCGGTGGTCTTCCTGGGAGGTCTCTGGCTTGCCTTCGGCAGCAGGGATCAAGCTGTCTCCGCTCGTCTATCGGAGTCCCGGAAGGAAGTCCGCGCGGACCCCGGTGGTTCGGCGGATCTCGTCGCGATCGACGAGGCCGGCGCTCTTTCAAAACGTTTGAATCAAAGAACCAGTGCTCCGGCCGTGCCGGAGGACCTGCGCTTCCGGCGCGACGCCGTCAAGGTGACGCCGCCGGTGGAACCGCCCGGAGTGGCGGACCTCGACGGATCCTTGTCGGGCTTCGCGATCACACTCGAGTGGCGGCTGACAGGTTCCTCGGAGACGGCGGGTTTCCTGCTGGAAAGGCTCGGGGATGACGGGTCGGTGGTGTTCGAGAAACGCCTGCCGCCCGACGCCCGGAACTATCGGGAAGGGCCGGTCGCCCTCCTCGAAGAAAACCGGACCTTCAGGGTTACCGCACTCTCCCGTGACGAAACCGTGGCCGGGGCGATGCAGAAGAGGGTTCGCTTTCGGGTGCCTTTCGAGGTGATCTACCTCGGACCGGGCACGGAAGGCACCTCCCGCTTCGGCGTGGTTGCGGAGTGGGAAGGGCAACGCCATGTGGAAGAGTTCATGGCGGCGCCGGGAAGTACGATCGGCGGTCCATGCCTCATCGGCGAAGGGCCGGCGCCGGTCGACTGGAGCACTGGGTGGCGGTTTTCGAGGATCGAGGGCGTCCGTCGAACGGAAGAACGGGAAGTATCGGTTCCCGTGTTCCGACCTGGCGGTGGGCTCGCCCGCGATCCGGAGACCGGCAAGGTTTTAGAGGAATTCCGGGTGGTGCCGGTGG
>SWCD01004111.1_pt1 | contig 24670 bp, 15 predicted proteins | sample 4693011 | NCBI WGS metagenome assembly SWCD01 (sample SAMN10267278, study PRJNA491770) | bioreactor metagenome | isolation source: DHS bioreactor inoculated with marine | place: Japan: Omine Ridge, Nankai Trough | reverse complement strand
CCCCCCCACAACACTCCAGCTCCCGACTGAAGGGCTGCACCTCCGCGCCCAGGGCCTCGGTGAGCTCGGTGAGGACCCGGGGACGGGTCGGCGAGGCCTCGAACCCCACGATCTCACTCGGGTAGAGGGTGTGACAGGGGTTCTGGACGACCGCCTTGAAGCCCTCGAGGTTCCGGGTCAGCGCCTGCTTGATCTTCTCGACCCCCACCTCGTTGTAGAGAACGTCGGTGATGTGGCGGGGCTTCGCTTCCCCCTTGTAGGTCTTGCCGGCGCTCTTCAGGAGGTCGTTGACTCGAGACCGGGTCTCCTTGTGACGCGATAGCAGATCGCGGCCCGTCGTCAGGGAGCTGTAGCAGGAGCCGCACTCCACCAGCAGATCGAGGCCCTTCTCCTCCCCGAGGGAGAGATTCCAGGCGCTGACCGCGAGGTGGGCGTCCTCGTCCAGGGAAGGGAACGTGCCGAACGCCGGACAGCAGACGTAGCCCGGCAGATCCTCGAGATCCACATCGAGTCCGGGCATGGTCAGACGGATCGCCCGCTCCACGTCCGGCCGGATGACCGGCATGTTGCATCCGGGGAAGAGACCGTATTTCATCGATCAACCCTCGTACATGTAGCTGTTTTCTTTCACCACCTCGGTCTCCATCAGCATGCTCCGGAACTTCGCGAGCAGGTCCGGGTCGTCGCCGATCACCGGGAGCCGCTCCGTCAGCCCGACGGAACTGCGAATGGACTCCGCCTTCTCCACCGGTTGCGTGTAGCCCCGGTGGTAGACCTCCGTGGTGGAGAGAGGAACGCGGGTCCCGTCGTTCTTGCACTGCCACTTGCGGATTGCCAGGCAGAGTTCGAACGGACTGACCCCCATGGGACACAGTTCCTCGCAGCGCGAGCAGGTCACGCAGGACCACGGGGAATCATCATCGAGAAGCTCGTCCTCGAGGCCCAGGGCCACCATGCGGATGAGCCTCCGGATCAGGAGCGGCGGCTCGGCGTTGGAGGCCGGGCAACCCGAGATGCACGACCCGCAGGCGTAGCAGTACCAGAGGTCTTCGGCACCCACGAAATCGCGCCAGAGGTTCTTCGTTTCCGCGGTTAGAACCGGCATGGATCACCTTCTTCGACTTTCAGGGACGCTTCCGGACCACTCATCTCGCCACCGACAGGCCGTGGCCCCGGCCTTCCGGCTCGCCCCAGAGTTCCGCCATGATCTCGGCGTCCAAATGGTCGAGCCGGTTCGAGAGATCCTCGGCCCGGGCGGTGTGACCGAGGGTCCGAAGGCACGACACGACCTCAACGAGAACGTCTCGTTGCCACCACAGGCCCGCGCACTCCTCGGCCAGCACCAGGCTCTGCTCGAAATGGATGAGCGCCCGCGCCGGCTCCTTCCAGAGAAGGTAGAGTTCAGCGATGGCGCTCTCCGCCACCATCTCCCCCCGGATGAAGGCCGCGTCGCGGGAGAGATCTCTCGCATCGCGGAAGAACTTGAAGGCCACGTCGATCATCCAGTGCTGGTAGACCTTCCCCATGTGGATCAGAAGGAAGGCACGATGGCGATCGCATCGCTGCCGGGTGACCTTGAGCAGGAGCCTCCAGAGAATCTTGAGGGCGGCCCCGTAGCGGGCCTCCACCCTCAATTCTCGCGCCCGCTTCGCCTCGGCCAGGAGGTGACCCTCCTCGACGGTCAAGGCAGCAGCAAGCTGAAGCTCCCAATTCACAGCACTCCTCCTTCAGAACTCGAGAGCCAGACTGAGCTGGGCGTCGAGAGAGGCCATCACCTGGCGCTCCGCGAGACCGGCGAAGGTGGCTGCACCCGACGGGCAGGCGGCGACGCAGATGCCGCATCCCTGGCAGGCGAGTTCGTCCACCACGATCTGACCGTCCACCACCGACCGAGCCTCGTAGGGGCAGAGCTTCACGCAGAGCTCGCACGTGGCGCAGTAGGACAGATGCACGACGGAGACGAGCCGCGCGCTCACCAGTTCGTGCTGCGAGAGCACGGTCAGCGCCCGCATGGCCGCGGCCTCCGCCATGGCCAGCGATTCCGGGATGGAACGGGGCGAGTGCGCCAGGCCGCAGACGTAGACACCCTCCTTCAGGGTCTCCACCGGCCGGAACTTGTAGTCCGCCTCCTCCAGGAAACCGTCCTCGGTCAGGTTGAGCCCCAGGATTTTCGGCAGATCCGAGTCGTTGGAGGGAACCATTCCCGTGCTGAGAACCAGGAGGTCCGGGCGGATCTCGAGATCGTCGCCGAGGATCTCGTCCCGGTAGGTCACCACCGGCCGGCCCTCCTCGATCACGACCTCGGGTCTGCGGTCCGGGTCGTACGAGGAGAACAGCACGCCGCGGGATCGGGCCTCGGTGTAGAAGCGCTCCTTGAAGCCGTACGTCATGATATCCCGGTACAGCACGAGCACGCGGGCATCGGGAGCCATGTCGAGGACCGTCTTGGCGTTCTTCAGGGCCGAGGAACAGCAGACTCGTGAGCAGTAGGCGTGGTCCGCCTTGTCCCGGGAGCCGACGCACTGGATCATGACGACCTGGCCCAGGCTCTCCTTGTCGATCGTGCCGTCGGCGAGCGCGCGTTCCAGCTCTCCCTGCGTGAGCACGGCGTCACTCTGTCCGTAGCCGTACTTCGTCGTCGGGGCCTCGATTCCACCGGTGGCCACGATGGTCGCGCCGTGGCGGATCTCCAGGGGCTCGCCCTCGCCCTTGACGCGGATCAGGCTGCGATAGCTTCCGGCGCGGCCGTTCGAGAAGATCACCTCCGCATTGGTCAGCACACGGATGCCGGTGCTCGAGCGCACCTCCTGGGCCATGCCCTTGACCAGCTTCTGGGGATCCATGCCCTCGAGCGTCGTGCGAAGGGCCAGGGCGTGGCCTCCGAGTTCGCCGGAGCGTTCCACCAGGACCGCCTCGACCCCGTGGCGAACCAGCGAGAGGGCGGCCTGCATGCCGGCCGGGCCGCCGCCGATGATGAGCGCCCGGGGCTCGACCGGACATCGAGTGACGTGCACCGGGTCTTTCACCGCCAGGGCCTCGACACTGCTCGAAACGAGATCGAGCGCCAGCGTGAAGGCGTCCCGGCCCGCCTCCGGGTCCGCGTGGCGAACCACCCCGCGCAGGTCCACGACCTCCACCAGGGCGGAGTTGAAGCCCCGGTCGAGGGCCGCGGACCGCAGGCCCTGCTTGTAGACGTACGGCAAGCAGGCGGCGAAGAGCACGCGGTTCGCCGGGGTGTCGGTAAGGGCTTCCTCCACGACGGCCAGGCCCTTGCGGCAGGCCTCGTCGACGACGCGCACGTCCACGACTCCACGGATCTTCCGGGCCTCCGCGGCGAGATGATCGAAGTCGAACTGGTGGGCGCCCTCCTCCTGCGGCCAGCGGCAGAGCACCACCGCCATCGCCGGAAGTTCCCGATCCACCGGCTTCTCCGCCCGCGCCGGCGCCGGCTGCTTACGGGCCAGGCCCTTCGAGCGCAAGAGCTTCCCCGCCTCCGAGGCCGCGGCACTGCCCTCGATCAACGTCTCGTTGATATCCTTCAACCCCGTGAAGGAGCCACAGGCATAAACTCCCGGTCGGGTGGTCAGGACCCGGTGGGCGTCATCGGTCCGGACGAAGCCGTTCTCCAGAACCTCGATGTCGAAGATCTCGCCGAGATGCGCCATCTCGGGGGAGGGGCTCTGTCCGGCGGCGAGCACCACCAGGTCGAAGGTCTCTTCCACGGCCTTGCCGTCCGCGCCGAAGTAGCGGATGACGGGGTCGCCATCGGCATTCGTGAAGACGGCGTGGGACCGGCACCGGACCAGACGGACTCCCTTCTCCTCGGCCGCGTTCTGGTAGCGATAGTAGTCGCGACCGAAGGTGCGGAGATCCATGTAGAAGAACGCGGCCACGGAGTCCGGCCCCCCGTGTTCCTTGGCGAGCACGGCCTCCTTCAGCGCGAACATGCAGCAGACCGAGGAGCAGTAGTCCCGCTTCAGACGCCGGTTGCGGGAGCCGACGCAGGAGAGCCACGCGATTCGCTTCGCCTCCCTGCCGTCGGCCGGTCGGAGCAGCTTCCCCGAGTACGTCCCGTTTGCCGAGACCGCCCGCTCGAACCCCAGGCTGGTAAGCACGTGGGGCGAGCGGCCGTACTCGTAGAAGTTGGGCTCTTCCGTGGGGTCGTAGAGACCGGAGCCGATGGCCAGCACGACGGCCCCGACGACCACCTCCTCCTCGCGATCCTCGGCCTTCAGATTGATGGCTCCGGTGGGACAGACCTTCAGGCACTCGCCACATTCGGTGCAGGCATCACGGTCGATGACGCAGAGGTTCGGCAGGTTCTGGGGCACCGGGCGATAGATGGCCTTGCGGGTGGTCAACCCCTCGTTGAACTGATCGGGGACCTCCACCGGGCAGACCTCGGCGCAGGCGCCGTCACCCAGGCAGAGTTCGGTGTCCACCCAGCGGGCCTTGTGCTTCAGGGTCACCGTGAAGCGTCCCGGCTCGCCCTCGCAGGCGAGGACCTCCGTATCGGGGAGGATCGTGATGTTGTCGTGGTAGAGGCTCTTCCGCATGCAGAACTGCGACGCGTTCTCCCGTCCCACGAAGGGCAGCATCCGACACATGCCGCAGTGGTCGGAGGGGAACTGGACGTCCAGCTTGGAGAGGATGCCTCCGATGGCCGGCGAGCTGTCGGTGAGCAGGACATCGTAGCCCGACTCCGCCAGGTCGAGAGCGGACCGGATGCCGGCCACTCCCGCCCCCACCACCAGTACTTTCGCTATCTCGCCGTCCATATCAACCTCACTTCACCTGGCCCGTGACTTCCATCAGTTCGTCCTCGACGAAGTACGCCAGAGGCTGCTCCTCCTCGACGTTTCTACCCGGGAGGTAGTCGAAGACGGATTGCACCTCCTCACCGACCATGCTGAAGAGCTCGGAGACGGGAATGCCCTGGGGACAGGCCGAGGTGCACTGCCCGCAGGCGACGCAGAGGGTGCCCATGTGGGCCATGCGCGTCAGGTGGTAGAAGAACGTGTCCGTCGGCATCCGGAGCCGACCGCGCTTCTTCGCCCAGCCCATGTACTGCTGCCCTTCGTGCCCGAAGGTGTCGGTGACGAAGACACATTCCCGGCAGTAGCACACCGGGCAGGCGACGCGGCAGTTGTAGCAGTTGACGCACGCCGAGATGACCTCCATCAGGCCCTCGACGTTCTTCACGCGGTCCTTGTACTCCGCCCTGAGCTTGTCCTTGTTCCCCTGGCGCTCGGCCACGAGGGTCGCCACCGCCTCTTCCCGCCCGGTCGGTTCCTCCTTCACGGGGAAGCCGAGTTGACCGAGTGCCTCCTCACCCGCTGGGCTCAGCGCCTTCAGGCCGAGTTCCTGCCCCACCTGGTAGCCGATCACCTGAACCCGGAGGTCCACGTTCTCCGGCGCGGGGGTGATACAGGCCTTGCAGGGGTCCACGATGTCGATGCCGTCGGTGACCTCCGTGCCGAGACCCTCGCGAATGGCCTGCAGGAATTCGAGACTGGCGCATTCCTCGCTGCCCACGTAGTTGATGAACTCCCGGGTGTCGTACCGGCCGTAGCAGTCCACCCCGATCAGGAGGACGTGATCGAGAGACGCCTGGTTGAGCTTCACCAGTTCGATGAAGGCGCGCACCTCGCAGGGCCTGAGGAAGGCCGCCAGGCGACGACCCGAGCCCTTGCGCGTCAATCGGGCCAGGAGCGTCGCGGAACTCGAGGGCACCACCGGCGCCAGCGGATCGACGGTGTCCGCCTCGTCCGGCGAGGTGATCAGGGTCTGCATCACCGTCCGGCCGAAGGGCTGCCGGGCGGGGATCATGACCGCGTCGACCGCCCCCTCGGTGAGGAGAGCCTTGACGAGTTTGCTGAAGGTCTGACAGAGGTCGTCATCGACGACCGGAAGAGCTACGTGGTCGGACATGGATATCTCCTCAGGCGATCTTCTGGAGCTTGAGGGGGCTGGGCCCCAGGACCTTCAGGTGTTCGGTCATCTCGGCGACCGTCTCGGCGAACATGTTTCCCTCGCTCGCCGCGACCCAGCGAAGCCACAGCCGCTCTTCGCCGATGCCGAAAGTGGCCAGGAGCTTGTGGATCAGGGCCACGCGGCGGCGGGCCTTCAGGTTGCCGTTGATGTAGTGGCAGTCCCCGGGCCAGCACCCGCCGATCATCACTCCGTCGGCCCCCTCGATGAACGCCTTCAGGATGTACATGGGGTCCACCATGCCGCTGCACATCATCCGAACGATCCGGACGTTCTGCGGGTAGAGCAGGCGGGACGTGCCCGCCAGGTCAGCGGCGGTGAACGTGCACCAATTGCAGAGAAAACCGACGATGGTGGGTTCGAAAGCCTCCATGGTCACGCGACTCCTTCGGCGTCGAGCAGGCCGTCGATTTCGGCGAACACCTGCTGGTTTGTGAAATTCCTGATCCCGGCCGCGCCGCTGGGACAATACCCAGCGCAGCTTCCGCAACCCTTGCAGACAGCCTCGTTCACGACGGAGATGCCGTGGCGCTCGTCGAACTCGATGGCCGAGTATGGACAGAGCCCGATGCAGACCCGACACCCCACACAGATGTCCGGATCGATATGGGAAATCATGGGGCTGACCACGACGGAGCCCCTCGCGCTCAGGGCGAGGGCCTCGGCCGCCGCGCCCTTGGCCTGCGCCACCGTGTCCGGGATGTCCTTCGGACTCTGACAGGCGCCGGCCAGGAACACGCCGGAGGTCGGGGTGTTGACGGGTTCGAGCTTCGGGTGCTCCTCCAGGAAAAAGCCGCTGGCCTTCGTGGAGATACCGAAGATGCGGGCCACGTCGAGGGCGTCCGAGCGAGGCTCCATGGCGGTGCAGAGGACCACCATGTCCACCGGCACACGAAGCACCTGGCCGATGAGGGTGTCCTCCGCCACCACGACGAGCTTGCCCTCCTCCTCCGGCGACTCGGCGGCGTCGGTGACCTTCGCCGCCTTCCCCCGGATGAACCGCACCCCTTCCGCCTGGATGCGCCGCATGAACTCCTCGTAGCCGTCCCCGAAGCACCGCATGTCGATGTAGAAGTTGTAGACATCGGTGTCGTGGCCCACCTTGTCCTTGATCAGGTGGGCGTACTTCAGGGCGTACATGCAGCAGGTGCGCGAGCAGTACTCGTGGTAGTTCGTGTCGCGCGAGCCGATGCAGTGCAGGATGGCCACGCTCTTCGGCTCCCCCTCGAACTTCGTCCGGCAGTCGGGATCCCGCAGCAGGATCTTCCCGCTGGTGGGACCGGTGGCATTGGACAGACGCTCGAACTCCAGGTTCGTGAAAACGTTGGGGAACCGGCCGTAGCCGAACCGGGTCATGGGCGTGGGATCCATGACATCGAAGCCGGTGGCCACGATGATCGACCCCACCTCGAGTTCGCGAATCTCGTCCTGCTGATCGTGGCGGATGGCCTTCGCCTCGCACTTTGAAACGCAGGCCATGCACTCCGAACAGACGCCGCAGGAGATGCAGCGGGCGGCCTCGGCGCGAGCCTGCTCCTCCGTGAACGCGAGTTCCACTTCGTCGAAGCCCTGCCGGCGGCTCTCGGGGTCGAGTTGTGCCGGCTCCGCCCGCTCGGTCGGCACCGCGTCGGCGGGCACCTCCGCCCAGTCGCTGCCGGTGGGCCGGGTGGGCCGACCCTCGGTCAGGCTCTCCCCACGGATGTAGCGATCGATGGAGATCGCCGCCTCGTGGCCGGTGTTGACCGCCTCGATGACGAGGGACGGACCGGTGCAGGCCTCCCCGCCGATGAAGAGTCCGGGGCGACTCGTGGCGAAGGTCACCGGGTCGACGACGGCCAGGCCGCGCCCCCGCGTCTCCACCTCCCCGGCACCCTCGAGGTAGGTCAGGTCGGTGCCCTGGCCGATGGCCACGAGCACGTTCTCCGCCTCCTCCAGGACCGTGGACTCTTCGTCGTAGACCGGACTGAACCGCCCCGCCTCATCGAAGACCCGAGTGCACCGCTTGAACTCCACGGCGGCCGGGCTGCCGTTCTCGGGCCGGAAAAGCCGGGGCCCCCAGCCGTTCAGGATCTCGATGCCCTCGGCCAGAGCCGCTTCGACCTCTTCCTTGAAGGCCGGCATCTCCTCGCGCTGCTCCAGGCAGTAGAGCTTGACGTGCTCTGCGCCGCGCCGGAGCGCCACCCGGGCGACGTCCATGGCCACGGCTCCCCCGCCGATGACCACCGCGTTCCCGTGGAGCGTTTCCCCGGTGCCGAGGTTCTGCTCCCGCAGGAAGGAGACGCCGGGCCGCACGTGGCTGTCATCCTCCCCCTCCACGCCGAGCCGGGCGTCCCGATGGGCGCCGGGCGCCCCGAAGACCGCCCCGTAACCCTCCGAAAAGAGCTGATCCACCGTGACATCGACCCCGACGGTGACCCCGAGCTTGATGTCCACGCCGGCCCCGATCCGGCGGATGTAGTCGATCTCCCGGTTCAGCACCTCGGGGGGCAAGCGGTAGTCGGGGATGCCCGCGCGGAGCATGCCGCCGGCATAGGGCAGGGCCTCGAAGACGGTGACGCCGTAACCCATCCGGGCCAGGAAATAGGCCGCGGAGAGACCGGCCGGCCCCGCGCCGATCACCGCCACCTTCTCATCCCGGACCTTCACGAGCGGCGTGGGGAAAGTCTCCCAATCCACTTGGTCGGCGGCAAACCGCTTCAGGTTGCGGATGGCCACCGGAGAGTCCACTTCCTTGCGTCGACACTCGGCCTCGCAGGGGGCGGGGCACACGCGGCCCAGGCTTCCGGGGAAGGGGAGCTTCTCCATGATCAGCCGAACCGCGTCCTCGTACTTCCCCTCCTTGATCAGCGCCACGTAGCCCTGCACGTTGGTGCCGGCGGGACAGGTCTGCACACAGGGGCCGCGATCTTTCTTCTCGATGCCGTAGGCGATCGGGACGGCCTGCGGGAAGGGGCGGTAGATCGCATTGCGCAGAAGGGTCCCCACGTCCCACTCATTCGGGCGGGTCACGGGGCAGACGGTGGCGCACTCTCCGCATCCGGTACAGACCTTCTCGTCGATATAGCGGGCCTTCCGGCGGACCCGGACCTTGAAGTTGCCGATGAACCCGCCCACCTCCTCCACCTCGGAGAGAGAGAGGAGTTCGATGTTCGGGTCCTGCCCCACCGACACCATCTTCGGGGTCCCGATGCAGGCGGCGCAGTCGAGGGTGGGGAAGGTCTTGTCGTACTGCAGCATGTGCCCGCCGACGGTGGGCGTCTTCTCCACGAGGTAGGCCTTGAAGCCGGCCTTGGCGACGTCGAGGGCGGCCTGCATCCCGGCGATCCCGCCGCCGACGATCAACGTGTTCGTGTTCACCGGGAAGGTCTGGGGGAAGAGCGCGGTCTGACGGGCCACGCGCAGGACGCCGGCGTGGGAGAGCTCCTTCGCCTTCCGGGTCGCCTCGTCCATGTCCGTGTGAACCCACGAGACGTGCTCGCGGACGCAAACGTGATGCAGGCTCTTGAAGGGGTTCAGGCCGGCTCGTGCGCAGGCCGACCGGAAGGTGTTCTCGTGCATCCGCGGCGAGCACGAAGCGACGACGACCCGCGTCAGCTTGTACTCCGCGATGTCCTTCTCGATCAGCTCCTGGCCCGGGTCGGAACACATGAAGAGGTAGTCCCGGGATATGACCACATCATCAAGCGTTCCGATGTACTCGGCGACTTCAGCACACCGGACCTTGCTCGCGATGTTGATCCCGCAGTGGCAGATGTAGTAGCCGATGCGCTCGCTCATCGTTTGTCTTCTCCGATCACGAGCCCGAGGGAGGAAGCCTCCGGCTCCACGGCGGGGATCCCGCCCTTCAATCCGAGGATCCCCCGTAGCGGCGGAAGTACTCGCAGTCGGCACAGTCGCGGACCGGACATCCTTCGGAAGGCCGCATGGCCATGAGCTTGAAGCAGTCGAGAACCTTGAGATAGCGAACCAGGCACTCGTCGCAGCCCATCATCCCCTCGGGAGCGATCCCCTCCCTGGCTCGGAAGCTCCAGCACGGAAGCCGGGACTCGGCCTCCTGCTCCAGGGCGTCGGTGCGCATCCCCCGGGCGGCCATGAATGCGCGCAAGTCCTCGGCCACGATCCGGTACTGCCCACCGGCGGTCCGTTGGGCGTTCAGAAGCCCGGAGCGAATCCAGTTGGCGATGGTGTCCGCGGTGACGAAGCAGTATTTCGCCGCTTGCCCTGTGGTCAGGGCCCGCTGACCGGGCCTCATCTCGGGCCTCCGCTTTCGTCTCGCTTGAACTCATGGTTCGCCTGCCGTTTCATCCGAGTCTTGAGCCGTTTCACTGGTTTCGGCCCTTGGAGGGCAAAGACCGTGCCCTGCCCCGCGTCGGGCTCGAGGAGGCCGTGACGAGCCTGTTTTCCGGGATTCCTTGTCCGATCTCCCACCGGACGTCCGTCCGAATGCTGTCGCATTGTGGTATAGCGACTCACGACACTGTCGCTCTCTGCGCCACTTCCTGAGCACGAAACCCACGAGATTCAGCCCTTTTCGGCCGGTGACACTCCGGTACAGCCTTTGTTACAGGACTCTCAAGACTCAATCCCCGGAGCCAGGCGTATCGGTATCGCCTGCGGGGCGAGGCAGACTGGGAGGTGATCCGATGACCAGGGCTCGTTTGAGGGCAGTGGGTTTCAGTGCGTGGATGAATGAGGTCGGGGATCAGGCGTTCAGGTTCGCCCTCGACCTGGCCCGCCGGCACCACGCCCAGCTCGATATCTTCATCTTCCCCTGCTTCCCCTGCCTCTCCCACCCGCCGCGCGGCCGCAGGGGCGAGTTGTTCACCATCTCCGAGGAAGAGGCCGTTCAGGCGGAGAAGAAGGTCCGCCTCTACTACGACGACCTGCTCGGAGACTACCTCGAAGCCGGCTACCGCCTCTGCCTGGGAGACGAGGCGCCGGAGCTGCGCCGCTGCCTGTTCGACCGGCAATACGACGTGCTGATCCTCCCCTACGAGGAGCAGAACGGCCGATTCGGGGTCCGGACCATCGAGGAATTCGCCCAGCGCATGCAGTGTCCCGTGGTGCTGGTGGGACCCGTCGGGGAGACGGAGATCCACATCAACCAGCCCGCCCACCTGTGGCTGACGGAACTGGGGCTTGATGATCGGGCGTGGACGTCGATTCCGGCGGAGATGGCGCACCCGGCGTGAGGTGTGGGGTGTTGGACCACCTTACGCTTCGGAGGGCTCCGCTCTGTCGGCGCCGTTTTTCCGATTCAGGGAAAGGGGAACGGATCGAGGGGGGCGCGCCAACCCGCAATCCCGAGGGGGGCGTTGAAGGGCAGGTGAACGGTGCTCAACAACTCAGGCGCCATTCACCCCTTCCACGCGCACCAGGAAGCCGCGGGTCGTCAGCTCCGCAATGATCGCTTGGGCATTCATCTCGGGGGCATTCGATACGGTGTCGACCACGATCTCCGGGCTTTCGGGGGGCTCGTAGGGGTCGTCGATGCCGGTGAAGTCCTTGATCTCGCCGCGGCGGGCCTTGGCGTACATGCCCTTGGTGTCGCGCTCTTCGCAGACTTCGAGGGGGGTGTCGACGAAAACCTCGATGAAGTGGTCGGCGCCGATCATGTTCCGGACGTCGTTTCTCGTGGAGCGGTAGGGGCTGACCGCGGCGCAGATCACGACGCCGCCGTGGCGGACGAGTTGCGCGGCCACGAAGCCGATGCGACGGATGTTGGTGTCCCGGTCCTCCTTGCTGAAACCGAGACCCTTCGAGAGATGCGTCCGCACCACGTCGCCGTCCAGCATGGTGATCTGTCGGCCGTGCTCCTGCAGGAGGACGGTGAGCACGTCCGCCGTGGTCGACTTGCCGGAGCCGCTCAACCCCGTGAACCAGACGCAGAGCCCCTGCTTGTGGCGCGGGGGGAAGCTCTCGGAGAGGATCGCGGCCACCTCCGGACGGGTGAACCACTCCGGGAGGGGCTCACCGCGACCCAGGTAGTCGTCGCGCACCTGCGTTCCGGAGAGGGAGAGCGTCGGGGCCTCGGGGGGCGCCTTGTCCGCCTCCTCGTAGCGGTCCTCGTCGGGGAGGTAGACGAGCTCCCTGAAAGCAACCGCCTTGACGCCGAGTTCCCCGGCACTCTCCGTCACCAGTTGCTGCGCATCGTAGGGGCCGTAGAAGGGATTCCCGCGAGAGTCCACGCCCGGACTGGCGTGGTCTCGGCCGACGATGAGGTGGTTCGCGCCGTAGTTCCGGCGGATGAGGGCGTGCCACAGGGCCTCGCGCGGCCCCGCCATGCGCATCGCCAGGGGGATCAGGGACAAGATGATCCGGTCCGGCTCGTAGTACTGCGCGGCGAGCGCCTGGTAGGTGCGGACGCGGGTGAAGCGGTCCACGTCACCGTGCTTGGTCACACCCACCACGGGCTGCAGCAGAAGGACCCCGTCGGTCTCCTCCAGCGCACGCTTGGTCAGTTCCTCGTGCACGCGGTGGAGCGGGTTGCGGGTCTGGAAGGCGACGACGTTGTCGTGGCCGATCTTTGAAAGCAGTGCGCGCACCGCGTGCGGCGTCAGCCGGATGTCGCGGAAATCGTGGTGCCGTGGCAACTCGATCAGCTTGAGCGGCCCGGAGATGAAGAAGTCCCCCCAACGATCCATCTCCGCCCGAAGCGGATGCCGGTGGTCGTTGGTGCCGAGGACGCGCGCGCCGAACTCGTCTTGGTCGAAGGGGAAGATCTCGCGGACGGTGAGGATCGCCAGCAGGTTGTTGCGGGCGTCGCGAAGCGCCACCTCGCTGTCGAGCGCGGGGACGGCGTCCTTCGAGACCGGCAGCGTCACGGGGATGGGAAAGAGGTGCCCGTCCGAGAGGCGCATCTCCGCCACGGACCGCTCATAGTCCTCCCGGCCCATGAACCGATCGAGGGGCGAGAAGGCCCCCGTGGCGAGAAGTTCCAGGTCGCACCGACAGCGCTCCGAGATCTGGATGCTCGGGAGCCGATTGGCCAGGACCTTCTGCTCGGCCGCCTCATCCGGGGAAAGGACGAGGTTCACCAGTTTTCCACCACAGGGAGTGATCAAGAGAGCTTCCTTCAAGAGGGTCGAAACGGATTCTCCGGAGAGGTTGATCGTCAGGCGACAAGAAAGCAACCGTTGTGCCGTGTCGTCCACCGGCCGTTTCGCAGGCTGGGTCACCGATCCGTGTCGAAAATTCCGGACAGGCCGCCCCGTCCGCGGCTCTGCCGGGCGGTCATGTCCAATTTCCTCAACCGATCTCGAACACGCCCCGCTCGCAGTCCAGGTACTGAAGGCCTCCGAGACGGCCGAGGGGGCGAAGTTTCGCGAACGACACGCGACCTTCGGCCAGGATCTCGTCCGCGGCGTGGAAGCGCACGATCCGGCCCACGATCATGGAGGTTCCGCCGAACCCGATGATCTGATCCACGAGACACTCGAAGGACACCTTGGCGTCCGTAAGCAGCGGCGGTTTCACCATTTCCGCGGGACTCACGGCCAGACCGACCTTCTCGATCTCACTCTCGCCGGGAGGCAGGCCGGCGGCGCAGGCCACCATCTCGTCCTTCAGGGCATAGGGGACCACATTCACAACCATTTCCCCGGTGGCCTCGGCGTTGGCCAGGGTGTCTTTCGGCGTACCGTTCCGCCGACTGCCCACCGAGACGCCGAGGAGGGGCGGACTCGAGGAGATGCCGGCGAAAAACGAGAAGGGAGCGGCATTCGTGCGTCCTTCGGCATCCACCGTGGTGACCCACGCAATCGGGCGGGGCACGAGGGCCGAGGTCATGAAGTGGTAGCGCTCGATGGGCTCCATGCCCTCGGGATCCAGAATCATCGCGGCCCTTCCTTCCGTTGAACGTCGCCGATCCGCCGCGCATAGCTTGCCGACCGGCACTCAAATCGGTCAGGCATTTCCTGAAACGCCTCAAGGCCCTTCCGAGGGTTCTTCGATGGAGAAGAACGGGCAGTTTCCAGCCATCGCGCACCGATCTGGGGCGTGATGGGTACGGGAGTCGATCTGTTGGGCGAAGTGGCACCAGACCCGGGCGACGGGACCGATGATTTCGAGTCGGCGCGATTCGAGGCCGATTGCCGGGCCACGGACAGTGGCCTGAATCTGGCGGTGGCAGACGTCCCCTCCGGGGACGACTCCGACGCGGACCGCACCGACAAAGACGTGGGCGCCGACGAGACCCCCGATCCGGAAGGCACGGGGGAGGAGTTCCAGGACGTCCCCGTCTCCACCGCCACCGCCGATCTGCCGCCCCCCGAGGCCGGGAACACCGCCGATCTGGATCCGAACGGGACCGGCGAGGAGTTCCAGGCGGGACCAGCGGCCACCGGCACCGGCGACCTGCCGCCGCCCGAGGCCGCGGACACGGCGGTCACCCGCAAGGAGGATTCTCCGGCCCGGGAGGACGTCTCCTACCAGGAGTACTCCTCGATCCCGCTCGCCCCCCCACCGATGATCTGCCAGGAGGACACCCTCGCTTTCGAGCGCGGTCTTCTCGGCAGCATCCTGGGCGACTGCCTGCTGGATCTCCGGATCGGCCGCGGGGCGGTCGGTTCCGTCTTCAAGGCCGACCACATCGCGCTGCATCGGGTGGTGGCGGTGAAGATCTTGAACCCGTCACTCTTCTACCTCAAACGGCACGTGGACCAGTTTTTCCGCGAGGCGAGATCCGCGGCCACGCTGGAGCACGAGGGTGTCGTCGCGGTCTATCACGTCGGGCAGGAGCGCGGGCTGTACTTCATCGTAATGCAGTACGTGGAGGGCGAGACTGTCGCCGATCTGATCGAGAGGGAGGGGCGACTTTCCGTGCCGGAAGCCCTCCGGATCACCACCGAGGCGGCCCGCGCGCTCGCGGTCGCCCACGAAAACGACGTCATTCACCGCGACATCAAGCCTTCGAACCTGCTCCTGACGAAGCGGGGCCGGGTGAAGGTCGCGGACTTCGGGCTGGCCTCCCGCATCTCCGAGACGCAGCGCCCCAGCGGGCGTTCGGAGGTCGCCGGAACACCCTTCTACATTCCCCCGGAGCAGATCTCCGGAGGGTCGGTGGATCAACGGGCGGATCTCTACTCGCTCGGAGTGACGCTGTACTTCGCCCTGACCGGGCAACGCCCGTTCGAAGGAGATACGCCGAAGGAAGTGCTGATCAAGCACCTCACCCAGGCTCCGGTTCCCGTGAACGAGATCGATCCCTCGCTCGATCCGGGCCTGACGGACCTCATCCAGCGGCTGCTGGCCAAGAAGCCGGCGGCCCGCCCGGACAGCGCCTCGGATCTCGTCCATGAGCTCGAAGCGCTGGCGCGGGACCTGGAGCCGGTCGAATGAGGATCCTCCTCGGTACGGCGGATCCTTCCTTCGAGACGATGGTCCGGGGATCGTCGAGGAGATTCGGCTTCGAGTGGGTCGTCGTGTCGAACGGCCTGTCCGCATTCCACCGCCTGATGCAGGACTCCTTCGACCTGGTGCTGCTCGACTTCGAGTTGTCCCCGACCACGGCGCCGGACCTGCTGCAGCGCCTTTGCGGCTTGTCCAGGGGCGACCCGCCGCCGGCGATCGTGCTCACCCATACCGATCGCCAGCGAACCCAGGTCGAGGCCGCGGAACTGCCCCGGACCGAGGTGCTGCCCGCCCTGGTTCCGCCCCGGCTGCTCATCGATCGCATGATTCGGATCCTCAAGCAGAAGAAGCGGGTCGTCTGCCTGGGCGGAGGGACGGGGCTCTTCACGCTCCTCTCGGGCCTGAAGACGATTCCCGGACTCAGCCTGACCTCCATCGTCAGCATGAGCGACGACGGGGGTTCCACGGGCAGACTGCGGGATCGATTCGGGATGCTCCCTCCGGGAGACGTCCGTCGGAGCCTCGTGGCCCTGTCGAGCGCTCCGCATCTCCTCAATCAGCTCATGCAGTACCGGTTCACCCGCGGTGAGGAGCTTCAGGGACACAATCTCGGCAATCTGATGCTCACTGCCCTCTCCGAGATGCGCGGCACGATGAGCCAGGCGGTCTCGGCCCTGGGGGAAATCCTGAACATCCAGGGCAAGGTGGTGCCGGTCACGGACCTCGGCACCACGCTGAAGGCGCGCCTGCGCAACGGGACGCTGATCGAGGGGGAGAATCGAATCGACGTCTACGAGGCCGCCGACGAGAACGCCAGGATCGAGAAGCTGTGGTGCGATCCCGCCGTGCCGGCCACGCCGGCGGCCCTCGCGGCGCTGTCGGAAGCGGATCTCATCGTGCTCGGCCCGGGCGATCTGTTCACCAGCATCATCTCGAACCTGGTGATCAGCGGGGTGCCTGAGGCCATCCGCGAGAGTCGGGGGCAACGCGTCTTCGTCTGCAACGTGATGACCGAGCCCGGTGAAACCTGCGGCTTCTCGGTCCTCGACCACGTCCGCGAGGCGGTGTCCTACCTCGGCGCGGACTGCCTGGACTTCGTCCTCGCATCCTCCACGCAGTTCTCCGCACAAGCCCTCGAGCACTACGCGCGCCTGGGCCAGACGCCGGTCGTGGAGCGCCCCGGCGAGCGAATTCAGGAGGTTTCGAAGGCCCGGGTGGTGCGGGCCGATGTCGCCTCGGAATCGTCTCTCGTACGCCACGACAGCCTGAAACTGGCCCTCGCCATGCGCGAGTTTCTGGACATCGAGACCGCCGACCGCCGAATTCCGTCGAAGAACCTGAACATCTGACCCCCGAATCACCCCGCCAAAACCACCTCCATCTCGCTTGGTTCCAGAGGTTTAGGGTCAAGTCAAACCCTCCGTTGTTTCGATTTTTAGGCATGGTGGATGGACACTCTTCAGCTGTATTGCGGCTGGGGTTTGTGCTGTTCGTGATTCTCCTCGGCATCGTGGCCGGAAGTTCTCCGGCCATCGTCGCCGATGAACAGCCCGAGCCCATACTGCGTCACGTACTCGCCCTGTTCGACAGTGAGCCCGGCAAGTGGCTCTTCGACGTCGAAGATCCCGTCCACCAGAACTTCGAACTCCCCCTGCAATACCTCGGGATGGTGCTCCACCGCCATGACATCCGAAAGGGTCCCCCGCCTCCCGAGTTGATGCAGGATCTCAGAGCCGTGCTCACCGCCTTCGACGATACGAAGAAACCCGTCGAATGGCTGTGGCCGTGGCTCGAGGCCCAACGCGCAAATGAGAAGCTCCGCTTCATTCATCTGGGCGAATTCGGGCCCCTCAATCTACCTACCAGCCGTGAGCACGACGGGCGTCTGACCCGTTGGCTCACGTCATTCGGTCTCGGCTTTGATCAAGGATTCACCAACATGCCCATGGGCATCGAAGTGAAGATCCGGGACCGCCAACTTTGCGCTCTTGAGGCTGATCCGAAAGGAATGTCCATCCACCATGGACCCTGGATCGAGTCTCGCGCAAACACACCGTGGATTACCACGCGGTGTACCACAGGACCGGGGCGCACCCGCGCCCCGGTTCTGACCGGGCCCTGGGGTGGTCTTGCCCTGGCGCCTTACATCGAACGTACCGAATCCGGAGACGGAACGCGACGGCAGTTCCTCGACCTGTTCGCGTTCTTCAAGGAGGCGCTCGGTCTCGAAGGCGTCCCCGCTCCGCATCCCTGCGTGCTGAACGGCCGCCGCATGTTCTTCTGCCACGTCGACGGCGACGGATACGAGAGCATCTCACTCCTGAAGCACGGGGCTCCCTGTGGCGAGGTGCTGCTCGAGCAGATCGTGGAGCGCTACCAGCTCCCGTTCACGATCAGTGTGATCGTGGCATCCCTGACCGATGACATTGCGCCCGACGAGCCGACCGAGCTGATGAAGTCGGCCCGCAGGTTCCTCTCCCACCCCCGTGTCGAAGCGGGCACCCACACCGTCCTCCACCCCCTCACCTGGAGCGGGTCGATCCGGCCGGAGAAGAAAGTGCCGTTCGTCTGCAGCTTCCCCCGGCTCAACGGTTACTCGCGGACGCCGCGCGGCGAAGTCCGGGCGAGCGTCGAGTTCATCGAGCGCTACCTGCTGCCGGAGGGCAAGCGCTGCGGCGTGATGCTCTGGTCCGGCAACTGCGTGCCGCCCCCGGAGGCGATCGACGAGGCCGACAAGATGGGCGTCCTGAACATCAACGGCGGAGACTTCCGCTGGGACGCGCTCCACGACTCGATCGGCTACGTGACGGCCTGGGGCCGGCTCGTGGACGGGTATCTGCAGGTCTACTGCGGCGCCCCGAACGAGGTTATCTACGAGGGCTTCTTCGACGACGTGCCCTCCTCGTTCCGCCACGTGGACAAGACGATCGAGCGCACCGGCACGGGTCGCATTCTCAAGCCCGCGGACATCTACCTGCACCACTACAGCGCGGAGCGCCCGGCGCGGCTCCGCACCGTGCGCCGTCTGCTCGAACGCTGGGGACAGAAGGAACGCACCGCACCGGTGTTCGCCTCGACCTACATCAAGGCGGTGCGGTCGGCCCTTCTCACGGCGCGCATGCTGCGAACGAGGGAGGGTTTCCAGTTCCGCGACTTCGGGGACTGTCGGACCGTCAGAATCGACAACGAGACGCGCGAAGTCGACTTCGCTCGGAGCCCCGGGATCCTCGGCGCTTATCGCCAGGACGGTTCGCTCTATCTGCACCTCTCGGCTTCGGACGCCGAGGTGGTCCTCGTCCCGAAGGCCGCCCCGGCGCCTCACGTGCTCGAGGCCAACCACCTGCTCGATCAGGCCACGCGCGACGCGCGCGGGATCGCCGTGACCTCCGCCGCCGTCAGCCCGCGCCTGATCGTCTTCGCCGGCTTCCCGCCGGAAACGAAAGTGCTCCTCATCGAGGACGGCACCGTGAAGGAGGTTCAAACCAACGAGGCCGGCCAGGTCGAGTTCCGTCGAGACGAACCCGGAAGCACCCGGGTGGAAGTGAGGCTGCCATGAGATTCTCCTGGATCGGCCTCGTGTTGTTCGCCCTGGGCCTCAGTTCGGTGCTCCTCCTGATCGCGGTCTGCGACAAGCCGCTGGAAGGGAACGCGGGGCAGGACGGCTGGACGGCGGGTTCCGACCAGTGGTCCACGCCGGGCGCGGGCGAGCGTCCTTCGCGCGCCACCGCCGCCGGCATCCTGGCGGAGGCGCGTGCCCTGGGCGACGTCCAAAAGGCCCTCGAGCTGACCATCAGGCGTCGGGATCAGGTGGCGGACCCCGCGAATCTGGTTCGGATCCGCGAGCATTTCCGGGAGGAGCTCACGACGGCGAACGAGGCCGCGGCCAGTGCCGAAGAGGCGGGGCAACCGTCGCCCGCCCTGATCGCCCGGAACGAGGCCCTCGCGCGTCTGGCCCGCTGGCGGGAAGACTCCCTCGACATCGAGGAGATTCTCGCGCTCCTCACCGTGGTCCAGATGGACGAGAAGATCGCCCGGAAGATAGAGGGTTTCTTCCTGCCCTCGGTGTCCGTCCGAAAGGGCCTGCCGAATCTGCCCGCGCTCTTCGAGAAGGGCTGCCCGCCGGATCGGCTCGCGGCACTGGCGCAGGCCTCGCAGGACGACGGGATCCGCGTCGCATCCGCCGAGGAGTGTCGGATCGTGGCCGCGGCCTTCGCCCGGTCCGCGCGTCCGAGAGCCCGCGTCCGCTGGCTGCTCAGGGCGGTGAGCGCCGACCCGTCCTCGGCGGAGGCGGCCCTCGAACTGGCGAACGCGCTGATCGAGAGCGGAGCCGGGGAACTCGCCCTGACGCTGCTCTCGGCCACGGCCCGCGCGGGCGCGACGAGTCTCGAATTCGACGAACGCCGGCTGGAGTTCTCGCGCTGGTTCTCGGCCATCCCCGAGGAGATCGACGCGCTCGAGGCGCTCCTCACCCGACAGGACGACACGGAGCGACGGGAGAGACTGGTGGCGCTCTACAAGCACCTGAACCGGCTGGAGGAGGCCGCACGTCACGTCGCCCATCTTTCGCGGCTCGACGGGGACGCGCAAGGGCTCGGCGACGCCGCGCGGTTGGCTCTCGAGGCCGAGAACTTCTACCTGGCCTACGACCTTCTGGACGAGGCCTCCCGCCTGGCGCCGGATCCGCGGCTCTGGCGGGAGTTCCTGCTCTCGGTCTACCTCGCGGACATGGAGCTGAACATGGCCCTTGATGAACTGAGGGCCTTGACCCGCGACTGGCCGGATGACGGCTACGACCGTGAACTCATGAGTCTTCTCCGGCGCACCGGGCATGACGATGAGCTCGCCGAGATGATCCTCGCCCGCCTTTCGGAGGCCGACCCGGAAACCGAGGCCGAGGCGCTCGCGCTCTGCATCGAAGTGGGCCGGGGCCTCGAGGCGCTGGCGCTCCTGACGCGCCGGATGCAGCGGATCGAGGACCCGCGGCTGTTCTTCCGGAGCCTTCAGTTCTACTCGCGGCTGGCCATGGAAGGCCTGGTCGAGAAGACGTTCGAGATCGTGATGTCGGACCGCTTCGCCCGGGACGTGGCCGACAACGCGCTGTTCGTGCTCCTGACGCTGGCGGACAATCCGGCCTACGAGCAGGCGATCCGCGCGATCCTCTTCCGCTACCCGGAAAGCGTCGCGGACCCCGAACCGGATTTCGAGCCCGAGGACGCGCCGCCGGCCTGGAGCCACTTCGGGCTGGACGAGAAGGACTGGCGGACCTGGTTCGCGGAGCGCTTCTTCTCGATGGGCTGGTTCGATCTCTCCCAGCCGCTCTACGAGGGTATCGCCGAAGCCGAGCCGGAGAACGCCGAAGCCTGGCTCCGGGTCGGGCAGATGCAGGCCTGGAGCACCGACCCCTACCAGGCGGTCTGGGCGCTCGAGCGGGCCTATGCCCTCGGCGGTCCGGGAGACGGCGAGCTGCCATTCCTCCTGGGCGAGGCCTACTGGGCGACGAAACGTTTCTCCGAAGCCCGCGCCATGCACGAGCTGGGTCTCGAACTCCTCAGCGCACTCGAGTGCCCCGACAGTCAGGCCCGCGCCATGCTCGGGAAGATCAAGGCGCGCCTGGGCGACGATCAGGGTGCGAAGGAAGCCTACGAGAGCCTGATCCACGACACCCCGGACAGCCAGGACCTGCTCATCGACTACGCCGATGCGCTGATCGTCCTCGGCGAACTCGACCAGGCGGCCGAGATCCTCGGGAAGGCGAAGGAATTGGGCCCCGAGGAGCCGCGGGTTCTCCGGATGGAGTCGCAGGTGCGGATTCTCGAGCACCGTTTCGAAGATGCGCTCGTGTCGATCGACCACGCCATCGAGCTGTACGGGGAGGACCTCGGATACTCCCTCGCCAGGAGCGACGCGCTGCTCTGCCTCGGCCGCCTCGCGGATGCCGCGGCGTCCTACGACGACGTGCTCCGGATGGATCCACGAAACCGCAGCGCGATCCGCGCGCGCCGGGAGCTCGGCGACCAGCTCGCCTCCCCCATCGCGGCGGTCGATCTGTACACCGCCTCGATCGGGGACGACGACATCCTCCGGGCGCGCGTCCAGGGCTCCTGGCTCATCGACATCGAGAAGACGCGGCTCAGCGGGATGATCGAGACCGGTTCGTACGAGGGTGCCGCCCTGGCCTACGAGGACGGACGGGATCGCGTCTCGGCCGACATCACGACCCTGAGTCTGGCCCTCTCCCGAACTCTCGGCCGGTCCTTCGAGATCGCCGCCGGTCCGGACCTCCACCTGGATCGACCGGGCGACGACCCGGTCGGCGGTTTCGCGGAAGTTACCCTGAAGGAACGCAAACCCTACGGGCGCTTCCAACTCCGGGCTCACCTCCTCGAGACCATGATCTACCCCGCCTCGGCGGTTGGCCTGGAGGGCCGCAACAGCGGCGTCGAACTGCTCGGCTACCGTTCCGGATCCGACGCGGACTGGTGGGCTTACGGTCGCCTCGGCTACTCGCGGCTCTCTATCGAAACGGAGGGCGACGGACGCATCTCGGACGGCCTGACCCGACTCGAAGCCTCGGTCGGGACGTGGTTCGCGAACCTCGGCCCGCAGGTCCAGGAGTCGCTGCTCGCGCGCCGGGCGGAACCGATCCGGGTCGGCTCGACCGTGGCCGGAGAACAGAGCGAGTCGGAGGGCCCCCGCATCAGCGGATGGCTCGCCTACTCGGGCATGAGATTGCTGGATGGCGCGGACCTGGTCGGCCCCTTGCCGCTCACGGAACGCGCGGACTACGTGACCCTGACGGGGAGATGGGAGGACAGCCTGACGACCGGAGTGATCGTCGAGATCGAGGCCTACCTGGGCACCGACCTCGCTGATCCCGGTCTGTTTGCCGGTGGCCTGCTGGGGATCACCTGGCGTCCGCGGGAGGAATTCGATGTCCGGCTCCGCGGGACCTATGGACAAGCATTCGCCAGGACGGACGGCGAGGAAGGTGCGACCAGCCTCGAGCTGACATTCACGATCAGATGGTAGAAACGGTGAAAAAGGACGGCGCCTTGAAGACCACGAAGCCGAGGGCTGTGAACGGCAGCCGATTCGGACAGTGGTTCCTCGCCCTTGGCGAGGTCGGGGTGCTGTTCGGCATCATCGTTCTGATCGAGCTTCTGACCGGCGACCGCCGGGTCGGCGCCTTCGGCATCCACCCCCACCCGTACTGGCTCGTCGTGATCCCGATGGCCGCGGCCCGTGGGCTGGTGGCGGGAATGACGGCTGCCGGCTTCGCCACGGTGCTCTACGCCTTCGGCGCGCGTCAGGAAACTGCGGTGGAGGACCTCGCGGTCCTCCTCTCGCTCGAGACCATGCTGGAGCCGGTGCTGTTCCTGGTGGTCAGCTTCCTGGTGGGCGAGTTCCAGGACGTGGCGCGCGAGCGGATCCGACGTCTCTCCACCGACCTCGGCGAGGCCGATGCGGAGAACGAACGCGTTCTCCAACAGCGCAAGGTCCTGACGAAAGCCAACCGCATCCTCGAACGTCGGCTGGTAGACCAGAACAGCCATTTCGGCAACCTGATCGAGATGGCCAGTCGGACCGAGAAGGCCACACCGGGCGAGATTCGAGAGATCGCCCTCGAACTCGTCGAGGAGCATTGCGGCGCCTCGGCCTCGATCCTCCTGCCGCGCCTCGACGGCCAGATCGAGCTTCTGTGTCACCGTGGCTGGCCGGCGGGTGAACTGACCGCCTGTCTCGACGCTTCCCGAAAGAGCGAGTTCGTGATGCGGGCCATCCGCGAGGGCCGCGAGATCAACGGGTTCACATCGAACAAGCCGTCCCCGGAGAGCGGCCCGCTGGTGGTTTGTCCGCTGATCGGCGCCCCGGGCGTGATCGACTCGCTCCTCTGCCTCGACCACGTGCCGGCCTCCATCCTCAACGCCTCCACCATCCGGACGTTCCAGGCCATCGCCCGCTGGACGAGCGCCCTCCTCGCCCGCTCCGAGCAGGGCGAGACACAGGTCACCGTCGCCGCCGGGCCGTTCTCGCGACTCGATCCGGATCCGAGATGGATCGGCAGCTCGGAGCAACTCGGCGAACGGCTGACTCTGGAGTACGAGCGCACCGTACGCCTGGGTCTGCCTCTTTCGTTCCTGGCCATCCGCATCCGCGGCGGCACGGACGGGACCTCCCCGCCCATGGCGAAGGTCGACGAGTTCGTGGTGGAGCGCTTCGCCACGCGCATCCGCTGCTCCGACGCCGTCTACCGCTTCCCGCGCCCCGGCTGCTACCTGCTGGTCCTCCCGGGCACGCCGGAGGAAGGCGCCGAGGCCCTGATGGACCGCCTGGTTCCCACCGATCGCGAGGAGTGGCAGACGCCGGGTGAGATCGAGGTCCAGGTCATGGCCCCCGCCCCGGGCACTCCGGACCCGGACAGCCTGGTCGCGCAGCTCGGCAAGGTCTTCGGTGAGGCCGAAGCTCCGAAGGACGGCCTCGTTTCGGACCGGGAATCCCTGATCGAGATCTCCTCCTCCCCGCACATGGACAACCTGGACGAGTTCCTCCGGAGCCTGGTCGGCGAGATCGGCCTGGCCATGCGCAACGAGCACCAGCTGCAGGTGGTCTCCATGAAGTGCGAGGTGACGGAGAACGTCGAGCCCGGGCTGCTCGCGCTGCACCTCCTGCAAGTTGCCGAAACCGGACTGCGGCGCGTGGACTCGATCTTCAGCATCGGTGAGGGGCACATCGCGCTGATCCTGCCGAAGACCGAGCTGCAACAGGCGGAGGGTGTCATCGCCCGGCTCCGCAACGCCCTGGCCGAGGTGGAGAACCTGCCGCCGTACGGCGAGATCACCACCGAGATCCTGAGATTCGGCCCGCAGTATCCGTACTACGTCCCGTTCCTGAAAGCGCTCTCCGCGGTGCGGCCGCTCCGCGAAGTACCCGTCGCCGGGGGCTACCGATGAAAGTGATCTACCACTACACCACCGCGCTCCTGACCATCTGCCTGTGCACGGTTTCGGCCTGGTTCACGCTCCGCGGCACGATGGGTCTTCATTTCGGGATCGCGCTCTCCTGCCACCTGCTCGCCGTGGGCGCCGCCTGGCTGTCGGCTCGCATGCGCCGCGGCGCGCCGCTCGACATCACCGAACGCGACGCCGTGGTGATCGCCGGACTGGTCGTGCCCTGGCTGGGCCCGGCCATGGCCATCGGACTCCCGCGACGGGCGGGCACGAAAGCCGGGGAGAACGCGCACGAGGCCATGGAGCGCTACAAGGAGCACGTCCGGCCGCGCATTCCGGAATACGAGCGAAGCCTCTTCACCGGCGACTTCGACCGCGAC
>SWCD01009990.1_pt1 | contig 24693 bp, 21 predicted proteins | sample 4693011 | NCBI WGS metagenome assembly SWCD01 (sample SAMN10267278, study PRJNA491770) | bioreactor metagenome | isolation source: DHS bioreactor inoculated with marine | place: Japan: Omine Ridge, Nankai Trough | reverse complement strand
ATGGGGGGAATGGGGGCCGGCGCTCTCCTCCTCTCGCGGGCGGCCGAGCGCACGACACGCCCGGCCACGCTCTTCGCCTCGCTCGAAATCTTCATCGGCCTGTGGGCGGCCGCGTCCCCCTGGCTCCTCGGATTGCTCCACCCCGTGGACGGCTTCGGGGCTCGCGCGCTGGTGTCGGGGATGCTGCTCCTGCCGCCGACGGTGGCCATGGGGGCCACGTTCCCGCTGATGGGGCGGTTGACCATCGGCGGGGGGAGCGAGGCCGGTGACGAGACGGCCGGATTCTACGGCGCGAACACCCTGGGAGCCTGCGCCGGAGCCGTGATCGGGCCGTTTCTGCTCGTCCCGCTGCTCGGCTTCAAGTTCGGGCTGCTGGCCGCCGCCGGCCTCGATTTCCTGGCCGCGGGTCTCGTCTTCGGCCTGATCGTGCCGGAACATCCCGGGGGGCCGCGGGTCACGGGACGCCTGCCGAAGGGTGTGACGAGACTGCTTCCGGTGCCGTTCCTGCTCGGCGCATCGGCCCTCGCGCTGGAGGTCCTGCTGACGCGGATCCTGATCACGGTCACCGGCGCCTCGGTCTACGCCTTCGCCATTGTGCTGGCGGTCTTCCTGGCCGGGATCGGCGCCGGAAGTCGGTTCGCGCCGCGGGTCGTGGCGCGCTTTCGATCCCCGGGCGTCGGCCTCGTGGCCGCGGCCGCGCTCGTGCCCGGACTCTGCCTGCTCGGATTGCTGCTATTGAGGACGATGCTCGGCGAACCGGATCTCTTCGGGAGCCTTGGGAACCGGATGCCCGCCGGAACCGGCGCCTTCGCCCTCTGGACGTCGCACGCGATCTTCGCGGCGCTCGCGCTGTTTCCGCCGGCGTTCGCGTTCGGCGTGGCGCTGCCGGCCGTGGTGGGGGAGGCGAGTCGGAGATGCCCCGACACCAGAACCGAGGCCGTGCTCGGCGGGGTCTACGCGGCGAACACCGCGGGAGCGCTCCTCGGCGCGCTGGGCGCGGCCTTCGTCCTCCTGCCGATCGTCGGCCCGCGGGTGGGTGTGGCGGTGGCGCTGGCGCCGGGACTGGTGGCGGCGATGTTGGTGGGCGGGATCCCGGGCCGCTCCAGGTCCGTGCTGATCGGTGGCGGCCTGGTGGCGGCCCTGGCGCTCGGCATTCCCGCTCTGTCACCGGCTGCAAGAGGCGGTGCGGTCCGGGTGCTCAGGTCGGTGGTCGGGCAGCACGCCACCGCCGTGGTCGAGGAGGCGAAGACCGCGGAGAACGGCACCGTCCGATCGCTTCGGATCAACGGCAAGGTCGTCGCGACGACCGCGCCGGTGGACATCCGCCTGCAGCGCCTGATCACGCACGTGCCGGGTCATCTGCACGGCCGGGTCCGCACCGCGCTGGTGATCGGCCTCGGGACCGGCATGACCGCCGGGGCACTGCTCGACCTGCCGGAAATCGAGTCGGTGGAGATCTTCGAGATCTCGAACTCCGTGGTGGAGGCGGCGAAGGCGTTCGGCGAGTACAACGGCAATCTGCACCAGGATCCGCGCGTTTTGCTCCGGATCGCGGACGGCCGGCACGCCCTGGCCCGCGCGGACCGGACCTGGGATCTGATCACCGCCGACCCCATCCACCCCTGGACGAGGGGTTCGAGCGATCTCTATTCCCTCGAGCACTTCGAGAATATGGCATCTCATCTCTCCAAGGGTGGGGTCGCATCCCAGTGGCTGCCGCTCTACCAGCTCTCCGAGTTGGATGTGAAGACGATCGTGGCCACCTGGTTGGCCGCCTTCCCGAAGACTTCGGCCTGGCTGACGGCCTACGACCTGGTGCTGGTCGGTTCGATCGACGACCTACCCACCGGGAACCTCGACTTGCCGCTGCCTCCCGCCGTCCGGCAAAGCCTCTCCGAGGCGGGCATCCACTCCACCGCGGAACTCGCGGCCCTTCTGGTGGCGGATACCGAGGCGCTCACGAAGTTTGCCGCGGGCACCCGGCCCATGCGGGACGATCGCCCGGTGCTCGAGTTCCGGGCTCCCCGGAGCTTTCTCAAGGGATATTGCGAACCGGTGCTTCGGTGGGCGGCGCGGGAGGATTTCGTCGCGAGGTTGCCTGAAGCGAGTCGTCCGAGGGCAAGGGCCGTGCACCGGATCCTGCTGACGTTCCTGGCGGAGCTTCCGAACGGCTACTCGGCGGCCATCGAGAAGTACGGCCGGGACCTGCTGGCGCTGCCCGCGATGAAGTGAGACCGGCGGTAGGGGACGTTCGGAACCGGGGTTGAGGGCCGAACCCAGGCCGTTCACCGAAGCGGGAGTGCGCTGCTGGAACGTGACGCATCGCGGCAGCATACGCGGCAGGATTGTCCACGCGTTCTCCACAGCCCCGTGAGACGTTTTCTCCACAATCACGCTAATGAATGTCCCCAAACGACTTACAGTCGCCCCACCAGCCTGTCAATGCAACATAAGATACATTATCAGACGGTGCATGCCGCTCTCATCTGGAGATGGCGCGAACTCTTACCGTCTGATAATGTTCGCCCTCTCTGGAGGCGCACACCCGGCGGGATGGCGTTTGGGCGGTTGTGGAGAGACGGCCTCGTGTTGGATGCGGAGCGCCCTACGCTTCGCGTGGGCGAAAAACAACACCGGGAGTCCTTTCTCTGGCCGGGCCGACCGGTCGAAAGAATGTTCACCGCAGCCGTGAGCAGTAGAAAAGGACTCCCGGTGTCATTTCAGGTTCCGGCGGGCCTCGTCAGGGCTTCGGCGATCAGGCGGGCGTGGTTGATCGTTTCGGCGGGGGCCGCGGTGAGGAGGATGATGGGGTGGGCGATGGCGAGATCCGTCAGGTTGGTGAGGAGCGCCCGGCGCTTGCGCGAAGCGAGTTGGCGGCGGTAGCGACTTCGGAAGGTGCCCCACCGGGTTCGATCGTGGCCGAAATGGTCGGTGAGCCAGTCGCTCGGGGCCAGTTCCGGGATCCAGCGATCGATGGAGCTGCGGGAGAGTCCTTCCGGCCATTGCGCGTCCACCAGGATCCGGAAGCCGCGTTTGGGAGCGGCGGTATTCGGAATCAGTCTGGTGGATGTGATTCTCTGCATGGTTCCTCTCGCCCTGATCTGCCGAACGTGATGGTACGGGGATGAGAACCATTCGCAAAGACTTCGGTTGCTGGGCGGGATGCAGCGGCCCGCGAATGCAGGTTGAACCTGGGCCGCGGGAGACTAGCCTGCAATTCTCACCAGGATGCACGGTTTTCGCCGGACTGCGCTTCCGATCTCTGCGTCAGATCTCCTTCGAGGCCCGCCCGGGCCGCGTCGTCGGTCTTCCTTGATCTCGAAACCGCTGCCTCGGCGAAAACACCCCGTCCGGTCAGGCAGCGTCTCGAGTCCGCTTGAAGCTCCGATGCAGGCTAGCGGCCTGCCCCGCCGGGGCCGAGAGGCTCGCTGCGCCCGGGTATGCCGGCGCGGCGATTGCGCATGCGCTCCAGCAGGCGGCGTTCGTATTCGGTCAGGCGGGCGCGTCCGGCCCGGCGCTCGAGTTCGCCGACGCCGGGGTCCGTGGTTCCGGCGTTCGGCGGGGACGGGACGTCGGCCGTGGCGGTGAGCAGATCGAGGGACAGGACGGCGTGAATGAGCCGGTCTCCGTCGATGAGGACACGGCCGAGGACGTTGCCCTGCTGGAACCGGAGCTCCTGACCGAGGGAGACGGCGGGGACCTTGACGGCGCGGGCGGCGAACGGCTTCTTCAGGAACTCCTTGATGTTCGCCCGGAACCGTTCGGGGTCGCGGGCGGCGGGAAACGGTTGCGCGAGGAGGCCGTAGGAGACTTCGTAGAGCGCGGCCTGGAAGGCGTAGGTGTGGAGCAGCGCCGGCCAGTTTGCAGCGAAGAGATCATTCGTTCCGAAGAGGTCCACGCCCACCAATCGGTCCCCCACCAGCACCGCGGCGCCGACCGCCTTGCCCTCCGCCTCCGCCGGGATCTTCGCGAACATGGTGCGGTATTCGTCCATCCGCTCCTTGATCTTGGCCGATTTCAGGATGAAAAGGAGCGTCTCGCGCGGGTGCTTCTCTCCGGCGAGAGCGAATTCGTCCTGCAGAAACGAGTCGGCGGCGGCGCGTGAACCCTCGAGGAGCCCCACGAGCCGCAGGAGATCGGGAGCGATGGCGCCGACCGGCGTCAGGGTCGCCAGGGCCTCGGCCTTCAAGCGGGGCTTGCGATCCGCGAAGTACGCGGGTGCCAACGCCTTCTTTCCCGGCTCGAGGAGCACGTCTCGCGACACGAACCGGTCGCGCAGGCCTCCCTCGAACAACTCGCCGGCGAGGATGAAGATGCGGTCGGTGGACCAGTTGAAGAGCTCGATGGGGCCCCTCCCGGGCTGGTTCTCGGGCTCACCGGCGCTGAGGTACTCCTTCTTCGCGGCGAAGGCGGCGGTCATCGGGCACTTGGGCCCCCCCGCGGGGTCTCCGAGTTCCCGCGCGATCGGCACCACCAGCAGGGCACGATGTTCCCGACCACGCTCCACTTTCGAATCGGCGAGCGCGCCGATGAAGGGGTGATCCGGCGGCAGAACCTGGCCTCCCGCCGCGAAGAGCGAGGGTGCAAAGAGGGCGAGAACGAGCAGCGGCAACCAGCGGTGACGAATCATGGAGAACCTCCTCACCCATTATAACGGCGTCGGCGGGTAGTTTTCCGCGGCGAGTTGATCAGGTTGTCGGCGCGTCCGCGGGATCGTCTTCAGCCTCGACGAGCGGGCGGCGGAGAGTCCGCTTCACCTTGAGCGCGTCGAGGAGATTCTGAACGATGCTCTCCCTGAGTTCGGCGCGCTCCTCCCGATCCAGGCCGGTCAGGGGCACCTGGCCTCCGGCCATCGCGGCGTGGCCGCCGCAGGAGCCGCGGCCGTCCAGGGCGGCGGCGATCGTGGAGCCGGCGGAGAGGTTCTCGTCGGACGCCCGAAGCGAGACGTGAAGGACCGCGTCCTTCACCACCCCCATCACGAACGTGAATCGCGCGCCGTCGAGTCGGAGCAGGAAGTCGGCCATCTCCGCCACCATGTCCGCGACCGCGATGTCGCCGAGGTCGGAGACGACGACGAAGTCGAAAATGACGGCGTTGTCGATGGCCTTGGCGAATTCCCGGAAGTAGTTCTGCGGGACGCGCTCGCTCTCGATGCGGGACATCATCCGCTTGTTCGCCAGCGGGTAGAGATAGGTGTAGGCGAAGATGTCCGCCTCGCTCGTCTCCCGTCCCAGGTCCTGTGTCTCGGCCTTGATGCCGAAGGCGAGAGCCGTGGCGACCTCCTCGGGCACGGGGATCCGGCAGCAGGCCAGAATCTCCCCCACGATGGATGCGGAGGCGCCGTAGCCCTCCTCCAGCACCGTGAACTGCACCCCGGGAGGAATGGAATCCGCGCGGGGCGGGTGATGATCGATCACGATCTGCGGCACGATGTGCTCGGGCATGGGGTTGTAGCGGAACCCCGGCTGGGAATCGACCATGGCGATGAGGTCGTACTCCCCGTAGTCGATCTTCTCGCCGGGAACCATCTGGACCTTGAGATACCGCAGCATCGCCCGGTTCTCGGAGCGGCCCACGATGCCTCCGAAGGCGATCCGCGCGGTGCGCCCGGTGTACCGCTCGTACAGGTACCGGAGCCCCACCGCGCAGGCGATGGCGTCCGGATCCGGGTTGTTGTGGGTCTGGATGAGGAACCGTTTGCGGCCCCGAAAGACCTGAATCAGCTGAAGGAGTCTCTTCTCGGCGCTAATCTTCGAGCCCCTCGAGGTACTTCTCCGCGGCCACCGCCGCCGTGGTCCCGTCTCCCACGGCATTCGTCACCTGGCGACAGAGCTGATCCCGGACGTCCCCGATGGCGTAGATGCCGGGGACGCTGGTGCGCATCCACGTGTCCGTGATCACGTAGCCGCCTTCGGTGCGTTTCACTTCGGCCGGGAGCATGTCCGCGTTGGGGCGGAACCCGATCAGGGGGAAGACCGCTCCGGTCTCGAGCACCTCCTCCTTTCCGGTCTTGACGTCCTTCAGGCGGATGGCCTCGACGCGCTCGGTGCCCATGACTTCCGTGACGATGGTGGAGTAGTGGACCTTCACCTTGTCATTGGCGAGCGTCCGCGTCTGGGCGATCTTCGACGCCCGGAACTCGTCGCGGCGGTGAATGAGGTGGACGATGGAGCCGAATTTGGCGAGGAACGCGGCCTCCTCCACCGCCTGATCTCCGCCCCCCACCACGGAGATGACCTGGTCGCGGAAGAACGCTCCATCGCAGAGCGCGCAGTACGAGACGCCCTGGTTGGTGAGTTCGTCCTCCCCGGGAACGCCGAGCTTCTTCGCGGTGCCTCCGGTGGCCGCGAGGACCGCGCCGCAGCGGAGGGCTCGTCCATCTGCGAGTTTCACGGTGAGGACGTGATCCGCATCAGGCAGGCTCACCGACTCCACGGCGACGTAGTCGATCGTCAGGCCGAACTTCATCGCGTGGTCGGCCATCTTCTGGCCGAGTTCGTAACCCCCGATGCGCTCGAAGCCGGGGTAGTCCTCCACGCGGTCGGTGTTGGCGATCTGACCGCCGATGCCCTGCTTTTCCAGACAGACGACCCTGAGGTCGGCGCGGCCGGCGTAAAGACCGGCGCAGAGGCCGCCGGGGCCGGCGCCGATGATTACGATATCGAAGTCCAGGTCCGCTTGCATGGTGGTCAACTCCCGTAGTTCATCAAGTAGCTCATCAACAGGCGGACGCCGAAGCCCGTTCCACCCTTCCGCAGGTAGTCCCGCTCCGAGTCCCGCCAGGATACGCCGGCGATGTCGAGGTGCGCCCAGGTCCGGCCATCGACGAATTCCGCGAGCATCATGGCGGCCGTGATGGCGCCGCCCTCCTTGCCGCCGAGGTTCGTCATGTCGGCGATGTTCGACTTCAACTGCTCCTTGTACTCCGGAAAGAGGGGCAGACGCCAGACCCTCTCCCCGGAGGCTTCCCCGGCCGAAGTGAGCGCCGCGGACAGGCCGTCGTCGTTCGACATCAGCCCGGCGCAGTGCTTACCGAGAGCTACGACGCAGGAGCCGGTGAGGGTGGCGAGGTCGATGATCACGTCGGGTTCGAAAGCGGTGGCGGTGACCAGAGCGTCGGCCAGGATCAGGCGCCCCTCCGCGTCCGTATTCAGGACCTCGATCGTCTTCCCGTTCGAGATCGTGAGCACATCGCCCGGCCGGTAGGCCGCGCCCGAGGGCATGTTCTCCGCGAATGGAGTGATGCCGATGACCCTCATGGGAAGAGACAGGTCGGCGACGGCCTGCATGGTCGCCAGCACCACGCACGCCCCGCACTTGTCGAACTTCATGTCTCCCATGTTGGGAGCCTGCTTGAGGGAGAGCCCTCCGCTGTCGAAGGTGATCCCCTTCCCGACCAGGCAGATCGTCGGGAGGTCCTTTCGGTCAAAGTTGTGGGAGAGGACGACGAGTTTGGGCGGTTGCTCGCTGCCCCGGGACACCCCGAGAATGCCGCCCATGCCCCGCGCTTCCATCTCCGGACGCTCGATGATCGTAGAGACCAGTCCGTGGTCCGCGGCCAGATCCATCGCGCGCTCCGCCATGTAGGTGGGCGTGGCGTCGATGGCCGGAGTGTTTCCCAGATCCCGGCAGAGATTGGCGGCCTCGGCCAGAATGCGCCCCTCCGAAACGGCCGGGCCGACCTCTTCCTCGGTGATCTCGCCGGTCACGATCAAGGTGAGTCGATCGATCGAGTCCCGGTCCTCGGGCTCCCTGGTCCGGTAGCGATCGAAGCGGTAGAGCGCCAGCATGGCCGCCTCGACGACGGTGCGGGCCTGCTCTTCGACCTCGAGGGAGTCGACCAGGGGAACGGCGTACGCCACGGCGCAAAGGTGGGCATCACGCGCCGCGAGCGCGGCCTGGGCCGAGGCGCGGCGCAACTCCGAAAGGCTGAACTCCGCGCGCTTTCCGAGACCGAGCAGCAGAATGCGCTCGGGGCCGGCGCGATCACCCGCCGGGACGTGCACGAGGCAGGTCTCCCGGGGCCGGGCCTTGAAGTCCCCCACCGAGAGGAGCCGGGTGAGAAGGCCGCGGGTCGCCTGATCGAGCGCGAGGACGGGATCGGGAAGCTTCTCCTCACCCTCGAAGAAGCCGACCACCAGGAGCGGCACGGCCGCGTCCTCGAGCGCGCACTTCCTGACGTAGATTTCCATTTACGAGTCGTGCTTCTCGTAGCCGATGGACTTCAGGATATGGAGGATCTCGGACCAGGTGGGAAAGGGCTTGTTGTAGCGCTGCTTGTAGTCGTTGACCGCCTTGATGAAGTCCAACTCTTCATCGGTCATCGGGTACTCGTTGATCCGGCGCTCGACCTTCCGGTGCTCCTCGATGTCCTCGGCGCGACGCCCGGCCGCGGACCGTCGGTCCTTGCCCGCTCGTCGGTCGTAGCCGCTGCGTCGGTCGGCGCCCTTCCGGCGGTCGCTCTGGCGCCGGTTTGCCCCGGTCCGCTTCTCCGGTTCTTTGTCGGTCATCGTGCTCTCCCTCGATCCGGGACAGGTTACCAGAGGTGTCGAGGTGGCGAACGAGAAGATCAGGTCGGATCGTCGCTCCGGGTGGGAGGCAGACCACCGGCTCGCCGAATGGCCCGGCGGCCCATCCGGTCCAGAATGCGATCCATCGTCAGGTCGATCTTCCGGGATCTCTCGCGACTCTCGTCCAGAAAGAGGTTCATCTGCCGATCCGTCGCTTCCCCGAGCCCCGTGAGCGTCACTCCCAGCAGGCGGACCTTCTTCGGCGGCACCCGTACGGACCGCTCGAACAGCCCGCGGGCGGCGTCGTGGAGATCGGTCGTGACATCGGTCAATGCCGGCAGGCTGGTCCGGAAGGTGTGCGTCTCGAAGGGGGCGTATCTCACCTTGAGCACGACCACGCGCCCCTGGTATCCACCCTTTCGCGCGCGGCGGCCGACCTCCTCCGTGAGATCGAGCAGGACCGCGAGCAGGACGTCGCGATCGCCGATGTCCTCGGGGAAGGTGGTCTCGTGCCCTACCGACTTGCGTCCCCCCTCGGCGACCACGCCGCGTTCATCGATGCCCGCGGAGAGGCGGTAGAGGTGCGTCCCGTGCTCCCCGAACCGCGCGGTGAGGAACTCCTCGCCGGCGGAGCGGATCTGCCCCACCGTGGTGAAGCCGAGGTTGCGGAGGCGCTCCGCGGTCACCTCCCCCACCCCCCAGAGTCGTTCGACGGGCAGTGGATCGAGGAAGGCCTTGAGTTCGCCTTCCTTGACCACCACGAAACCGTTCGGCTTCTCGAGATCGGAGCCGATCTTGGCGACGAACTTCACCGGGGCCACCCCCACCGAGCACGGCAGGCCGATCTCCTCCCGGATGCGGCGCCGGATGTCCCGGCCGATCTCGACCCCGCTGCCGAACAGGCGCGTCGAACCGCGGACGTCGAGGAAGGCCTCGTCGAGGGAGAGCCCTTCCACCAGCGGCGTGTAGTCGCGGAAGATCGAGAAGATGCGGCCCGAGAGTTCGACGTAGCGCTCCATCCTGACCGGCAGGAATACCCCTTGCGGGCAGAGTCGCCCCGCCCGGACGAGCGGCATCGCGGACCGCACGCCGAAGGTGCGCGCCTCGTAGGAGGCCGCGGAGACGACGCCCCGCGCCCCCGGCCGCCCTCCGACGATCACCGGCTTGCCGAGAAGGGATGGGTTGTCGAGCACCTCGGCCGAGGCGTAGAAAGCGTCCATGTCCACATGGAGGATGGCGGGTTCGCTCATGGGGTCGGGAACTCCACCGGCAGGATACCACGGCGATCCGACGTCGATCAGGGCGAGGTGGAGGCCGGCCGGGCGCGCGTTCGAGCCCAGGCCCGCAAGGCCTCGATGTTCTCGGACATCGTGCGTGAGAGCGGAACCGTGGTGTGGATCGCCTGTGCCAGGTCATCCTGCGTCAATTCCCGCGACTGAGGGAAGGCCCGCCACAGGGCCTCGACGACCACGGCCTCGATTTCCGCCCCGCTCATGCCGGCGGAAGATTCCGCCAGGCGGGCGAGGTGGAACTTGTCGGGCTTGCGGCCACGTCGGCGGAGGTGGATGTCGAAGATGTCCCGACGCTCATTCTCCACCGGCAGGTCGACGAAGAAGATCTCGTCGAAGCGGCCCTTCCGGAGCATCTCCGGGGGCAGGTGCTCGATCGCGTTCGCGGTGGCGATGACGAAGACCGGCTTCACCTTCTCCTGCATCCAGGTGAGGAAGGTGGCGAAGACTCGCGCCGTGGTGCCGCCGTCGTGATCCCCTCCGGTGCCGGAGAAACCCTTGTCGATTTCGTCGAGCCAGAGGATGCAGGGGGCCAGCGATTCCGAGATGCGGATCGCCTTGCGCATGTTCTCTTCGGAGGAGCCGATGTAGGCGTTCATCACCGCGCCGACATCGAGTCTGAGCAGCGGAAGCTGCCAGGCGCTCGCAATGGCCTTGGCCGCCAGACTCTTGCCGCAGCCCTGCACTCCGAGCAGCAGCAGGCCCTTGGGTTCGGGCAGGCCGAACTCCCGCGCGCGTTCCGAGAAGGCGCCGTCCCGCGAGTTGAGCCAACCCTTCAGGAGATCGAGTCCGCCGACGTTCCCGATATCCTCGGCCTGCTGGTAGTACTCCAGGAGGCCGGCCTTGCGGATGATCTGTCGCTTTTCGTCGAGGATCCGGGAGATGTCGTCCACGTTGACGACGCGGTCATCGACCATCACCTTGGCGAAGACGTTGCCGGCCTCGGCCGCGGTCAGGCCCTGCGCCGCCTGCACGACGCGCTCCTCGATCTCGACGCCGCCTTCGACCGTAACGCCACGGCTTTGGGCCAGGGGCGCCACCATCTCCGAAAGGAGTGTTGCCAGTTCCTTCTCGTCCGGCAGCGGAACGTCGATCACCGTGATGTCCTTCTCCAGCTCCGGCGGGATCCGCAGTACCGGCGAGACGATGATCAGGGTCTTGTAGCTCTGCTTCAGGTGGCGGGCGGCGTCCCGGAGGAGCCTCACGTTCACCGGGTCGTCGAGCCAGGGGTGAAGATCGTGCAGCACGAAGAGCGCCCGCTCGCTGGACTTGATCACCTGCTTGATCGCGCCCGCGGGGCTGTCCCCGTTGGCCATGTTCTCGAAGCCGCTGGAAGCGCGCCAGGGGTAGACGCGCTTGCCGAGAGAATCAGCCAGGCGCCGGATGGCGCGTTCCACCCGCTCTTCCTCCCAACTCACGAGATAGAGGATCGGATAGCGCGCGCGAATGAGCAGGCGAAGCTCGTCGAGCAGTTCATCCATCGGCGAACTCCAGGTAGTTGGTCCGTCCCACGTTGACTGCGGGCGTGCTCATCTCCCCCACCAGGGGGAAGAGGTGCAGGTCGATGCCGGCCATCACCGCGAGGTGCCTGCCGTCCGGAGCCGGCCGGATGCAGGCGATGTCGTCGCGGGCGCGATAGCGCCAACGGGCGGTTCCGTCCGGGTGAACGGCGGTGAGCAGGCCACCCTCTACCAGGAGGAACCCGGGCCCCTCTCCGGCGTCGATGAACGGCACGACGCGCGCACCGGGGGCGTTGAACACCGGGTGCACCGTTCCTTGCCGGGTGACGGCGTGAACGCCCCCCCGCGGCGTCCACCACGATGAAAGTTCCAGGGAGGCATTCCCCGGCCCGGGAGCCCGCCGGCAGATGGGTCCGCCACCGCTCCTCACCATCGTGCCCGAGCAGCAGGATGAGCTTCTCCACACCGACCAGGTAGCCGCTCTCTCCCGAGGCCAGCAACCGGGGGCGGACCGGCCACGGACCGGACCGACCGATGACCTGGCCGGAGTAGTCGTAGATGACGACTTCACAGTCCTTCATCAACGCGGCGACCGTCGTCCCCACGGCCGCGATGTCGGCGCAGTCCGGGGATTTCAGGAAGAAGAGACGCGCCGGCGGCTTCCCGACTTCGGTGAACGAGACCACCTCGGCGTCATCGGTGAGAGCGATCGCGCTGTCGGTTCCGGTCGGGATGACCCGTTCGATCTCCACCGGCTCGGCCCACTCCATCCGCGTACCCGGGACATCGGGATGGAAGGTGAAGACGGACCGGGTGGCGAAGACCCGGACGTTGCCGTCGTCTCCGGGTGACAGCGCGAGCAGGCTTCCGCCGAAGCGCCGGCGCGCGATCTCCGTCCCCTCAAGGTCGAACACCTGGACCCGTTGCCGGTCGCCGGCGATCACGAGCGACGAGGAGTCCGGGGAGAACTCGGCGCGCGCCTGCATCAGCATGGAGAAGGGCGAGAAGACCTGTTTCGTGAACACCGGTCGGGGGTTCGCCGCGGAGGCCGCTCCCTCTCCGAGTTCGATGAGCGGCGCGGATTCCTGGTCCGAGATGACCAGGAGATGGGCGTATCCGCAGCCGGTTGTGACCAGCGCGCGGCTTCCGTCCTGCGACAGCGCCAGCGCGGTGATCGGCGCCGGGAAGAGCGTTGAACCGAGCACCGTGGCGTCGCGATCGAGGAGCACCAGACGGTCGCGGGTCGTGGCGAAGAGGAGCAGGTCGCCCCGACCGCTCACCGCCGCCGCCTTCACCGGCTCCCCGACCTCATAGGCGCCGATGGTCTCCCCGCCGATCGTCAGGGCCTCGACCCCGTAGGCCGTCACGGGAATCACGATGATGTCGCCGGAGTCGCTCGCGTCCACGCCCTCGGCCGAGTGGTGGAGCCGGGTTTCGTAGATCCCCTTGCCCCAGGAGGTGAACGTGCGGACCATGCCCTCGCGGGTCACTGCGACGATCTTCCCGGAGTCGCGCACCAGCGCGGCCGAGTCGGCCGGGCCGCCGAGATCGATGTCGGACATGATCCGCCCGAACCGATTGAGGAACGCGCCCCAGCCGGAGCGCGAGAGAGCGAGAACGTAGTCCCCTTCCGCGCCGCACTCGACCAGCTCCGCGGGGTGCTCGAGGGTCTTTCGCCAGAGGATCTTCCGGTCCGCGAGGAAGGCCACTTCCCCGTTCCCCCCGGCCACGGCCACGGCGCGGCCGTCGTTGGAAGCCGCGAGATCGCGAATCGGGGCCGGAAACTGCATCTCGGCCAGCACTTTTCCGCCCGCATCGAGGAAGATCACGAGCCCCCCGGCGTCGCCGAGGACCACTCCGTCCCCGCAGAGGTCGGCGGCGGTCAGGGCTTCGGGGGTCAATCGAGACCAGATTTCGGTGATGTTCACGGTTTCCCTATCGAAAAATGCGGGGGTCCGGCTTCAGTGCGACGTTGGGAAACCGGAGCGTTGCCGTCGGCGAGCCGCCGGAAAGGCTACAATCCGCGGGTCAGCCTTCCCGATAAGGGAGAGATGCAGATCGACGTCTCCAAGCTCACGACGGAACAGCCGAAGCCCCGAACCGGGACGGTCAATCCGGTCCGAACCATGCGCCGGATCTTTACGGGCGCGCCGGCTTCCAGGCAGGAGACTCTCTTTTTTCAGCTCGCCACGATGGTTGATTCGGGCGTGGGGATCCGGGAGGCGCTCTTCACCCTCTCACGGCAGTACCGGGGCCGTGCCGGTTCCGTATTCTCCGCTCTCGCCAACGACGTTTCGGCCGGTGGATCGCTTTGCGAGGCCATGAGCCGGCAGCCCGATTCCTTCAACCCGGTCACCCTGGCGATGGTGGAAACCGGAGAGAAGGTCGGTCGGCTCGAGGAGAATCTGCGGCAGCTGGCGGACGCCTTTCAGCGGACGAGACGCCTGTCGATGCGGCTCGTCACCGGCTTCATCTACCCGATCCTCCTGCTTCACGCCGCGATCCTGATCCCCAACCTCGTGGTGCTCTTCAGCCACGGCCTGTGGGGGTACGTGAAGGCCTGCTCCTTCCCCCTGGCGGCGATCTATGGCACCGTGATCACCATCTGGTTTCTGCACCAGGTGTTCAAGGAGACGAAGGCCTACGGCGGCTTGCTCTTGAGCCTCCCGGTCGTCGAGAAACTCGCCCTCGCCCGCTTCGCCCGCGCCCTCGCCACCCTCTACGAGGGCGGCCTGGCCATGGGTCAGGCCACGGAACTCGCCGGCCAGGCCTCCGGCAACGGGATCATCCGGGAGGAACTCGAGGAGGCGGCCGTTGAAATTCGTGGCGGCATACAGCTCGGCGCCGCTCTCGAGGGCTCCCCGTACTTTCCGGAGATGGTCCGGAACATGATCGAGACCGGCGAACACACCGGCCGCCTCGAAGTCACCCTGCGCAAGGTCGCGGAGTACTACGAGGATTCGGCGGACGCCTCCATCGAGCGGACCGCGAGGATCCTGCCGGTGGTGCTGTATCTCTTCGTCGCCGGGTACATTGCGTATGTGGTGTTCAGTATGTGGGCCGGGGTGTACGGGCAGATTTTGAGTCTGTGAAGGCCGGCCTGACCGTGGGAGGAGAGGGCCGTGTTCCTTCGTTGGCCCCGCCGTCATCCCGTGGCTGTGTTTTCGGCGGCCTTCGTGATCGTGGTCCTGGCGCTGCTCACGGGGAGAGGTTCTAAGGTCGACTTCTGTCCGGTGTGCGGGCCGGAGTCTGTCGAGACGGGTCTCCGCATCCTCGGGATTCCGATGACTGTCAGGGAGGCCGAGCCGGAGCCGTGCCTGGTTGCGGAGCACCGGTTCATCCTCGCGGGTGCGAGTTGGGGGTTCTGGTGGAAGGATGGGGAGACGCACGTCAGCGGGGTTGCGGGCGGCTTCCGGTGGAGCTACCACTCTACTCTGGGCCCCTGGCTGCGCGCACGTGCGCCTTCCGACGTGGATCGCCAAGAGTACGGAGGCAGACACCTTTTTCCACACTCTGTCGATTTTGCTCCGGGTCGGATCCACAGACTCTGTTGAAAGGTGTCTGCCTCCGTACTTCCCGGCAAGATCCGGCTCATCCTCGGAGCGGTTGAAAATCGGCGAGACGACATGCTCGAACTCGAGGTGGAGAAAGACCGGGAACTCACCTGGCAACTTGAACGTCTGTTCGAGATCACCGGGCGCGTTGTCGACGCTGAGGGTCAGCCTGTGACCAACCAGGCGATCGGTCTGGTTCCTCATGAGACCCTCACGCGGACCGACGAGAGGGGCGAGTTCCGGATTCAGGGGGTGGGCCGGAGCCCCCACTCGATCTTCTTCCGCGGAAACCCGCATCCGATCGTGGAAGACGTCCCCGGGGACACCTTTGACCTGGAGATAGTCGGCGACTGAAGGGCGTGTAGTGCGTGATTGCCGGAGAATCTCATCTAGCGATCACACTCGTCCATGGAGAGGACCGGGCGGAAGCCCGTCGCCCACGGGAGGATCTGCGAGTGCCCCGGGCCACCGGGATCTGGAACCACCGTCCGACTGGAGGCTCGGCACCCCTCAGCAGACGACTCGAAGCCACCGCCACGGAGGACACTCCCCTCGTACTCGAACACCAGGAAGGGACCACCAGTGAAACCGCCGCTGAACTTCCCCACATGACTCCCGGCGCAGCACTCCCAGGCACTGCCGTGCATGTCGTAGAGCCCCCAAGCGTTCGGGCGGTGGGAGCGAATCGTGGTCGTGGCCAGGGCGGTTCCGCGCTGCACGATCACGGCATTCAACTCACAGGATCCGAATTCCACGAGCAACTCCGGCTCGTCACCAAATGAGTAGCGCGAGCGAGTGCCGGCACGACATGCGTACTCCCACTCGGCCTCAGTTGGCAGACGAAAGCAGTCTGACGAACGGGAGGTGAGCCAATCGCAAAAAGCCTCTGCCTGCGGCGGGGAGATGCCGATGACCGGGTGCTCAATAGTCGGCGTGGCCACGGTGCGCTTGTGGTCACGATCGAACTTCTCAAACTGCCCGTTGGTGATTTCGGCGTCCGCGATCCAGAACGGGGCTTCGATTTCCTGCCAACGAACCACGGGAGGATCGGTCTTCTCCGGTTGATCCCCCCAGGGGAGGCCGAAGAGAGCGCAGAGACTACCCAGCAGGTCCGCCCTGGCGAGGTCTTCCGGCCCCATCCGGAAGTAGCCGGGGGATAGCTCGACGAACTCGATCCCCTCGACTCTCATCCTCCTCCCGGTCGGCCCTCCCGCCGGTGGCAGACCGTACGCGAACACGAGGCCGGGTGGAGGGCGGTCGTACGCAGCCCAGACCGCGAGAAGCCCGAGCGCGACCCCGAATCCCAAGCCGGCAATGACGAGACGCCTTCGCATGCCGGCAAGTCTAGCATGCCCCCAGGGGCCGATCTGGCTGCCCGTGATCTCAACCTCGCGAGCTTCATGGCCACGGAGTGGCAGAGGGAAATTTCGGGCGGGCAGGCCATCGTGGTCGAGGGGACTCCGGGCGGCGGCGGCGTGATCAGCACCACCTTCACCACCGCGGCCCGCACCGTCGGGGACACTCCCACCTTCCAGACGTTCACCTTCGGCGCGGGCTGGAACAACCTGGCCGGCGCGAGTTTCACGCCTTCGGTGAGTGATCTCAGCGGTACTCAACGGGATGCTTTGGCCCTGGACAACATCGTCTTCGGCCCGGCGGGCCCGGCTTCCACCGTCCCGCTCCCCTCAGCAGTCTGGGTGGGACTCGGACTGCTCGGCCTGATCGGTGCCGTCCGCGGGTACCGAAGGCGCGTAAGCCGGTTCAGCCGGCCAGAGCGCCCAGCGCAACTACTCGGTCCTCGGAAAGAGCGTGAAGACGGGGCGGAAGCCGAACGCCTTCAGGGGGCCGAACTCATCCGAGTACCGAGCGGCGGACCTGCAGAACGCCGGGGAGGAAGCCACGCTTCCACCCCGCAAGTTCGCCTCACCGTTCAAGCGGGCGATCTCCGGCCACTGGGTTTTCGGGCAGGGTTCGAGACACCATTCCCAGGCGTTCCCGTGCATGTCGTGAAGCCCCCAGGAGTTCGGGAGCTTGCGGCCAACCGGCCCGATCAGCAGAAGGAACGAGTCGCTCGTCGGCCAGTAGGTGCAGCCGGCGCTCCCGGAACAGAAGGCGTAGTCACCCAGATCTCTCACTCCCCGGTGAGCCACCCCAGGGCACAACCGGCCGCCTCGCGAACGCGCTCCGACTCGTCTTTCTTGCTCATCAGGCGGAGAGCCTCGATCACCGCCTCTGAGTCGTCGTGGGAGTGCCGGAAAGCCCTCGTCGCGGCGATCCGCAAATCCTCGTTCTCCGCGGTGAGGATCTTCAGCAGAACCGGGGCGAGACCCGGTATGGAAGAATCCAATCTCTCAATCGTCAACATCGCGAGCTGCCGGATCTGCTCCACCGGGTCCTTAGCCATCCGGAGCAGCGTCGCTACGGCGGTAGCGGGCGGTGAAACGTCGTCCGACCAGTCGGCAGTCCATGCCTCCAGTGCGCGATATCGGACGGTCGCCACCGGATCGTTCAACCCGTCGAGCAGGATCCGCATCTCCTGACGGGGAGATTCCGCGATGCGGTTGAGGCAGAGAAACGCGTTCGCGCGAAGCTCGGCGTTCTCGGGAGTGCAGTTGGCGAGGACGCCGGGAAGGAGCGCCTGAGACGTCTTGCGTCGGCGGTCGAGTTGCCCGGCCAGGATTCGGAACGCGCCGGCCCGGACCCGGAGGTCCGCGTCGTAAAGGAGTGGGCCGAGTATCTCCCGGGGCAGCTTGTGGTCCCAGTCCTCCTCTTCGAGGCGGTAGAGGCTCCACCACCGAAGCTGAGGATCCGGGTGGGAGAGGAGGGATTGCAGGGACTCCTCGGTGTGGTTGGTTGTCTCCGGCCAGGGCGCGGCCGCCGCTCCGGGCAGAACCCTTCGCACCAGCTCCAGCGGGTCGAAGACGAACTCGAAGGGGCGACTCATCTGAAGGACGAAAAGCGACGGCCCGCTGGTCAGGACGAGTGCTTCCTGCTGATCCCACGGCCCGTGAAGGAACTCGGAATCCATGTCCGAGCGGTCCTCTTCCAGGCGCCGGATCCGGGTTCCGCGCCAGTTGCCGAGTGACACCGATTCATACGACACCGCGGCGAGGGCGCTGAACCTCGATCCCGCCCGAGCGTATTCGTCGAAGGAGCGCTCTGCCGCGAGCCAGATCTCCGCGAGTTTCCGAGCCTTGTCCTCGTCGGCAGCGGTGATGACCCGGACCCGGAGTCCGCCGTAGGCGCCATCCGTCGGGGATTCGGCGGTGAAGGAGAACCCAGCCACAAGGAGCCCGCCCGCCAGAGAAGCCGGATCGGCTCCCGCCGCGAGGACCGCACCCTCGAGCGCCCCGGGCAGGATCGGGAGCAGGGGGGTGATCGTGAGATGCGACGGCAGCGTGGTCCGTGCCCTCACCGCGAGTTCGTATCCCGGCTGTTCCTCGGGCTGAACGCCGAGGACCTCCCAGATCGACTTCGGGGGCGCGGCGAAAATCCGCTTCCAGGCTTCGGCCGTGGCAAGCCCCTCCGATCGCCCGGCGATGTACCGGTCGGTTTGCGCCTCGAACGCCGCCCCTTCGATGATGCCTTCCCGAAGTTGCCGAATCATCAGGCTCACAGGGTTTTTCTTCCTGGCCTTGGCGTCGGAACTGAAGGGCGGCTCTCCCCGGGCCTCGCGGAGGCGACGGGCGACGAAGCGCTTGTGTGCGTCCACCAACGCCCGACGAGTGATTTCCTCTTCGGCGTTGCCTGCCGTCCGGAGAAACGCGAAGAGACCGAGGTTTCGGAGCTGGTAGATTCTGATCAACTCGTTCGTCAATACGGGCCGGAGTCTCTCGTTCTCCTCCGGCAATTTTACAAAGCAGAGTCGCCCCTTCAGATCGGTGATGACGCCAAGGAAGCCACCCCACGCCCCCGGGAAGCCCTGCATCAGGAGAAGCGTGTCCCAGGCGTCCTCGAACCGGTCATCAGGGAGCTTCTCCCTGGTCTGGGCGTGGACAGTCTCCTTGACCTTCTCTTTGAGTTCCTCCTCTGTGACCCGCACGACTTCCACTTCGGCGCCGAGAGAGTCGCCGAGGGCGGCCTCGACTTCAGGGCGGAGAGTGGTGAGGACCTCGAGAACGCGGTCCCGGTCAGGATCGGGATCCGGCGCGTCACCGGATTCCGGGTCCGCGCAGCCGATCACGCAGAGCATGGCCGAGAGTGCCAGGAGGGTTGATTTGAATCCCCTCATGACCCGAGGCTAGCAGGGACCGGAGAAGAAGGGAAGCGCGCGGCGGCCCCTCCTACAACAACGCCAGATCCCGCTCCCACTCCCCATCCGGCACCCGCTCGGACTGGGTGTGCCGAACCGTATCGGCATCGTCGTGATGCGTGGAGAACTCGATGAACTCCACGTCCTCGAGCCCGGTGAAACGGTGCCAGGTGCACGGGGGGAGGTGGACCACGTCGCCCTTCCTCAAGGTGCGGACCGCCATGGCGTCGAGGGAGGTGCCGATCTCGAGCTTCATCGACCCCCGGGTGACGTAGAAGGTCTCGTCCTTCACCGGGTGGTGGTGCATGCTGCAACGGTAGCGGGCCTTCAGGAGCAGGCGCTTGCCGCAGTAGTCGCGGTTCACGATCCACTGCTCCTCGCCCCACTCCTTTTCGACGATCTTTCCCGGACCACTCATGGCGTTTCGCTCCTCGCGCGAAGGGCCGCGCGATCGAGGGACATGGTAACCAGTCTCGCCAGAAGTTCGGAAAAGGACACCGAAGCGGCGGCTGCGGCCTTGGGGCAGATGGAGGCCTGCGTGAGGCCGGGAAGGGTGTTGATCTCGAGGAAGAGCGGCTCGCCGCCCTCGGGCCAGATGAAGTCCGTCCGCGTCAGGCCGTCGCAACGAAGGAGTCGGTGAGCCTGAAGCGAGCGCTCGGACACGACCTCGAGGATCTCCGCCGGGACCGGAGCCGGGCAGATCTCCTCCACCGCGTCCGGGTCGTACTTGGTCTTGAAATCGAACCAGTCGGAGCGCGTCGGGCGGATCAGCACGGGGGGCCAGGCCGTGAGTTCTCCTCCCACGCTCGCATTGCCGATGACGGCGCACGTCAGCTCCAGGCCGGGGACGTGCTCTTCCATCAGGATCCGATCCCCGGGAGCGGTGAGCAGCGAGCGGATGCCGGCCTCGGCCTCATCGGAAGTTCTCGCGATGAACATGCCGAGAGAGGAGCCCCCCACCGGGTCCTTCAGGACGACCGGGAGGCCGAAGTCCGGGAGGGCGGCCCGGGCGGCCTCGATATCGCGAACCTCGACGGCCCGCGGCATCGGGAAACCGTTGGCGAGAAGGACATCGCGGGTGCGGGACTTGTCCATGGCGAGGGCGGAGGCGGCCACGCCGGAGCCGACACAGGGCAGCCCCGCGACCTCGAGAAAGCCCTGCACGACGCCGTCCTCCCCCCACCGGCCGTGCAGGCCGGGAAAGACGACCTCCGTCCCCAGGCGTTTCAGTTCGATCAGCGCCGCTCCGGCCCCGAGGGGCGGGCCGTCATCGAAGGAGAACCGGCAGTCCGGCAGGACCTCGACGAAGTGGGCTTCGAACTCGGCCCGGGGAAGGTGATCGAAAACCTCCCGGGCGGTCTTGAGCGAGATCTCGCGCTCGGACGACGGCCCACCGCCGAGGACGGCCACGACGAGACGGCTCAAATGCCCCCACTCGCCGTGAGGCCCGGAAGCGCCAAAAGGAACGTGTCGAAGTCGTAGGCCACGAACGGTGTGATCTCCGGAACGGCCCGGCCTGGATCGAGGGGTTTTCCGGCGCGCCGGAACCACTCCCGGGTCCGGTTCTCGAGGGCGCGGGCGACGGTCTCAGGGGAGTCGTCTCCCTTTGCATTCTTCAAAGGAGCGAACTCCTCGGACCGCTCGGTGAGGAAGGCGAAGAAACCTTCCGCCGCGGGGATGGCGTCGAAAATGAACGTCTCGAACTTCCGCCCCATCACGGTGAGCGGCTCACCGGAGGCATCCAGCGTGGGGATCTTCTTTCGGGCCACATGGTACGGCAGCCCGGCGCCGGCCATGCGCCGAAGGAACGACATCGAGAGTGTGTGGGCGGCGATGTTGCCAAGCCCGTAGAGCAGGCGACCCCCAGCGTCGGTGGCCCTGGCGAGGTCCTCCGGAAGTTCGGTGTACTCCACGATGGCGGGCTTTCCGTCGGCGAGGGCCACCACGCCGGCCCGCTCCAGGGGATGGCTCTTCAGGACGACCTTGGCCCCCATCTCCCACCCGCCCAGCCGGTGGAAACCGAGGAAGGCCGGGTCGGCGGGGTTCAGGAGGGGGTTGTCCACCTGGAAGTAGGAGACGACCTCCACCCCGCACTCCTCGAACCATTGAAGCGCTCCGCCGTCCGCGAGCGCGTCGATGGAGCCCCCGTGTCCGTTCGGGGAGAGAGCGATCGAGGACCGGGAAGCGAGGAGGATCCGGCCGTCGTCGTCCACCGCGGGCAGCATGCGCTGGCGCACGAATCTGACCGATCCCTCGAGGCCGAACCAGTCGTGGGCGCAGAAGTGATCGAGTGTCACCTCCTCGTTCGCGGCGGAAACCATGATCACCCATGGCAGCTTCGTCCGGTGCCGCCGGGATGCCGCGCGAACGCATTCCGCAAACCAGGCGAAAAGAGGCATGCGGGAGGGCACCGGCAGCGGATAGCAGCCCTTGGGACCGTCATAGCCGAGCCGCGTGCCCTGCCCTCCGGCTACGGTGAAGAACCCGACCTTGCCTTCATCGAGGAGGTCCCGGCCGGTGGCCACGGCGGTGTCGAGCTCGGGGCTGTCCCGGGTGATCGGAGTGAAGGGCGCGAGCGTGGGCAGCGCCGAATCACCTCCGGAGGCCTGGGCGGACAGGCGCTTAAGGAGATCGAGGTCGATCCCCTGCGCCTGGGCCACCAGCGCGGCCTGCTCTGCGGGGGGCAACTCGTCGAAGAATCGGAAAACCTGCCCCTGGCCGCGAGCACGGAATGCGTCAGGGATGGCGGGGCCGGATGTCGGACCCTCGCTCACTCGTCCTCGTACTTCCCGATGAGAAGGGAGGCGTTGTGCCCGCCGAAACCGAGCGAGTTCGAGAGGGCGTTGCGAATGACCGCCTTGCGTCCCACGTTCGGCACGTAGTCGAGGTCACACTCCGGATCGGGAGTTTCGTAGTTGGCCGTGGGGTGGATGAACTCTTCGTGGATCGACAGGGCGGTGAAGATCAGTTCCACCGCACCGGATGCGCCCAGAAGGTGCCCCACCATCGACTTCGAGGAGGAAACCGCCAGCTTCGCGGCGTGGTCGCCGAAGACGGAGTGGATCGCCAGGGTCTCGAGCTTGTCGTTGAAGGGCGTCGAGGTTCCGTGGGCGTTGATGTAGTCGATATCACCGGGCTCAAGGCCGCCGTCCGCCAGCGCCAGGCTCATCGCCCGGGCGGCGCCGCGGCCGCCGGGGGCGGGCTGCACGATGTTGTAGGCATCGGCGGTCTGCCCGAAACCCTTCACCTCGGCGTAGATCGTTGCCCCGCGGGCCTTTGCGTGCTCGAGGTTCTCGAACATGAGGATCCCGGAGCCTTCTCCCAGGACAAACCCGTCCCGATTGAGATCGAAGGGGCGCGAAGCGCGTTCGGGCTCGTCGTTGTAGGCCGTGGAGAGCGCCTTCAGGGCACAGAAGCCGGCCACGCAAAGCGGCGTGATCACGGCTTCCGAGCCTCCGGTGAGCACGATATCGAGCTCACCGTCGCGAACCGATCTGAATGCGAGTCCGAGCGCGTGAGCCGACGATGCGCAGGCCGAGGCCGTGGCGAAGTTCCCACCGCGCAGCCCGTACTCGATGGACACCTGCCCGGTGGCGGCGTTCATCATGATCTTGGGCACGAAGTAGGGGCTGATTCGCCTGGCGCCCCGCTTGCCGAGGACGGTGTACTGCTCCTCGATCGTCTGCAGGCCCCCGATTCCCGAGCCGATGATCGAGCCCGCCCGGTCGAGATCGGTGGCACCGAAGTCGATACGGGAATGCAGGACGGCCTCCTTCGCGGCGACGAGGGCATACTGGATGAAGGGGTCGTACCTCTTCACCTCATGCCTCTCGACTGCGACGGTGGGGTCGAAGTCCTTGAGCTCGGCGGCGATCTTCGAGGTCATCTCGGAGTGGTCGAACACGGTAATCGGTCCGATGCCACTCCCGCCGGCCTTCACCTTTTCCCAACTCTCCGGGACGGTGAGGCCGCAGGCGTTGACCGAGCCGAGCCCCGTGATGACTACGCGTTGTGCGTTACTCATCGCGGTCTCTTACTCGCTTAAGTGTGCTCCTCGATGTACTTGATCGCATCCCCGACGGTCTGAATCTTTTCCGCATCCTCGTCGGGAATGTTCAGGTCGAACTCGTCCTCGAACTCCATGACGAGCTCCACCGTGTCAAGTGAGTCGGCGCCCAGGTCGTTGATGAAGGAGGTCTCCTCCGTCACCTTCTCCTTGCTGGCGCCCATCTGCTCACAAACGATGTCAACGACTCTTTCGCGTATCGAACCGGACACGCCTTCCTCCCACAACTAGATGTTGTTTCATGGCCCGGAATGGGATGCGAGTTTGTACCCGATCCACGAGGGGCTGTCAATGTACTCCGGCCTTGCCCCCGGCGCTACGGAAGTAGCAGCGCCACAAGGGTTTCGCGCCGTCCTAGATAAACATTCCTCCGTCCACGACCAGAACCTGCCCCGTGACGTAGGCGGCGAGGTCGCTGGCCAGGAACAGAACGGCTCCGGCCACGTCGGAAGTCTCTCCGAAACGGCCGAAGGGGATCATCGAAAGCATCTGGTCCCGAATCTTCTCGGGGATCTTGTCCGTCATGGCCGTGGTGATGAAGCCGGGGGCGATGGCGTTCACCGAAACCCCCCTCGAGGCCAGTTCCTTGGCCGTGGACTTCGTCAGGGCCACCACTCCGCCCTTGCTCGCGGCGTAGTTGGCCTGGCCGGGGTTCCCGTGCAGGCCGATCACGCTGGCGATGTTCACGATTCGTCCGTAGCGGGCCTTCATCATGGGGCGCGAGACGGCCTGCGTCAGGTAGAAGGTCCCGTAGAGGTTCACCTTGAGGACCTGATCGAAGTCCTCCGGGGACATTCGCGGGAGCAGGGCGTCGCGCGTGATCCCGGCATTGTTGACCAGGATGTCCACGCCGCCGAAGTCCTCGACCACCTGGCTGACGAGTGCCTTCGCGCCCTTCGGATCGGTCACGTCGGCCTGGTAGCCGCGGCATCCGGCGCCGAACTCCTCGGCGGTGCCCGCGACGTCATCCAGGATGTCGATCAGTGCGACTCCCGCGCCCGCCTGAGCCAGGGCGCCGGCGATGTCCCGGCCGATCCCGCGGGCCGCGCCCGTGACCATGGCCGTCTTTCCGGTGAAGTCGAGCTGCATCAGATCCCTCCCCTACCCGATCGCCGCGGCATCCGGATATCCGGTCACCGTCGTGCTCCGATCGATCTTCTTCATCAGGCCCGCGAGCACCGTCCCCGGCCCCGGCTCCAGGAACTCGGAAACCCCCTCGGCGAGGAGATATCTCATGGAGCGTTCCCAGAGTACCGGAGAGGTGAGCTGAGCCACGAGGTTCTCCCGGATCTCCGCCGGTTCGCTGACCGGAGCGGCCAGGACGTTGGCGATGACGGGGATCTTCGTCTTCGCGATATCGATCGTCTGAAGGCGTTCTGCCAGGCCCTCGGCGGCCGGGGCCATCAGCGGGGAATGGAACGCGCCGGCGACGGCCAGGGGGATGGCGCGGCGGGCTCCGGCCTCCTTCGCGAGTTTTGCGGCCCGGGCCACGGCGTCGAGACCGCCGGAGATGACCACCTGCCCCGGCGAGTTCAGGTTGGCGACGCAGACCACGCCCCCGT
>SWCD01022926.1_pt1 | contig 24703 bp, 19 predicted proteins | sample 4693011 | NCBI WGS metagenome assembly SWCD01 (sample SAMN10267278, study PRJNA491770) | bioreactor metagenome | isolation source: DHS bioreactor inoculated with marine | place: Japan: Omine Ridge, Nankai Trough | reverse complement strand
TGCCGTCGGAGCTGGCCATTCGCACAGCCTATATCCGAATATTCATCATCGGCCTGGTGCTGCAGTTTTTCCTGCAAAAGTTCCCGCAGGGAATACTGCCGGAAACACGCCCTTCATCACCCGGCAAAAATAAGTCATGATACGAACAGTTGAAGAAAGGCAGTTCTGGTGAACTGTCATCAGTGGAGGAGTGAGTAGAATGAAAATCGTGAGAAAACTGGCGTTATCCGCCTGTGTTGCTGCCATGTTTGCAACTGCAGCCCATGCAGACGCCATCAAGGTCGGCTCTGCTGGCGGTGTGACCGGCCCGATCGCCGAACTGGTTGCAACAATCATCAAGGGCCGCGATCTGGCGCGCGACCAGATCAATGCCGCAGGCGGTCTGCTGAACGGCGACACGCTGGAAATGGTCGTGGGTGACAGTGCCTGCGATCCGAAAGCCTCAGTGGATGCCGTCGGCAAGCTGGTCAATGTGGAACAGGTTGTGGGCATTGTCGGGCCAAGTTGCTCGGGCGCCACCAATGCTGCTGTTCAGGCGGTGACCATTCCTGCCGGTGTTGTGGTCCTGTCCGACTCTGCGACTGCGCCGTCGGTAACAGAGCTGAAAGACAATGATACCGTGTTCAGGGTTGCTCCTTCTGATGCCTACCAGGGACTGGCCATTGCGAAACTGATCTCCAAGGCCGGCATCAAGAAGGTCGCCATGACCTATTCCAATGATGACTACAATGCCGGTATTGCTGCGGTGTTTGAGCGTGAGTTCAAGGCCATGGGCGGCGAGGTCACAGCCAATCAGGCCCATGAGCCGAAAAAGGCATCGTACCGGTCCGAACTGCAGACGCTGACGGCCGGTGGCCCGGAAGCCATTGCGATCTTTGCCTATTACGGTTCGAGCGGCATCACCATCATCAAGAACAGCCTCGAGAACGGACTGTTCTCCAAGTTCTATGCCGCCGACGGCATGTTTGACCAGTCGGTCATCGACCAGATCGGTGCCGACAATCTGAAGGGCAAGATCTCCATCACCCAGGCCTCGTCCGACACGGGTGACTCATCCTACCAGGCGTTTGCAGACGCCTTCAAGGCAACCGGTGCTGATCCGGCAGCGCCTTATGCGGCACACGGCTACGACGCCACTTTCATGATGGCCCTGGCGATCGAAAAAGCCGGTTCGGCTGATCGCGCCAAGATCAAGGATGGCTTGCGGGCAATTTCCAACGGCACCGGCGAGATTGTGCGCCCGGGCGAATGGGCGAAAGCCAAGAAGCTGATCGCCGATGGCACCGCGATCAATTATGAAGGTGCATCCGGCAGCGCCGACTTCGATGAAAACGGCGATGTCAGCGGCGTGTTCGCCGTCAACGTGGTCGGCGACGACGGCAAATGGACCAAAGCCCTGCTGAAGTAAGCCGAATATCAGCAAACACATGTGCCGGCCTGCGTAAAACTGCTGTTTTGCGCAGGCCTTTTTTGATATCCCGTGCACAACCAATAACGGAAGACATGGCTCATGACCCACACGCTCACCATTGCCCGACCCGATGACTGGCATCTGCATCTGCGCGACGGCGCGATGCTGCAGGGCGTGGCCGGTCACACGGCAGCGCACTTTGCCCGCGCCATCATCATGCCCAATCTGGTGCCGCCCGTGGTGACCAGCGCCGAAGCGGCGGCTTACCAGGAGAGAATAATGGCAGCCGTGCCCGGGTCGATGAGCTTCGAACCACTGATGACGCTTTACCTGACCGAGGCAACGGTTGCCGACGATGTTGCCCAGGCCCATGCCAGCGGGCTGGTCAAGGCCGTCAAGCTTTATCCGGCTGGCGCCACCACGAATTCACAATCCGGAGTCAGCAATTTCGACAATGTGCAGGGCGTACTGGAACGCATGGCGGAGATCGGCCTGCCCTTGTGCGTGCACGGCGAAGTTACCGATCCGGACATCGACATTTTTGATCGCGAAGCCGTGTTCATCGAGCGGGTGCTTGACCCGCTTCGCAAACGCGTACCGCAGCTTCGCGTGATCATGGAACATGTCACAACCGCCGATGCGGTAGACTATGTTCGCGCCGATACAAGCGGCAACCTGGCGGCGACCATCACCACTCATCACCTGATCATCAACCGCAACCATATTCTGGCAGGCGGCATACGCCCGCACTATTACTGTCTTCCGGTTGCCAAACGCGAAACGCATCGCCTGGCCTTGCGCTCAGCCATGCGCTCCGGTGACCAGAGGTTTTTCCTCGGTACCGATTCAGCGCCGCACACCGATGCCGCTAAGCTGCTGCCGTGCGGATGCGCCGGTATCTTCTCCGCGCCGAATACCATGAGTTGCCTTGCACACGTGTTTGAGGAAGACGGCGCCCTCGACAGGCTGGAGGGCTTTGCCTCGCGCAACGGCCCGGCGTTCTACAAGCTGCCGGTTAACACGAAAATGATGACGCTGACGAAACAGTCCGAACCCGTCCGCTACCCTGAATTCATCGAAACAGGCGCTGGCAATGTCACCGTATTTGACCCCGGGTTTGACCTGTTCTGGCGGGTCGAGCCCTGATGCTGGCCGGGTATCAGTCAAGCGGCAGGCCGACATAGTTTTCAGCGATGGCGCGGGACGCTGCTTCAGAGCTTGCCACATAGTCGAATTCCGCACGCTGCATACGGCGTTCGAACGCAGAGTGCTCCGGAAACCGGTGCAGCATCGTCGACAGGTACCAGGAGAAGCGCTCGGCTTTCCAGACCCGTGCCAGAGCGGAGGTTGAGTAGGACTCCAGCCCAGCGGCATTGTGTGTCCGGTACCAGCGCTCAAACGCCCGGTGCAGCAATCGCACATCGGCAATGGCCAGGTTCAGCCCCTTGGCGCCGGTTGGCGGCACGATGTGAGCGGCATCGCCGGCCAGAAACAGGTTGCCATGGCGCATCGGTTCGCAGACATAGGAGCGCAATGGGGCAATTGATTTTTCAATGGATGCGCCACGGACCAGGTTTGCCGACGTGGCCGGTCCGATGCGCAGTGCCAGCTCATCCCAGAAAGCGTCGTCCGACCAGTCTGCCGGCTTTTCATCCGTGGAACACTGAATGTAGTAGCGGCTGCGTGTGCCGGAACGCATGGAGCACAACGCAAAGCCGCGTTCGCCGCTGGCGTAGATCAGTTCGTCGGCCACTGGCGGAACATCGGCCAGAATGCCCAACCAGCCAAACGGATATACGCGCTCAAACTCGCGTCGGACATCCTGCGGAATCATCTTCCTCGACACACCGTGAAACCCGTCGCACCCGGCAACAAAGTCACAGGTCATTTCAAAAGACCGGCCCTTGTGAGTGTATCGGACTGTCGGGCGCGGCGATGAAACATCAACAGGCATGACGTCGGACGCTTCAAACACGATCTCGCCACCGACCGCCAATCGAGCCTCGATGAGGTCCCGGGTTATTTCGGTCTGCCCGTAAACCGTTACGCTTTTGTCTGTCAGAGCCTTCAGGCCAATGCGATGCCGGTCGCCTTCAAACGACAGGTCAAAACCATCGTGCACCAGGCCCTCACGATCCAGGCGGTCTGCAACACCGGCGTCGCGCAGGGTTTCAACAGTGCCGTGTTCAAGAACGCCGGCCCGGATACGGCCTTCCACGTGAGACCGCGTCTGGCGTTCCAGAACAATGCATTCAATGCCGCTGAGATGCAGCAGGTGAGCGAGCATCAGGCCGGCAGGCCCCGACCCGATGATTGCCACTTGTGTCGACTTCGCTGCCATACGTACCCTCCCGGACAAACGTCGTGCCTGACCGCCTTGTCGCAGTCACCCGCAAACCGGTCAATCAATGTCTGTTGCCCGGTCACACCCCAACCTGTTGCACAGACGTTCGAAAGCCTATAGCACAAACATGTTAGTGCGTTAGGCCCGGCCGGGCCCGCCGGACTACATGTTCCCACCAAGCTTCGGTTATTCCAATTGCGGGTGCTGGTCATTTCACACTGTTTCCCCTTGCGAGATGCCCCGATGAGCAAGATCGGCGGTATGCAGCGCGTCGGCATCGACCTGTTGCAACAGCTCGACGCACACCCTGATGTCGATGTCAAAACCGTCATCTTGCGATCGCAACACCAAAACGATTATGTGCGGTTCGTGCCATTCCTGTTTCGTGCATTCACCACCGCGCGTGCCATGATGAAGCGCGGCGAGATTGATGCCGTGCTGTTTTCGGCAATGCCTTCGGCTGTTCTAGCCTCGATCCTGGGCGGCACATCACGAAAAACCCGGGTACCGCTTGTCGCAATCTCGCACGGGCATGATGTCATTGCAGATTCAAGCGCCTATCAGTGGCTCGTCGCGCGGGTGTTTGCCCGGCTGGATGCAATGTTACCGGTCAGCCGGTCCACAGGGCGGCAATGTGTCGAGCGCGGCCTGCCCCTGGACCGGTTGTTCGTGACGCCAAACGGCATCGAGCCAGACAGGTTCGGGGACAGCTTCCCCGGTGTACTGACCACCCGCTCCGACCGCCGGGCAGTGCTGGCTACAGCTTTCCCTGCGCTAGCCGACAAGATCGGACCCGATGATTTGCTGTTGTGTTCCGTCGGTCGGCAGGTAAAGCGCAAGGGCCATGAATGGTTCATTCGCAATGTCATGCCGCAACTGGCGCGCAACGTTCATCTCGCACTGGGCGGCAAGGGACCGCAAAGCGAGGCCATCAGGCAGGCAACGCTGGATACCGGGCTGGACGACCGCGTTCACTCGCTCGGGCTGGTGGCAGAAGACGACCTTGCAAGCCTGTACTCGGGCGGCGACCTGTTCGTCATGCCCAACGTACCCGTCGACGGTGACATTGAGGGCTTTGGCGTGGTGATGCTGGAAGCCGGGCTGTGCGGCATGCCGTCCATCGCGTCACGGATTGAGGGTATTCAGGATGTCATCACCGACGGGGTAAACGGCTATTGTGTCGACGCGCTTGACGTGGATGGTTTCGCAGACATCATAAATCGCTATGCAGCAGCCCCCGATTCACTGGACAAACTGTCGGAAACATCGCGTTCCCACACCATCGAAACGTTTGCATGGCCAACCGTGTGCGCCCAGATTGTTGCCACCTTGAAGAAGGTAATCCACCGCAAGAAGGTCATTGGCGACTGATCTGCGGGGAAAACAAAATGCTGGATTCCAAAGTGTTAGAGCAATTTTATCCACCCAAGTGGATGGATATTGCTCTAGCCGATATCGCGACCCTTCCAGCTAACTTTCTTGCCGGACCGCCAGCGGAAAAACGCAACCCATTGCAGCCCCACCAGTACCGCGACACCAAACGGATGGATGACGGCGCCAAACCAGGACTGGCGGAATATGGCAGTCATCAGGAATCGCATTATCCACGGCAAGGCTGCCGCGATGAGCGCCAGCCGCATCGTGTCACCTGTCGCACCTGCCAGCCAGGCAATAACAGCAACGATGGGTGGCAATACATGACCGCCAATCAACAGGCTGGTCCAGACCGGCAGGCCAATGGGTGTTGCCATGCCCTCATGGGCATTCTTCATCAGGCCGGAGAACACCTGCGGGCCGGTTTCATACATGCGGGTTGCGGAAATATCGGTGATATCCACCAGGTCGGTACGATGGCCGCCGGCACGAAAATGTCTCGGCAGCATCACGCCATCATGAATGCAGTCGCGGATGCGTTCATGGCCGCCGACGTCGCGATAGGCATCCAGTTGAACCGCGATCAGCTGCCCGCACGCAGTGGCAAACATTGCTGAATTGGTGAACTTCACACCGGGAAACGGCAGATAGCCAAGCAACACGGTATGGATCAGCGGTATCAGCGTCTTTTCCCAGAAGCTGCCGGTGATCTGGCGCGGAAAACCGGACAGAAGCTTAAGCTGCGGCCGGCGTGTAAACTCAGATGCGATCCGCGACAGCGCGTCGGGCTCCAGCGTCACATCTGCATCAAGGAACACCGCGTAGGGGTTGCGGGCCTCGGTCGACAGGAAATGACAGGCATTGTTCTTGCCCAGCCATCCTTCCGGCAAGGCGCGTGTCGTGATCAGTTTCAGGCGTGGGTCGGACCTGGCCATATCAGCGACGATCTGCGCCGTCCGGTCGGTGGAACTGTCATCGGCCACAATAACCTCAAACTCCACGCCGGTGCAGGCCAGCACTGATTGCAGCACCGGTATAATGCGGTCTTGTTCATTGCGCGCCGGGATCAGCACCGACAGTTTGGGCAGGCCAGCTTCCGCCTGCTTGCTGATCGGGCGGTACAGCAGGAGATTTACGGCACCCAGAAACGCCGGGATCAACGCCAGCACAAAGACAACCTGCACAATGAGTTCCAGCATAAAGCCTCAATCCTTCTTGATGTCGGTATGGCCTGCAGAAAATTTCTCGCCGCGCACCAGAGCCTTCAGGTAGCGCCAGCAATCATATACCGGGTTCACGCCCCGCTTGCCGGCGATGAATGGAACGAACGGCTCCGGGTTGCGGGCCATGGCCGCGCGGGCAAGGTCATCCTGTGCATCGCCAAGCTCCCGCTCCAGCCTCGTCTTCCAGGCATCCGGTGCAAGCTGTTCATCGCGGGTATCTATCTGATTGCCGAAATTGATCAGTATCTCCGGGCGCGGTTCGTCCCAGAACACGAACTCAATGGCAACCGGTTGCAAAATGGCGCCGCAATCGGCTGCAAGGCGCGCCAGGCCGGGCTTGAACTCTACCGGCCGCGAACGGGCATCGGCAAATTCGCCCTGTGGTGTAATCAACAAGATCTTGCCGGGCATTGCCAGCAGTCCGCGCGATACCTGGAGAAAACGTGCCGCACCACGCGCCGACGCCTTTTCGACACCGAAAATGCCGATCTTTTTCATGAAATTGTATTTCTTCAGAGCGTCTGCATCCATCGGCCCGAATGCCATGTGTTCGGGAGCAAAGGTTTCCGCCATCAGCACCAGGACCAACGGGTCATACCAGCCGGGATGATTGGAATAGTAGACCACCGAGCGCTCAGCCGGAACAGACGGCGGGGTGTTGTTCAGGATGCGAACGCCGTCAAATTTCTTCGCCAGCAAGCGGCGGATATACATATTGAAAAAACGGGTGACCCTCGGCGACTGCTGCCCGATCACCTCATCTGCTGCCTTTTCGTTGCGGTTTTTCATAGCTGCCTTATAGAATCACGGCGCAACAATGTCATCCCGTCCAGCGGCGTGATTGCCTGTGCCTGACAAGGCGGATGGTCGCAGGAACCAGGATCAGACGGGAATGTCCTCGGTAAGCAGGTCACTGGAAATCCGCGCCGATTCAAAAATCACCGGCAGACCGGAACCTGGATGTGTGCCTCCCCCGACAAGATAAACCCGTTCGAGGTCTTCATAGCGGTTATGCGGTCTGAAGCACAGCATCTGCGTGAGATTGTGACTGAGATTGAAAGTGGCACCCTTGTAGATGTGCATGTCGGCTTCCCAGTCATCCGGCGTGACCACTTTCTCGTAGCGGATGCGCTCACGGATATCCGGGTAACCGGCCAGTTCCAGCCGGTCGAGCGTCTTTTCGCGGAATCCGGCAGCTTCCTTCTTCCAGTCGATATTGTCGGTACGATGCGGCACCGGCACCAGGACGTAAACTGTCGAATGGCCCTCGGGCGCCAGGGTATCGTCGGTAATGGATGCGTTTTGTACGTAGAATGACGGATCCTTCGGTATCACCTTTTTTACCTGGATCTCGTCGATATTGCCTTCAAAATCTTCCGCCAGAACAATGGTGTGATGCGGCACGTGATCAAGCTTGCCTTCAATACCCAGATACAGCATGAAGGTGGAACAGGAAAATTCCTGCTTCTCGATCTTGGCGTCATTCCATTTCTTGCGCATCTCGTTGGGAACAAGTTTGGGCAGCACATGTGCAAAGTCCGCATTGACCACGAGGCCATCCAGCTTGATGGTCTCCTTGTTGGTGGTCACCGAAACCGCCTTCTTGCCATCAAAGCCTATGCCGGTGACTTCTTCCTCCAGACGCACTTCCACACCCATTTCCACGGCAATGTCAGCCATGCGCTGCATCACTGCATTGCACCCGCCAACCGGATGCCAGATGCCATATTCATGTTCAAGGAAGGCAAGGATGGTAAACAGGGACGGGCATTTGAACGGCGACATACCAAGATATTTTGCCTGGAACGAGAATGCCCTGCGGACACGCGGATCCTTGAAATAGCGCTCAAGGTCTTTTTCCAGCGACATGTGCGGGTTCAGCTTTGGCAGTGCCTTGACGACATTCGGGCGCAGAAAATCCGAAAACTTCAGAAACGGATTTTCCAGCACGCCGCGGAACACATCCAGTTTCTTGCGATTGTCGCGCATGTAGCGATCAAGGTTTGCCGCATCTGAAGGTGACAGTTTCGCGATTTCGGCTTTCATGGCCTCTTCGCCGGAAACCACGTCCAGATGGCCGCCTGCCTCGTGAACGACCCGGTACATCGGATCAACCCGCTTGATCGGCACTTCGCGCCACAGGTCGTATCCGCAATAGGTAAAAATCTCCGACAATATTCGAGGGTACAGGAAGAACGTCGGGCCTATGTCAAAGGTGTAGCCATCCTGCTTGATGGCCCCTGTGCGCCCGCCCACGCTTGCCTGGCGTTCAATCAGGGTGACCTCATAGCCCTTGCGCTTTAAGATCATGGCTGTCGCAAGGCCACCTGGTCCGGCGCCGACAATTACAATTCGAGGAGATGAAGCTGGCATAGGAGAACTTTGTCTTCTGCTGTTAAAGCGATGAATGAATTACCGGATCACGCCCACCCCTGAACCATCCGGTTAAAGAAAACTGCTGGAGCTTATTAACGCCCCACAGAGCATAATAGAACCCCCAATTCTCTACGACGAATTGCCGCTTGTAGATTATCCCCAGAACAAAGTCATTTAGGACCGCTTTGATCAGCTTCGGGTTTTCTTTTCACAGTAAACCGTTTACCTGTCTATGTGAGATCGCGGCTTTGAAAAGTGCCGCTCAAACATCCTGATCCAGCAAGGGTATCGTCAGCGCCATGTCGGCCATTTCCGTCAGTCAGCTCTGCAAGTCTTATGGCGGTCGCCAGGCCGTAAGAGAATTGTCGTTCGAAGTCGAGAAAGGCGAGACGTTTGCACTGCTTGGACCAAATGGAGCGGGCAAGACCACAACCATCGAAATCCTCGAAGGCTACAGAAAGCTGGACAGCGGCACCGTGCGCGTGCTGGGGCTGAACCCGCAAACACAGGGCGCAGAGCTGAAGCGCAGGACCGGCCTGGTCTTGCAGACCACGGCCCTGGAGCCCGAACTCACAATCAAAGAGACCATCACGGCTTTTGCCCGGCTGTACCGTGCTCCTCGCAACATCGACTCGGTGCTGGTTGACGTCAACCTGGCTCACCTGCAGGACAACCGGGTCGGCAATCTGTCGGGCGGACAGAAACGGCGGCTGGAAATTGCACTGGGCATTGTCGGCGATCCGGAACTGGTGTTTCTGGACGAACCGACAACCGGACTTGATCCCGAAGCCCGCCGCAAGATCTGGACCCTGATTCAACGCCTCAACAGCAATGGATGCACAATAGTGTTGTCGTCCCACTACATGGACGAAGTGCAGGCGCTGGCCAGCCACATGGCAATCATGGTCGATGGACACATAGCAGCTGAAGGCCGGCCACGCGACTTGCAGAGACAGCACTGTACCCACGCCACGATCCGGTTTGATGCCGACGCCAGACTGCCTGACAGCTTTCCGGCGGAACTGGCGTCCATCACCGCATTTCGCGACAAGAATGCTGAACTGGTGGTGGAAGATCCTGTGCCGGTACTGAACGCTTTGATCAGCTGGGCCCGGGACAGCGGGTATGACCTCAGTTCGATCTCGGTGACCAGACAGAGCCTCGAAGACATTTACCTGCAACTGGTTTCGCAACGACAGACCAAACTGCAAGGCGACACGCCATGATGCTGGTGCAAGAAGCGATACATCAACTGCGCCTGTTCTCCAGACGCCCGGCTGCAGTGTTCTTCGTGGTCGCCATGCCACTTGTGTTGCTGATCGTCCTGACGCAACTGTTCGGCAATGAAAAAATCCAGGGCCTGGGCCTCAACACGGCACAGTTCTACACTCCCGCGCTTGCGGTCTTCGGTGTTGTAATGGCCTGCTTCACCTATCTGGCAGTGTCGACGGCGACCGCTCGCGATCTGGGTATTCTGAAGCGGGTGCGTGGCACACCGATGCCGCCGTGGGTGTATATCTGTGCCCGTATCATGGCTGTGTCGGTGATTGCATTCGCCTCTCTTCTGCTGGTCATCGCAACCGGTGCGCTCGCCTTTGGCGTGGAAATCATCTGGGAACGCGCGCCGGCAGCAGCCGTCGTGGCCATTACAGGGGCGTTGTGCTTTGCATCGCTCGGCATGATGGTCACTGCATTATTCCGCTCCAGCGAAACGGTTCAGGCAGCCAGCAGCGCTGCAATCATGCCACTGGCGTTCGTGTCGGACATATTTGTACGGCCAAGTACCGAAACGTCTGAATGGGTGCCGTTTATCGGCAACATGTTCCCATTGCGGCACTTCTCCATCGCCTTCCAACAGGCTTTTGACTATGCCTATGAAGGCAATGGCTTTGCCCTGCCGGATGCAGAAGGCATAGCCTACTCAATTCTGCCGCACATAGGCGTCATGGCGTTGTGGGGCATTGCCGCGGCCCTTATCGCGGCACGGTTTTTCCAGTGGGAAGCGCGTGCAATCTAGGGTCAGGACCCTAGATGATTTCCGTTTTAATTGGAGATCATCCGGAGTGTTTCGCGCATCGGCGAGGACCAGTTGAGCGACCTGCAAGACCAGCCTGACCCTGTTGTCAATCCTGATGGCCGCCAGTCAGCAACGGCGGCCGCCGTTCAGCGCGGCACCGGCCGGATGCTGCTCAGTGCCGGCTTTGCCAGTGTGTCCGAATTGTCACTGGCCAACGGTCGGCGGGCCGACCTGATGGCCATCAACGGCAAGGGTGAAATCTGGATTGTTGAAATCAAGTCATCACCGGCCGACTATCTCTCGGATCACAAATGGCAGGATTACATGGCGTATTGCGACCGGTTCTACTTTGCCATTCCGGCGGACATGGACCCTGGTCTGATTGACAAAACCGCCGGCCTGGTGATCGCGGACGCGTGGGGAGCCGAAATCGTTCGCGAGGCAGCGGAGGCCAGATTGTCCGGTGCCAGGCGCAAAGCCGTCACCTTGTTGCTGGCACGCACGGCATCGCTACGCCTGCATTCAACAATAGATCCCAATGCAAACGGCATTTAGGGTCAGGATAACGCCGGTTGTTTCAATCTGACTTGTGTTACCTGGGTGCCCGCTTGGCCAGAATGCGCTGCAAGGTCCGGCGATGCATGTTCAAACGCCGCGCCGTCTCGGAGACATTGCGATTGCAAAGTTCGTAGACCCGCTGAATGTGCTCCCACCGCACCCTGTCTGCCGACATCGGATTTTCCGGCAGTGCTGCGCGCGCATCCGCATCAGCCATCAGTGCGCCATATACTGCGTCGGCATCGGCGGGCTTCGAGAGATAGTCAGCAGCACCGATCTTCACCGCAGAGACTGCGGTGGCGATGTTGCCGTATCCCGTCAGGACCACGGCGCGAGCCTCGGGGCGGACCGAGTGCAGGGCTTCAACCACATCAAGCCCGTTGCCGTCTTCAAGCCGCAAATCGACAACCGCATAAGCCGGCGGGTCGCGTTTCACCTCAGTCATGGCCTCTGCAACAGACTGGGCCATGCGCACATCGAAGCCGCGCGATTCCATGGCCCGGCCAAGCCGTTGCAGAAATGGCCGGTCATCGTCCACCAGCAACAGTGTCTTCGGTCCGTCGATTTCGTTTTCACTCATCAATTCAAATCCCTGATGCTGCAAACAAACCTCGCAGCCTTATAGTTTACGGGTCAGGACGGTAGTTTGTCATTACCACCAAAAGCCATAAACCAGATCGCTTCCAAAGTGCCAGAGCAACTTTGTGAGGTCACCAGGACCCGTTTGTTGCGCCGGTGCGGAATAGTTCTTACAGCAATTTGACCCAGCATGGCAAAAATCACAAGCCGGGCTCACCGGGCTGTTCCATCTCCACCGTCTCGCGCGGCCAGACAATGCGAACCACCGCCCCTGTTGCAGGCGATGCCCGGTTTGCCATATTCACCTGGGCGCCGGAGCGTTCCAGCAGGGTTTTGGCGATAAAGAAGCCGAGACCCATGCCGCCATGACCATCCCGCCTGGTCGGCCCATCATCGCCAAACCGGCTACGAGTGGTGATGTAAGGGTCGCCAAGGCGATCCATCACTGCCTGAGAAAAACCCGTACCGTCATCCGATATGGTCAGGCTGATCTGTTCCAGCGACCAGGAGATGCGAACCGTCACCCTGGTCTTTGCGAAATCAACGGCGTTCTCCATCAGGTTGACCAGCGCATATTTTATGGCGGTGTTGCGCATCAGGACGGGCTCCTTCAGCGGGCTGCCGTTTCGGTCCGACTTCGGCTGCACATCAAACAGAATGGCGACATCGGGAGAATTGAGCGGTTCGGCTATTTCTTCTGCAAGTGCCGTCATGCGCACGGTCTGCATCATGGCATCGGACTGGTTGTCACGCTTTGACAGCCGCGAGAGGATTTCACGACAGCGTTCGGATTGCGAGACGAGCAGATCAAGATCCTCGTCATGGGGGCCATCAAGGTTGAGCTCGTGCTTGAGTTCCTTGGCAACCAGAACAATGGTCGCAAGCGGTGTGCCAAGTTCGTGGGCAGCGGCAGCGGCCAGGCCATCCAGTGCCGACAATTGTTGCTCGTGGGCAAGTGCCACCTCGGTCGCCGCCAGCGCATTGGCCATGTCACGTGCTTCGCCGGCAACCATGTTGACATAGAGCGTCGAGAAAATGATGCCGCATACCAAGGCAGTCCACAAACCGGTCTTGTACAGGTTCGGAAGCGCGAATGACTGATCCAGATGCCACGGCAGCGGCAGATGAAATACCGCCAGAAACGACGTCACCGCGACAGCCAGTCCGGCCAGCAGAACCGTGCGCGACAACGGCAAGGTGGCCGCAGATACGGTTACCGGGACAATGAACAGAAACGCAAACGGATTGGATAGTCCGCCGGTCAGGTACAGCAATGCCGCCAGCTGAAAAATATCGTAGGCCAACAGCAATGAGGAATAGCGCTCGTGCAGGCGTGCCGTCACACTCCAGCTCAGTGACAGGGATATATTGACCCAGGCCGACAAGGCGATGAAGATCGTGCACAGCCAGATCGGCAGCGCAAAACCCATTCCGAAATGCACCCATAAGACTGCCGTTATCTGGCCTGCGACGGCGAGCCAGCGCAGGCGGATCGAGGTGCGCAACCGCAAGCCTTCATGCGTGAAGAAGGTGCCGGGGATGCGTGATGCTGGGCCAATTGCGTCCGCGATGACATTGGAGACCGTACTGGACATTGCTGTATTGCCTTTTGCTGACTCTTGTTTCGGAACCGGCGTAGTCGGGTGCAAGATTATAGCATGACCCGCAAAAGTGTATCCGGCCCTGCCAGTAAGGCCATGCCGGAATGATTGTTTAGAGTGCCATGGTGATTATATCAAAACCTGAATCGCTGCAGGTCATGGGCAGCCGGGCTGCAGCCATAGGCTTGTGACGTGTTGCCGCTTTGCCATGCCCGCTGGCATGGGTATGAATGCCGCCATGAAAAAGTCCACTGCCATCCTTGCACTCTCCTGCCTGCTTCTGGCAACCGGCATCGGTGCAAGCGCACTGTTGTTTGCGCCCGACGCGTCAAAAACCAATGTGGTCAGTTCCGGAACGGCCCTGGTTGGCGGCGCATTTGAAGCCACCAACCAGGACGGCAAGCGGGTCAGCGAGAAGGACTTTCTCGGCAAGTACACCCTGTTCTATTTCGGCTATACATTTTGTCCCGATATCTGCCCGGCTGAATTGCAGGTGATCTCTGCCGCTCTGAGCGAGATTGACGGCGCAAGCGACAAGTTCAATCTGGTGTTCGTCACCGTTGATCCGGCTCGCGACACACCTGAAATCATGAAAGACTATGTTGCCCACTTCTGGCCGGGAACCATCGGCCTGTCGGGATCGGCAGAAGACATCCGAAAGATCGCAGCGGCATACCGGGTTTATTATGCGCGGCCCGATGCAGCAGAAGCCGACAAGGACTCCTATCTCATGGACCATTCCAGCATCGTCTACCTGATGGGACCGGATGGCCGTTTCGTGCGTCACTTCCCATACGGTACGTCCGCTGACGATATGAGAAATGCCCTGCAAAACGCCATAAATAGTTGAAAAACATCAAGTATCTGCTAGCATATACTTTTGACGTAAGACTTGGCTGAGCGATTGCTCTTGGGTGCGCAATAGTGTTATGTTGCACTGCAGCAATCCAGCTCAAGCCTATTCCGGCGCATGGTGACCAATCAATGCTTTATATGATGTATGAACTGAACCACGCGGCAGTTGCGCCACTGCGGCTGGCCGCAAAATACAGTCACCAGTTCTGGACCAATTCTGCAAACCCCATCGCGGAAACGGAATTTGGCCGGTCATACGCAGCATCGCTTGGAATGTTCGAGCGCCTGACCAGGCGTTATGGCAAGCCGGAGTTTGCCATTGCCGCCACAGAAGTTGAGGGCAAGGCATGTGCGGTGCACGAAGCCAGCATCTGGGAAAAGCCGTTTTGCAGCCTGCTGCATTTCAACCGTCAGTTTGAAACCGCGCCGACCGACCCCAAGCAACATCAGAAGATACTGATTGTCGCGCCAATGTCCGGGCACTACGCAACCTTGTTGCGCGGCACCGTCGAAGCGATGCTGCCGCATGGCGATGTATATGTCACCGACTGGGTGGATGCACGAGATGTGCCCGGTTCAAAAGGCAGTTTCGACCTGGATGACTATATCGACTATGTCATTGAAATGATACAGCACCTTGGTGAGAACGTGCATGTCATGGCAGTGTGTCAGCCAACCGTCCCGGTGCTGGCAGCAGTATCACTCATGCATCAGCGCAAGGACAAGTTACTGCCGGCATCAATGACACTGATGGGCGGCCCTATCGATACCCGCCGCAACCCCACCACCGTCAACGAGATGGCAACCGAACGCGGTATAGACTGGTTCAAACGGCACGTGATCGTGCGGGTGCCATTGCCAAATGCAGGCTTCATGCGCCAGGTGTATCCAGGCTTCCTGCAACTTTCAGGTTTCATGACCATGAATCTGGACCGGCATGTTGATGCGCACCGAGACCTGTTCCGGCATCTTGTCGACGGAGACGGAGACTCTGCTGAAAAACACGAAGAATTCTATGATGAATATATGTCGGTGATGGACCTGACGGCGGAATTTTACCTGCAGACCGTGGACAGGGTGTTCGTGAAACAGGCATTGCCAAAGGGCGAGTTCACCTACCGCGACCAGCTCATAAAACCGGCTTCAATTACCGAAACAGCCCTGATGACTGTTGAGGGCGAGAACGATGACATTTCCGGAATCGGGCAATCCGAAGCAGCACACGGGCTGTGCACCAGCCTGCCCGAGGATATGCGCGATCATCACCTGCAGGAAAAAGTCGGCCATTACGGTGTTTTCAACGGCTCCCGCTTCCGCGCTCACATCGTGCCGCGGCTTGTTGCGTTCATGCACAAACACAATTCGCAAACGTAGGGCATTTGCCACTCAGATAGTGGCAGTGCATCAGCCCTGAAACTGTTCATGCTTTCAGGGCACACGCAGTAGGCACGAATCAGCTATAATCCGGGCATGTCACTTTCTTCCCTCAAGCGTCTGTTCACTGGCGAACCCGACAGCCTGAATGGCCCGGACAGCCTGCTGATAGATGGCCGTGCCGTAGCCGTGCGCTATCGTGGAAATGCGCAGGCCAGACGCATCATCATGCGGATGGACAAGCATGGACATGGCATCGTGCTCACCGTGCCTGCAGGCACCAGCGCGCAAGCCGCACATCAGTTTGCCCAGGGCCAGGCAGGCTGGATATGGCAAAGACTTGCACCGGAAAGCCAGGCGCAGATGCCCGCGACGCTCGACGGGTGCAGCATTACAATCCGCGACACCGAGCATGTAATTGAAACCACGACCGGCCGCGGTGCGCCGGTTCACATTCGCGATCTACCGTCACCGCGCCTGATGGTTCGCGGTGATGCAGAACACATGCGGCGCCGGATTACCGATTTTCTGAAACGTGAAGCACGTCGCGATCTGGAAAAGGCATCACGCGGCTATGCCGAAACCATGCAGGTTGAATTCATGCGGCTCAGCGTGCGCGACACAACAAGCCGCTGGGGATCATGTTCCAGCACCGGGACACTTTCCTATTCATGGCGGTTGATCATGGCCCCGCCAAAGGTCCTGGATTATGTGTGCGCCCATGAAGTTGCCCATATCGAGCAGATGAACCACGGTCCCGAGTTCTGGAAACTGGTCTACCAGCACTGCCCCCACACCGACTATGCGAGAAACTGGCTGAAACGCCATGGGCAGACCCTGCACAAACTGCCGGTTTGATTTTACTGCACGCAGCCCGCACTCGCGCGTTTATCAGGTCCGCCAATGCGGATCATCGGGTCTGCAGAAGTTCATCAAGGCGGCGCTGGTTCCTGGTTTTTTCAATCTGGCGCCGTTGCACCCGGCCAACATCCGGCTCGGGTTCGAGCTCCGGCGCAGGTGTCAGGAAAATATTGCGCAGACTGTCGACAAATCCACCCCGATTGTACGCGTTGTCATCCTCGGCATAGGCAATCGCAGGACCGTCGGGTTCATAGTAGCCGGGCAGAGGCACTGGTTCGAGACCTGCGTGTGCCGCGTTCATCACGCTGGCAAAGATGCGCGCCGGCATGGAGCCGCCGGTTACCTTTTTGGTGGGAGAATTGTCGTCATTGCCAATCCATACACCGGCAATCAGGTGTGAGGTGTAGCCGATGAACCAGGCATCGCGGTAGTCCTGGGTTGTTCCGGTTTTGCCACCAGTTTCATGGCCTGTGACCTTTGCCGCTCTGCCGGTGCCTTCCTCGACGACGGCGCGCATCATGTGGTTCATGGCGCCAAGCGATTCAAACGAGATGACCGATCCCGGCCCGCTGCCAGAACGGTCATACAACACCTTGCCGTCGCGCGTGGTTATGCGGGTGATCACATGGGGTAGAACACCGGTGCCGCCATTGGCAAACGGCACATAGGCCGACGTCAGTTGCAGCAATGAGACTTCGGATGTTCCCAGCGCTATGGATGCATTGGCAACCAGGGGATACGTGATACCCAGCCGGCGGGCGGTTGCCGCCACATTGTCGGGCCCAACCTCAACTGCCAGCTTTGCAGCCACCGTGTTGATGGATGATGCCAACGCCTTGGTGAGTGTGACTGGGCCGATGTATTCTCGCCTGTAATTGTCGGGTGACCAGTTGCCGAACGTGACCGGTTCATCAATCTTGCGGGTTCTCGGCGTCATGCCGGCATCAATGGCGGTGAGGTAGACGAACGGTTTGAAAGCGGAACCGGGCTGACGCTGTGCCTTAACGGCACGATTGAACTGGCTCTTGATATAAGACCGGCCGCCAATCATTGCACGCACCGCGCCGGTCGTATCCAGGACAACCATGGCGGCTTCGGAAGCCGTAAATTTTTTCCCGTTTCTGTCAAGTTCGGCGCGCACCGCCGTTTCGGCAGATATCTGCAGCACAGGGTCAATCGTGGTCTCCACAACCACGCTGTCGTTCAACTCGCCAATCAGTTCCGGCAGAGTTTCACTGACCCAGTCCACCACATAGCGTTTGGCCGGAACATAGGTTGAACCAGGTGCCCTGGCACTCACGCCACGCGTTGAATCGGCTTCTGCCTTGGTAATGAAACCGGCCCGTACCATATCCGACAGAACCTCGCGCGCGCGCTCATTGGCACGCTTGGTGCTGGCTATCGGATTATAGCGGCTGGGCGCTTTCAATACCGCGGCAAGCACCGCAGCTTCCGACAGGTTGACATCGCGAGCCGACTTTCCAAAAAACTTCTGTGCCGCCTTGTCGATACCGGTGGCACCGGCGCCAAAGTAAACCCGGTTCATGTAGAGCTGCAGAATCTCATCCTTGGAGAACTTGCTTTCAAGCCAGATCGCCAGAATGGCTTCCTGCACTTTTCTCTCCAGCGTGCGTTCCGGTTTCAGAAACAGGTTCTTGGCCAATTGTTGGGTGAGCGTCGAACCGCCCTGAACCGTACCTCCTGCGCGATAATTAGCATACAGCGCTCGCGCTATACCAAATGGATCAATGCCGAAATGTGACCGGAAACGCCGGTCCTCAATTGCAATGATGGCCTGTGGCACGTAGGGCGGCAGTTCGTCTATGCGAACTGCGTCACCAAAAAACGCACCGCGCTCGGCCAGAACCGACCCGTCGGAGGCCAACAGCATTATTCCCGGCTCGCGCTCGGGGATGTTGAACAGGCCTTGCTTGTCCAGATTGACGAACAGGTATGCCGTCGTGGCAAACACTGCGAGCATGGCCCACAAGCCGACCATCATGCCCCAGGCAACAAGCTTGAAGACCACGGAGCGCTTGCGCCGGGGTTTCCGGCTTCGACCGGTGGTATTGGGCGTGACATCGGCTTTTCTGCGCGGTCCGGAGCCGGCAAATACAGGTTCGCGCCGGCGCGGGCCGCCACGTCGCTTCTGCTTCTTTTTGCCTAATCCAAACACGCGAAATAAGTCCTAAAGGTTTGCCGGCAAGAGCTGGTCCCCAAACCCGGGTTTGCCTTGATTAGGATGATGTTTCGCTACAACAAGCCAAGCCATACCCGTGATCCCTATCAATATGTCAAAGCGGAATGCGGGCGCAAACCGTGCGCTTTTACCCGTCCCGCTGCCAGCAACAGGACACTAGCGTTTGCGCGTTAACCGGCTGTTAACGCTACCCGGCAAAGCGGCGCGCAGATGATCTGTTGCATCCGAGGTGCGACTAAATCGTGTCAGGACAATGGCAGGCCGCAAATTGCAGTATCCGAATCCGGTTTGCGACGGCAGGTTGTCACATCACGAATCTTGATGCTCTAAACGTCCAGATTGGCCACGTTCAGGGCATTCTCGCGAATGAAATCACGCCGTGGTTCCACGACGTCGCCCATCAGCTTGGTAAACAGGTCATCGGCTTCATCGAGTTCCGAAACCTTGACCCGCAGCAGCGATCGAACGTTCTTGTCAAGCGTCGTTTCCCACAACTGCTCGGGATTCATTTCGCCGAGGCCCTTGTAACGCTGCATGGATATTCCCTTGCGTCCCTGGGCGAATATGGCATCGATCAAATCCATCGGTGAATAGATCGCGATCTCGATTTCCTTGCGGCGCAACTTGGCCGGATTGGTATAGACTTCCTGCAAATGAGCCGCCAGACGGTCCAGACGTATTGCCTCGGACGATCCAATCATGCGGGCATCAAGTGTATGCGCTTCGCGCACGCCGCGCAGTTCGCGGCTGAACGTCAGACCGCCATCGGCATCGGCCATGCCCTCCCAGCCGAGCTCGGTTTCATCGGATATGGTGTCCAGTCTGCGGGCGATATCGGCTGCAGCGGCATTGGCTGTTTCCTGGCTGCCGACGATTTCCGGGTTGAACGCGCCGGCGATTGCCGCCTGTTCAACCACATTGCGCGAATATCGCGTATGCAGGCTTTCAAGGGCAGAGCGTACCTGAAGGGCGCTGTTGATGATGCCACGCAGATCCTGACTGGCGTGTTCGACCCCGTCTGCGGTTACCAGCACGGTGTCTTCCATGCCCTGGTCAACCAGAAACTCCTCAAGAGCGGCGTCGTCCTTAAGGTATTGTTCCGATGAACCACGCTTGACCTTGTACAAGGGCGGCTGGGCGATGAACAGATGGCCGCGCTCGATCACTTCGGGCATCTGCCGGTAAAAGAAGGTCAGCAACAGGGTGCGAATGTGGGCACCGTCCACGTCAGCATCGGTCATGATGATGATCTTGTGATAGCGCAATTTGTCTATGTTGAAGTCATCACGCCCGATACCTGTTCCAAGCGCAGTGATAAGCGTACCGATCTCCTGACTGCCCAGCATCCTGTCGAAGCGGGCGCGCTCCACATTGAGGATCTTGCCACGCAACGGCAACACGGCCTGGTTCTCGCGGTTGCGCGCCTGTTTGGCAGAACCGCCGGCAGAGTCGCCTTCGACAATGAACAGTTCGGATTTTGCAGGGTCGCGCTCCTGGCAGTCGGCCAGCTTGCCCGGCAGCGATGCGACATCAAGCGCGCCCTTGCGCCGGGTCAGTTCACGCGCCTTGCGGGCTGCTTCACGCGCGGCAGCTGCTTCGGCAACCTTGGACACAATGGCTCGCGCTTCGGCCGGATGTTCTTCAAACCAGGTAGACAGACCCTCACCCACCGAGCTTTCAACGATGGGTCTGACTTCAGATGAAACCAGCTTGTCCTTGGTCTGCGAGGAAAACTTCGGATCCGGTACCTTGACCGACAGGACACAGGTCAGGCCTTCGCGCGCATCATCACCGGTCAGGGAGACCTTTTCTTTCTTGGCGATGCCGGATGAATTGGCATAATTGTTGACGATGCGTGTCAGCGCACCGCGAAAACCGGCAAGGTGGGTGCCGCCGTCACGCTGCGGAATGTTGTTGGTGAAGCACAGCACGTTCTCATGGTAGCTGTCATTCCAGCCCAGGGCACACTCGACAGTCACGTCGTCCTTTTCGATATTGATCGAGATGGGCTCCGGCAACATGGGCTGCTTGGCACGGTCGAGATACTGCACAAATGCCGAAATACCACCTTCATAATGCAGATCTACGGATTTGGGTTCCACGCCGCGGTTGTCGGACACATTGATGAATACGCCCGAGTTCAGAAACGCCAGCTCGCGCAGCCTGTGCTCCACGGTGTTGAAGTCAAACTCCGTCATGGTGAAGGTCTCAGTGCTTGGCAGGAAGGTGATCTCGGTGCCCTTCTTGTCGCCCTGTTCGCCAACGGCTGTCAGGGGCGCATCTGCAACGCCGTGGGTGAAGGTCATCTGCCAGTGCTTGCCATCACGCCAGATATCCAGCGTCAGCTTGGTTGACAACGCATTGACCACCGATACGCCCACGCCATGCAGACCGCCGGAAACCTTGTAGGAATTCTGGTCGAACTTGCCGCCGGCATGAAGCTGGGTCATGATGACCTCGGCAGCCGATATGCCTTCTTCGGTGTGTATGGCCGTTGGAATACCCCGGCCATTGTCGGATACCGAACACGACCCATCCGCATTCAGACGGACTTCAACACGATCGCAATGACCTGCCAGCGATTCATCGATCGCATTGTCGACCACTTCGTAGATCATGTGGTGCAGTCCGGAGCCATCGTCGGTATCGCCGATATACATGCCAGGACGTTTACGCACCGCATCGAGCCCCTTGAGAACCTTGATGCTGTCGGCACCGTATTCTTCCGGCTGGCCGTCTTGTGGTGTATCGTTCATGCGGTTTCCTGTTCCGGTCCGGCGCGCACTATATGCCCGTCACTGACCTCGTAAATCTGTGTACAGCGCGATGCTGCTTCAAACAATTGCCTGTCGGTTCCCGTCATCCAGGCCTGGCTTCCCAGCTCCAGCAACTCTTCCATCAGCGCCGCCCGGCGAACATCGTCCAGATGGGCTGCAACCTCATCCAGCAGCAACAAGGGCGCAACACCGTCAAACGTCTCACGAACCGCTCTCGCCTGCGCCAGAACCAACCCGATCAGCAGCGCTTTCTGTTCACCTGTCGAGCACAGCCGGGCTTCCATTTGGCGCGGACCGTGGCTGACCAGCAGGTCGGCGCGATGCGGTCCACGCAAGGTTCTGCCGGCTGCCCTGTCGAGACCACGCGAATCAGCCAAAAGTGTACGATATTCGTCCTCAATTTGCACGGCTGGACGATCAATTAGTTGTTGCTCCAATTCCCCGTCCACAATCACTTCCGCCCACGGAAACGGGCGCTGGGAACCACGCTGTCTGGCATGGCTGATGAAACTGCGCACGGCAGCTATGGCATCGTTGCGGGCAGCGGCAACCGCCACGGCGGACTGGGCCAGCTGCGCCTCGACACTGTCCAGCCAGCGTGCCTGGGGATGCTCTTCACAATTGAGCCGATTGCGCTCGCGCAGCAGACGTTCAAGTGCGTTGACGCGCGTGCCATGCGAGGGATCAAACGTTGCCGTCAACCGATCCAGAAACCTGCGTCGATCAGATGCCGGCCCGGCAAACAACCGGTCCATTGCAGGCGTCAGCCACAGGGCCCGCACGTGTTCTGCCAACGCACCTGCACTGCGCTGAACCTGACCATCTATACGCACCTCACGTGAACTGCCGGAAGCAGCTTCGCGATCGTCACCTGTACCCGCCTGCCACGCTGTTCCCAGCTTCACCTCACCGGCAGGGCCGTCCACCACGGCCGACACGGCCCAGCCCTTGTGCTGACCCGACATGACAAGATCGTCGAAAGCAGCGCCTCGCAAGCCACGCCCCGGTGTCAGCAATGAAATGGCTTCCAGCAAATTGGTCTTGCCGGCGCCGTTGTGACCGCACAGGGCGATCAGTCCGGCGGACGGCTCGATGCGCACACTGTCATAATTGCGAAACGACGACAGGGTCAGGCTGTCAATGGTCAGGGATGGCTTGAGCAGCAAAGCAGCGTCTCCGGGCCTTAACAGCATTGCAAACGCCTTGATCTGCGCAACCGGCGCGCCAGGACACCATAACGCATCTGCATGCAGATTCTAAACACGCATCGGCATCAATACGTACAACACCCTGTCGTCGGCAGCATCGCGCAGGATGGTTGGCGACCCTGAATCCGACAACATGAAGGTCGCGGTATCACCTTTGAACTGGCCCGCAATATCGAGCAGGTAACGCGAATTGAAGCCGACATCAATCGGGTCCGAGGAATAGCTTGCGGCAATCTCTTCTTCCGCCGAGCCGGAATCCGGATTGTTCACCGTCAGGGTAAGACGGTCCGGGGCAATGTTGAGCTTGACCGCGCGACCCTTCTCGCTTGAAATCGTCGAGACACGATCCACGGCTTGTGCAAACACCCGTGTATCCACTTCAAGCGCCTTGTCATTGCCGGTCGGAATAACCCGCTCATAATCCGGAAAAGTGCCGTCGATCAGCTTGGACGTCAGCACGAGACCATTCAGATCGAAGCGGATTTTCGATGCCGACAGGGCGATTGCAACATCACCGTCTTCATCCTCGATCAGCTTGGCAAGCTCCAGCACTGTCTTGCGCGGTACAATGACACCGGGCATGCCGGCAGAGCCGTCCGGAGCAGGCAATTCAACGCGCGCCAGCCGGTGACCATCAGTTGCGACGGCACGCATGGTGCCGGTGTCCAGCGTGTGCAGATAAATACCGTTCAGATAGTACCGCGTTTCCTCGGTGGAAATCGCAAAGCGCGTCTTGTCGATCATCAGCTTGAGATCGGCCGACGGCATGGAGAAGGAATGTGTCGCCTCGCCGCTGGCCAGGTCAGGAAAATCCTGCGGTGGCAGAGCCTGCAGGGAAAACCTGGACCGCCCGGCGATGATGGCAAGGCGGCCTTCGTCGGGACCTTGTTCCAACTGCAGTTGCGCGCCGTCCGGCAGTTTGCGCACGATGTCATACAGCATGTGTGCCGGCACGGTGGTCGAGCCCGCCTGAGCGACATCCGCGCTGGTCTGTTCCACTATTTCAATATCCAGGTCAGTGGCAGTGAGCTTCAATCCACCCTCAGCAGCCTGCAGCAGAACATTGGACAGAATTGGAATTGTGTTGCGACGTTCCACAACCGACTGAACGTGGTTCAGCGACTTCAAAAACGTACCGCGTTCAATGGTAACCCGCATGGCCTAGACGTCCTCGAAAACTGTCAAACCAGAGCAGGATGGCTTCAGTTGAACCCATAAAATCGCTCCGGCACTTTAGAAATGATCAGGCTCATGGTTCCTGATTGCAACACCAGAAACCATGCTGATCCGCTGCGTCATCCAAGCGATGCGCACAGCTCATCGAGACTTAAGCTGTTGCGCCCGGGTGTGCAAGGCAAAGTCGGGCTTCCAGGCCCCGGACAGGTCCTGAAATGTGGAAAACCATGCCGAAATCGACGGGAATCAACCCTGTTCGATCAATCTCGACAGCAATGTTACCTCGCGGGCGAGTTTTTCGTCTGCCTGCATCAGTTCTTCCACCTTACGTACCGCGTGAAGCACCGTACTATGGTCACGGTTGCCAAACCGGCGACCGATCTCTGGCAGCGAGCGAGACGTCAGTTTCTTGGCCAGATACATGCCGATCTGACGCGGGCGAACCACGGCACGCGCGCGGCGCGGGCTCAGCAGATCGGCACGCGTCACATTGAAATGCCGGCCGACAATTCGCAGGATGTCATCCACACGAACCCGGATAAGCTCGGATGTATGCGACAGGTCGCGAAGCGCAAAGGCGGCCAGATCCACGGTCATCGGCTGCCTGGTCAGATGCTGACTGGCAATGATCCGGTTCAAGGCGCCTTCCAGCTCCCGGCCTGCGCCAGTAATACGGTTGGCCACGAACTCGAGCACATCTTCAGCCACGATCAGACTTGGATCCTTACGCTGGGCTGAGGCCAGCTTTGACTGCAGGATCGACCGCCTG
>SWCD01021259.1_pt1 | contig 24743 bp, 20 predicted proteins | sample 4693011 | NCBI WGS metagenome assembly SWCD01 (sample SAMN10267278, study PRJNA491770) | bioreactor metagenome | isolation source: DHS bioreactor inoculated with marine | place: Japan: Omine Ridge, Nankai Trough | reverse complement strand
ACCGGGCGGCTCGGCGCGCTGCAGGCCGAGCTCGAGGCGGCGGAGGGCGCGGTCGAGGCCTTCGCCTCGGAGAACCGGATCACCCGGACCGGCGACCTCGAAGCGCTGAACCTGCGCATCGACGATGCCCGCGACCGGCTCACCGCGCTCGGCGCCGAGGAGGTCGCGCTGGCCCGACGGCTCGATGCGCTCGACGCGGCCGAGGCCGCGGGCGACCGGGCGGCGGCGGCCGGGGCGGCGGGTGACGGCGCGCTCGAGCGGCTGGTGGCCGAAGGCGCGCCGGCGGCGGAGATCGCGGCCCGGCTGGCGACGGTGCGCGCGCGCCTCGAGGTGATGCGCCAGCGCGCGGGCGAACAGGCGGCGACGCTGGCGGGCTCGATCGCGGTGCTGCGCGAGGATTACGCCCGCCAGTCGGACAACCTGGTGGCCTACCAGCAGCTCGAACGCGAGGTGACCGCCTCGCGCACGATCTACGAATATTTCCTCGGCCGGCTCAAGGAGCTCTCGGCCCAGCAGGGCAACCTGCGCGCCGACAGCCGGATCATCTCCGCCGCGGCGCTGCCGAACGGGCCGTCGTCGCCGGACAAGCCGCGGATCCTCGCGCTGGCGCTGATCGCCGGGCTCGGGATCAGCGGCGCGCTGGTGCTGCTGTGGGACCTGCTGCACACCGGGTTGCGCACCGCGCCGGAGCTCGAGACGGCGACCGGGCGGCCGGTGCTCGGCCAGATCCCGCTGGTGCCGCGCGCGACCCGCGACGCGGTGCTGAGCTACTTCGTCGAGAAGCCGACCTCGATGGCGGCGGAAGCGATGCGCAACCTGCGCACCTCGATCCTGATGTCGGACATCGACCAGCCGCCGCAGGTGATCATGGTGACCTCGTCGCTGCCGGGCGAGGGCAAGACCACCACCTCGATCGCGCTGGCGCAGAACTTCACCGGGCTCGGCAAGCGGGTGCTGCTGATCGAGGGCGACATCCGCCACCGGGTGTTTCGCGACTATCTCGAGCTGAAGACGACGACCGGGCTGGTGAGCGTGCTGTCGGGGGCATTGACGCTCAAGGACGCGGTCGAGCGCAACTACCTGATCGACGCCGACGTGCTGGTCGGCGAGCGCGCGGCGATGAACGCGGCGGACGTGTTCTCGTCGAGCCGGTTCCGGGCGCTGATCGCCGAGGCGCGCCGCAGCTACGACGTGGTGATCGTCGACACCCCGCCGGTGCTGGTGGTGCCCGACGCGCGGGTGGTGGCGCAGTTCGCCGATGCGGTGATCTACCTGGTCGAATGGAACGCCACCCCGAAACGCGACGTCACCGCCGGCCTCAGGATGATGTCCGACGGCGGCATCCGCGTCTCCGGCCTCGCCCTCACCCGCATCAACCTCAGGAAACTCAAACGCTACGGCCAATACGCCGGATACGGAACCTACGCCAAGGGAAAATACGCCAGGTCATACCACGATACCTGAGTTGAGCGGACCGGCATCAGCGTACGGGGCGGCTGTGCCACGGACGGGGTCGGCACCGGCGCAACAGAGACGTCGCGCCGATCGCCCGCGCCGATCCCCGCGCATCGGTCCCAGGCCCCGAGCCCCGGGGCCGGATCGGCGTTTCCACGGCGCTCCGGGCAAGGCGCGGTCAGATGAAGCGCGCGCCCGAGAGATCGCGGGCGATCCGGATGAGCGGCGCGCCGAGGCCCTGTTCCAATGTGCCGGCCGCGAGCCCGGCGATGCGTGCCGGGGTCGAGGTGGCCGATCGCAGGGCGCGGTCGAGCGCCAGGCCGACTTCCCCGGTCAGCACTTTCAGCGCCCGGGTGAGGTCGAGATCGGCGCCGGCAAGCGTGCCGTCGGCGAGGGTGAGGCGGCCCCCGGCCCGGGTGATCTCGCGCCCGTTCAACGCAAAGCTCCCGAGATCGGTGCCCGCCGGCGCCATCGCGTCGGTGACGAGATAGATCTCGCCCGGTCCGCGCTTGGCCGCAAAGGCCGCGCGCATGCTGGCGGGATGGACGTGGATACCGTCGGCGATCAGCCCCGCCGACAGCCCGCCGCTGTCGAGTGCCGCGCCGACCACGCCCGGTTCGCGGTTGCCGAGGCCGCGCATCGCGTTGAACAGGTGAGTGACGCATCGCACCCCGGCGGCCTGGTAGCCCAGGCAGGTGGCATAATCCGCGTCGGTATGGCCGAGCGCCAGCAGGATGCCGGCGCCGACCATCGCGCGCACCTGGTCGCGGGTGACGGTCTCGGGCGCAATCGTCACCATCAGCAGCGGCAATCGCCCGGCCGCTCCGGTCAACAGCGCGAGATCTTCGTCGGTCATCGGCCGGATCAGCGACGGGTCGTGCGCCCCCTTGCGGGCCACCGAGAGATGCGGGCCTTCGAGATGCAGCCCGCCGATGCCCGACACCTTTTCGGCGACGGCGTGCTCGACCGCATCGATCGCGGCCCGGGTGTGGTCGGGCGTGTCGGTGATCAGCGTCGGCAGGATCACCCCGGTGCCGAGCCCGCGGTGGGCCTCGGCCATCCGCGCGAGCGTCTCGGGGGTCGGCGCCGCGTTGAACATCACGCCGCCGCCGCCGTTCACCTGGAGATCGACGTAGGCCGGCGCCAGGATGTCGCCGGCAAGATCGATCGCTTCGCCGGCCGCTGCCACCCGGTCGTCGCGGTCGAGCGCGGCGATCACGCCGTCGTCGAGCCGCAGCGCGTATCCGTCCAGCAGGCGGTGCCCGTCGAAGATCGGGCCGCCGCGGAAGGTGAGAACTCGGTCCGTCATAGCGTTTCGGTCACTTTCCTGAGGTGGCGCGGGGTGTCGGGGTTGATGCCCCGGCGGGCGGCGACCTGTTCGACCATGGCGTAGAACGACACGATCAGCGCGATCGGATCGGTGAGCCAATGCGCACTGCGCACATGGTCGAGCCGCTCGGCGGCCTGCACCTTGTCGGAGGTGACGAACACCCGCGCGCCGCGGCCCGCGAGGCCGTCCGCGACCTCGACCAGCGCCGTTTCCGCCTTGTCGGCCGCGGCGAACCCGATCACCGGGAAACCGGAGCCGACGATCTCCGCCGGCCCGTGCAGCACCTCGGCCGATGAATAGCTCTCGGCGTGGATCCGGCAGGTTTCCTTGAACTTGAGGGCGGCTTCGTTGGCGATCGCCCAGCTCGGGCCGCGCCCCAGGGTGAAGAGATTGTCGCCGGTGACCTCTTCGATCAGCGGCGACCAATCGCAGCGCGTGGCCCGGTCGAGCACTTCGGGCAGCGCCTGGATGGCGGCGAGCAATTCGGCGTCGCGCTTCCATTCCGCCATCAGCCAGAGCCCGGTGACCAGCGAGGTCACGAAGGTCTTGGTTGCGGCGACGCTGAGCTCGGGACCGGCGTGAATGCCGAGCGTCGCAGATGCGGCTTTGGCGAGCGGCGAGGCCGGGGCGTTGGTGATCGCGACCACGTAGGCCCCGCTCTGGCGGGTGTTGTCGGCCAGTTCGACGATGTCCGGGCTCTTGCCCGATTGTGAGACCGCGAGGCAGAGCGCGCCGTTGGCCTTGAGCGGCGTGCCGTAGATCGAGGCGATCGAGGGCCCGACCGAGGCCATCGGCAGGCCGAACAGCAGCTCGCTCGCGTATTTCAGATAGGTGCAGGCGTGGTCGGAGGAGCCGCGCGCGACCGAGATCAGGAACCGCGGATCGCGCCGGGCGATCTCGGCGGCGACCTCGCGGGTGGCCTTGGCGCCTTCGTCGAGCAACCGGGCGACGGCGACCGGGATTTCCTCGATTTCGCGGCGCATTCTGGTGACGTGATCTGACATCTGAGATCCTATGTGGGAGAAAGCCTGAGTTCGGCGACAAAATCGTAGGCGTCGCCGCGGTAGATCGACTGGGTGAATTCGACCACCTGACCGCTGTCGAGGTAGGAGGTGCGTTCAATGCTGAGCGCGGCGGCGCCCGGCGCGACGTCGAGCAGATCGGCCTCTTCCGCGCCGAGGTTGAGGGCGGTGAAGCGCTGCACGGCGCGCACCGGGCGATGGCCATCGCGCGCGAGCACATGGTAGAGCGAGGTCTCGACCTCGAGCGGATTGGGCAGCAAGGCGACCGGCAGGGTCGCGCGTTCGAGCGCCAACGGACGGCCGTCTGCGGCGCGCAGCCGGTAGAGCCGCGCCACCGAGGCATCGGGCTCGAGCCCCAGGGCCTGCGTTTCGCGCGGCGCGCCGCGCACGATCCCGCGTTCGAGCCAGACCGAGTTGGTTTCCATCCCGCGGCTCGTCATGTCTTCGGTGAACGAGGTCAGGTTGATGAGCGATTGCTCGACCCTGGCGGCCTTCTCGGCCACGAAGGAGCCCGAGCCCTGCCGCTGGATGATGACCCCCTTGTCGACAAGCTCCTGCATCGCGTTGCGCACGGTCACCCGGCTGAGCCCGGTGATCTCGGCGATCTCGCGCTCCGGCGGCAGCGAGGCGTTGGCGGCGAGAATGCCTTCGGCGATCGCCTCCTGCAGCCGGCGGCGGAGCTGGGCATAGCGCGGGCCGGCATCGGGTTTGAGCCAGCGGTCGGGCCGCAGAAACGCGGCGATGCTCACGGCGCGCCCTCCTGTGCGAACGCCCGCGCCAGCGCCACGGCGCCTTCGATCGGCTCGGCCTGCGTTGCGACCAGCGCGGCGCCCATCGCCTCGGGCAGATAGGGGATGTAGCGGCGGGCAAGGCCGCCGGTGAGGCAGATCGGCAGGCCCGGCTGCCAGCCGAGCGCGTGCAACATCGCGGCGACGTGTTCCGCCCCCGCCCGCATCACCGCGAGGCCAAGCGCGTCGCCGGTGTCGGCGGCCTCGGCGACCGCGGGGGCGATGTCGCCGATCAGGGCGGGCGTCGCCGCGCCGGCAAAGGCGACGAGCCCGGCCGGCGTGTGCCAGCGCGCGAGCAGGGCCTCCGACAGCGGGCTGTGCGGGCGCAGATCGTCGACCGCGGCGAGCGTGCCGGTCAGGGCTTCGCGCCCGACCCAGAACGATGACGCCTCGTCCCCCAGCCGCGCGCCCCAGCCGCCGACGAACCGCGCCCGGCCGCCCTGCCGGATCCCGAAGAACGAGCCGGTGCCGCAATGGGCGATGGCGCCGTCGCCATGTCCGAGCGCGCCCTGCAACGCCGCGGCGCGGTCTTCCTCGACCCGGACCCGGGCGAAAGGCAGGGCCGCGGCGACCCTGTCGCAGATCGCGCGGTCGGAGGCGCCGGCCAGGCCGAGATAGGCGGGCAGCCGTTCGATCTCGGCTGGCGTCATCCCCGCCTTGTCGGCGAGGGCCGCGAGGCCCGCACGGATCTCGCCCAGCGCGGCGTCGAAATCGGTTGTCACGTTCGCCGGACCGCCGATCACGGACACCCGCCCGTCGGGTCCGTCGAGCACCAGCCGGCACTTCGTTCCGCCACCGTCGACGGCAATGATGGAAGGGGTGAGTCCTGCGCACATGGGAATACCTTTACGATACAAATTTGCGGAAAGAAAGACCTTTGCAATATCAATCTGGCCGATATCCAGAGATTCTCGGGGCCGGGTCTGCAAGTCAAACAAGGCTGTAGACAAATGGTATCGAAAAGGTATTCTGTTGGCACCTCGGGAGATTCGCATGCCTTTGCCGACAACGGAAATGCTGCACGACAAGGCGGTCGGGCTCGATCTGCGCCCGCTCGACGAGATCGCCGCGATCCTCGGGGAAGCCCAGGTTCTGGCGGCCGCTGCGGTTCCACCGGCGGCGGCCGCGCTCGCCGAAGGGGCCCGGGCGATGGCCCGAAGCCTGCGTGACGGCGGACGGCTTTTCTATGTCGGCGCCGGGTCGTCCGGGCTCATGGCCGCGGCCGATGCGCTGGAGCTCGGCGGCACCTTCGGCATCGCCCCCGACCGGATCCGGATCCTGATGGCGGGCGGTCTGCCGACCGATGCAGCGATGCCGGGCGACACCGAGGACGCCACCGACGGGCTGGATGATGCGCTCGCCGATCTTGCGCCCGAGGATACGATGATCGCCGTCGCCGCGAGCGGGGCGACGCCCTATACGCTGGAGGCCGTGCGGATCGCGAAACGGCGCGGCGCCCGGGTGATCGGCCTGGCCAACAACCCCGGCAGTGCCCTGCTCGACGCCGCCGAGATCGCAATCGCCCTGGTGACGCCGCCCGAAGTGATCTCCGGCTCGACCCGGCTCGGCGCCGGCACGGCGCAGAAGATCGCGCTCAACTGCCTGTCGACGCTCATGGGCGTCGAGATCGGGGCGATCCATGACGGGATGATGGTGAACGTCGTCGCCGACAACGCGAAACTGCGCGGCCGGGCCGCGGGGATGGTGGCGCGCATCACCGGGGCCGACCTCGACCGGGCCGGGGCGGCGGTGGAGGCCGCCGCCGGCGAGGTGAAGGCCGCGGTGTTGATGGCGGCGGGGGCCGCCTCGCCCGATGCCGCCCGCAGCCTGCTGAAATCGAACAATGACCATTTGCGTCGGGCGCTCGATGCCCTGCGCGGAACCTAGCGATCAGATGTCGCACAACCGGAGGACCCACATGCGAACCAAACTCACCAGACTGCTGCTCTCGACGGCCCTCGTCTCTGCCGCCACCGGCGCTTTCGCCCAGGACGTGACGCTGACCATCGAAAGCTGGCGCAACGACGACCTCACCCTCTGGCAGGACGTCATCATCCCGGCCTTCGAGGCGCAGAACCCGGGCATCAAGGTGAATTTCACCCCCTCGGCGCCCGCCGAGTACAACGCGGTGCTGAACTCCAAGCTCGACGCGGGCTCGGCCGGCGATCTCATCACCTGCCGCCCGTTCGACGCCTCGCTGGCGCTGTTCGACGGCGGCAAGCTCGCCGATCTCACCGACCTCGCCGCGATGGCCAATTTCTCCGATGTCGCCAAGTCGGCCTGGCAGACCGATGACGGCTCGGCCACCTTCTGCGTGCCGATGGCGAGCGTCATCCACGGCTTCATCTACAACAAGGACGCCTTCGACGAGCTCGGCCTCACCGCGCCCGAGACCGAGGACGAGTTCTTCGCCGTGCTCGACGCGCTCAAGGAAGAGGGCTCCTACACGCCGATGGCGATGGGCACCAACGACCAGTGGGAAGCCGCCACGATGGGCTACCAGAACATCGGGCCGAACTACTGGAAAGGCGAGGAAGGGCGCCTGGCGCTGATCGCCGGGACACAGAAGCTGACCGATCCGCAATGGGTCGAGCCCTACGCGACCCTCGCCCGCTGGGCCGACTATCTCGGGCCCGGCTACGAAGCCCAGACCTATCCCGACAGCCAGAACATCTTCACCCTCGGCCGGGCGGCGATCTATCCGGCGGGGTCCTGGGAGATCTCCGGCTTCAACGGGCTGGCCGACTTCACCATGGGCGCATTCAAACCGCCGGTGAAGGCCGCCGGCGACACCTGCTACATCTCGGATCACACCGATATCGCGATGGGTCTCAACGCCGCCTCGCCCAACGCCGAAGCCGCGCGCACCTTCCTCGACTGGATGGGCACCGAGGAGTTCGCCACCATCTACGCCAACGCGCTGCCGGGCTTCTTCTCGCTGTCGAGCCACGAGATCGCGATGGAAGACCCGCTGGCGCAGGAATTCGTCTCCTGGCGCGGCGAGTGCGAATCGACCATCCGGTCGACCTATCAGATCCTGTCGCGCGGCACCCCGAACCTCGAAAACGAGACCTGGGGCGCTTCCGCAGCGGCGATCAAGGGCACCAAGACGCCCGAGGAGCTGGGGGCCGAACTGCAGGCCGGCCTCGCCAGCTGGTACGCGCCGCAGCAATAGGTCAGCGCTTGACCACTTTTCCCGGGCGGTGCGCCGCCCGGGGACAACGGCAGGGAGGAGCCTGAAAATGCCCCGGATACGCTGGCATATCGTCATTTTTCTGGCACCCGCCGTGCTGGTCTACACCGCGGTGATGATCTTCCCGCTGTTCAACACCCTGCGCCTCGCGCTCTACACCGAGATCGAGAATGCGCGCGTCTTCACCGGGCTTGCCAATTTCCGCACCCTGTTCGGCGATCCGCTCTGGTCGGAGGCCTTCTGGAACGCGCTGGGCAACAACTTCTGGTTCTTCATCATCCACATGCTGGTGCAGAACCCGATCGGGGTTCTGCTGGCGGCGATCCTCTCGCACCCCCGCCTGCGCTTCGCAGCCCTCTACCGTTCGGCGATCTTCGTGCCGACGATCCTCAGCTTCGTGATCGTCGGCTTCGCCTGGAAACTCATTCTCTCGCCGATCTGGGGCATTGCCCCCGGCATGCTCGACGCCGTCGGCCTCGGCAGCTGGTTCCAACCCTGGCTCGGCAAGGAGGAGAGCGCGCTCACCACCCTGGCGCTGGTCTCGGTCTGGCAGTTCGTCGGCATCCCGATGATGCTGATCTACGCCGCGCTGCTGTCGATCCCGGAAGAGATCCTGGAAGCCGGCGAGATCGACGGCATCACCGGCGCCGCGGCCTTCTGGAAGATCAAGCTGCCGCTGATCCTGCCCTCGATCGGGATCATCTCGATCCTCACCTTCGTGGGCAATTTCAATGCCTTCGACCTGATCTACGCGGCCCAGGGCGCGCTCGCGGGGCCCGACTTCGCCACCGACATCCTCGGCACCTTCCTGTACCGCACCTTCTTCGGTTTCCAGCTCCAGCTGGGCGACCCGCACATGGGCTCGGCCATCGCCACGGCGATGTTCGCGATCATCCTGATCGGGGTGAGCATCTACCTCTTCGGCATCCAGACCCGGATGCGCCGGTATCAGCTGTGAGGGCCGAGACATGAACCAAGCCCGCCGCAACCCGCTCAACACCGCCGCGATGCATGGCATCCTGATCGCCTATACCCTGGTCGCGCTGTTCCCGGTCTTCGTGATCCTGATCAACAGCTTCAAGACTCGCAAGGCGATCTTCCGCGAGCCGCTGGCCTTCCCGGATGCCGAGAGCTTCTCGCTGATCGGCTACCAGACGGTATTGAAACAGGGCGATTTCTTCGGCTACTTCCAGAACTCCCTCACCGTCACGGTGGCCTCGCTGTTCTTCATCCTGCTGTTCGGCGCGATGGCCGCCTTCGCACTCAGCGAATACCGGTTCAAGGGCAATACGCTGATGGGGCTCTATCTGGCCCTGGGCATCATGATCCCGATCCGCATCGGCACGGTGGCGATCCTCGAGATGATGGTGGCGACGGGGCTGGTCAACACGCTCTGGGCGCTGATCCTCGTCTATACCGCGCAGGGGCTGCCGCTCGCCGTCTTCATCCTGTCGGAGTTCATGCGCCAGGTCTCGGCCGATCTGAAGGATGCCGGCCGGATCGACGGGCTCACCGAATACACGATCTTCTTCCGTCTGGTCCTGCCGCTGGTGCGCCCGGCGATGGCCACGGTGGCGGTGTTCAACATGATCCCGATCTGGAACGATCTGTGGTTCCCGCTGATCCTGGCCCCGGCCGAAGAGACCAAGACCCTCACCCTCGGCAGCCAGGTTTTCATCGGCCAGTTCGTGACCGACTGGAACGCGGTGCTCTCGGCGCTGTCGATGGCGATCCTGCCGGTGATGATCCTCTACGTCATCTTCTCGCGGCAGCTGATCCGCGGCATCACCTCGGGGGCGGTGAAATGAGCTTTGTCACCCGCGCCGCCAAGCCGCTTCGAAGCGGCTTCGCCAAGGGCTTTCGAAAGCCCTTGGCCCCGCGCACCACAGGAGGTTCGCCATGACCCGTGTCCTGATCGCCGGCCTTGGCAACATGGGGCTCTCCCATGCGCTGGCCCATCACAAACACGGCGACGCCGAGATCGTCGGGCTGGTGAACCGCTCGAAACTGGACCTGCCGCCTGAGCTTCAGGGCTACCCGATGTTTTCGGACTTCGACGAGGCGCTCGCGGCCACGAAGCCCGAGCTGGCCGTGATCGCCACCTATACCGACAGCCACGCCGACTACGCCTGCGCGGCGATGGAAGCGGGCGTGCATGTCTTTGTCGAAAAGCCGCTGGCGATGAACGTCGCCGACGCGACCCGCGTGGTGGAAACGGCGCAGCGCACCGGCCGCAAGCTGGTGGTGGGCTACATCCTGCGCCACCACCCGTCCTGGGTGCGGCTGATCGCCGAAGCGCGCGCCCTGGGCGGCCCTTACGTCTTCCGCCTCAACCTCAACCAGCAATCCACGGGCGCCGAATGGGAGACCCACAGGGCGCTGATGCAGACCACCAGCCCGATCGTCGATTGCGGGGTGCATTACGTCGACGTGATGTGCCAGGTGACCGACGCGCAGCCGGTCCGGGTCCACGGCATGGGGCTCAGGCTCTCCGACGAGATAGCGCCCGACATGTACAATTACGGCCAGTTCCAGGTGGTGTTCGACGACGGCTCGGTCGGCTGGTACGAGGCCGGCTGGGGGCCGATGATGTCGGAGACCGCGTTTTTCGTGAAGGACATCGTCAGCCCCAACGGCGCGGTCTCGATCACCGACGCGGGCAAGGGGGCCTCGGCCGATATCGAGGGCCACACCCGGGTGGGCGGGATCCGGATCCACCGGGTCGGCTCCGGCGACGAGATCGTCGACATGCCGGGCGAGCCCGGCCACCAGGCGCTCTGCGACGCCGAACAGGCCTATGTGCTCAGGGCCATCGCCGAAGACATCGACCTCACCCGCCACATGACCGACGCCGTGCAAAGCCTGGCGATCTGTCTTGCCGCCGACGAGAGCATCCGCTCCGGCCAACCCGTTTCCCTCCAGGAGGCCCGCCCATGACCGCCCTGTCTCTTACCAAGGTCAACAAGTCCTTCGGCAAGGTCAAAGTGCTGCACGACATCGATCTCGAGGTGGACGAGGGCGATTTCGTCGTCTTCGTCGGCCCCTCGGGCTGCGGAAAATCGACGCTGCTGCGGGTGATCGCCGGGCTCGAAGACGCGAGCTCGGGCGAGATCTTCATCGCCGGCCAGCAGGTCAACCGCACGCCGCCCGCCAAACGCGGCATCGCCATGGTGTTTCAGAGCTACGCGCTCTACCCGCACCTCACGGTGAAGGGCAACATGGCCCTGGCGTTGAAGCAGGAACGCCAGTCGAAGGACGTGATCGAGGCGCGCATCACCGAGGCCAGCCGGATGCTCGATCTCGGCCCCTATCTCGACCGGCGTCCCTCCGAGCTGTCCGGCGGCCAGCGCCAGCGTGTCGCCATCGGGCGCGCCGTCGTCCGCCAGCCCAAGCTCTTTTTGTTCGATGAACCGCTGTCGAACCTCGACGCGGCGCTGCGGATGAACACCCGCATCGAGATCTCGAACCTGCACCGCGCGCTCAATGCAACGATCATCTATGTCACCCACGACCAGACCGAAGCGATGACGCTCGCCGACAAGATCGTGGTGCTGCGCGACGGGCGGGTCGAACAGATCGGCTCGCCGATGGAGCTCTACAACAACCCCGCCAACCAGTTCGTCGCCGGATTCCTCGGCGCGCCGTCGATGAATTTCCTCCCCGCGTCGCTGGTCGGCGGGCCCGAGGGGCTGACGGTCGGGGTCCGGCCGGAAGACCTCCTGCGCGACAAGGCCGGACCTTTCGAGGCCGAGGTCACCCATGTCGAACACCTCGGCGGCGACACCAACGTGGTGCTGCGCGCCGCCGGCGGCACCGACCTTACCCTGCGCCTGTTCGGCCAGCACGAGATCGGTTTCGGCGAAATGCTGCGGCTCGGCTATCCGCCGGAAAAAGCCTTCTACTTCGATGCGGAGGGGCGGCGCGTCGCCGCCTGAGCCGGCCAGCGGGTACGGGCCTTCTGCCTTTGCGTTCGATCACGAATGTATGGGAAGCGGCCCCGCCGGCGCGCTCACGGCACGGCGCAGCTCCGACGGTGACAGGCCGAATTCGGCGCGGAAAGCGCGGGTCATGGCAGAGGCGTTCTGGTAGCCGCCGCGCGCCGCGATCTCCTCGATCGGTAGCGCGGTATTCTCCAGCAGCCGCCGGATCGCCCGCAGCCGGACCGCGCGGTAGAGCCGCCTCGGCGCCATGCCGTAGTGCCGCCGGCAGTCCCGTTCCAGCCGTTTGCGGCCGAGGCCCAGCTGCCCTGCGATCTCGCCGATGGACAGCGGGTCTTCGACGTTGCGGCGCATCAGCGACAGCATGTCCGAAGCCCCCGCCGGCGGTGCGGATATCGGATCGACGCCCGGTCGCACCCGCGTGCCCGCGGCCATGAACATCGACGCCACCTCGATCCGCAGCATCGACCCGTGATGCTGCTCGATCAGCCCGAGCACGAGTTCGAAACTGGTGCTGGCCCCGCCGCAGGACAGGATGTTGCCATCCGCCACGGTTGGCCGATCCACCACCTCGACCTCCGGGAACCGCTCGGCAAAGAGCTCGAGCTCGTCCCAGTGGATCGTCGCCTGCCGCCCCGAAAGCAGCCCCGCCGCCGCCAGCAGCCAGCTGCCCGCATCCATCGCCGCAAGCATACGGAAGCGAATGGATGCCGCGCGCAGGGCCTTGCTGCAGGCTGGCGTGCAGTGGTCCGAATACCCGTAGCTCGGCATCACGAACAGCAGGTCGCCCCCCGGGTGTCGGCCCAGCGGCATGTCCGGCTGCACCGGCAGGCCGCTCGACGAGGTCACCACAGCGCCGTCGATCGAGAGAAACTGCCACCGATAGAGCTCTTTGCGCGCCAGGGTGTTGGCCGCCCGGAGCGGCTCGACGGCATTGGCGAGGCAGAGATTCGAAAAGCGGTCGAACAGCAGCACGCCGACGGTCCGGCAAATGCCCGATGACTTCCAGATGTGCATGGTACTGTCTCGTTCTGCATGGTGCGACCGGACAATTCCTTCCACCCTCGGTGAGACCACGCAAGGGGAAGGACCATGCATTTCGGATTGAGCGAAGAACAGGAGATGATCGTCCGCACGGTCCGCGCCTTCGTCGAAAACGAGATCTATCCGCACGAGACAGAGGTGGAACGCAGCGGCCAGGTGCCGCGCGAGCTGGGTGAAGAGATCAAGCGCAAGGTGATCGAGCTTGGCTTCTACGCCTGCAATTTCCCCGAAGAGGTGGGCGGCGCCGGGCTCAGCCATCTCGATTTCACCCTCGTGGAACGCGAGCTGGGCCGCGGCGCGATGGCGCTGACCCATTTCTTCGGCCGGCCGCAGAACATCCTCATGGCCTGCCGGGGCGATCAGCGCGAGCGCTACCTCCTGCCCGCCGTGCGCGGCGAGAAGATGGACGCGCTGGCGATGACCGAGCCCGACGCAGGCTCCGACGTGCGCGGCATGAAATGCACCGCGACGCGGTCGGGCGGCGACTGGGTGGTGAACGGCTCCAAGCATTTCATCTCCGGCGCCGAGCACGCGGATTTCTTCATCGTCTTCGTCGCCACCGGCGTTGACGAGACCGCGAAGGGGGCGAAGAAACGCATCACCTGCTTCCTCGTCGACCGCGGCACGCCGGGGTTCGACGTGCGCGAGGGGTACAATTCGGTGAGCCACAGGGGCTACAAGAACTACGTGCTCTATTTCGACACCTGCCGCCTGCCCGGGGCCCAGGTGCTCGGCGAGGTCGACGGCGGCTTTGCGGTGATGAACGACTGGCTCTATGCCACCCGTCTCACGGTCGCCGCATCTTGCGTCGGCCGGGCGCGGCGCTGCTTCGACCATGCGCTGGCGTATGCCGCCGAGCGCAGGCAGTTCGGCCAGCAGATCGCCAAGTTCCAGGGCGTGAGCTTCCAGGTCGCCGACATGATCACCGAGATCGACGCCGCCGACTGGCTGACCCTTGCCGGCGCCTGGCGGCTCGACCAGGGGCTGCCCGCCAACCGCGAGATCGCCTCGGCCAAGCTCTACGCCTCGGAGATGCTCGCACGGGTCACCGACGCCACCCTGCAGATCCACGGCGGCATGGGGCTGATGGACGATTTCCCCATCGAGCGGTTCTGGCGCGATGCGAGGGTCGAACGGATCTGGGACGGCACCTCCGAGATCCAGCGCCATATCATCAGCCGGGATCTTTTCCGGCCGCTCGGAGCCTGACCGCGTGGCCCGCCTTACCCGTCTTTTGCGCCCCAAGTCGGTGGCCGTGATCGGTGGCGGGGTCTGGTGCGAGAATGTCATCCGCGGGTGCCGCACAACCGGTTTTGCCGGCGAGATCTGGCCGGTGCATCCGAGCCGCGACGCGGTCGGCGGGATCGCGGCCTTTGCCTCGGTCGCGGCGCTCCCGGGACCGCCCGACGCCGCCTTCATCGGCGTCAACCGACATGCCACCATCGAGGCGGTGCGGACCCTCGGCGCCATGGGCGCCGGCGGTGCCGTCTGCTTCGCTTCCGGGTTTCGCGAGGCCCAGGCCGAAACCGGCGACGGCGCGGCCCTGCAGGCCGCCCTTCTCGATGCCGCCGGCGACATGCCCCTCGTCGGTCCCAACTGCTACGGTCTCATCAACCTGCTCGACGGCGCAGCCCTCTGGCCCGACCAGCACGGCGCGGTGCGGGTCGACCGCGGCGTGGCGCTGGTCGCGCAATCGTCGAACATCATGTTGAACCTGACGATGCAGCGCCGGGGCTTGCCGATCGCCTATGCCGCCACCGCCGGCAACCAGGCACAGATCGACCTTGCCGAGCTCGGACGGGCGATGATCGAAGACCCGCGGGTCACGGCGCTCGGGCTGCACATCGAAGGGGTCGCGAGCCCGCGCAACCTCGAAGCGCTGGCGCGAACGGCACGCGCCCTCGGCAAACCGATCGTCGCGCTCAAGGTCGGCGCCTCGGAGCAGGCCCGGCAGGCGACGATCTCGCACACCGCCTCGCTCGCGGGGAGCGATGCCGGGGCGAACGCGCTGTTCGACCGGCTGGGGATCGGCCGGGTCTCGTCGCTGCCGGCGCTGCTCGAGACGTTGAAACTCCTCCATGTCGCGGGCCCGTTGCCCTCGGCCAGGATCGCATCGCTCTCCTGCTCCGGCGGTGAAGCGGGGCTGATGGCTGATGCCGCGCTGCGCCGGGATGTGACCTTCCCGGACCTGGGCCCGACCCAGACGGCGGCATTGCGCGCCGCCCTCGGGCCCCGGGTGGCGCTGGCCAATCCGCTCGACTACCACACCTACATCTGGGGCGACGTCGAAGCGCTCACCCGCGCCTTCACCGCAATGCTGGACCCGGGGCTGGCGCTCGCCTGCCTCGTGCTCGATTTTCCGCGCGCGGACCGGTGCGACGGCGCCGGTTGGGCGCCGGCGCTTCAGGCCGCGGGGGCCGCCCAGGCGGCCACCGGCACGCCGATGGCCATCGTCTCGACCCTTGCGGAGGGCATGCCCGAACCGATCGCCGAAGAGATCATCGCCGCCGGCATGGTTCCGTTTTGCGGCATCGACGATGCGCTCGAGGCGATCGCGGTGGCCGCGAAGATCGGAGCCGCGCCGGTCGACCACCTGCCGATCCTCGCCTCCGGTCCGCTGACGGCAGACGTGACCCTCAGCGAAGCCGAGGCCAAGGCGGCGCTTGCGGCACATGGGCTCGACGTGCCGCGGTCCGGGCGCGCGGCCAGCGTGCAAGGGGCCGTCGATGCGGCTCGCGTGCTCGGATACCCGCTCGTGCTGAAGGGCGAAGGGGCGGCGCACAAGACCGAGGCCGGGCTGGTGGCGCTGGGGCTTGGCGATCCCGGGGCCGTGCAGGCCGCCGCCGCCGCCATGCCCACCACCGGCTTTCTCGTCGAGGAAATGGTCGCCGGCGGCGTCGCCGAACTGATCGTCGGCGTGCTGCGGGATCCGTCGCATGGTTTCGTGCTCATGATCGGCGCCGGCGGCACGTTTGCCGAACTGCTGAACGACAGCCTCTCGCTGCTGCTGCCGGTCAGCGAGACCGGGGTCGGCGCGGTCCTCGACCGTCTTCGCATCGCACCCGTGCTGGCCGGCTACCGCGGTGCGCCGCCTGCGGATCGTGCGGCGATTGTGCGTGCGGTCCTGGCGGTGCAAGCTTACGTCACATCACAAGCGGCGCGCGTCGTCGAAGTGGAGATCAACCCGCTCATCTGCACCCCCACCCGCGCGGTGGCGGCGGATGCGCTGATCCGGCTGGGAGGGACGCCATGACCGATACGCCCGTCAGGACCGAGCGCCGCGGCGCGGTGCTGGAAGTGACCCTCGACCGGCCCAAGGCCAACGCCATCGACCTCGCGACCTCGCGGCGGATGGGCGAGGTGTTCCTGGCGTTCCGCGACGATCCGGACCTGCGGGTCGCGCTGCTGACGGCGGCCGGCGAGAAGTTCTTCTGCCCCGGCTGGGATCTGAAGGCCGCCGCCGGTGGCGATGCGGTCGACGGCGATTATGGCGTCGGCGGGTTCGGCGGCTTGCAGGAGTTGCGGGGCTTGAACAAGCCGGTGATCGCGGCGGTCAACGGCATCTGCTGCGGCGGCGGGCTGGAACTGGCGCTGTCGGCCGACATCATCCTGGCGGCCGAGCACGCGACCTTCGCCCTGCCCGAGATCCGCTCCGGCACCGTCGCCGACGCCGCCAGCCTCAAGCTGCCCAGGCGCATCCCCTATCACATCGCGATGGAGATGCTGCTTACCGGACGCTGGCTCGATGCAGAGGAAGCGGCGCGCTGGGGGCTGATCAACCGGGTGATCGCGGCGGAAGGGCTGCTGGGGGAAGCGCGGCAGCTGGCCGAGGAGCTGGCCGCCGGTCCGCCGCTGGTCTTCGCCGCGATCAAGGAGATCGTGCGCGAGGCGGAAGACATGAAGTTCCAGGACGCGATGAACCGGATCACCAGGAGCCAGTTCGAGACCGTCGAGAGGCTCTACCGGTCGCAAGACCAGCGCGAAGGCGCCCGCGCTTTCGCCGAAAAGCGCGATCCGGTCTGGAAAGGGCGATAGCGCCAGCTCTCGGGAAGAGACCGGGGCAGGCCTGCGTCGGCTGCAAGGCCCCGCAGGCCTTCGGTCGCGGATCCGCCACCTGGCCGGGCGTTCCGAGCGGGTGGCGGTGAACAGATTGTTTCCGTTGGATTTCAAGACAGTACCTGTGTCCGGACGCGAGCGGTCTCAGCGCCTGCGAGGGGAGGGTCAACACCGCGCGCAGCATCTGGAAGGGCCGCGGCGAGCCGGGTATTCGCGACCGGGCGATCCGGCGCGCCCGGACGCCGCCTTTTTTGCGGATCGGGTTTCTCTCCGGCTGGTCCTGACCGCCTCTCCAGCCGCCGGACTCCCGTGACACCGGCCGCCGAAACGACCCGCCGCTTCGAAAATCGCGCGCTCCGGTGGTGACGACATGAAAAACCCGAACGATGTGTTTCGTCAGGATTACAAGCGACTAGCAAGATGGAAGCCCGGCAGCGGGGCCTGAAACCGGGGCCGGAGGCAGAAGCGCCGTCCGGGGCGCGGACAAGGGCACGAGGTCCGGTCTCGCGGCGCACAGCCGGCCGTCCCACGGCGCACCAGCCGGGACCAGGTCGATATCGCCGAACATGGATCCGCCGCCCCGGTTCGCCCGGCACGATCCTCACCGCTTCATCGGCGCCCGTTCGATCCTTGTCCAGATCCGGGCGACGAGATCATCGTCGATCGCGAGCCCGCAGGTCTCGCGCAAGACCCGCCCGAGCTCCGCCGCCGAGGCAAGCTGGCTGTGCAGCGTTTCCGGCGGCATCCCGCGCGACAAAGCCCGGTTGAACAGGGCTATGCGCCCCTCGGCCGGATGGAATGCCAACATCAGGTTGGAAGAGAACGGCGCCCCCTGCCAGCGGGCGCAGAGATAATTGGCGGCCTCGAAATCGATCTGGCGCACAGGCACCCTGTCGAAACCGTAGAGCGGCACCCAGGTCTCGCCCGCCTGCCGGTCGAGCACGGTCTCCTGCGACTGCGGATCGACCCGGACACGGTAGGTGCCGTTGGGCGCGGGTTGTGGCCCCGGTTCGGTCAGGCGCAAGGGCGCAAGCGCGCCGTGTCCGCCGAACCCGGTGTCGCAGAGCCAGGTCTCGCCCTCGGCCTCGACGATAAACGCGTGATGGCTGCGCGCACCGCTGCGTCCGGTGCCATCGAAAACCCGCGCCAGCACCGCGCGCAGCGCGTAGCCCGAAGCCGCGAGCGCGTGACCGAACAGGGCGTTGTGCTCGAAGCAATAGCCGCCGCGTCCCCCGGTCACGAGTTTCGCCACGACATCCTCGAGCGCCAGGCTCGGCACGCGCCCGAGCAACGGGTCGATGTTTTCGAACGGGATCGCGCGCATATGCGCTTCCTGGACGGCCGCGAGACCGCGGGCGCCGCCGGGCAGATCGGCAAGTCCGATCCGGTCGAGATAGGTTTCGATCCTGAACCCCATCGCGTCAGTAGAGACCGAAATACTCGGCCTGTTCCCACTCGGAGAGGGCGCCGAGGTAGCGCTCCCACTCGGCGCGTTTCAGGCGGACGAGGTAGTCGACCACATCGCTGCCGAACGCCTGCCGGAACAGACCCGAGCCTTCGAAGGCGTCGATCGCCGCGCCCAGATCGGTCGGCAGGCTCTCGGCCTCGCCCGCATAGGGGGTCTCGGTCGGCGGCGGCGGCACCAGGTCACCGGCGATGCCGGCGAGCCCGGCGGCGATCTGGCCGGCGAAAACGTAATAGGGGTTGGCGGCGGGTTCGGCGATGCGGTTCTCGATCCGGCTGGCGGGGTCGCCGGGGCCGAACAGTGCCCGGATCATCGCGCCGCGGTTGTCGATCCCCCAGGCGATCCGGTCGGGGGCGAGCTGGAACGGCTGGTAGCGTTTGTAGCCGTTCACCGTCGGCGTTGTCAGCAGGCAGCTTTCGCGGGCATGGGCGAGCAGCCCCGCGATCCACTGGCCGGCGACCCTGGTCGGCGCCGTCCCGGCGGCCGGCATGAACAGGTTGGCGCCATCCCGATCCACCAGCGACTGGTGCAGGTGCCAGCCGCTCGCGGCGGCATTGTCCACCCGCGGGCGGCACATGAAGGTCGCGTGCAGCCCCTCGCGGGCACAGACCTCTTTCGCCAGGGTCCGGAACATCACCAGGTTGTCGGCATGCACCATCGGCGCGGCCGGAGCGAAGGTAAACTCGAACTGGCTCGGTCCCATCTCGACCTCGGTGGAGGTCACCGGCAGGCCGATGGCAACGGCGGCGCGGCGCAGATGGTCCATCACCGGCTCGAGCCGGTCATAGAGCGCCTCGGACAGGAGCTGGTAGCCGGTCGCCAGCGCACGGGTGGCCGGCGGGCGCGGCGGCATGGTGGTGTCGGCGTGGTCGTGGCCGGTCGTGTCGGTGGCAAAGACGTGGAACTCGACCTCGAGCCCGGCGACCATCTCGAACCCGGCTTCGGACAGCCGCGACACGCTGCGACGAAGCAGGGTCCGCGGAGCGAAGGGGATCGGATCGCCATTGCCGAACCGGAGGTCGCAGAGCAACCAGGCCGAATGGGGGGCCCAGGGCAGGTGCCGGTAGGTGGTCGGGTCGGGCACCAGCAGGATGTCGCCCGCCCCCCGCATCGGGCCCGTGGCGATCTGGCCGGCCTCGGACCAGACCGGGAAGACGGTCCGGCCGGAGGTGTCTTTCAGCAGCAGGGTGGAGGGCACGGTGATGCCGTCGGCCAGCGCGGCCGCGGTGCGGTCGGCCACCAGCGTCTTGCCGTGAAACACGCCGTGCTGATCGGCAAACAGCACCCGGACGGTTTCGATCCCGTCGGCGCGCACCCGGGCGAGCAACTCGCGCGCGGCCTCGGTGCGGCCGGGGTCGGTCAGGCCCAACCGCGCCAGTTTTCCGTTCGAAAGCCTGTCGTCGTCGCGGCTCGTCACTGTCGGTCCTCGCATTCGGGCGCCCAATGCCCGCCGGGCCCCCCGGGGTCAGTCAATCGTCGCATCCCAGCCTGTGCAGGCGGCACGACGCTTCGCATCGCCCGCGGTCCAGGCCCGTCGCCAGTCACCGTCGGTCGAGATCGTGTCATTGGCCGCGGGCCCGTGGACACCGGCCGGGTCGATGCCGCCTCGCATCGGCAGATCCGCCTCGTCGCCTTCGCCGAGGGCTGCGATCGCCGCGCGCAGCTTGCGCCGGTTGTGGATGATCGCCACGTCGGTCTTGCCGAGGTGTTCCTCGGTCCGGTCCTGGATCGCCCCCATGCTCTCGACCGCCCACTGGTCGTGGACGTTGATGTCGAGCCCCATGCCGGTATAGGTCAGCCCCTCCTGCTCGACCGGATCGTAGCCCCACATGTTGCGCGCGTTCTTGAGCGGCGCGTAGTCCGGCAGGCGGTGTTCCTTCAGCCGTTGTTGGCGCATCAGCGGCTTGTCGACCGGGGCGCCGAAGCTCGTGAACATCGCGTACCAGTAGCAGCGCTCGTCGTCGATCGGCACGTGCCACTGGGTGATGATCATCTCGCGCGACATCGGGATGGTGATCGCTTCGGGGAAGATCTGGTTGGTCACCCGCACATGGGTGCGGCCGTCGCCGAGATGGCGCAGCGCGGTGATCCGCATGCCGAAGTCGGTATCCTCGACCGAAATCTCGGGCCGCGGATAATCCCGCAGGAGCCTGGTCATCGGCACCTCGGTATCCGCCGCCTTGTCGCGGAACTGCTTGCCGTAACCGTCGGCGGGGTCTTCGTCTTCGAGGAACCGATGCAGAAACGAGGCATGCGCCGGGTCGATGCCCACTTCGAGGGCCTGGAGCCAGTTGCATTCCCACAGGCCCTTGAAAGCGAAGACGTAGGCTTCGGGCGCGCGGAAGCAGTCGAATGCCGGGAAGGCGGGCGGCGCACCCGGCCCCATCCAGGCGAAGATCACGCCGTTTTTCTCGACCACCGGATAAGACGTGGTGCGGATGTTCTCATGCATCCGCGAGCCCTCCGGCTCTCCCGGTTGCTCGACGCATTGGCCGTCGCGGTTGAAATGCCAGCCATGGAACGGGCAGCGCAGCCCGTTGTCTTCGAGCCGGCCGTAGCACAGATCCACCCCGCGGTGCGGGCAGCGGCGCCCGATCAGCCCGAGCGCGCCCGCTTCGTCGCGAAACAGCACCAGATCCTCGCCAAGCAGGCGCACCGGAACGACCGGGCGGCTGCCTGCGAGCTCATCGGCCAGGGCGGCCGGCTGCCAGTAGCGCCGCAGCACTGCGCCCGCCGGCGTGCCGGGGCCGACCCGGGTGAGGCTGTCGTTGAGGCTCTGGCTGATCATGGCGTGTCTTCCCCGGGGATTCCCGTCGCTGCTAAGTCCGCCGATACTGGCACAGATGGGCGGACAATCAACAGCTTGCTGCCAATTCGCTCACGCCCGGTTCGCGGCGGTCGCGGGCCGCCGGATGCCGGGGTGCGGGGGCCAATCCGGGCGCGTCTCCCGACACCGCCCTTGACGGGTCTGAGCTCATGGCATAACTCATGCGGGCCCAGAGCGGGCGTCGTATACTGGCTATTACCTCAGCCTTCCAAGCTGATGAAGCGGGTTCGATTCCCGCCGCCCGCTCCAGCCTTCCCCTGCCGCCAGCCGCCCGATCCGCCTGCAACGCCGGCCGAACAAAGGGAAGAAGAAGCCGGGCGCGTTGGCCCGGCCGCTGCGCGACACTGCTGTCCGCGATCAGAGGTAGAGCTTGTCGGAAAAGACATGCCGGACGATTCCGTCGCGGGTCACCCCGCGCCTGGCAAGGTCCTCATCCGAAAGCGCGGTGAGTGCGATGATCTGCTCGCTGCGTGTTCGCGTCGCGGCATAGGCGACGTAGAAGGCGACGATCCGCGCCAGAAGCGATGGACGTTGCCCGGCGAGCGGGGTGTCGGTCGATGCGATGGCCATTTGGAAACCTCAAGTTCTGATCCTGTGTTTCCTCCCGTGGCCTGAAGATATGCCATCGCTTGCCAGACCGGTAGGGAGCGGGACGCAACGCCGCCATGCACCCGCTGCCGGGGTGGAGGGGCCTTGCAGGGCGCCGGCGAGAACCCCGCGCCGCACCGGCCCCGGCACCTGTCGGTCGGTCCGGTCGGGCATCGAACGGCGCGGGCGCAAGCGTCAGGGCAGCGCCTGGATCGCGGTATAGGGATAGGTCGCCTCTCCGTTCGGATCGACATTGGCGTAGAGATAGGACAGGCCGAGTGCGGGCAGGTAGTGGTAGGTTTCGACCACGTCCGGGGCGGTCGAATACTCCGACGTGACCGGGATCACGTCATAGCTGCAGTCGCCGTAACGATGCACTTCGAGCGCGCCGTAGGTATACACCTGGCGCTCGAACACGTTGTTCTTGCCGTCCGTCACCGAGACCAGCACCTCCCAGCTGCCCCCCGCTTCCGGCGGCTCAATCTCGTCGATCGGCATCGGATATTCGTAGGAGGTGCGGGATTCGCCCTCGGTGCCGACCAGATCGAGAAGCTCGACCAGATAGACCCCGTGGGCCAGGATCGCCTCGGCCGCAAAGCCGTCCTGGGTGCGGTAGGACGATGCGATCAACCCGTCGCCGACATCGGTGAACACCTCGCGCTCGCCGTGCACCCCGGTAAAGGCAATGCCGCCCGCGAGGTCGGCGCTGGTCGGGCATTGCGCGTGGAGTGCCGCCGGCAGGACCAACGCGAGCAGGGTGATCGGGGTTCGGAACATGGCGGGCCTCGGTCTGAGAATGGCTGCGGACATGGGTAGCACAGCGGGCCGCAGAGCGGTGAAAAATCTGTCGTCACCGCCCGGCAACGCAGTGCCCGCTGCGCCCGGCGCGGGTGCTTTCTCAGGCCTTGAAGCCCTCGTCCACGGGCACCTGCATCGCCGTCGCCAGCGCGTTGGTCCGGGCGGCCATGCCGATCACCGCGAGAAGCTCGCCGTGCATCTCCTCGGACATGCCCCGGGCTTTCGCCGCGGCCGTGTGGGAATGCACGCAATACCCGCAGTTGTTCGCCACCGAAACGGCAATGTAGATCATTTCCTTCACCAGGGGATCGAGGGCGCCTGGCCCCATCACCGTCTTCAGCTGCGCCCAGCTTGCCGCCATGGACGCCGGATCGTTGGCCATCGCCCGCCAGAAGTTGTTGATGTAATCCGTCTGCCGGGTCGCGCGGATGTCGTCGAACACGTCCCGGGCCTGCGGCGCGGCGTCTTCGTCGGTCAGAAGCGGTAGGGTGGCCATTCTCTCTCTCCTGTCGGGCTGGCACTGCCCCCGGGGGCGCCCCGGGGCGGTCGTCGGTTTTCGGCCGCTCCCGCCGCTTCCGCCGCGGCATGACCGTGCCGATCAAAGCGGGTTCGCGCCCGCTCCGCAACCTCTCGCTTCGCCGCAGTCGCCCGCCGTAGCGGTCCGGTCCGGCAGGCGGAGCGCGGCGTGTCCCCGGCCCCCGCCGGTGCGGATCCGGATGCGCGAAACCACGGCATTGGCCGCGCCTCCCGGCCCTGTGGTTTCGTACCGCCCTGATCAGGTATCGTGGTATGACCTGGCGTATTTTCCCTTGGCGTAGGTTCCGTATCCGGCGTATTGGCCGTAGCGTTTGAGTTTCCTGAGGTTGATGCGGGTGAGGGCGAGGCCGGAGACGCGGATGCCGCCGTCGGACATCATCCTGAGGCCGGCGGTGACGTCGCGTTTCGGGGTGGCGTTCCATTCGACCAGGTAGATCACCGCATCGGCGAACTGCGCCACCACCCGCGCGTCGGGCACCACCAGCACCGGCGGGGTGTCGACGATCACCACGTCGTAGCTGCGGCGCGCCTCGGCGATCAGCGCCCGGAACCGGCTCGACGAGAACACGTCCGCCGCGTTCATCGCCGCGCGCTCGCCGACCAGCACGTCGGCGTCGATCAGGTAGTTGCGCTCGACCGCGTCCTTGAGCGTCAATGCCCCCGACAGCACGCTCACCAGCCCGGTCGTCGTCTTCAGCTCGAGATAGTCGCGAAACACCCGGTGGCGGATGTCGCCCTCGATCAGCAGCACCCGCTTGCCGAGCCCGGTGAAGTTCTGCGCCAGCGCGATCGAGGTGGTGGTCTTGCCCTCGCCCGGCAGCGACGAGGTCACCATGATCACCTGCGGCGGCTGGTCGATGTCCGACATCAGGATCGAGGTGCGCAGGTTGCGCATCGCTTCCGCCGCCATCGAGGTCGGCTTCTCGACGAAGTAGCTCAGCACCGCGTCGCGGGTCGCGCGCGGCACCAGCGGGATCTGGCCGAGCACCGGCCGCCCGGTCGCCGTCTCGAGCTCCGGCGCGGTGCGCAACCCGGTGTGCAGCAGGTCCCACAGCAGCACCAGCGCGCCGCTGATCCCGAGCCCGGCGATCAGCGCCAGCGCGAGGATCCGCGGCTTGTCCGGCGACGACGGCCCGTTCGGCAGCGCCGCGGCGGAGATGATCCGGCTGTCGGCGCGCAGGTTGCCCTGCTGGGCCGAGAGCTCCTTGAGCCGGCCGAGGAAATATTCGTAGATCGTGCGCGAGGCGGTCACCTCGCGTTCGAGCTGCTGGTAGGCCACCAGGTTGTCCGACTGGCGGGCGTAATCCTCGCGCAGCACCGCGATCGAGCCCGCCAGCGTCGCCGCCTGTTCGCCCGCGCGCTGGCGCATCACCTCGAGGCGCGCGCGCACCGTCGCCAGCCGGGCCGCGGTCTCCGCCGCCGGCGCGCCTTCGGCCACCAGCCGCTCGAGCGCGCCGTCACCCGCCGCCCCGGCCGCCGCCGCCCGGTCGCCCGCGGCCTCGGCCGCGTCGAGCGCGTCGAGCCGCCGGGCCAGCGCGACCTCCTCGGCGCCGAGCGCGGTGAGCCGGTCGCGGGCATCGTCGATGCGCAGGTTCAGCGCTTCGAGGTCGCCGGTCCGGGTGATCCGGTTCTCCGAGGCGAAGGCCTCGACCGCGCCCTCCGCCGCCTCGAGCTCGGCCTGCAGCGCGCCGAGCCGCCCGGT
>SWCD01023007.1_pt1 | contig 24763 bp, 23 predicted proteins | sample 4693011 | NCBI WGS metagenome assembly SWCD01 (sample SAMN10267278, study PRJNA491770) | bioreactor metagenome | isolation source: DHS bioreactor inoculated with marine | place: Japan: Omine Ridge, Nankai Trough | reverse complement strand
TGGTGGTCGGCATCATCATTGTCGGCTTCGGAACCTCCGTGCCGGAACTGGTCGCGTCCATTCAAGCCGCACTTGCCGGCGCACCCGGCATAGCCATGGGAAACGTGGTCGGGTCCAATATTGCCAACATTCTGCTGATCCTCGGCGTCGGCGCGATAATCTATCCAATCCTGTGTTCACAGGCAGCGGTTTTCCGCGACGGCCTTGTCATGGTACTGGCGGCAGTGCTGCTGGGGGTGGCGTGCTATCCGGGAGTGCTGTCGCAGCAATGGGGATTGGTGTTTATTGCCCTGTTGATCAGCTATTTGGGTTATCTGCTGTATTCCGATCGCCGCAAAAATGGCAAGGAAGCGGCCCCGGACGATGATGTGCCGCTAGCCTCCAGTTCAATATGGCTGGACATTTTGCTGGTTGTCGGCGGCACCGTCGCCGTGGTGCTCGGGGGCAAGTTGCTGGTCGACAATGCAATCATCGTGGCGAAGTCTTTCGAGGTTTCAGACGAAGTTGTCGGATTGACGCTCGTTGCCATCGGTACGTCGCTGCCCGAACTCGCGACATCAATTATTGCCGCCGTGCGCAAACACTCCGACATTGCGCTGGGTAACGTGCTGGGATCGAATATCTACAATATTCTCGGTATTGCCGGGATCACCGCGGTCATTTCACCGATTCCGGTTTCAGACGAGATGCTGAAAGTGAACATAGCCGTGATGATTGGCGTTTCGATGGTGCTGGTCTTCATCGCCCTGGTGGTCAAACGCTTCGGCAAACGGGTCGGGTTTGCATTCCTGGCCGCCTACGCAGCCTTCATTTACACGGTTGTTGCCTGAAACCGAAAGGCTTCCGCCTCAAACAGAGGCATTTTGAGGCGGAAACAAGCTCTAGAAACTATCCTTGGCTCTTCGCACTTCCGCAAAGCGGTCGGCTGAACCGGCGCGCAGGAACGGATTGGTTTGCATTTCCTGGGCAATTGTTGTCGGCACGGTTGGTCTTCCCGCAGCCCGGAGTTGCGCAATCTCATCCGCGCGCGCCTTCAAGGCCTCGTTGTCAGGATCGACGCTCAGGGCGAATTTTGCGTTGGCGGCTGTGTATTCATGACCGCTGTAAACAACTGTCTCCGGCGGCATGGCCGCGAAAACCTGCATGGATGACCACATCTGTTCCATGGTGCCTTCAAACACCCGTCCGCAGCCCAGTGTGAACAGCGTGTCTCCCGCGAATGCAACACCGTCATCAGCGAAATGCCAGGTGATGTGACCAAGCGTGTGTCCGGGGGTGGCGATGATCCGGGCGATATGGCCTGCGAAATCATAGGTGCCGCCCGGTGTTACGGTGTCAGTCAGTCCGGGCAGGGCATTGGGCTCTTGCGAACTGCCGACAACCGCGCAGTTCCACCTGGCCTTGAGTTCGAGCACCCCGCCGACATGGTCATGATGGTGATGCGTGATCAGTATATGTGTGAGTTGCCAGCCGGTGTCTGCCAATGCCCGTTCGACGGCTGCGGCCTCCGGTGCATCGATCGAGGCGGTCTGGCCGGTCTCGGGACAATGCATCAAAACGCCATAATTGTCGCTGAGAGCCGGAAACAGATGGTACTGAAGCTTGGACATGTTGATCCTGTTGTAACGGTGTGAATTTGAGATAGGTTGAGAAGATTATGGATGTTGTCGATCTCAGGGAATTTTACGCCAGCCGGCTTGGTCATGCAACGCGCCGTATCGTGGCTTCGCGGCTTCGCGCCAGATTGCGAGGGTTGAAGGGTGCCCGTGTACTGGGGCTCGGCTATTGCACACCTTACCTGGACAGCCTGGCCGGCGAGGGGTGCACCGTGATGGCAATGATGCCTGCGCGCCAGGGCGTTGTCCACTGGCCGGCCCGGGGCAACTGCTCCAGTGCCCTGGTGGATGAAGCCAGTTTGCCTGTTGCAGACGGCAGCATGGACTTCGTGCTGGTTGTGCATGGACTGGAGTTGACCGATCAATTGCCTGACATGCTGCGCGAACTGTGGCGCGTGCTGGCGCCACAGGGGCGTGCCGTGTTCATTGTGCCGAACCGGCGCGGTTTGTGGGCGCGGTTTGACAACACCCCGTTCGGTCACGGCAGGCCGTTCTCACGCGGTCAGTTGACAACGCTTTTGCGCAATGCGCAGTTTTCACCGGCTGAGTGGACCTCCATGCTGTTCATGCCGCCAAGCGATCGTCGATTCATGGTGCGCAGTGCCACGCTGTGCGAGCGGGTGGGTTCGTGGATTGGACCGGGGTTTTCCGGATTGATCATGGTTGAGGCAATCAAGCAGGTCTACTCGGTTTCAGGCAGCAAGCAAAAGCGCCAGCTGGTCCCGTCATTGCGGCCCAACATCATTGCGCAACCGGCCCGCACCGGATTGAGCCCGCGTTCTCACTCATAACCATGATATTTCGGCATACCTGTTTGTCTTTGATTTTTTGCCGAGGTCTCTCTAGAACCTTGGTTCATCACGAGGATGACCCTCGACACTTAATGAACCTCACACAGGCAGTTTTCCCTGATGGACAAACCGGATATTCAAAGGTCTGACCTTAGCGGTATCAGGCAGGAGATCGACAGCATCGACGAGCAGATCGTGGAGTTGCTGGGTGCCCGGTTTGCGGCCAGTGAGAAGGTGCGGCTTGCCAAGACATCCAGCCTGCTGGCAGGCGGAATGCCGTACCGGCCCGGCCGTGAAGCCGTCATTCTGCGCCGCCTGGTCGAGATTGCCGACGGTCGCGTCCCGGTGACGGTCATCGAACGGGTATGGCGCACGGTGATTTCCGCTTCCATTCTGGCTCAGGCCGATGTGCGCATTGTAACCGTTTCCGAGGTCATGAGCGATGCCCGGTACCGGCAGGCTATCGACCTGTTTTCTTCCCTGGTGCCGATCGAAAAGGTCGGCTCGCTGAAAGCAGCGCTTGGCGCACTTGCCGACCATGAGCAGGTGCTCGTCGTGGTGCCGATGAAACTTGATTGGCGCGGCATACTGGATCAGACCAAGGACGGACCGCGCGCGCGCGTGGTGGCGGTTCTGGCTGCGGGTTCGGACAAGCCGGCAAGGTCACTTGCGGTGCTTGGTCATGCGCTGAGCGAGCCGACGGGCGAGGACGAAACGCTGCTGGTGACGACTGGCAAACTGCCGCGTGACTTTGTCCCCAAGCCGATATGGCATCTGAAACTGGCTGATGACGTCCATCTTACGTCTCTGCCGGGATACCTGGAAATATCGGAGCAACCGCTGGTTGGCCTGAAGGGCAATAGCGGTCTTGGTCTCAAGATAGCCGGCAGATACCCCAGTGCGATGGAGCTTGGTACGCAATGACTGATACAGCAAAAATGCCACGGCCCCGCGAAGGTGTCCTCGATATCGCGGCTTATGTGCCGGGTAAATCCGCGGGCACCGGCACCGGCAAGGTGCACAAGTTGTCGTCGAACGAATCGCCGCTGGGCCCCAGTCCGGCGGCATTGCAGGCCTATGCTGCATGTGCACAGAATCTGGCCCTGTATCCCGATGGCGGATCGAGTGCGCTGCGTGAGGCACTGGCAGAGTGCTATGGCATCAATCCGGCCAACATCGTGTGCGGTGCCGGGTCTGACGAATTGCTGCAGTTGCTGGCAAGCGGTTACTTGCAGGCGGGTGATGAGGCTATCTACACCGAGCATGGTTTTCTGGTTTACCAGATTGTCATTCGGGCCAACGGGGCGATACCGGTCGTGGTGCCCGAGCGCAATCTCACGGCTGATGTTGACGCCATTCTTGCGGCGGTCACGCCGCGGACCCGAATGGTTTTTCTGGCCAACCCCAACAATCCAACCGGCACTTATGTCAGCTTCGACCAGGTCAAGCGGCTTCAGGCAGGCCTGCCACCGGATTGTCTGCTGGTGCTGGATGCGGCCTATGCAGAATATGTCCGGCGCAATGACTATGAAGCCGGACTGGAACTGGTGTCGAGTTTCAGGAACGTGGTGATGACGCGCACGTTTTCAAAGGCTTACGGGTTGGCGGGACTACGCCTGGGATGGGCTTATTGTCCGGCCAATGTTGCAGATGTGCTGAACCGGATTCGCGGTCCGTTCAATGTGGGCATGCCCGCAATTGCCGCAGGGGCTGCAGCGGTTCGCGACCAGGCACACCTGGCAAAAGCTGTTGAGCACAATGATGTCTGGCTGCCGAAAGTAACCATGGCTGTCGAAGAGTTGGGATTGAAGGTAACACCGAGTGTCGGCAATTTCATCCTGGTGCATTTCCCGCCGGACGGCAGCAGGACCGCTGCGCAAGCCGATGAGTTCCTGGCGTCGAACAATGTGATCGTGCGGCGCATGGATGGCTACGGACTGCCCGGCGCGTTGCGGGTCTCGATCGGGGACGCGGACGGATGCACTGCCTTTCTCACGGCACTTCAATCATTCATGGCGAATTGAGCAGGCATGGCATTTGAAGCTTTTGATAAGGTTGCCCTGATTGGACTGGGCCTGATCGGCTCATCCTTGTCCCATGTCATGCGCCGCAACAAGCTGGCGAAGACTATCTCCGGTCATGCGCGTACGGCGGAAACCCGCGACCGGGCCATGGAACTGGGCCTGGCTGATACGATGCATGAACACGCCGCAGATGCAGTGCGCGATGCCGACTTGGTGATACTGTGCGTGCCAATCGGCGCATGTGGTGCAGTTGCAGAATCGATCAGTTCGTCGTTGAAGCCCGGTGCAATCGTCACCGATGTGGGATCGGTCAAATCTGCGGTTATCCGGCTGGTGGCGCCGCACGTTCCGGACAATGTGCATTTCATACCTGGACATCCGATTGCCGGTACCGAGTATTCAGGCCCGGATTCCGGGTTTGCCTCGCTGTTTGAAAATCGCTGGTGCATTCTGACACCATTGCCCGGTGCGGATGACGGCGAGGTGGCACGCCTGACTGCTTTCTGGCAGGCCTGTGGCTCCAATGTCGACATGATGGAGGCCAATCATCACGACCGTGTATTGAGCATCACATCGCATCTGCCGCAACTGATTGCGTTCAACATCGTCACAACAGCTGCCGATCTCGAGGAGGTGACGCAGCAGGAGGTCATCAAGTATTCGGCTGGTGGATTCAGGGATTTTACGCGCCTTGCGGCATCGGACCCGACCATGTGGCGCGACGTTTATCTCAACAACAAGCAGGCTGTACTGGAATTGCTGGGGCGGTTTTCAGAAGACCTGTCGGCGTTGCAAAGAGCCATTCGCTGGGGGGACGGGGATATGTTGTTCGACACGTTTACCCGTGCGCGGGGCATTCGCCAGCGGATCATCGAGGCGGGTCAGGATACCGAAGAACCCGATTTCGGGCGCGGTGGGCAGCATGTTGATCCAGCAAGCCCGGGTGAAGGCGGGAATGAAGGTTCCTGAATTACTGACCTGATCCGGCTATGGCAAACGGGCCCCAGTACCAGGTTTGATCCTTTATCTGGATGGGCAGCTTGTTGTCGTTGGACTTGAGCAGCGGTTTGACAATGGCCTGGGCCGCGTTCATTTCTGTATCATCGAGCCCTGTCAGATATTGGACAATCAGGAATGCGTCGAGATAATCGGACGGTTCCGACTCAGCGTCAAAGCTGCCCTGTTTTGGTCGCTCCTTGTTCAAAGTGCCGGTGATGATGAAACTGTCTAGCTTGGCGGTGGCGGTCGAAAGACCGGACAGGATGATGGCCAGATCGAGCTGGTCCGTGGTTGCCGAGGGCCGGATGTGGGTTTCGGTTTTGGTGACAGCGAGTTGTTTGTCCCCGGCAATCCGGATTGTCTGGTTTTGTGCCAGCAGTGATGCAATTGCCAGTTTGCCACCGCTGGCACGATAACTGAAGCGGATCGGATCTCCGGAGATTTTTACAGTGTCGATACTGACGGGACCGAACAGCGCGCCAATGACATGGTTCGGGTTCCAGGCCTGACCGATGAGGCGGAGTTTGTCTGCCGTAATGTGGTTGCCGGCCAGTGTCGCCGCAGCGCCGGTACAGTCGAAATGAATACGGAATGGATACCCGCCCCAGCTGCGGTCGTTGCATTGCAGGGTGATATGACTTGCCTCCAGCGTTGCGAGTTTCTGCTTGGCGGTGCCCAGGGCGATGTACCAGTAGACACTCCAGGCCAGTGCGATGCACACAAAGACGATGAGCGGGGCCATCATTTTCAGAGGCGAGGTGCGCTTGATCTTGAGGGGGTTGTTCATGGTGAGAGAACCGCAGGATAAAAGTCGGTTGATCGGGTGATTCTCCGGTACGGTATCACGGTGTCTGTTGAAGCGGGAAGACTGTGTCTGCTATGCCACTGTCTAGATCAGGATGTGGTGTGCAGATGGTTTCGGATTTTTGGGTATTTGGATACGGGTCGCTGATGTGGCGACCGGGGTTTGCTTTTGAAGAGCGCTGTGGCGCTATCATGCACGGGGTTCATCGCAGGCTGTGTATCTATTCACATGTTCATCGCGGAACGCCTGACAAGCCCGGTATGGTGTTGGGGCTTGATCGTGGCGGATCATGCCGAGGTATCGGGTATCGCGTTGCCGGCAGCCGGCGGGACGAGACGATTGCCTATTTGCGCGAACGCGAACAGGTAACGATGATCTACAAGGAGCGTTGGCGCGAGATGCTCGTTGAGCGTGACGGTACCGCGCATCAGGTCAATGCACTGGTGTATCTGGTTGACCGGGATCATGTGCAATATGCCGGGAAGAAAACAGCACAGGACCTGTTGCCGTTCGTGCTGCAGGGTCACGGTAAAGGGGGCCCTTGCATTGATTACATATCATCGACACTGGATCACATCGAGGAACTGGGTTTCAAGGACAGCCATCTTTCGGAAGTGCTGACGCTCGCCCGCAACCATCGCTCGTAAGGTGTTGCACGAAAGCGTTTGCTGTTCGCGCGCAACATGGTTCAGGCGGCAATGTCTGCAAACAGCGGCAGGGAAGCCTGGACAAAATGCGCACCATCGTTTGCGGGCAGGCGCTGGCCGGCGGCAGGAACACTGCCGGTATCCAGCTCAAGGGCGGTCGCCAGGTCATCGTAAACACGCACTGTCTCGGCGTCATCGCCGGCCAGCAGATGAACGTGGATTTCACAGGCACCGTCGGCCATGTCGACCGGCAACGGGAAATCCCACAGTGGTGAAAACCTTCCCATGCGAACCGGTAGGCGCGCGCCGCTTTCAAGACGGCGGACCATTACATAAATGGCACCGGGCAAGGGCGGGCACGTTTCGGCGCTGTAGACGGAATGGATATACCGCTTGCCGGATGCCCCGATCCAGAAGCAGAATCTGTCGCTGAACTCGTTTTCCAGCTCGGCACTTGCGCTAAAACCCATGGTCTTTCTCCTGCTCTTTTAATGAGAACAAAAGTAGAACAAAAATTCTGGCAGGTCAAGCTGAAAACGTCAGGTCAGCCGCATCTGGAGTATCCGCAGGACATGCATGTAGCGCAGCCTTCCTGAAACGTCATGGAAAACTCGCTGCATTTCGGGCATTGCGGACCCATACGCCCGGCATCATCGCCCACCGCAAGGCGTTGCGCGTCAAGGGCGGCGGGATCGGTGCCGGACAGGTTCTTTACATCCTTGAGGAAGCCGGTGGCCAGCATGTGCTTTTCTATGACACCGCCAATGGCAGCCAGCAGCGACGGCACGTAACGGCCATCCATCCAGTGCCCGCCGCGCGGGTCAAACACTGCCTTCAGTTCCTCGACAACAAACGACACATCGCCACCGCGCCGGAACACCGCGGAAATCATGCGGGTCAAAGCCACGGTCCAGGCATAGTGCTCCATGTTCTTTGAGTTGATGAAGATTTCAAAAGGACGCCTGCGGTCATTCTCGATGATGTCATTGATGGTGATGTATATGGCGTGGTCGCTGTCACCCCATTTCAACTTGTAGGTGAAGCCAGGCAGAACGGTATCGCGATCCAGCGGCTGGCGCATATAGAAAATGCCGCCAGCCTCGTTCTGGCCAACCGGCGCCGGCGGTGCTTCAAGCGGCAATGCCGGCTGGGCTTCGGCGCCATCACCGCGTGATGTTTCGGACAGGACAGAACCGGTTATGTCATTGGGCCGGTAGGTCGTGCAGCCTTTCAGTCCCAGCTCCCAGGCTTCCAGGTAGATATTGCTGAAATCCTCGAAAGAGATGGTCTGCGGACAGTTGACGGTTTTGGAAATGGAACTGTCGACGTGGTCCTGAAGAGCCGCCTGCATCACCAGGTGATCGTGTGGTGACAGATCAGCCGTGGTCACGAAGGCATCCGGCAATTCAGTGTCATCGCCGCGCATTGCCCGGAACACCCGCAGCGCATAATCCTCGACCTGTTCGACTCGATGGCTTCCGTCAGGCTGCAGCACCTTGCGATTGTAGTTCAGCGAGAACACCGGCTCGACTCCTGACGACACGTTGCCGGCAAACAGCGAAATGGTGCCGGTGGGCGCAATCGAGGTGAGAAGAGCATTGCGCACACCATGCTTCCTGATGGTCGCGCGCACATCATCATCCAGCTCGCGCACATGGCCGGACTCCAGATACGCCTCGACGTCGAACAGCGGGAACGGCCCTTTCTCCGCGGCGAGCTCCGAGCTCGCCATGTAGGCAGCGCGCTCAATTGTGTGCATCCAGTTCCTTGCGGCATCGGCAGCGGCATCCGATCCGTAGCGCAGGCCGCACATGGCAAGTGCATTGGCAAGCCCGGTGACACCGAGACCGATGCGGCGCTTGGCAAGCGCTTCGGCAGCCTGTGCCTGCAGCGGATAGTTTGACACGTCGACGACGTTGTCCAGCATCCGCACGGCTACAGCTGTTATGCGTTCGAGCTCTTTCAGGTCGAGGTGTGCTGCATCGGCAAACGGTGCCTTTATCAGGCTGGCAAGATTGATGGAGCCGAGCAGGCAGGCACCGTAGGGCGGCAGCGGTTGTTCACCGCACGGATTGGTGGCGTGAATGGTTTCGCAGTAAGACAGGTTGTTGCGCGCATTGATGCGATCAATAAAGATCACGCCGGGTTCGGCATAGGCATATGTTGCCTGCATGATCCGGTTCCACAGATCGCGTGCGCGCACGGTCTTGTAGACGGTGCCGCCAAATTTCAGTGACCAGTCGCCGCCGGCCTTTACTGCCGCCATGAACGGATCGGTTACCAGCACCGACAGGTTGAACATGCGAAGCCGGCTGGCCTGCTGCTTGGCGGTGATGAAATCCTCGATATCGGGATGGTCACACCGCATGGTGGCCATCATTGCACCGCGCCGCGACCCGGCCGACATGATGGTGCGGCACATGGCATCCCATACATCCATGAAACTCAACGGGCCGGACGCATCCGCGCCAACGCCCCTGACCGGTGCTCCCTTGGGGCGAAGCGTGGAGAAGTCATGGCCGATACCGCCGCCTTGCTGCATGGTCAGTGCGGCCTCGCGCAATCCATCGAAGATCGCGCCCATGTCGTCTTGTATGGTTCCCATGACAAAGCAGTTGAACAGCGTAACCTTGCGCTCGGTGCCCGCGCCGGCAATGATCCGGCCAGCGGGCAGGAACTTGTAGCCGGACATGGCTTCGATAAAGGTTTTTTCCCACGCGGCCCTGGTGTTTGCCTTTTCAGGCGATGCCAGTGCCCTGGCCACCCGGGCCCAGGTGTCGTCTACCGTCTGGTCGACAGCAGACCCGTCCGGAGACTTGAAGCGATACTTCATGTCCCATATTTCGTGGGAAATCGGGTCAAGTGCAGTGTCGGTTGCCACGGCCATTACTCGTCACAGGTGGTCTGGATGGAAGATCATCACACATATTCATGGTTTGTTCTACAGGAAAAGCATTGCCAATCAATTAATCTGACCGGCTTCGGTGACCAGCCGGTTGGTCGCGTCTTCAATGGCGTCCTGCAAGCGGGTCGAAAACACCTTGCGGTTCAGCCCGGCTTCTATCGGTGGCAGAAATTCAACGATGATGGTGCCCGGCCGCCGGATGAACTGCCGTCTGGGCCAGTAGAGGCCGGAATTCAGCGCAAATGGTGTGCACGGCACCCCAAGTTGGGTGTACAGCGCCGCCGCACCGGGCTTGTAGTCAGGCGCAGCCCCGGGCGCGACCCGCGTGCCTTCGGGAAAGATGAGAACCTGGCGGTCTGCGGCCACGGCCTGCCTGGCGTCAGCAATCATTTTCTTCAAGGCTGACGGTCCAGCCGACCGGTCCACCGAAATCATCTTGAACTTGAGACAGAACCAGCCAAAGACCGGAATGAAGGTCAGCTCGCGTTTCAATACCAGGGCCGGGTCCGCCAGCATGGGAAGCAATGCAAATATATCCCAGGCCGACTGGTGCTTGCCGGCGAGCAGGCTGCCGGTTTGAGGAATGTGCTCATGGCCGCGAACTTCCATTCTCGTGCCGGTAATCAGCCGCATCCACCAGAGTGAAGACCTTGCCCACACCTTCAAGGCGGCGATTGACCAGCTTCTTGGTGTAAACATGAACCAGAAGCCAAACACCAGAAACACCACGAGATTGATGTAGAAAACCAGATTGAACACCAAGGACCGAATTGCCAGCACGCCAAATTCTCCAATATGCCATCCCGCAAACGGGACCCTTCAACGAACCGTAGAGCATTTCCGGCAAAAGTGGATGCCGCTAAAGCGTGTTGCATTCAATAGGGTTCATTTGACCGCGTTTTCGGGTTTGCTGACAAGGCATGCTTGTCGCCGTGGTCTGGTTGACCACAAGACGAGCATAACGATGCTCAGCAGGCCTGAAAACGAGGCCTTCGGTGGGCCAAATCCGTCCATCGGCGTTGTTGCGTCTCTCGCCCGATACACAAGCATCGCGCCACGAGCCGCGCCTAGCCGAATGAACGGATTTGACTCCATCAAATTGAACCCTATTGAGTGCAACACGCTTTAGTGATGGCATGCTGCTCACGGCGCAGACCAGATGACATCAGTTTCCAATCTGCAGCCGCACAAGGGCAAGCAGATATTTGACATATTCACTGAGCCACAGGCGGCACGTCGAAAATGACCGGGGAGCTCCCCGGTCATCGCCGCTGGCAACCGGGTATGCCACCAGTTCAATGTCCGGCATGGCGCGCGAAAATTCCACGATGGCCCGCAGGATGTGATAGTCGCTTGTCACCACCGCCAGTTTCCGGAACTTGTGCCCGGCAGCCCAGCTGGCGGCCTCGGCAGCATTTCCGCGGGTATCGGAGGCACGTTTGTCCAGGTCCACGCAGCATTTGAACAAGCTGGCCTCGGCCTTTGTAATGCGGCGCAATTGCCGGGCTGTGGTTGTGGGATAGACGCCTGAGATCAGCAGACGCCTGCCGGTTTTCTGTTCAAGCAGGCGAACCGCGGCGGGAATGCGTTCCGGGCCGCCGGTAAGTACCACGATTCCATCCACCGACAGATGTGCCGGCCTGATCATTTTGCGGGACTGTTCGGTGAATGACGCAAATCCTGCCACGGCGACAACAAGCACACACAGCACAACACCCAGTGCGGTCCACAAGCCGCCAGCGTGCTGGTGCTGCGCATCCGGCAGACGCTTTTCAGTGCTGGGCTTGCCGGAACGATCAGACATCAAAAACATCACCGGGTAAAAGGACACTCAATTTGGCTGCTCCATGCAACGTCACGGCGCAGCACACGGTTATGACGTGTCAGAACATGGCCTTCAAGACCCGTGATATGGAAATGCGCGCCGTGATCAGCGAGATCATTGTCGCAACAACCGGCACCACGATAAAGGCGGCGTAATTGGCGCTGCCGGTGTCGAGCGGGTGATACAGGAAAGCGTTGACCGGTTTTGACAGCCGTCCGCTGCCCACGCCCAGGATGACGAAAGTGACAAAGCCCAGCAGCGACCCGATCAGGCCGGCCTTCAAACCGGTGAGGCAGAAGCGCCACAAGACCGCACGGGATATGAAGCTGTCACGGGCACCGGCCAGATACAGAACCTCGATGACTTCCCTGTTTGCCTCCATGGCGGCGCGTGTCGCATAGACGACGAGCACGATAGCTGCAGCCACGATCAGGCTGAGCACGGCAATGGCCAGCCAGGTCAGCGAGCGTGCCATGGAGATCAATTCAGCCTGCCAGCGCCGGTGGGTGTCCAGCGTGGCAGACGGCACCTGCGTGGCAAGCGTGGCGTGCAACAATTCAAGATCAGGCGGCGATGATTTGTCGATGCTGACATTGATCAGGCGCGGTATGGGCAGATCGTCCAGTATACCCGACTTGCCGAGCCAGGGTTCAAGCAGTTTGCGCGCCGCATCGGGACTGACAACAATCACGTCGGCAACCCCGTTGGTGGCACGCAGTATTTGCACGACCTTTGCGGTATCGCCGTCAACATCAACACCGTCTGTCGCCGTGATCTGTACCGTCACCTCGCTGGCAATCTGTGATGTCCAGTTGTCGACAGCGGTGGCTGTCATCAACAAGGCACCGATAGCCAGGACGGCGAGATAACACATTGCGGCCATTGCCGTCATCAAGGTCATGTGTGGTGCAGTTGCTTCAGGAATGACCTTGGAACGCCCGTTGCCCACGGCAGGCAACGTCCTGCCGGCACGGGCATTGAAACCGGAGGTGTGACGGTCAAGTTGCCGGGCAGTGACGTTTTTGTTCATTGCCATGATGTGCGACCGTCTTCCAGCCTCAGTACGGGCGCCTTGATGGTGTCCAGCAGGTGGGTGTCGTGGGTTGCGATCAAAACCGTTGTGCCAAACTGGTTGAGCTGCTGGAACAGGCGCATCAACCGCAGTGCCAGGGCCGGGTCCACATTGCCGGTCGGTTCGTCTGCCAGCAGCAGTTCCGGGCTCGAAATCACCGCCCGCGCTATGGCCGCGCGCTGTTTCTCGCCGCCGGACAGGACAGGAGGATAGGCATTGGTGTGATGTTCCAGGCCAACCCAGTCCAGCAGTTCGAGAACATTGTCACGATAATCGTTCAGTTTGTTGCCACGGATCCGCAAGGGCAGGGCTACATTCTCAAAGGTGGTGAGATGATCGAGCAGGCGGAATTCCTGAAACACCACGCCGATCCGCCTGCGCACGTCCGGTATTTTCCCGCGCCGCAATCCGCCGGTGTTTTCCCCGAACAGCGAAATCATGCCGCGGGTTGGCTTGAGTGCCAGAAACAGCATTCGCATGAGCGAGGTTTTGCCGGCTCCTGAAGCGCCGGTCAGGAAATTGAATGAGCCTGTTTCAAGAGTGAGGTTGAGATCCTTCAGGATCTCCGGCCCACTGCCGTAACGCAAACCGACATTTTCAAATCGAACGATCGACAAGCGGGTTCCTCAACTATGATGGTATGGCTCCGGATCGGCATTTACGCCGAATTAACCGTATTTCGGTTTTACTGTTGTTACGCAAAACATGCTTTCTCTGGCCAGGCGAAAAAACCGCAATCACTGGCACCATATACCAGAGGCAGCCGAATCACCGGAACCGGACATAACAGATGATAGTCTCCTGCCCCTCATGCGCAACCAAGTATGACCTGCCGAGCGGATCGGGCTCTGATGCAACCGTAATGCGCTGCGGAAGCTGCGGGCACGGCTGGATAGAGGCTCACGCAACAGAGGTCAGCGATCTCGTGCCGGTTCGTGCGGAAAACAGCAGACGTGATGGTATGGATGAGGCAGAGGCCCGGGTCCTGGCCGAGGCACGCAAGATTGCCCGTGCCGCACAGTTTGCCGGGCACAGGGCCAGAACCGACCGTGATCGCCGCGCCGTGCAATTGAGAGGCTGGGCGGGGCTTGCTGCAGGCGTATGCCTGGTGCTTGGTGCAGTTGTGTTGATGCCAGAGCGCATTGTTCAGGCAGCCCCGGCTGCCGCGAAACTGTACTCGCTTGCCGGCAAGACGGTAAACGTCTATGGCCTCAATATCGCGTCGATCCAGCAGCAGTACATGATCGTCGATGGCCAGCCGGTGCTGGCACTGCGCGGCAATATCGCAAATATCACCGAAGCTGATCGCCGCGTGCCGCCATTGCGGTTTGTGCTCAGGAATGCACAGGGCAAACAGCTTCACGCCTGGACCTTGAACAGCGTTGGCAAGGGCCCGATTGGCGCCGGCGTCGTTTCATCATTCGTGACCCGTCTTGCTGCTCCGCCTGCGGGTGTGGAGAGTGTCGAGATTCGCTTTGCCAGGCCGGGTGAAATCGGTTGAAATGCTGAACTGGAACGACTGTAACCATCTTGTCTGTAGTCAGATGAGGCTAATTCTGATTGCGGGATGATCTGCCATGAGCGGGATAACAATAGACGGACACACGATCGAGGTTCTGTTCAGCGAGGCAGAGATTGCATCTCGAGTGATGGATATTGCCCGAGCGGTTGCCAAACACGATCCTGAGCGGTTGCTGGTGGTTCCCGTGCTGAAGGGCAGCTTCATATTCGCAGCCGACCTGTTGCGCGCCATGCATGGGGCCGGATTGTCGCCGGAAGTTGATTTCATGATGCTGGCCAGCTACCGCGCGCAAACCTCGTCATCAGGCCAGGTTGAAGTGTTGCGTGACATTGAGACAGATGTGTCTGATCGCGATGTGTTGTTGATAGATGACATTCTTGAATCAGGCAGAACGCTGGCTTTTGCCAAGGACCTGCTGGCCGCGCGTGGAGCACGCCAGGTGCTGACCGCCGTTCTGCTCGACAAGCCGGGCCACAGGGCAGCTGAACTTGATGCTGATTTCACCGGGTTTGAATGTCCCGACAAGTTTGTCGTCGGCTACGGCATGGACATGGCCCATGCCTTTCGCGAGTTGCCGTTTGTCGGCTATGTCACGAATCCCGGGTAGGCACTTTGACCAACCGGGGGCTGGCCCCTGTGTTATCACCCGGATTTATGTGCACGGCGGCGACCCTACCTGAACAACAGAAAAAGGCAGCTGTCCGTGGAGGACAGGCTGCCTTTTCCGTTTCGGGACCAGCAGGAGAGGGGTAAACCTGCCGGGACCTTTATGTCTGACCGGCCAGGGAAAACCGGTTAGATATTCAAGAAACGCTGGTGCTTCAGGGGAAAAAGCTGTTCGCGTTTCTGTTGGTAATGACCATAGGCAGATGATGCCTGTGCGGATGTGCATTTTATCACATCGCGATCATGGTGTTGTTGTTTCGGGTGAAAACCAGCGCATGACAGGCTGGATGCGGCAGGTGCAAAACCATGCCGGGGAGGCCACGAAAAAGGCTAATACAGGCCCTTGAGCAGACGGTCGATATAATCCAGTTCCAGCTTTGGTCGACCGGCATCATTGGCGCGCGAACGAAGTGCATCGAGAATTCGTCTGGCCCGCTCCACCTCGGCTTCCTGGGGCACCATGTTGTCGCGCTGGCCATATTCTTCACCTTGCGAGGGCAGCGGCCGGCCCAGCGGATCGCGCTGCTCGCCGCGGCCTTCACCGTGGCGACCGATATTGCCTTCATTGCCGGTGCCCTGCTGCATCAGTTGCTGCGCCATGTTGCGTGCACCTTCGCGCAAGCCGCGCATGGCTTCACCCTGGCTGCCGAGCGCTTCATCACGCTGGCCCTGGCCCAGTTCGCCGGTGGCCTCACCCATCTGCTGCTGGGCCCGCCCCAAGCCGTCCGGGGTCTGCAGACCCTGTTGCTGCATTTGCTGCATGAGGCGCTCCAGCATCTCGCCAAGATCGCCCTGCTGCCGGGACAACTGGCCGTTGCCTTGCATCTGTTGTTCGGACTGGCCACGGCCACCGGGTTCCTGGCCCTGCTCGCCCGGTTGGCCGGACTGGTTCTGATCGCCCGGGCGCTGCTGGCCGTTTTGCGGCAACTGGAAGGTCTTATCCATCAATTGCTGCTGACGACGCATCATGTCGGAAAGCTGGTCAAGCATCCGGGCCATGGGCGATGTCCGCTGCGGATTGGCCTGGCGCTGCCCGGGTTGCAGATTCTGCAGGATGTTTTCCAGTTCGGACAGCATTTGCTGGGCCGCGTCGCGGGCACCTGATCGGGCGAGGTTTTCGATCATGTCCATCATGCGCTGCAGATCCTGCGAGCGGACTCCCTGCTGGGCGCGATTTTGCTGTTGCTGGTTCTGGGCTTGCGGATTGTTGCGCTGATTCTCGCGCATCTGCTGCTGCATGGCCTGGAGATATTCGTTCATGGCCTCGCGCAACTGCTTCATCAGGTCGGCGACCTTTTCATCCGAAGCGCCTTCTGCCAGGGCTTTTTCAAGCTGCTTCTTGATGGCCTGCAGCTTCTTGAGTGAATCGTGAAGATTGCCGCTTTCTATCGCCAGCGCAATTTCCCACAGGATGTCGGCAACCTCCTGGGATTCTTCGTGAGTGCGCGCGCGGTACAGTTTGGCTGCAGCATGGCGAATACCAAGATAGACACCTGACTTGTCGACCACTCCCTTCGGCCAGACCAGAATGGCTGTCAGGGCGCGAACGACATCACGTTGATTGTCCGGCTGAAAGAAGATGTTCCTGCGCTGCTCGACCAGAGCCTGGGCAAGCGGTTTGGAAAACGGCCGTTCCGGCAAAACCAGCTGCACGACATCGCTGCTGCCGGACTGACCGGCCTGGTCGGTACCCTCGACAACAATTTCCACTGCCAGGCCCGCCCAGGGATGCTCTGTGAGGTCCTGAAAGCTTTTACCTTCTGCCTGCCTGGGGTTGACCTTGCGCATTGAAATGGCGAATTCAGGTGCTGGTGACAGGAAGGGACTTTCAACATCAATCCTGTCGGGGTCCAACCCGTCGCGACGCAGTGCAAGTCGACCGGACAGAGACGTCACGCCATAATCGTCAGCCACTTTCCATGGCAGCGAGAATGCGCCCGATGGTGTGATCTGGATCTGCTCGGGAATGCTTACGACAGGCGGCAGATCCGCAATGACATTGACAGTCCAAGTGCCAAGCTGCCGGTCTGCCCCGGTAACCGAAACAACAGCAGATTTCTGGATTTTTGTGCGCAGTTCCCGCGTCAAGGGCTGTGTCGCAGCCGCTGTGCCTGAACCGGCCTGTTCAGCGTCGGGCTGCCTGGCTTCAAGCGTGTCAAAGACAACGGGTGTTTCAGTATGCGATGCAAGCTCGGACAGGGTGACCTTGAGATCGTCCGCACCGTTCAGCCGGACCACCAGTTCAGAGCCTTGCGGTACAGAAATGACAGCGGCTTCACCGGTGTCTGCCGTATTCTGTGCGCGGCGGGTCAGCAGGACGGGCGGTTTGGCGGTGTAGGATGGCGGATTGAGCCAGGCATCCATGGTTATTGTCTCGGCAGCAACCGGTGCGGTTACCGCAACGGCTTCGGCAATTTTTTCGCGCCAGCTCCCGGCACTTAAAATACCCGCTGCGATCAATGCGACCGCAAGGGCGTTTCGCAAGGCGTTCTGGTCGATGCGCGGCAATGGCGAGCGCGGCGCACCCGCCTTCAGATCATGTAACTGGTCTGCCAGGCGGCGGCGGTGAGCCTGCCACAGCAGTTTTTGCTCAGGGCTGGCGGAGCCTTGGTCAGCCAGCGTGTCGGTCCAGCCTGAAGCGGGCCGATGCAACTTGCCTGACTTGTGTTCGATGCGTGCAAGAGCAGCTTTCTCGGTCGGCCAGGAAACCCTGCCCAGGCCTTTCAATGAATACAGGAAACCGAGGGCTGTTACCCCGAGCAGGGTCAGCTTCAACCAGACCGGCAACAGGTTCAGCAGGCCGGACAGCACGCACAGCAGAAGTGCTCCTGCAATCATCATTGCAGGAAAAAGCCCTTCCAGCAGGCGCTCCCAGAAGATCGAGACCCTGGCAAGCGATATCTTGCGGGCAATTATGTGTGCCGGATCGATTTCCATGACCTGATCATTCTAGCACAACAAGGCGAAAGCAAGAGCCCATATTGGCTGATTCCCTAACCGGTAAACGCAAATGTGATCGAAGTGGATCTATTGCTGCCATCCGGCAAGCCTGTCGAGGCCGATCAATGCCTCATAGGTCTGGCGTGGCCGGACAATGGCAAAATGCTCACCATTGACCAGCACTTCGGGCACCAGCAGTCTCGAATTGTAGGTTCCTGACTGGACGGCCCCATAGGCGCCGGCTGTCATCACGGCGATCAGGTCACCTGCCTGCACAGGTGGCATCTGACGGTTCTGGGCGAGGTAATCACCGGATTCACAGACCGGCCCGACCACATCGGCAATCGATGTGGTGCTTGCTTCAAGGGGCTTTGAAACAGGAACGATATCATGCCAGGCATCATATAGAGTGGGCCGGATCAGATCATTCATGGCAGCATCCACGATGATGAACCTCTTGCCCGCTTCCTGCTTCACGTAAATCACGCGGGCCACCAGAATACCGGCATTGCCGGCAACCATGCGGCCGGGCTCCATGATGAACTTGCAGTCCAGGTGACCCAGGGTTTCACGCACCACCGCTGCATATTCATCGGGGTGTGGCGGAACGTCGTTGGTGCCGCGATACGGCACACCCAATCCACCGCCAAAATCAACGTGGGTGATGTCATGACCATCTTCGCGTAATTGCTGCACCAGGTCAGCGAGCAGGGTATAGGCCTCGCGATACGGCTCGAGAGTTGTGATCTGTGAGCCTATGTGGACGTCGACGCCGCTGATCCGCAGGCCGGGCAGCAAGGCGGCGCGGGCATAAACCTCGCGTGCCCGGCTCATCGGGATGCCAAACTTGTTTTCAGATTTTCCGGTGGTTATTTTCGCGTGGGTCCTGGCATCAACGTCGGGATTGACCCGGATGGAAATGGTGGCAGTTTCACTCAGCCGCCGGGCAACATCGGAAAGCAGTTCCAGCTCGGGCTCACTTTCAACATTGAAACAGGCAATGCCCTCGCGCAAGGCATACGACATCTCGGCAGCGGTCTTGCCAACGCCGGAGAAAACAATTTTCCGGGCCGGTACGCCGACAGCACGCGCCCGGCGCAACTCGCCTTCCGATACCACGTCCATGCCGGCACCAAGGTCGGCAAGTGTCTTGATGACTGCCTGGTTGGAATTTGCCTTCATGGCATAACAGATGGTCAGATCAAGGTCGTGAAAGGCTGCTTTCAGAACTTGATGATGGCGTGTGAGCGTTGCTGTCGAATAGCAGTAGAACGGAGTTTCCACGTCTTCTGCCAACTCGGCAATGTTTACATCCTCTGCATGCAGGGTGCCGTTTTGATAGGTAAAGTGATGCATGGGTTAACCGGTCAAGCTGCTGAATCAGAAAGTGCTGGAACAATGCTGCGCGTTCACCGCAATGCATGTTGCGTCATATGCGCATTGTGAAACTGGATGATGAACCGCGATACTCAGTTCGGTTTTATGAGGGGATCAATAGCGGCAGGTTCATCGGGATCAGCTGCCGCGACACCGGGCGGCGGTTGCAGGGGACCGTGTTTACCGCATGCAGACAGCGAAAGTGCCAGCAGGGCAACAACCATAAGTTTGCGCAGGTCCATAGTTCCGATTCCAGGCGATATTTCTGTCAATTCACCTCTTGTACCCTAAACCGGGGGCGCAGGCAAAGTGCCAAGTTGCGCATTATTCACCCTGGCTCGCGGTGACCGTTTGAACTTCAATCCAGTAGCGTGGATTGCGCGGCTCCGGCTGATTTGGAAAGCTGACAATCTGGCTGACTTCATAAGTGTCAGCGGGTTTCAGCAGGAGCGGGTCAAAACCCACCGAGCGTGTGCCAATCACAGTGCAATTGGCGGTGAGTTTTCCGGGATCGACGTCGGCCTGGGCCACGTCATAAAATGTCGGGCAAGAGTACAATATGACCCGCAGGGTAAGGCTGCCGACCGAGAACTCTTTCGAGCGGTTGGTAAGCGATGCCTGCAATTCCCATGTGTACAGATACGGCTCAATGCGCTCTCTGCCGGCGCTGTCGAATACACTGCGACCGGGATTGGTCAAACTGGTCCGGCCAATGGCAATATCGGTGGGTTTCAATGCGCCATAAGTCAGCGTTTCGCGCTTGCGGATCTCGGAAAACTGTTCAGAGGTTTTGACCTCGGGTGCAAGATCGCGCTGGGTGAGCGTGAACGCCAGCATGAAGACGCCAAACCCTACGGTTGCGACCACCAGCATGGCGCGCCGCCACGTTCTATTGGTGATGAACAACCAGATCACGGCGATCAGCAGCAGATATACTATCAGCCAGCGCATGCGTTACCTCTTTGTCCGGCAAGGCAAGGGAGAGATTGCCCGGTCCCCATCACTTAGTCACTAACTGACCGGGATGCAATGAGCCGGGTCAAGCCAAAATTTTCAACCAGCGCCTGGCCTCGCGTTTCACGTTAGACGGGGCCGTGCCGCCGAAACTCTTGCGTGATGCGGCAGAGGCACGTGGTGTCAACACCTTGAAGACATCAGAATTTATGCGCTGCTCGACACTTTGCATGTCCTCAAGGCTCAACTGGTCCAGGTCCACGGCCTTGCTTTCCGCCATCGCAACCAGCGTGCCGGTTACATGATGCGCATCGCGAAACGGCATTGCCAGAACCCGCACCAGCCAGTCGGCAAGATCCGTTGCAGTGGAATACCCGGCACCTGCCGCCGCCGCCAGCCTGTCGGTTACCGGCTCCATGTCAGAGGTCATGCCGGTCATGGCGGCAATCGCCAGCGAAAGCGCGTCAATGGCGTCAAATGCCGGTTCCTTGTCTTCCTGCATGTCTTTGGAATAGGCCAGCGGCAAGCCTTTCATGACCAGCATCAGGCTGGTGAAGGCACCCAGAATGCGCCCAGGCTTGGCGCGAATCAGCTCGGCTGCATCGGGGTTTTTCTTTTGTGGCATGATGGACGAGCCGGTGGTGAACCGGTCAGACAGCCTGATGAAGCCGAATTGCGGTGTCGACCAGATGACAAGCTCTTCGGCAAACCGTGAAAGGTGCATGGCACAGATCGAGGCCGCTGCAAGTGTTTCAAGCACAAAATCACGGTCCGCCACACTGTCGAGCGAGTTGCGTGTCGGACGGTCAAAGCCCAGTGCCTTTGCAGTCATGGTGCGATCAATCGGGAATGAGGTACCGGCCAGTGCGGCAGCGCCGAGCGGGCTTTCATTCATCCGTTTGCGGGCATCGGCAAAGCGCGAGCGGTCACGTGCAAGCATTTCCACGTAAGCCAGCAGGTGATGACCGAATGTTACCGGCTGGGCTGTCTGCAAGTGGGTGAAGCCGGGCATGACCGCATCAGCATGGGTCAGTGCCTTGCTGGCGAGTGCGCGTTGCAGGCCGAGTAACTGATCGTCAAACATGTCAAGGCAATCGCGAACGTAAAGCTTGAAGTCCGTGGCAACCTGGTCGTTGCGCGACCGGGCCGTGTGCAGCCTGCCTGCGGCGTCGCCAATCCGGTCCTTGAGGGCGGCCTCGATGTTCATGTGAATGTCTTCGAGCGCTGCAGAAAAACTGAAATTGCCGGCATCGATGTCCTTGCCGATTGCCTTGAGGCCGCGCACGATGTCACGGACATCTGATTTGGCAATGATGCCGCATTCCCCCAACATGGTGGCATGGGCTATCGAACCTGCGATATCCTGTGCGAAAAGGCGTTGATCAAAGCTGATCGAGGCATTGATCTTTTCCATTATCTCATCGGGACCGGAGTTGAACCTGCCGCCCCACATCTTATTTGTCATTTATGACCCGCCATCAGTTTGCATGTTCAATAATCAAAACCCGGAAAAACCATGACCAGCAACAATTCCAAACCGCACCCGTCGTCGTCACGCAAGAAGGCGTTTGGCATTGTCGCTGTCGGCCTTGCCGTTGCTGTATCCGGGGTTTACGCGATGTTGGGCAGCAATGGCAATGAAGAGGTTGCCGGAAACGGCACCGACGTAAACGTCTCGTCGTCAGCCGGCAGCGCTGATGGAGGCTTGAACAAGTCATTGTCCACCGGTGCGCTGGCGGCATTTGTGTTCAAGAAAGACCGACCCGAAGTGGTGAGCGGCGATTTCAAGGATGCAGACGGCAAAACAATTGACATGAGCAACTGGAAGGGCCGGGTTGCCCTGGTCAATCTGTGGGCTACCTGGTGTGGCCCGTGTCGCGCGGAAATGCCCCACCTGGCCAAGCTTCAGGCGCTTTATGGCAGTGACCAGTTCGAAGTTGTGGCGCTTAGCGTAGACCTCAAGGGCGCAGAGGCGTCAGCGGCATTTCTGAAGGAGATCAAGGCTGACAATCTCGCACTCTATGTCGATCAAACCACCAGGGCGATGAAAAAACTGGGTGCCATCGGGCTGCCGGCGACAATCCTGGTGGATCGCAACGGTCGTGAGATCGGACGCCTGATTGGACCTGCTGACTGGGCAGGTGACGATGCAAAGCGCCTGATCGAGGCTGCAATAGCCGAAAACACGCAGTCCTGACGCCTTTGCAGCCAGAACTGGTTTTGATTGAACGATTCTGGTCTAAAGCGGTTTGCGTTTGATGTGCATCATTCGGAGGGCTTTAGTTCTTGTTTTGACGCGCTTTCTGATCCGAAAACCGCGTCACACCTTTCGGAAAGCGCTTTAGCGGGGTTGCTGTGCCAGCCAGGTGCGTGCCGCATCCAGATCCGGCAGGCGACGCCAGCCCACAGGTGTTTCCACGGCGATCGTGCCATCTTCCAGTGTCATGGCCAGGTGCCCGTCGATGTTGAACTCGTCAATGGCAAGCGGCCATCCGCGCGGGTCAGAGGTGTCCGGCACGATTGGCGGTGTGTAAGGCGTCGGCTCAAATGATCGCCGGGCGGCTGCCTGATCGCTCTTGTCGCCCGGATCGTCTGGAGCAGCTGCATCCGTCTCGCCATCCGACACTGCGTCTGATGATGTCTGAAGTGGCGGCAGATCGTCGTCTCCGGTGGTCGCGTCGGCGATGGATACATCGTTTGCAGCCGCCCCGCCGTCCAGCAGCCTTGCCGTGTTGTTGGCGGTTGCGATCATTGCCCTGGCCATTGTCGCATTGACTATACAAAGCAGGCCCAGTGCAAAGGTTGCTGCACCACCGGCCATCAACGGCCCGCCGGCCGCGATGCCAAAATCACTTTGCATCAACATGTAGATGCCATAGCTGAAAAGGCAGCCACCTCCAATGACGGTCAGCCAGCCCAACGCCCCGACAAGACCGGCGACACCGTTTCCCATTGTTGTTTGTTCAGCCATATACGAGACCCCCGTACCAAATCCCTTGACGTTAGTTGATCACAAAATGCGCTTGTGAGCAATTCGTCATCTGGTCGGGACGGGTGTTTCGCCGCGATAGTCATAGAAACCACGATTGGTTTTCCGGCCAAGCCAGCCGGCCTCGACATATTTGACCAGCAACGGGCAAGGCCGGTACTTGCTGTCAGCGAGACCATCAAACAGCACCTGCATGATCGACAGGCATGTATCGAGCCCGATGAAATCGGCAAGCTCGAGCGGGCCCATTGGGTGATTGGCCCCAAGTTTCATGGCTTTGTCGATGGCTTCAACCGACCCGACGCCTTCATACAAGGTGTAGACGGCTTCGTTGATCATGGGTAACAGGACCCGGTTCACGATGAAGGCCGGAAAATCTTCTGCAACCGCGACGGACTTGTCCAGAGTGCCGACAAACTCGCGCACTTCCTGGAAAATCTCGTCAGCAGTGGCAATGCCGCGAATCAGCTCCACCAGTTCCATCACCGGTACCGGGTTCATGAAATGGATGCCCATGAACCGTTCCGGCCTGTCTGTTACGGCAGCCAGCCGGGTAATGGAAATCGAAGACGTATTGGAACCGATCATGGCGTCGGGTTGCAGGTGCGGACAAAGATCGCTCAGGATCTTGCGCTTGACGTCTTCGTCTTCAACCGCTGATTCAATGACGAGGTCTATATCGCCAAATTGTTCAAAGCTGGCATAAGGCGCAATACGTTCAAGCGCTGCCTTGCGGTCAGCTTCGGTTATCTTGTCTGATTTGACCTGCCTGGCCATGTTGCCGTTGATGGTGGCAAGGCCCTGTTCGATCAGGTCGGTTGATATGTCGTACAGACCCACCTCATAGCCGGACAGTGCGCATACATGTGCGATGCCTGAGCCCATCTGCCCCGCACCGATAATCCCGATTTTCTTGATCGTCATATTCTTCAATATCTCTTCATACCGCGAAGTGCGGGAGACTATCGTGGGTGGTGCCGCGCGGCAAGAGAGTTTATCGCACTGCAATATGAAACCCGCCTGACGTTTCCGCCAGACGGGTTGATACGTGTGTTTCGACTTCGTGCCGGGTCACAACTGTGCCGGGTTGTACAGCACAGAACCCGTCGCGTTCTAGTAACCGGCCTTGGTCAGTTCGGCTTCAAGCGCCGGCACGGCTTCAAAAAGGTCAGCAACAAGACCGTAATCGGCCACCTGGAAGATCGGCGCTTCTTCGTCCTTGTTGATGGCAACAATGACTTTTGAGTCCTTCATGCCGGCAAGGTGCTGAATGGCGCCGGAGATGCCGACCGCGATGTACAGATCGGGCGCAACCACTTTGCCGGTTTGACCAACCTGGTAATCATTTGGCACATAGCCTGCGTCGACAGCGGCACGTGATGCACCAACAGCCGCATTGAGCTGGTCGGCAACTTTTTCCAGCATGGCGAAGTTCTCGCCGTTCTGCATGCCACGCCCACCGGATATGATGATGCCGGCCGAGGTCAGTTCGGGCCGGTCGGACTTGGACAGGTTCTCGCTGACATAGGAGGTGAGGCCAGGATCGGCAGGTGCCGCAGTTTTTTCAATTGCTGCAGAGCCGCCGGTACCGGTGGACTCGAACGATGCGGTCAGAACCGTGACGATTTTTT
>SWCD01004356.1_pt1 | contig 24767 bp, 20 predicted proteins | sample 4693011 | NCBI WGS metagenome assembly SWCD01 (sample SAMN10267278, study PRJNA491770) | bioreactor metagenome | isolation source: DHS bioreactor inoculated with marine | place: Japan: Omine Ridge, Nankai Trough | reverse complement strand
TGTGGGGAATTGGGTTGAGTGTTACTTGTCCGTTATGATATGCGGTTAAATCGCCAAGCTTCATTGCAAAAAAGGCGTGCGATGCTTCGTGAAATGTGGTTGATAGTAAGAATACCAAGTACCAAAATAATATGTCGGGGAAAACTTCCATTTAGAAACTCAATTAAAAAGGAAAAAGTAAAAATTAAAAAGTAAAAAAAAGATCGATTCTAATATATTTGCTAATAGCTCCGGCATTTATGCCGGAGAAGAATTTAAAAAATATAATTGGCTTTAGCCTGCCTTTGCCGGTAGGCAGGCCAAAAAGTATCATCTCATAGGGGTTAAAACCCCATAAATTTTGCTCGTATTTAATTCACCGGCATAAATGCCGGTGCAATTTTTAAAAATCATCTACTATATAATTCATAGATTATCACAATCTTTGAGTTATCACTTCAATCTCTGCACAATTGGGTGAAACAGCCAAACCCAAATAACTGCTGCGGCAAATGAGATTATCGTTCCAATTAAAACACCAAATACCGGGTATGTAAAATATACAGCTATTGCATAGATAGTAATATTAGTCGATGATAAAATTAATATTTTTCCCGTTGCCTGTGCAAATTGAATATTTTGATTCAACGAAAGAATAATAACCGTTGAAAGAAGCACCGCCGGGAAAGTTGAAAATATACCAACGAAATATGGACTTAAAAATTTAGAGAATAGAATTACCGAGGCAACAATTCCGCCAGCAAATGCTGCACGAATCATTATCTGAGTTTTAGAATATTTTTTATTCGATTTTGCCATTGCCGGGATCTTGGTGAATCTTTCTAAAACAAAAAATGAAGCAAATGTGATAATGATATATGCAGAAAAATTAATCCATAAATTCGTACTGGTTGTCAGTCCGGCAGCGGCAGCTAGTGCAAACCAAATAATTAATGAAATAATTGTCGAAAAGATCAATCCTTTTTTAAGCAGAACGACATAGACGGAGAGAAAACATGTGTTTATCAGCATGCCGATAGGTACAGAGGGAACAACGCTGATCACGTAATCAATGTCATAAACAAAATATAAGAACAGCAAGCCAACTAAAATATTTGAAGGGAGATTAGCAATGAGTCCCCCTATTTTGCTGCCCATTCTTTCAGCGAGAAAAGTTGCGGCGCTTATCCAAATTCCGGCAACGAAAAATGAGATAATAACTTTTGCGAGAAAGAGAGAGTCCATTAATTGTTAGCCGACCAATTTGTTCATAATATTTTTGAATCGAGTATTGCTTATCGGATGATCGGCTACGACCTTGCCGTCGAACAAAATACAAAAACAGCCAAACGCACATGGACTCTGCTGTGCTTCTTTTGCAGATTTTAGTTCAACTATTTTTGGTGTAAATCCATATTCGGATTTCGCCGTTTCACTTATTTCATTTATAGCTTTTGTAGTGTATGGGCACTGATCGGATGTTATGAGAGTTAATCCTTTTGAATATTTTTTTTCACGTTTATCCCAATCGCCTGTAAATTTTGGAAGCGGTGCTTTTTTATTAAATCTATTTACAAGCAGTTCAAAATCTGGCGGGGCAGTATCAACTGCTTCAAAACCATTTTTGATATATAATTCTTTTCCCGCCATCCATGTTCCTTTGCGGGCAATAACAGCCGCTCCGTTCATCTTTTCCCTTTTTGCATCTTTCAAACATTCGGCTAAAAGTAAATCGCCGTATCCTTTTCCCTTATATGGTTTTTTCATAATATAAATGCAATGGATCATCATATATCCCGACGCCTCAACAGCACGCCATGTAAATTCACCAGGTATGTATTCAATTCCGCCAACAGCTCCATGTTCTTCTGAATGAAGAACTTTATATTTCATTCCCTCGGCGAAACGTTTTTTATTCCATTCAACTTTTCGGCGGTAACCTTCCTGTTTTTCATTCTTGTAACCGCACATTGCAAAATTGTCTGCATTGTCAAAAGTTGTGTTTATAATTTTTATTTCATTCAATATGATTATTAAATCTGTTTTGAATTAAATCGTTAATGAAAATTATCTTATTAAATGAATAGAAACAAATTGAATTGATGCTAATACTGAATCCTACTAGGAGATAGAGCATCTTATAAAATAAAAAACATGAGGAACTAAATGAGTTATCACAATTCAAAAACAGTAAGCTATTCGTTCGATGAAGCAATTGAAAAAGTAACAAATGAATTAAAGGAATTCGGATTTGGTATTTTAACCGAGATTGATGTACAAGCTACACTAAAGAAAAAACTGGATGTTGATTTTAGAAAGTACAAAATACTCGGTGCATGCAACCCGCCGTTTGCACACAAAGCCTTAAGCGCTGAAAAGAACATTGGTGTACTTCTTCCATGCAATGTTGTTGTGCAGGAGTTAGGGGATGGTAAAGTTGAAGTATCAATGGTTAATCCAATGGAATCAATGCAGGCAGTGCAAAACCCTGCTCTCGGTGAAGTTGCCGCTGAAGTTAGCAGTCTTATGAATCAGGCTTTAGCAAAATTATAATTAAGAGATTTAAGGTTAAAAACTCTTCCCAAATAGTGTGATAAGTAAACCCTTAAAACGGTTTTTATCCTATTTAAGATATTATTAACCCCGGACTTTAAGTCCGGGGCTACTGAAAAAAATCAGTCCTACAACCGTTTCAAAGGTTTTAATAAAAGTTAAGAACAGACCCCACCACTAAATTTCTTTCTTCTTTATTTAATAATTATTTCCAATGATTCTATCTTAGAATAAAAATAATGAAAGCTAGCCAAGTGAAAAAAGGCATAGTTAAAATTTTTATTTTGAACATTCCAAAATTTGTGTTACAATACGTAACTTTGATAACATGAAAAGGAGAAATAAATGATGACAAAAAAAGATTTACTCAAGGAAAAAATTCAACACATTGATATAAAAGAACACAACGTTGTTCCACTGGTTGAATCAATGGAGAAGATGGCATTTTCGGCTAGGGATTTGAACCGTGCGGCTCAGATTTATGATATGATGCTTAAGGATAAAGAATGTGCGGTTATACTTACTCTTGCGGGGAGTTTGTTCAGTGCGGGATTAAAAAAAATCGTTCATGATCTAATTGAAAATAATATGGTCGATGCAATTGTATCTACTGGTGCAATAATGGTTGATCAAGATTTTTTTGAAGCACTTGGGTTTAAACATTACATAGGTTCGCCGTACACAGATGATAACATGCTTCGCGATCTGCATATTGATAGAATTTATGATACCTACATTGACGAAGATGAATTAAGGATTTGTGACGATACTACTGCTGAAATTTTTGATAGTCTGGAACCGCGACCTTATTCATCACGCGAATTACTTTGGCACTTTGGTAAATATTTAGAAGATAACGGCGGACCAAAAGTTGACGACTCTGTTGTTTATGCGGCATATAAAAATAATGTCCCGATTTTCGTTCCTGCATTCTCTGACTGCTCAGCCGGATTCGGATTTGTAGTACATCAAACAAAAAATCCTGATAACCACGTTTCTCTTGATGCTGCCAAGGACTTTTTAGAATTGACAAAAATTAAACTTGAAAATAGAGAGACGGGAATTTTTATGGTAGGCGGCGGAGTTCCTAAAAACTTTACGCAGGATATTGTTGTTGCTGCAGACATTTTACAAGAAGATGCGCCAATGCATAAATACGCTATTCAAATTACTGTTGCTGATGTTCGCGACGGTGCACTTTCAAGTTCAACCTTAAAAGAAGCAAGCTCGTGGGGTAAAGTTGAAACAACCTATGAGCAAATGGTTTACTCCGAAGCGACACTTGCATTACCGCTTATTACCGGCTATGCATATCACAAAGGTTCATGGAAAGCGCGTGAGAAAAAAGAATTGCAAAAAATTTATATGAAAGAAGAAGTTGTGAAGTAAATATTCATTGAGCCGCGGTTACTATATCTGCGGCTCTATCTATTCCAAATTTTTTAAGGGCAGTGCATTTGGCTCAACATGTACTGACACATCAATTATCTTCGGAAATTTTTTGCGAAGTCTATCTTTAACATTATGTGCAAGTTCATGTCCTTCATAAACTGGAATATTCCCATCAACCAAAATTTGAATATCAACGAAATAATCTAAACCTAACTTTCGCACAAAGCATTTATCCACTTGAATTATACCTTCCACTTTCATTGTTTCTTCACGTATCTTTTCAATTACATCAAGCGGGGGAGAGGTATCCATCAATTCATAGATTGAAGGTTTCATCAAGAGGTAGGAATTTATGATGATAATTATAGATGCAAACAAGGCGGCATAATCATCCGCCTCTTCATAGCCGGGTCCACCGATCAACGCGATCGATATTCCAATAAAAGCCGCACCCGATGTTATCGCATCACTTCGATGATGCCAAGCATCATTTTTTACTGCAATGCTTTCAATGCGCGCCCCTACTTTGCTTGTATACTTAAATAATGATTCTTTAATAATTATAACGAGAACTAACACGATCAATGTAAAAGGAGCCGGTGCGTGATGAGGCGTAATAATTTCATGAATACTTTGGATAATAATAATTATTGCAGCGACAAGCAGCGCTAGCGCAACAACAACTCCGGCAAGCGGTTCAGCCTTTCCATGTCCATATGGATGATTTTCATCCGGCGGTTTTGATGCAACACGCAATCCAAATAAAACAATTGTTGAAGTGAAAATATCTGATAAGGATTCTATGCCGTCTGCTATTAAAGCATAAGAATTACCAATTACACCGGAAACAATTTTTATAACCGAGAGAAAAAAACTGGAGATGATGCCGATGACTGTTGTTCGGATCCCTTTTTTGGTTAATTTTGCTGTATAGTTAGGTCTTTCCAAAATAATCCCGATTATTTCCAATAGGTATATTCAATAATAATGCACTCCAAATATAGTTCTAAGAAAAATTAAAAATATAATCTTTTTAAAAATGTACCACTCATAGGGATTTAAAATTACCCCATGTCACTAAATAATATTTAGGGACACTATATCGGTAAATCAGATAAATGAAAGGTTAAAAATGAAATTAAATAATTCAAATAACACACATAAATTACAAACGGAGGCAGTCATGAAATCTCGGACTACAATTCAAACTATTTCTTCCATAAATATTTGGAAGGTTTTATTAATACAATTATTTGTACTCCTATTGAGCACAAATTTATTTGCGCAGCAGGAAATCGAAGTAACCGGCAACATTACCGAATTAGGTGAAGATTATCTAGTCGTTCAGGGATTCACATTTGTTGTCGATGATAATACCGAGTATTTAGACCGCAATAATAATCCTTTCCCATTTTCTGAATTAACAGTAGGGACATTAATTGAAGTTAAAGGTTTTAGTAATGGCGATGGCACCTACCGCGCACATAGAATTAAACTGGAAGATGAACCTGGAGATAATGATGAAATTGAGGTTACCGGGTACGTGGAATCACTCGATTCAAATTCTATAGGTATTGACAGCTATTTATTTATTGTTGATGCCAACACTCGTTTCGATGCCCGACACGGTTTATCTTTTTCTTTTGCACAAGTTCAACTAGGAATGCTGCTGGAAGTTAAAGCTTCTGTATTAGCAAACGGATCCCTTCTTGCAGAAAGAGTAAAAAGAGAAGACGATCACGATAATGGCAATGAAGTAGAAATAACTGCAATTATTGACAGCATTACAACAAACAGCATTATTCTCGGAAGCTGGGAATTTTTTGTAGATGCACAAACTATTATAATGGATAGAAATAAAAATCTTCTTTCTTTTTCTGATTTGAATGCCGGCGACAGAGTTGAAGTAAAGGCATTCAAACAGCTTGACGAAACTTATCTTGCAGTACGAATTAAGTTTGAAGACGACAATGAAAATGAAATAGAATTTACAGCGCAGATTGAAAACATTGAAGGCAGCAATATTACTTTGCGCGGCATTACTTTTGCAACTGATTCCAACACAGTATTTCTCGATAACAATAGAATGCCAGTTACAATTGGAGCTTTAGTTATAGGAATGATGGTCGAAGTAAAAGGATTTCAATTAAATGATGGAACATATTATGCGGTCAGAGTTAAGATTGAAGATTTTTTCAACGATGAGATTGAAGTTAGAGGAACAATAAGTGAACTAACAGATTCATACCTTATTGTAAGTGATGTACAATTTGACGTTGACAGTGCAACTGTTGTGTTGGATCATCAGAATAATCCAATTCAGTATTCTTCTCTAACTTTAGGACAGTTAGTTGAAGTTAAAGGCAGAAGAACAGGCTCCGGTTCGGTAAGAGCAGTAAGAATAAAAATTGAAGATGATAATGACGTTGAAATATTCGGAAGAATTACAGCAATTAACGCAGATAATTTTGAACTCAACGGATTGACAATTTTTGTTACCGCTAATACATTATTCCTAAATCATAGCAATCAGCCGATTACTTATGGCGACTTAACCATTGATCTGTTAGTTGAAGTTGAATTGACCAGCAGTTCAAATGGTAATTTAACTGCTATAAAAGTTAAAATTGAAGATGGACCTGATTTTTCAAAAATCAGTGGCAGAATAAGTTCAGTATCCGGAATTGGAATTCAAGTCGCTCAGGCTAATTATACAATAAGCAGTGAGACTGTTATTCTTGATAAGAATTTCAATAAAATTACAGTAAGCCAGCTTAACAGCGGTGAGCAAGTAACAATTTGGTCACTCTCCGGTGCTTCGGGTAGATCTGCTTTACAAATTCAGTCAAGCATAGCCGGAGTAACTTCTGTTAGCGATAACGGTATTGTTGCAAATGACTTTGAACTTGAACAAAATTATCCTAATCCTTTTAACCCTTCTACAACAATATCATTTACTATACTTTCAGACCAGTTGGTATCGCTAAAAGTATTCAATGCAATAGGACAGGAAGTTGCGACCCTAATAAACAGCAACTTGGCAAGCGGCAGCTACAATGTTAATTTTGATGCAGCCGGTTTAAGCTCGGGGCTCTACCTTTACAGACTTGAAGGCGGAAGCCAGGTCCAAGTAAAGAAAATGATGTTACTCAAATAATCCCTCCAATCTAATAGTGCTTAAAAGAGCATCGGGGTTTATCCTCGGCGCTCTTTTTTTATTTCAAATAATAATAATTATGGGTTTATTTATATCGAGCTTGTTTTGATAAAAGGTGCAGTTGTGATGATTCTTTCTCATTAGTTGAATTGTATTTATAAGTTGACCAATCGGGTTGATAATCATCTATTTGGTTCCCCCAAACTGACCAGCCTTCACGTTTCCCCCTAGAAAACAATTCTAGGTAAGGGCCAGGACTACATGATTCTATAATATTATAAAGTTCATCGGGTTTTCTTGAATGCTCCCTTTTTCTTGTACTAAGAATATTTACTTGTGTTCGACCAGGTTGCAAGGTGCGCATTCTTCCTTTGACACCAAATAAAACCATCTCCGTAACATTTCTGAAATAAAATCCTACACCTCTGCCATCAGGTCCACCATCTTTGCGAATTTTATACCAAACAACATTGGTTTTATAAGTAAAACCCCATTTCTTCATTGTTTCAAGACCTTCAGCAAGTAGTGCATTCGGTACCCATAAATAAAGATGACTATTTTCTTCTGCCACACTGTTAACAGGTATATCAAGAATCTCTTGTAATGATAAAGTTGGATATCTTGATAATCGTTTATGTTCGGGAGCAACTTTACCAGTATTATTTTGAAAACGCCACGGTGGATCAGCAAGAATAGTTTTGAACTCACCATCAATTTCTCGAACAAAATCTTGTGCTGCATTTGCATTATGATTCATAGTCAAATATCCTCTTCATATAATGTTCTTTTTATTCCTATGACTAAAATGGGGCATCCACCTCCACTACCACCTTGTATCCTGGGTAAAAGTTTCCCCATATGCGTTGTCGAAGCGCCATAGGATGTTCCTCGTCCTAATTCATTAAAAATTTCTTGAAGTTCATCACAACGAGTTATAATAATACCGACACTTATTGCACGCAGTTCAAATAATAGTCTAAAGTTATTTAAATCCCTATCAAAAAAAGGATCTTTATTATTCCACTCTATTTCTAATGCTACTCTGTTTTTATAACAGTCAATTTTATGAGTTGGTGACAAATTCTCCACATCATCAACAACCATTTTAGTATCAAACGATTTTTCGATCCAACCTTTTTCTGACAATTGTGAGTCAAGCCAATTTGCGATTAAGGATTTTCTTCCTCCACCAACAGTTAGCCAGCTTTTTTTAAGTCGAAATAAACGAAGCGTTTCTAGAAGGTTTGTCCATTCTTCTGGAAAATCACCATGTAAAATTGTTGTTGCGTGCTTCCATTCATGGATTTCATAATTATTTTGAATGAATTCAGGAAAAAGATCTAAAGACATAAAAATAACCTATTGATTTGTTATTAGATTAACAGAAAAATCTATTATAAAAAATCCTATCATCTTTATATATTCATTGATCATAAGAATTTACCAACCCAATATAAAAACTAATATATTGGTATTGCAATCTTGATTTAGAGGTAAATTATTATTTTGAAGCAAATTCTCTTTTAGGACGGTTTCGAAGTGGTTGGTTTATTCGTAAATAAAAACCACGATATTCAGAATTTAATTACATTTGTATGACTACGTCGAAGATAAGGATTCAACTTACATTTATTTAATAAGGTAACAACCTACTTCACCAACATAGCCTTCTTAGTTTCAACATACTTTTCAGTAACAAGTCTAACCAAATAAACACCTGAGCTAATGTTGGAACCATCAAATTGGTGAGAGAACAAACCTTGTCCTGCAATACCTTCATAAAGTATTTGTATTGTTTCGCCAAGTATGTTTAAGATTTCCAGCTTAACATATCCTCTTGACGGATTAAAGAATTGGATGTTTGTGCTAGGATTAAAAGGGTTTGGATAATTTGGGTAAAGGTGCGGCGAATCTGCAATCAGATTGTCTTCACTAATCGAAGTAATTAAAAAATTAAGTTCAACATTTAGTATTGAAGTATTTTGCGGAGTAATACTAAAAGTCGTGGTACTTTCAATCACTTCAGAACCGAGAGTTTGTGCAAACAATTTGTAATTGCCATAAGGTAAGCTGGGTACTCCAAAATTTCCCGTTGAGTCTGTAATGTTGTAATTATAGAATTCATTCGTTGAAATATTTTGTGCAAGCACAATTACTTCACCGGAAGAAATTGGCTGAGAGTTTTTAAGAACTACTCCGTTAATTTTTCCGGCTCCATATGCAGAATCTCGTGTTGCATAAACATCTTTATCGACTACTCCATTTTGTATTAAAACTGAATCAGCATCTTGCCAGTAAGTAATTGGTTGACTTGCAGATGAATTATAATAAGAAGGTATATAAAAATCTGGAAATGCTTGGATATAATAATATCCTGGTAGAATAATGTCTTTTATTTGGTATGTGCCGTCAGGGTTAATCAACGCAGCGTAAGAATTCAGCTCTTCGGCAATTCCTAAAATATTCGAAGAAATTTTTGTTGGATCGTGTTTTCCTTTTCTAACAACGAGCACGCCTCTATCAACAGGAAAACCGTCATTAAAATCTATAACCTTTCCTGAAACAGAATTACCGGTTGCAATTTTTTTAATAATTGGGACAGTTAAATTCGTAACAGAGTCGTCATTTACAGTAATTGTTTTGGCAAAATATGGGTTTCGTACATTCTGATAGTAGGTAAGGTAAAAACCATCCTTCTCAGCTGCTAATGTATAATCACCTTCATGAACCATTATGGAAAAATTTCCAGCTGCGTCTGTGCGTAAAGTATCGTAAAGATATATTCCCTCACGGTACAAATATATTTTGGTAAACTCAGTAGAACTGCTGTCATTTGTTACTGTTCCGTTAATTTGTCCTTCTTTTTCATCATCATCAAAAAATTTTACTCTAATTTCCAAATCCTTAACTGCTGTAACATTGTTATAGAAAAAATTCATTGTATCAGAAGTATCAGCAGAAGTGACATTAAAATAATTTGAGAGAATTATTTCCATTTTAACTGTATCGTCAGGAAAAATTGTCAGCGGGTAAACTTCAGGGACATTAAATGATTTGAAATATAAACGCTCCTCATATTTTATTGAGTCTAGAAAAAGAGTTTGATTTCCTTTATTAAAGATGAATACATTTTCTACCCTGTGAAATGGGTCCTTAAAATCAACATGCCCTGGGTGTATTTCCAACTCGGGTTGGGCAAGCAAATTTATTACTGCCATAAAAATTATTGCAAAAGTTACGGTTATATATTTCAATTTCATTTTATAATTTTCGGTTTATTATATTAGTACACAAATTAAACAAAAAGTGACATTCAAAATTGGAAAAAAATAGCCGTCATTACACTAATTTTTCAAAAGATGAACTTGATGCACTCCTTGAGAAGGCAAAGGCTGGCGACAACCTATCATTTAATAATCTTTCGGCAATAATCCGAGATATCAGCTACTCTTATTATCATTCAAAATATAAGCTTGGAAAAATTCAATCCAAGGATGATGTTGATGATCTATGTCAAAATTTATTTCTTTCATTTTCAAAACAATATCAGAATATAGAAAACATTGAAAACTGGCTGCGCAGAGTTTTGTTTTTAACCTATGCGAATTGGTATAAGAAATCAAGTCAGAATAAAAGTTTTGAATTTGATGAGAGCTATTATAAAAAAGATGAGGCAGAGGATATAGTTGGAAGAGCTGATCACGAAACAATTATTAGTATGTTAAATACCCTTGATGAAAAGAAACAGCAAATAATAAAACTTCGGTTTTGGGGCGGACTTAAATTTGCGGAGATTGCTGAAAAAGTTGAAGGAAACGAAGCCGCCATCAAAAAAATGTTTTACAGAACACTCGAAGAATTAAAAAAGAAATTGTAAATGTCACTTATTATTTATTCTAAATACTAATACAGTAACAATGAGATTATTAAAATGAATGAACAAGATTTAATATATGAATTATTAGAAAAAGGAAGTCTATCGGAAGATGAAACTTTGAGAATGAATGGAATACTTGATAAGAATAAGGATATGAAGTCATTCGTTGAATTTTATAATAAAGCCAAAACCGTTGTTGAAAATAATTCACATATCGAACTAGATATACTGGCTGAATATGTTTTATTCAAATCAAAAATGGAAGGCATATTAATTAAATTAAATTTAGCAGAAAAAATTGAAAATCATCTAAGAGCGTGTGAAAAATGTATGGATGATTTTAAGATACTGAATGAAGAATATTCATCTGTAGATGAGTTTGTGAGTGAGACTATCTTACCAGGGCAAACTAAAGAAAAGGAAATTTATGCGAGTAAATTTCAGAATGCCATTAATAGCAGAACCGTGTATAAGTTTTTATATGCTTTTGCTGTAATTGTTATAATTTATGCCGGCTCAGTGTTTATTACAAACTATTCCGTTCCGGAATACAATAGAGAAATAGCTGAACTCAGCGGGGAAATGAATTTTAATTCAAGAGGAAGAGCAAGTGAGGAATTTCTAATTGGTGTTGCTGAACTTGAAAAAGGAAATTTTGAAGATGCTATAAATTCCTTAAAGAATGATTTAGTAAAAAATAGAGATTCAAAAACTATTTTTTATACACATTTTATTCTTGGTCAAGCTTATTTAAGAAACACTCAAAGAGATTTATTGGGTATAAATTTAGGTGTGGATGAAACTTCACTTCAGAAAAGTATAGAAGAATTTAAAAATTGTATTGCTGCGAATATAAATGAACAGTTTGCAAGCATTAATTATGACTCACATTATTTTTTAGGAAGAGCATATTTATTGAACGGAAATGTTGAAAAGGCAATTGATGAGTTTAATACCGTAATAAAAAGTAGGGGCAAATATATAAACGAAGCAAAAGAATTGATCAGTGCAATTGAGAGTGAATAATGTCGAAGCGATTTTCAAAAATATTATTTACTATTTCAGTAGTAGGCTCCCTTTATTCTTACACCCCGGCAAAATCAAGCTTTAAAGATATTGATTCATTAAAAAATGATATTTCCAAACACGGCTTTATTGAAACGAGCCTTTACGATTATATTTTTTACTTAGTGAATAACCCCATAAATATTAATACTGAAAATTCATTTCTCAAAAAACTCGATCTAGCAAGTAATGAGCAAAATTTAGCCAGAATAATTTTATTAAAGAAGGCAAACAAATTTGATGAAGCTTATAATCTCGCAATTGAGTTACTTAACAGGGGTTTTAATCCATATTTATTTTATGAAGAGTTGGTTTTTCTCGCACAAGTTAATAATAAATTAAAGACGTTAAAAAAGAAAGTTGGGAAATTAATCAATAAAAAATTTATTAGCGGATTGATAAATTTTAAAGAAGGAAACTATGCAGAGGCAAAAAATACATTTTCGGAAATAATAAATGAAGATAAAAGTAGAGAAGTTTATTATTGGCTTGCCTATTCCGAAAGGTATTTAGGAAACTATCAAGATGCATTGGTAAACTTAAATGAAATAGCAAGCTTGATAAACAGGGATGATCCATTTAATGAAAAAGTTCAAAATGCTTTGGGAGGATTATATTATTTATCAGGTGAATACGAAAAAGCAGAAAAGATTTACAAAGATGCTTTTAACAAAGCATTAAAAAACGGAAACAATGTTGAGTTAATTAAAGCTAATATTAATTTAGCCATTATAGATGATGAGTTTGGGGAAATTTATGAAGCTAGAAAAAAACTTAGCACGGCACAGTTATTAGCAGAAGAAATAAACGCACTAGATTTGTTAGCTATAGTCCACTCTGAATTAGGTGTTTCCTATACATATGATACACAACTTACAAAGGCAGAAGCACATTATTCAGAAGCGCTTGAAATTTTTAAGAGTATAAATGAAAGTGGTAGATTATCATTATTGTATAATAACCTAGGTAAGATTTATTTAACATTGTTCAATTATCGCTTAGCTTTAGAGTATTTTAATTACGGACTAGAATATGCCGGAGATAATATAAGGGGACAAATATTAAACCTTACTCAAATTGCAGATGTTTATACAAATTTGGCAAACTATTCAGATGCATTGAAATATTACCAGATAGCAAAGGGGTTGTCAAAGCAAATAAAAGAAATTTCAATGGAATTTGATATTGAAATGGGTCTTGGAATGCTGGATTTTAATTTGGGCAAATTTTCTGAGTCACTTGAAGTCTTTAAAAACGCAAAAAAAATAATTAAAGAAGATGAAAATCCATATTTGTTTGCGGAAGCAGAACATAAAATTGGAATTGCTTACCACTATTTAGATAGTTTACAACTGGCCGAAAAATTTCTTATCTCCTCGATGAATGTTTTTAAAAAGTATAATGATATTTACAGTCAATTACTTGTTGAATACGATTTGGCTGACCTGTGGATAAAAACGAATCAGTTTAAAAAAGCAAAGAATATTTTAAATAATAAAAACATTTTAGAATCTTATGAATTAGACTATCTGCTTTCCTTGAACTATTTGTTCAATTCCAAAGCTGCAATTGAAGAAATGCATTACAACGATGCAAAGGATATGTTAAACAAAGCGCTAAGTATCGGTGAAAAGATAGGTAATGATAATCTTATAATTGAAGCATTATATTCGCTTGCAAAATTACATTACCTTATTGATAATAAAAATCATGTAGAAAATCTCTTTGCTAATATTAGGGAGAAAATAGAAAGCAGGTCTCTTTCCTTGATTAATAGTCCTGGTGTGCAAATATCTTACTATGCAAGCTTTGATGAAATTTATAATACGATTTTTAATTTCTACATTGATCAAAATAATTCAAAAAAAGCATTGGAAGTTTTAGACATTTCGCGTTCCCGTAATACAATGCAAAACATAACGTATCTAAAATTAAATTCAATTAATTCAACACTATTAAAAAATTTTTATGAAACAAATTGGAAATTAAATTCAAGCTTGTTTTCAAATGAGGAAAAAGATTCGCTAAAAATTTTATTCCATGAGTTACAAAAAGAAATATTGACGATTGACCCTGAGCTTAAAAAATATTTAACTCCTGCGTATTCCAAGACTGTTCCGGAAATTCAAAAAGAGTTAGATGACTCAACATATTTTTTATCGATCAATACAACTGATAAATTCACGCATCTATTTTTAGTTGGCGCGAAAACATTTAAATACATAAAACAAAAAATATCACGCGATGAAATAATTAAATATCTTACTCAAATATCTCCTTACTATTCGCAAAATGGATTTAGTGATGAGCTTATATTTAATAAGGACCTCTTTTCCTTTAATGTTCAAAAGGCAAACGAATTTTACAATAAATTATTTAAAAATATTTTTGAACAAATTGGAAGAGATAACAATTTGGTAATATCAGCATCAAGTGACTTGTTAAATTTTCCGATTGAGTCACTTGCTTCAGAATTTAATGAAAACTCAAGTCCATATAATTTTAGTGATGCAAAATTTTTAGTTCAAGATTACAATATTACATACACACCTTCAGCAAATATTTATTTGGAACTTGAGAATAAAAATTCGAGCACAGTATTAAGTAACTTATTAGTTGGAGACCCAATTGTATCAAGCGATGACTTTTACATTAATTTTAGAAGTTCACTGCTGAGAAATAGTAAAGACCTCAATCAAATTGATTTGAACCCCCTTGAGTATTCAAAGGAGGAAATTCAATCAATAAATTCAATCGTTGGTAATTCTGTAAACTTCATATCACAAGAGGCAACAGAATCCAACTTTAAAAAATTTGCTCCCAAAAGTAACCTTGTTCATATTTCATCGCATTCATTTCTATTAAATGATCAACCATTCATAGTTTTTTCCAAAAGTGATGAGGAGAATGGTTTTTTGGAAATCGGAGAAATTCTTCAGTTAAAATTAAATGCTGATCTTGTTGTTTTAAGTTCGTGTAAATCGGGACTTGGGGAAGTTGATAAAAGAGAGGGCATCTTAGGAATGCAGAAATCTTTTTTTGACGCCGGGGCTAGAAGTATTGTTGTTTCGTTGTGGGATGTAAGTGATAAGTATACCTATTTATTTATGGAGTTATTCTATAAAAACCTAAAAAAAGGATTGAACAAATCGCACTCTCTTAAAGTAGCAAAACAAGATTTTATTAAACAGTACTCACCAAATCCTTATTATTGGGCGGCTTTTGTTTTAGCAGGCAACACTCAAAGTATTGAATTTAAAAATGAGGAATCACAAATAAATTTGACTCAAATTTTTGTTTTAATTTTTATTATAAGTCTAGTTTACTTTGGAAGAAAACTCCCTGGCATGGCAATAAAAAGCCTAAAAAAAAGGGACTCAATTTCTTGAGTCCCCCATTGGAGTTGTCATGCTGTTATAAAAAAACAACATGCAAATTACATATTCAGCCAGTATGAAAATTTTAACAGTAATATATCATTCGTTTCAGCCTTCCATAAATTTGTGAGATCACGCCTAAAATTAAAATTACCTGCATCAGCATCATTTGACCTATCATGTGACCAAACTAAGTATAGAATTGTACCCGGCAGCATTTCGTAACGTAAAACCAAATTACCGCGAAGGGATTTAAAATTAAAATCTGGATTTCCAAAAGTAATTTCTTCTGCATTAGCATTTATATCAGGATTAACTGTGTATTCATCATTTTCATTGTCATACACTATTGATGAATTACCCGATCCGAATTTATTGTAATTATTTGTTCCGGCTTCAGCCAATTCCATAAAGTTGCTGTACGCACCCACAGCAAAAAGAGGCTGTAAAAATAATTGCAGACTAAGCTGTGGAGTGAACGTCCAATTCATACGAATATTACCCGAAATTGTTTTTTGATCGATATGTGCGAAAACATACCTGCTGCGATAAGTGTTAATTGCCATAGGGTCTTCAAAGCTATCAACCCATTGTCTCTTCTCCTGCCTTCTATCGTATTCGGGTCCCAATGAAATATCTATTTGCGAACTTGGTTTCCACTGTAAGTCTAATCCAATGTTATAGTTTTGAGTCCCATTTGCATCATATGCATATTGTGAATTTATATGACCAATTATTTTTTCTCTGCTATCGGTGCTGGCGTAAATGCTGAATGATGCTTCGGAAGGAAGTTTTACACTTGGACCTCCTCTAGTCCATCTATCATTGAAAGCAGAAAAATTATGGCTGGCTCTTAAATCTATACTATAGTAATTATTGAATTGGAAATTACCTGCCGCCCAAATTCCATTGCTTGTATTTTTTCCGTCGAAGTTATAATCACGAAAATGACTTATGTAGAATGATTTTCTTCTAAAAATATTATCCGGTTCATACCATCTGTAACCTGTAACAAAATGACCGTTAAATTTATTCCCATTCCACTGAAAGCCCAGATCATTAATTTCAAAACCGGGTGACACTGCGCCGATTGCAGTGTTGATATAAAAATTACCCTTTTGCTTATTAAGCATTACCCGCGAAAACCATCCGGCAAGGTGAGTTCTGTTTCTATCAATTCTGGCAAATTCGGCATCCGGTCGCTGAAGATACCGGTGAGGTCTTTCCTGCAAAGTTTCAATTGCGGATTTAGCGCCCTGAACATAAGACCCAATTGCATTAGCTGTAATAACGTAAGTTTCATCTTCGTCTAAAAAAGTCCAGCCGTCAAAACCTAATGTATAAGCGTTCTTTGTTAGAGCTGAGTTTAAACTTGAGTCGCTAAGGCTGCGGTTAACGGTTGTAAAGATCATTCCAATTGCCTGCTTGCCATCATTAAATTCTTTTTGCGATCTTAAAACAGCATAATGGCTGAAAGGCTCAACCTCTTCTTTACTTCTAATACCGCCTACGTCCAATGTGGCGTGTGTTCGTTCAGTTACTGCCGTTAAAGCGCCTAAACTCCAGTTATCACCAATTTTGCCTGTTAATTTTGCTGCACCAAGTATTGATGTTTCCTTCGGGTAGTTTGAATAATCATTATCGGAAATATCTCCTTGAGGTGATCTTCCAATTCTTCTTGAATAAAAAAGTTCCGGGATACCGAAGTTAAAACCCCAGTGATTATTTGAGCCGCCGAATCCGAATGAAAAAATATTTGAACCTTCAATAAAGAAAGGTCTTTTTTCCGGAAAGAAAGTTTCAAATGCGGAAAGGTTTACTACTGCGGGGTCAACTTCAACTTGTCCAAAGTCGGGATTAATTGTTCCGTCAACTGTAAGATTGCTTCCGATCCCAATTTTAAAATCGGCGCCGATACTGGTTTTATATTGGTTTGATTTATAAAAAGGGTTTCCTTTCTCATGTTCAAGGTATTGAGCTTTTTGTACAATGTATGGAAGAAATTCAATACGCTGCTGAGGTTTTACTCCATCGAGACCGTTAAGTTCTGCAAAATGAGAAACAAACCCGCTTTCGTTTTTGGGCACCATCACAAAGTAAGTACTCTCTTTTTTCCGTTTAATATCTCGATTAAAATTTACACCCCAGGTCATTGCCGACGATTCATTAAATCGAAGTTGAGAAAAGGGTATCTGCATTTCCAGTTCCCAGCCAACATCAGTTAAATTTGTTTTTGCCCGCCAAACTCCATCCCATGAATCATCATTCCAGCTATCATTGTAAAGAATTCCATCAGAAATTGACCCGCCTGCATTTACAGCGAAAAAGTATCCGGTACGTTTATCGTTGTATGGGTCCACAAAAAAGAAAAACCAATCGGATTCCACAATATTATCGCGCCGCATTAAACTCGCATCAATTGCATCGGGGTTTGAATCGTATAATTTTGCCGACACATAAATATTTTTTTCATCGTAGGTAACCCAAACCTGTGTTTTCTCTGATTCAATTTTACCTTCTTCCGGGTCTCTTTGAATAAATCCTTCGATGGGATTTTTTTGATAAACATCTTCGGTTAATTTGCCGTCAACGCTAATAGAACTCGATAGTTTAATAGCTTTTAAGTTTTTCGGTGATCGTTTATTTTTTGCATGGAGCGTAAAAATTGTAACTATAATAAGAAAAGTAAAAAGTATTTTTTTCATTCCATTCCCCAATGAAATTATAAACTTTAATTTGAACAAAAGTAATTACAGAACACTCAATTAGACTCATGTACGTGCAGAATTGTTGCTTTCGATAATATTTTCTTTTCTATTAAACGAAAGAAACCGCCAAATTATTGTATCAGCACTGAAAAAAATTAAATAGTTATGAAAAAAAATTCGATAATAAATTAAAAATCAAATATTTATTTTTATTTAAAACATAAGTGTCTATTTTTATCAGTTAGAATTATAAATAACTTTTTAACAGTTTAATTTTCGGAAAAATTTATGAAGAATGTGTTGATCTTTGGTGCCGGACAAAGCGCACCTTATTTAATTTCGTACATGTTAAATAATGCTGAAAAGAATGATTGGTTTATTACACTTTGCGACAGAGATTTGAAATTAGCTCAAGAAAGATTAAAAGGATCAAAAAAAGGGAAAGCAGTTGAGTTTGATGTAAATGATGAAGAAGTTAGAAAGTCACTAATTAAAAAAGCTGATATTGTAATTAATTTTTTAGCGCCAAAATTTCAATATCTAATTGCACTGGATTGCTTGAGTTTTTCCAAATCGGTAGTAACAGCATCTTACGAAAGCTTTAGAATTACTGATCTGCACAGCGATGCTGTAAAAAAGGGAATAATAATATTAAATGAAATGGGGCTTGATCCCGGAATTGATCACATGTCATCAATGTCTGTAATTAAAAAAATTCAAAAACGCGGTGGTCAAATTAAAAGTTTTATTTCATACGGCGGAGCATTACCGGCACCGGATGTAAAATCAAATCCAATGGATTATTGCATTACATGGAATTCAAGAAATGTTGTAATGGCTGGTGAAATGGGCGCTCAGTACATGGAAAACGGGCTTAATAAATTAGTTTCACACGGACAAATATTTAATAGGACATGGCAAGTTGATGTTGATGGAATCGGCAGACTTGAAGCTTACCCGAATCGGGATTCTTTAATTTACCGTAAGACATTTAATCTTAAATATGTTGATACGATGATAAGAGGAACATTAAGATACCCGGGCTGGAGTGAAACATGGCTGCAAATTGTTAAGTTGGGCATGACAAATGAGAATATGGCGATCCCCAATTTAAGTGACAGCACTTTTGCTGATTTAACTGAAATGTTTATTCCGCTTAGTGCTAACGGCAGGAACCTTGAGGCTAGGGTTGCAAACTATCTTGGAATAAGTCCAACCGGGAAAATAATGGACAACCTACGCTGGTTTGGATTTTTTGATGATAAAAAGATTGGCAAGGGTGTCAACACACCTGCAGAAGTACTACAAAGATTATTAATAGAAAAAATGCCAATGCCTCCAGGTAAGAGGGATATGGTTACTCTCGTTCATGAAATAAAAGCAGTCTATCCTAAAGAAAAAAATAGAATGGAAAAAGTAACATCATGCTTAATTGATTATGGGGATCCGGATGGATTTACAGCAATAGCAAAAACTGTTGGCGCACCGGCTGCTATTGCGGCTAAACTGATTCTTAATGGAGATATTACTTTGACAGGATGCCACATTCCAACCAATCCCAATATCTATACAAAGGTTCTAAAGGAATTGGAAACGATAGGTGTAAAATTCACTGAAAAAGTTGAAAAGATAAAATGAGAGTTGAATTAAATACAAAAATATTTTAAGGCGCCTGTTGGCGCTTTTTTTTGCTCAAATATTACAAATAAACCATAGCAAAATGTTAAGCAGTTTTTCTAGAAGTTTTTTTACTTTTTTTGGTTTTTCTAAAATTGTCGTAGGATGCTTTTGTTATTAAAGCTATTTCAGAATCGGAACCGCAGCTATGATAAGTTTTGTAAGCGCCTACATACTCGATCTTATTTGTTCTTTTACTCGTCCTTTTCCAAACGTCAACTAATACTTTCATAATAGCCTCCTCAAATGTTAAATGTGTTTCATAATCATCAGTAGAATAAATAATTTTTATTTTTCTGCTAATAGTCACTTAATGTCTTATTAAAGTTTCACGGAATAATAGATAATTTGTTAGTATAAGCAGGGGAGTAAATAGTTTACCGGTTTGGGAAAGCAAACCCCTTCGGTCGATGACTAGTTTTAATAAATGCTAAGTCATGTTTCAGTGGGCAATGTAAAATATTAAAATCTTATTGTCAAGACTTTTAAGTCTTAATTAAAAATTTTTAAAATAAATTTTAAATTCTTCTTCTAAAACCATTTCCTAAAACTTCATGCACATTATTAATAATTACAAAAGCGTCAGGGTCTATCTCCTTTATTATATCCTGAAGTTTGCCCAATTCTTTCATAGTTACCACAGTTGTCAAAACTTCACGCTCAACATTTTTATAAAGACCTCTCGTCTTTAATGCAGTAGCGCCGCGGCTCAAATCGTGCATTATTGCTTTAGAAATTTCATCATATTTTTCGGAAATAATGAACACCATCCTTGCATAATCAAATCCGTCAATAATTGTATCAATTATTCTGGCTGAAATAAACAATAAGAATATTGCGTAGAAGGTTAATGAAAGTGCGGGTCTATCGGGCGACAGGTCTTTTGTATCAATTATAAAACCGGCAAGAGCGATTACAAAAAAATCAATTAGCATTATTGCCTGACCCGGTTTAAACCCATATTTTTTCTGCATAATTGCGGCAATTATATCCGAGCCAGCAGTACTGCCTTTAAATTTGAAAATTATTCCAAGCCCAACTCCCAAAAGAGCAGCTCCAACAAGTATTAAAAAAAGGAAATCGTTTTTTAATAAATCTTGGACCGGACTAGAGTCTTGAAGTCTGATAAAACCCAATCCGGGTATATCTCCTCTAAAAAAATCAATAAAGAATGAACTGAGTGTAAATCCCACAAAAGTTCTTACTCCGAAAGTTTTGCCAAGAACCTTTAATCCCCAAATAAATAAAGGAATATTTATTACCCATATCATCATACCGACAGGGATGGTATTATCTGAAAGATAGTGGATAGCCATTGCTAATCCGCTTGCACCGCCGGGTACAACTCTTGCATCAACTAGAAAAATTCCTATTCCAATTGCCATCATTGCGCTGCCAAGGGTGATGAAAAAATAATCTATAATAGGATATTTTTTTAATAATTTTTTAGCCATAACGACTCCAAATCATAAACATTAAATAATACTCTTAGTCAAACTAATATCTCAGACTTGCGAAACACATGTTCATTTAAATTTACGGGGAAATGTAAAAAATTTTTGAGGTCTAAAGAAATTTGATCAGAGAACAAAAAAAACGATCAGTAAAATTATGAAGTTAAAACCATACTGCAAAATGAAATTTTTTATTAATTAAAAATGCCGGACAAAGCCCGGCAAAATTTCACTTAAACGAATATTTATTCTTGATTTATTTTTTTTCAGTCTGCTTGGCAACAGCATTAATCGCTGCCGCAATTGCTTCTTGATCTCCTAAATAATAATGTTTGATGGGTTTTAGGTTTTTATCAAGCTCGTAAACCAGCGGAACGCCGGTAGGAATGTTTAATTTAACAATTTCTTCTTCGGAAACATTATCCAAATATTTTACTAAAGCTCGTAAACTATTTCCATGAGCAGCGATAATTACTTTATTGCCACTTTTTATCGTTGGCGCAATTGTGTCATGCCAAAATGGCAAAAAACGATCAACCGTTAACTTTAAACTTTCCGTTAACGGGATGTCCCTTTTATCAACATATTTGTATCTAGGATCATTAGCCGGGTATCTTTCATCATTTTTTTCGAGCGATGGCGGCGGAACGTCATAACTTCTTCGCCAAACCAAAACTTGTTCATCACCATATTTCGCAGCAGTTTCAGCTTTATTCAAACCTTGCAATGCTCCGTAGTGTCTCTCATTTAATCGCCAATCTTTTACTACTGGCAGCCAGTCCATTCCCATTTCTTCGAGCACAATATTAAGTGTTTTAATTGCTCTTTTTAATACAGATGTAAATGCTATATCAAAAGTGAATCCGCCTTCCTTTAATTGTTTGCCGCCTTCTTGCGCTTCAGCAATTCCTTTTTCCGTTAAGTCAACATCTGTCCAGCCGGTAAATAGATTTAACTTATTCCATTCGCTTTCGCCGTGTCGTATTAAAACTAATTTGTACATGTCTATTCCTTATCTAATTTAATTACATATTGTTCGTTTATTAAAAAATAAATATACCAATGCGCATTTGTGAAATCAAATTTTACTTTAGGAGCCAGAATTCAAAACACAAATTCCAAAATCCAAAAGGGAGCAGTCAGCATCCAGAAACCTCTTTCAAATTTATATCCATTACCTTATTTTGATTTTAAAATTGAGATGAATATGAAAGAAAAAATAATATACAACTACTTCTCTGATGATGACTTTCTGCGCATCTCAAAGAAAATAAAAGAGATGGAGAAAATAACTTCCGGTGAAATACGTGTAAGTTTAAAAGAGCGAAAACCGAATTTCAGTAAAAAATCTACTCAGCAATTAGCAGAGGAAGAATTTTATAAACTGGGCATGAATGAAACGAGAGATAAAACCGGAATAATTATTTACATGCTTCTCGAAGAACAAAAATTTTTCATCCTTGCCGACTCCGGGATAAATGTAAAAGTAGAGCAATCCACTTGGGATAAAGTGCGGGATGAAATGCAGACTCATTTTAAGATCGGAAAATTTGGGAAAGGTGTTTTAATTGGAGTAGAAAAAGTGGGAAACATTCTTGCTGAACATTTCCCTATAAAATTTGATGATACAAATGAACTTTCAAACAAAGTTGTTCTTTAATCAAAATTAAAAGATTGCTTTACATCTAATCCTCTTTTTTTAACCTCTTCAATAATTTGAATTCCCGGTACAGCCTTTTCAACAGGCAATGCGCCCTTTTCAATACCGCCATGTGCGGCAAGAATAGCGATAGTTGATGAATGCCAGCCGGTCAATCTCTGCATTGCGGTAAATCCCGTTGCTTCATCAAACCTGTCGATCAATTCAATTCCGGCAGTGGCATCTTTTCCATCTTTTTTACCTTTAGCAATAACTTTTAAAATACCAATATCTTTAAACTCTTTGCTGGATATTTTTGGTTCCAGGAGTGTGTGGTAAAAATCGCGCGGAACTATTTTTGTTTCTCCAATTTCAATTGGGTCAAGATCAAACAAGCCAAGTTGGGAATAAGCTTTAAACTGCGCCCAGTGACCAGGATAACGGAGCGTTTTATTTTCGAGTGTTTTAAGTTTTCCTTCAAGTGTCCATGGCAGCGTGGATAAACCTCCCGAAGTTACTGCTGCTTCCAGTTTACCGAGAGGTTCAGGAAATTCTAAAACTTCACTTCCTTCAAAGCAGGGCACTTCTGTTACTTTTCCGTTAAGTAAAAAATGTGCAGACCTGAAATACTCGTTTGTTAAACCGTTGATGTTGAAACTTAATTTGTAATTCCACGGCGGCGTTGGATCTTGAACTAATCCCGCTCCGTATGATTTTACAATCTGCGGTTCGTCGAACAAGGATATCAAATGCATAATAAATGAGATGTTCATTCCCGGGTCCATCCCGGTATCCGGCACGATTGAAACTCCTGCCGCTTTTGCATTTTCATTTAATTTCAACTGGTTTCTTACAACTTCTGTATTTCCACCCATATCACAAAAATTTGCACCCACTTCGATAGCAATTTTTGTTAATTCTAAATTAAAATAATATGGCACTGCACTAACAATAGAGGCTGTTCCCTTTAAAACGGATTTCAATTCGCCGCTGTTTTTTACATCAACATTAAAGGGTTCGCAAATGTTTGATGCGGTTAACTCAGTAATTTTTTTTGATGCGGATTGAGCCGCTTCAAAATTATTATCGATCATTAAAATCTTTTCAGCATCTCCGAACTTTACAAAATCATAAGCCGAGGCAACACCTTGCCTGCCCGAACCGATTACCGCATATTTAAAACCCATTATCTTCTCCGAGTTATTAAAACAAATGTAATGTTGAAATATAATTACTTGTGACGGGAATAAGACAAAGTAAAATTAAAACTTTTAAATATAACTTATTTCCAGTTCATCAATTTGCTATGAACTATTTTTTTTCTTCTATCCTGAAAGTGTGTTCGATCGTTAAAGCCTTTTCCAGCATTGCCGTTACGCCGCAATACTTTGTTAATGATAATTCAATTGCACGTTCAACATCACTTTCTTTAATATCCTTGCCGTAAAAAACATACTCCAAGTGAATTTTAGTATATACTTTTGGATGCTCGTCTGTCATATCTGCTGAAACATCAATATTAAAATTATCAAGCGGCACTCTCTTCTTTTTTAGAATTGAGGCAACATCCATTGCGGTGCAGCCTGCTAAACTTAGCAACAGCATTTCCTTCGGTCTTATTCCAGCATCACTTCCGCCAATAGATTCCGCAGCATCTATCGGTACCCAAAAATTCGAATCAGTTTTTCCAACAAATGTTAATCCTTCAACTTGTTTTAGTATTGCTTTGTGCTGAGCCATATAAACTCCATATAAAATTAATTGTTACATTTTTAGATGTTCAAAGTTACAAATGGATTTAAATAAGTCAAAAGTCAAAAGGAAAAATTAAAAAGGGATAGAAGAACGCAGAAAAGCAGAACGCAGAAAAGCAGAACGCAGAAAAGCAG
>SWCD01007968.1_pt1 | contig 24855 bp, 22 predicted proteins | sample 4693011 | NCBI WGS metagenome assembly SWCD01 (sample SAMN10267278, study PRJNA491770) | bioreactor metagenome | isolation source: DHS bioreactor inoculated with marine | place: Japan: Omine Ridge, Nankai Trough | reverse complement strand
ACATCACCGGCAGAAGCGGCAAAGCCGCTGGACGAATTGCGCGGCTATATGGCTCAGATGGAAGCCCGCGAGTCAGCGCTGCTGGATGTCGTTACGGACTATGTCGCAGGTGCGACAGCGCGAATTGGCAAAGTATACCGCACACTTGGGGTGAACGCTGACAAGATTGCAAAGTCGTCAACGTACAAGCCCGAAGCCGTTGGCGGCCCGTTCATAGCCGCGAGTGCGGCTGACCTGGGGTCGAAAGTGCTGGCCCAGAAGATATCTGACCTGTCTACGGAACTGGACAGGTGGGAAACCCTGAAGTTCCAGAGCACCCGCCTGCCGCTGGTCAAGCCAATGTCGCCGGGTCATGCAACCTCCAGCACATTCGGCCTTCGCAAGGATCCGTTCCGCAAACGCCCCGCAATGCATGCCGGGATTGATTTTCGGGGAAAAACCGGATCCCCTGTTCATGCAACAGCACCGGGCAAGGTCATCAAGGCCGGCTGGTCAGGTGGATATGGCAAAATGGTGGAAGTTCGCCATGATGGCGGTGTTACCAGTCGATATGCCCATTTAAGCATAATTTCGGTTCGCACTGGCCAAAAGGTCAAGTCGGGTGATAGAATAGGTCAAGTTGGAAGTACAGGTCGCAGTACAGGCCCGCATCTTCATTACGAAACACGCGTGGGCGGCCGCGCAATAGACCCTGTAAGATTTTGGAAGGCCCGCGATGTTTTTCAAGAAATCACGCGCTAAAGCACCAAAGAGCGCAGCGACTGGCGGAGGCCGGCAACGTCATCGTTCCGGTCCGTCGCTGTTGTCTCTGGACCTGGTCATAGATGGCTCGGTTTCAACCGGTGGTGAATTGCAAGTTGACGGCACCATAAACGGTACAGTTCGTGCGCGCGCCGTGGTTGTTGACGGAAATGGCGTGGTTTATGGCGATATTACCGCAGAAGAGGTGATTGTCCGAGGCCGGGTTATTGGTCCGATACGCGCACTCCACATCCATATTTACGCAGGCGCGCACATCGAAGGCGATGTCATCAACCAGACTCTTTCGATCGAAAACGGTGCCCATGTCGATGGCAAGATCCGCCGCGTGGAAGACCCGCTGTCAGAACCTATTGATCAGGAACAGGGCTATGCCAGCAGTGGTTGGGGACAGGGTTATGCGCCTGTCTATGACAACTACCCGCAAGAGAATGTCTACTCCCTGCCGGGCACCGGAGATGTCGAGGATGATTCGGTTTATACCGAGGCCCCTGCCCGCAAGCCAAAGGCGGCTGAGTAGACTGCTTCAACCTGGGCCCGGTCACAAATGACCAGGCACAAGCATCAGGGCATTTTCAACAGGCAACAGCCTTCGCAACACCACACGGCAGCACCACACGTTTGAATCCACGGAGAACTTCGGGCTGTCCTGCAGCAGTGTGCACGATTCCCATTCAATCTAAATCATGCCAACCGATGCAGTCGTTATCGACACGGTTAGTCGATATCGGATACTTCGTCGGGCCCGCCGCCGTGCACTCTTTGCGCCAGAGACGCTTCAATAAACTCATTGATATCTCCGTCCAGTACTGCAGACGGGTTGGTGCTCTCATGACCGGTGCGCAGATCCTTCACAAGCTGATATGGCTGCAGCACATAGGACCTGATCTGATGTCCCCAGCCGATGTCGGTCTTGGTGGCCTCTTCCGCGCTGGCTGCTTCCTCGCGGATTTGCAACTCGCGCTCATACAGCCTCGCGCGCAACATGTTCCAGGCGGTCGCCCGGTTCTTGTGCTGTGACCGTTCATTCTGGCACTGCACCACAATATTGGTCGGAACATGGGTTATGCGGACCGCAGAGTCAGTTGTGTTGACATGCTGACCACCTGCGCCGGATGCACGATAGGTATCGATGCGGCAATCGCTTTCATTGATGTCTATCTCGATATTGTCGTCCACCACCGGAAAAGACCACACCGATGCAAAAGAGGTGTGTCTGCGCGCATTAGAATCGTACGGCGAAATCCGTACCAGTCGATGAACCCCGCTTTCGGTTTTCAGCCGCCCATAGGCATTGTGACCGCTTATCTTGAGTGTGGCTGACTTGATGCCGGCTTCTTCACCATCATGCAGCTCGATCAATTCAACCTTGTAACCCTGCTTTTCGGCCCAGCGGGTATACATGCGCATCAACATGGACGCCCAGTCCTGGCTCTCCGTCCCGCCGGCGCCTGCATGCACTTCCAGAAAACTGTCATTACTGTCCGCTTCACCAGACAGCAGCGTTTCGATTTCCAGTTTGGCAATTTCGGGCTGCAGTTGCTGTATCTGGGCCTCAGCCTCGTCGATGACCGATTGATCACCCTCCATTTCGCCCAGTTCGATCAACTCGACACTGTCGGAAATGGTTTGCTCCAGGCGGCGAACCGTGCCGATGCGGCTTTCAAGGTCCTGGCGTTTGCGCATCACGCGCTGGGCTTCTTCCGAGTCATTCCAAAGATCTGGATCTTCGGCCTGGGCATTCAGCAGATCGAGATCACGTAATGCCTGATCCCAGTCAAAGATGCCTCCTCAGCAGCCCTATGGACTGCTTGAATTCGTCGACAAGTGTCTCGATTTCAGCGCGCATGCTAATCTTTCCGTGCGAGTTTGATGATTGAAGTTGGCCCGGTCAGTACAGGCCACCCGTGCCTGTCGTCAACCCGCCTTCGGACACCGCTGCCGATCCGGTATCGCCGGTATCGTTGTAACTGCCCACGTTGATCCCGGAACTGGCAAGGGCATCACCGCCGGTCACAAGCCGCGCGCGTTCCGGCGGCTGTTCACCGGGCTTGAACGCTTCAAGGATGACATTGTCTTCGCCGTAGGTGCCGCGTTTGCCGCTTTTGGGATCAATCGGGATCAATCTCACACCTGCAGGAACACGAAACGGCGTGCCTGACACGCCTTTCAATGCAAACTTCATGAACTGCGCAACAATAGGTGCCGCCAGCGAACCACCGGTTTCGCCCTTGCCCATCGGCCGTGGCCGGTCGTAGCCGACATATACGCCAACCACCAGGTCAGGCGTATAGCCAACGAACCAGGCATCGCGTTCATCATTTGTAGTCCCGGTCTTGCCAGCAATCGGCTTGCCGATTTCCTTCAGTTTCTTGCCGGTTCCACGCTGAACCACACCTTCCAGCATCGACGTGATCTGATAGGCGGTGTACGGGTTCATCACCACCTCGCGGTTCTCAATGAATTCAGGTTCCAGCTGGTTCGTCCAGTCGGGGGCATTGCATTGTGTGCATTCGCGTTTGTCATGGCGCCACACCGTGCGGCCATGGCGATCCTGGATGCGATCCAGCATGGTGGGCTCGATTTTCTTGCCGCCATTGGCCAACACCGAATACGCCGCCGTCATGCGCAGCAGAGACGTCTCTCCTGAGCCGAGTGATGTCGCGAGCACAGCCGGCAGGTCATCATATATACCCAGCCTTTCAGTGAGGCCCTTGAACTTTTTGATGCCCATGTCCTGCGCAAGGCGCACTGTCATTACGTTGCGCGAAAACTCGATGCCACGACGCAGGGTCGAGGGTCCGTAAAACTTGTTGGTATAGTTGGATGGTTTCCATGTTTCACCGCTGCGCAACTTTATCTCGACCGGTGCGTCCAGCACAACGGATGATGGCGTGTAGCCGTTATCCAGTGCGGCGGCGTAAACAAACGGCTTGATGGATGATCCCGGCTGGCGTTTCGCCTGTGTGGCCCGGTTAAACTGGCTGCGATCATAGGAAAAGCCGCCCGTCAGCGCCAGAACCCGGCCCGTGTGCGGGTCCATGGCAACCATTCCGCCCTCAATCTCCGGTATCTGTACAAGGTGGTAAGTGTCGCCTGTTCCTACAGCGGCTGCATAAACTACATCTCCCGGTTTCAGCACATCAGTGGCAGACTTTATCTTCTTGCCCAGCACCGCACCATTCTTGTTGATGCCCTTGTGCTGGCGCGCCCACTGCAACAATTGCAGCGGAATGATACCCTGTTTGGCGTCCAACGCCTTGCCCTTGACCACTCGCGAAGGCCGCAGTCCGATGCGTGCCTGTTCGTCTGTCACCTCCAGTACGACGGCCAGCCGCCAGGGATAAACATCATCCAGCGGTTTCATCTTGGCCAGTGCGGCGGGCCAGTCTGAAGTCACCTGCATGCTGGATACCGGACCACGCCAGCCGTGATTTCGATCAAACCGTATAAGCCCGCCGGCCAGGGCCTGGCGTGCAAATATCTGCATTTTGGGATCGATGGTGGTGCGGACCGACAACCCCCCGGTTCTCAGCACTTCCTTGCCGTAGATCCGCACTACTGCCTGCCTGGCCTCTTCGGTAAAATATTCCGCAGCAAACAATTTGGCGCCAAACGGACGAAGCGTCACCTCGATGTCCTTGGCCTGTGCCTGCGTCATTTCCGCTTCGGAAATGTAGCCATTGTCATACATCCGCGACAGAACCCAGTTTCGCCGCTCGATTGCCCGCTCGCGATGGCGAACGGGATGGTAGTTCGACGGCCCCTTGGGCAGTGCTGCCAAATAGGCGATCTGCGCCAGATCCAGCTCGATCAGCGATTTTCCAAAATAGTTCAACGATGCTGCTGCGACCCCATAAGATCCCTGCCCCAGGAAAATTTCATTGAGATAAAGCTCAAGAATCTGATCCTTGCTGAAAGAACTCTCCATGCGAATGGCGATCAGCGCCTCGCGTAATTTACGGGCTATGGTGCGCTCATTGGTCAGCAGGAAGTTCTTGGCGACCTGCTGGGTGATTGTGGATGCCCCGATCAGGCGTCGTTTTGAACCGTTGAGCCGGGCCTGGATATTGACCAGAACCGCCCGCGCCAACGCCTCCGGATCAACCCCTGGGTGACTGTAGAAATTCTTGTCCTCGGCAGAGGTGACTGCCTGCACCAGTTGCTTCGGCACCGCGTCTATAGGAACAAAAAGCCTGCGTTCCTTGGCGTATTCCGCCAACAGAGACCCGTCGGCAGCATGGATGCGTGTCATCACCGGAGGCTCGTATTGTGCCAGGCTTTCGTGAGACGGCAATGTCTTGGACGTGTCGTAGATTATGTAGGCCAAAGCCAATGCGACGGCGAAACACACCGCCAGCCCAAAGCTGAACAGATATTTGATAAATCGAAGCATTCAGATCAGCGTCCCGCTTGTGCAACGAACCATGGCATACGCATCTAGTCGTCGCGTCGGCTCACAAAGCCAAACATTGTGGCAATCGGACGGCACTGCGATGTTTTGTATGAAGAAAAAGTGCGGTTCGCGCAACACGCTTAAGGCCCCTGAACGCGGTTTCTCACTGCGCCAGTTGCTGGCGGGCTGCGACTTCCGGCGAGAAAAAGCCCTCGATGGCCTCTGTAACGGCAGTTGTAGCCTTGCGCCGCCACTTCGATGAAACAAGATTGCCCTCATCGTGACGATTCGACAGATATCCGAGTTCCAGCAGAACCGAAGGCACATCCGGCGCACGCAGTACCCTGAACCCGGCAGAGCGCATTGGCCGCCGGTTCAACGGTGTAACCGACTTCAGGTTCTTCACTACCCGACGGGCAAAATAGATGGAATGATTCTTGGTTTCACGCAGTGCCAGATCAAGCAATATGCCGGCCACTTCGCCTGAATCCTCGCCAAGATCAACGCCGCCTATGAAGTCTGCGTTGTTTTCCTTTTCCGCCAGCGCTGCTGCATCCGCGTCCGAGGCTTTTTCAGACAAGGTGTATACGGTAGCGCCACGCACGCGGCGCTGACGCAAGCTGTCTGCGTGAACAGCGATGAACAGATCCGCCTTCTTGGCACGGGCAAACTTGACGCGCTTGCCCAGCGAAATGAACTTGTCATCATTGCGGGTCATGTGAACTTCAAAGCGTCCGGTAGCCAGCAGCCTTTTGCGGAGTTCGCGAGCAAATGCCAGTACGACCTGTTTTTCCAGGGTGCCCTTTCTGGAAACGGTGCCGCCGTCAATGCCGCCATGACCGGGATCCAGCACAATAACCGGCCTTGCCGTAATAGGGTCTGGTTCGAATGCCCGCGGTACCTGGGAGGGCCTGGGGCGGGGCTTGGGAACAAGGCTGGCAGTTCGTTCTGCCTGCTCGGCCTTTTCAGCCTCTTCGTCGATGCGCGCCACACCTTCGCGTTGCAGAAGGTCGGCCAAAGTACCCGGCGGAGGTTGCTCCGACGTAGCCGCCACGGATCTGGTCGATGGTTCAGTCGCCTTGATCCGCGAAAAAGTCCGCTGATCGGTCTGGATAATATCAATTATCATACGCGCGGGTTGACCGTTTTCTGGGTTAAGAACAAACGATTTTTCAATCAGAACGGGGCCAACTGTATCAATTACAATGCGCGATTTGCCCGGTGCAAGCTGGCCGAACCGATAGGTCTTGATCAGGCCCTTGCCCTCATCACCGGTTTCGGGAGGCATGTTGAAGCGCACATCCGGCAGGTCCACCACTACCCGATAGGGATTGTCGATCACATAGACGGAATAACTCACCGGCCTGTCGAGGTCTGCCACAAAGCGGGTTCTTGCTTCATCACCTGCGATTCGTGCCTCGGAAACGCTGGCCAATGGCGGGGTTGCCCTTGCAGGAACCGGATACACGGCAATGTGAAGTGCGGCGAGAACAACCACGGCAATGCAAGCCGCGGCCCGCCGTTTCAGCAAAGCCTTGATCAAATGTAGCGCCAAGCGAGCCACGAACTTGCTTTTCCCCGTCTCGAGATTCATTTCGACGGACTCTAGCTATACTGTGGTTAACCATTCGTTTAGGGGGCCCCATCATACTCCCAGTCGGATGATAAAAACGTCGCGGATTGCACCAGGGGGTAGTGACAATTGGAGACGTGGGTCGAAAGTCGCCCCATCAATTCAGCACATGCAAAACCCTGCCCTAACGGAAAATTTAAAACGCGCTATTGCGTAACCTATAAGACGTGATAAAAGCGGGGCTGATCCCGAAGCGTGGTTTCACGGTGCTGCAGAGCAGCATCACGCGCAGACAGGACCTGAAATTTCTTAGCGTTCGCGAAGTCCGGGCTGGAGAAAGCCACTTTGTAGAACTGCGAGTGTCACCGCACAGGGTGACAGGTTCGATGGGCAATTGCCCAGTGCGTGACCCAAACCCTGCAGCGGTTTAGTGAACCGTTCAGCGCCCCGATTGAGGCGCGAACATATGTGGAAACAAAGAATGAGCGCGGCAAACAAAAAAACCGGCCGGTTCCTGCTTTTCAGCAGTGAATCCCCGGTTGTTTTGTGCCTAACAGGCAGCAGGCGCGCCCGTCCTGATTACTCCCGTACAATTGATCGCAATCGCACAGGTGCGCCACCCGGAGCGCCGCCTGTCCGAACTTGTGCCAACTTGTACGGCAAGGATTTGCCAGTATGGCCAGTAAAATGCTTATCGATGCAGCGCACCCGGAAGAGACCAGGGTTTGCGTTGTCCGCGGAAACCGTATCGAGGAATTCGATTACGAATCCGCATCTCGCCGCCCTCTAAAGGGTAATATCTATCTCGCCAAAGTTACGCGTGTTGAACCGTCGCTACAGGCCGCCTTCGTTGACTATGGCGGCAATCGGCATGGTTTCCTGGCATTTAGCGAGATCCATCCCGACTACTACCAGATCCCGGTCGCTGACCGGCAGGCACTGCTTGAAGCAGATGCAGAAGATGCCCGTCTGGCGCAAGAGGAAGAAGAATCCGAACCGGAAAAAACCAAACCGCGCCGGCGCCGGTCGCGGTCTGCACGCTCCAAGGACGACAAGGTTGCAAGCGAACCGGTAGACGGCGAAACGGCTGACGGTGATGCAGATCAAGGTGAAAACGGGTCGGAAGACGCCGACAGTGACACTGCCGGATCAGACGCGACAGACGCTGCAGCAACCGATGTCGACGCGGACGAGCCTGCTACCAGCCAGGCCACTGCCGATGATGAAGATGACGACAGTGATAGTGACGGCGAAGACAATGACATAGACTCAACTGCAGATGCGGATGACGACAGTGTCGTTTCCGTCGCAGATGATGATGGTGATGCAGATGTTGCTGCGGCAAAGCCTCGCAAACGGGCACCGCGCAAGAACTATAAAATTCAGGAAGTCATCAAGCGCCGTCAGGTCCTGTTGATCCAGGTTGTCAAGGAAGAGCGCGGCAACAAGGGCGCTGCGTTGACCACTTACCTGTCTCTGGCCGGGCGCTATTGTGTATTGATGCCCAACACTGCGCGTGGTGGTGGCATTTCACGCAAGATTACTGATGCCAGCGATCGTCGTCGCCTGAAAGATGTAATCCGGGAAGTTGAAGTGCCCACCGGTATGGGCCTTATCGTGCGAACCGCAGGTGCGCAGCGAACCAAAACCGAGATTCGCCGCGACTATGACTACCTGCTGCGCATGTGGGAATCAGTGCGTGAACTGACTTTGAAATCGGCGGCACCTACGCTGGTCTACGAGGAAGGTAACCTCATCAAGCGGTCAATTCGCGATCTCTATTCAAAAGACATCGATGAAGTTGTCGTGGAAGGCGAGGAAGGCTTCCGGGAAGCCAAGGACTTCATGAAGATGCTCATGCCAAGCCATGCGCGCAATGTGAAGCTTTACAAGGATACTCGCCAACTGTTCACCCGTCATCAGGTTGAAAGCCAGCTTGACGGACTGTTCACGCCAAACGTCACCCTGCCGTCCGGCGGCTATATCGTGATGAACCAGACCGAAGCTCTTGTATCGATCGATATCAACTCCGGAAAGGCGACCCGCGAGCACAATATCGAAGACACCGCGCTGAAAACCAACCTTGAGGCTGCCGTGGAGATTTCCAGGCAGCTGCGGCTTCGCGATCTTGCCGGACTTATCGTTATCGACTTTATCGATATGGAAGAAAACCGCAATAATCGAGCGGTCGAACGCAAGCTCAAGGATGCTCTGAAGAACGACCGGGCACGCATACAGGTTGGTCGAATTTCACATTTCGGCCTGCTGGAAATGTCCCGGCAAAGGTTGCGTCAAGGCATGATGGAAAGCTCCACCATGCAGTGTCCGCACTGCGAAGGCACGGGCGTCATCCGCGGTGTCTCAAGTTGCGCATTGTCGGTATTGCGCGGCCTCGAGGAGCATCTTCTGTCACGCAAACCCGAAAGCCTGGATGTACGCGTGCACCCGGAAGTCGCGTTCTATATCTTCAATGAAAAACGCGACCATCTGCTTTCACTCGAAGAGAATTACGGCATTTCGATCTACATCCTGCCGGACGCCGAACGCGCCCTTGCCGACAGCGTTATAGAACGCAAGCCGGACCGCAAAGGCCCGACCCCGCGTCTCACATCATCAGATACCGCTGTCGCGATGGGTCACGGGATGGAAGCCAACGACGAACCAACCGAATCCGAAGACGATGACATAACTGAAGAAGACACTGACAGCGACAGAAGCAGCGAAGTTGACAGCGACAAAAACAACGAGGTTCAACTGGACGAGAACGGCGAACCCCGCAAGAAACGCCGCCGCCGCCGCGGACGCCGTGGAGGCCGCAAGCAGCGCGAAGAGCGTGATGGCGAAGTCTCCAGCGAAGACGGGGTGTCTGCCGAAGCCGCACAGGCAACCGGTGATGCAACGCGGGATAGCGCGACAGACGAGAGCACTACTGTACAGGCTGACTCCGCTACTGGTGACAGCGATGCAGGTGACGAAGACAAGCCCAAGAAGCGCCGCCGGCGCTCGCGGGGCGGACGCGGCAAGAGCGCTGCCGAAGGTACAGGCGCTGATGAAGTCGTGGCAGCAGCAGAGCCTGAAGACACAGAAGCCGAGCAAGCTGCGGTTGAACCCGACATAGAGGCGAGTGCAGAGGCAGACGAAAAGCCAAAGGCCCGAAAGCGCAGCCCACGCAAGGCAGCCAAGAAAGCCAAGGCTGACAGCCCTGAAGACACAGCAGAAGCAGCAAGCGAGGTTCCCGCAGAATCTGAAGCTGAAGCTGAAGTCTCGCAGGATGCCAAACCTGCCAGAAAGCCGCGCAAGCGTGCCGTCAAAAAGGCCAAGGCTGTGGAAACCGAAGCGCCGGATGAAAGCGAAAGCTCAAATGGCAGCGCTGCACCAGCCGAATCGGCGGTGAGCGAACCTTTACCTCCGAAATGGACACCTCCCGAGCCAACGGTTGATGCTGCATCAGCACCAAAAAAAGCCGGTTGGTGGGGTAAACGCTAACATTGCGAAACCTGGAAGAAAGGCGGTTTGAATGAACACAAACCGCCTTCTTCTTTTCGGAATGATCATGGTCGCGGTTGTGATGGGCTGGCGGCTTTACCAACAAAAACATGCTGACACCGGGCAGCTTGCAGCAAGCTTGCGCGGCAAGACCCTCATTGTAGCGTGGACCGGGCGGGTTGAACTGCCCATGCACACGTTGCTGGCGCAGGCATTTGACAAATGGCGCAGCAGGTCGGAGCGAATTTTGCTGCAGCTCAATTCGCCGGGCGGGTCATTGCGCGAGGGTGGCGATGTCATCGAATTACTGCAACGCATCAAACACACCCACCGGCTCGACACCTATGTGGCATCCACAGCAATCTGCATGTCGATGTGCGTCCCGATTTTCCTGCAGGGTGATAACCGCATTGCAGCGCCGGCTGCCCGTTTCATGTTCCACGAGCCCAAGCGCTACTTTGATGACGGCAGTGAGGCGAAAGGGTTTTCGTTTGAACGCGAGGCTCTCACGCGGCGTTTCTTCAACAAATACTTCGTCAACTCACCCATGGACGCGCAATGGCGTAGCCAACTCGAGAAGGACTCGATCGGCAAGGACATTTTCATGTCGGGCGCACAATTGCTGGAGGACGGTTCAAACATCGTCACCAGACTTGAGTAGATCATTTCCCACCTAGGGCTTGTAGGCCGGCTTTGCGAGCAAGAGGTGACCTAAAACAGTTCCAACAACAGCCGTGCCGCCAGCGCCCACATGATGACCCCGATTATGGTGTCCAGTATCCGCCAGCTGGATGGACGCGCGAACAATGGTGACAGCATACGCGCGCCATAGCCCAGGGAGAAAAACCACACAAACGATGCGATGCATGCGCCGGCTGCATAGGCAATCCTGGCGGCGCCATCGTAGCGCGCCGAGAGTCCGCCCAGCAGGACCACCGTATCCAGATAGACGTGCGGATTGAAAAACGTGAAGGTAAGCACAGTGACAATTGCCGCCTTCAGGGATAGCGGACCTCCATCGCCTGCCGTCAACCTGTCTGGCGACACGGCACGTCTGAACGCCAAAGCCCCGTAGACAAACAGAAACGCAGCGCCACCTGCAGTGATGAAGTTCAGCAAAACCGGTGCCTGCTTGATCAACGTACCAAGACCAGCCACACCGGCAGCGATCAGCACCGCGTCAGCCAACGCGCAAATAAAGCACAAAACAAATACATGCTCGCGCTTGAGGCCCTGCCGCAGAATGAAGGCATTTTGCGCACCAATGGCGATAATGAGGGTCGCGCCGAGCAGAAAGCCGGCAATGGCTGCTGACGTCATTGAGCGGTCCTATCCAGCTCTTGGCAGCCAGCGCGACAACCGCTCGACGGCCTTTTCCATATGCTCCATGGACCCGGCAAACGACAGGCGCACGAACCGATTGCCGCGATCAGCGTCAAAATCGGCGCCCGGAGATACGGCAACGTGTGCTTCTTTCAGCATGGCCTGGGCGAAGGCGAAGCTGTCATTGGTCAGGCTGGCGACATCGGCATAAAGATAGAACGCACCATCTGCCGGCGACAGGTTTCCAAGGCCCAGACCAGGTAGTTCGCGCAACAGGAAATCACGGTTTTCACGATATTGGGCCTTGCGCTGCTCCAGTTCCTCGGATGCATCAAACGCTGCCATGGCTGCGTATTGCGACAGGGTCGGTGGCGATATGAACAGGCTCTGGGCCAGGCATTCCACCAGGCGAACCAGACATTCCGGCACGATCATCCAGCCGATGCGCCATCCCGTCATGCAGTAATATTTCGAAAATGAATTGATCACGATGGCGTCGGCATTGCTGGCCAGTGCGGTCGCCTGCGGCATTTCATAGTTGAGACCATGGTACAGTTCATCGGAGATGAACCAGATGTCCTTGCGCGCGCAAGTCTGCGAAATGGCCGCCAGGGTATCCGGCGTGATCATTGTACCGGTGGGGTTCGCAGGGCTTGCCAGCAACAGGCCGGACAATCCGTTTTCACAGGCCATCGAGATCTGGTCTGGCGTCGGTGCCCAGCGGTTTCTGCCGTCAACCTCTATGTGTGTGACGTTGATGCCGAGCGCCGAAAGAATATTGGAATAGGCCGGATAGCCCGGCACGGTGAGCCCAACCTTGTCGCCATGATCAAAACAGGCGAGAAAACTCAGTACGAATGAACCTGATGAACCGGTTGTGACGACCACCCTGCCAGGGTCGACTGCAATACCGTAGGCTTCGTGATAATGCCGCGCGATGCGCTCGCGCAAGGCCGGTAGTCCCAAGGAATCCGTATAGCCCATATAGGCACCGTTGAGCGCTTCGCGTGCCGCATCAACAACCTTTTGCGGCGGACCACCGGCGGGCTGACCTGCCGACATATGCACAACGTCGTGACCGCCGGCTGCGAGTGCATTGGCCTCGCGAAACATGTCCATGACAATGAACGGTTTTACAAAGGCAGCGCGGCTTGATGGCGATGGGGACATGGCACCTGGAATCGATGGTTCAAGAACGGAGTGGAAATCCGCCCCTACCTATCAGATGCGCTGGTGCATGCAAACCGGCAGATGGCAGAACAATTCCTTTGCCATCACGCCTCTGTGACCCCGCAACTCATCGCATCCCCCATGCTTTTGCCTTAATGTTCAATACAACTCCGTCGGACTCAAAAACGCGTTGCCGTGCGGCGGCGGCAATGCAGGACGCTGTGCAAAAAGGACATGATTAACAAGCTGATGCAGAAAACCTTGCGCAAGATCGGCACACTCGTACTGTCTGCCGCCCTGTTGGCTCAGGCCGGTCTGCCCGCATTTGCGCAACAACGCGGCAACAATCCGCGGTTGATCCGTGACGCGGAAATTGAAGAATTGATGCGGCGGTATCTCAAGCCGATTTTCAAGGTGGCCGGCATTCCTCCGAAAACCGTAAACATCTACCTCATCGATGACAGCCGAATCAACGCTTTCGTCGCGGGCGGGCAGCGCATTTTCATTCATACCGGTCTGATCGAACAGACAGCCACGCCGAACGAAATTGTCGGTGTACTGGCGCACGAGACGGCCCACGTAGCCGGTGGTCATCTGGCCAGGCTCGGGGTGCAGATTGACCGCGCATCCACCCAGGCCATCATCGGCACCCTGCTGGGGGCAGCAGCGGCCATTGGTGCGGCGAAGGGAGGTGCGGGAACCGGCCGGGGAACAACCGGCGCGCTGGTTCTGAGCGGTCAGGAGTTTGCCAAGCGCAATTTGCTGACCTATGTGCGCGCGCAGGAGGCGGCAGCCGATGAAGGTGCGCTGCGTTATCTTGATGCCTCGGGTCAGTCGGGCCGCGGGATGCTCGAACTGTTTCAAAAATTATACAGCCAGTCCATTGCGTCGCTGCAATTCGTTGACCCTTATGCCGTGACCCACCCCTTCCCGTTGCAGCGTATCCGGGTGCTGGAGAATCGGGTACGGGCATCCAGGCACTTCAACAAAACCGACAAGGATTATCTGGTATTCCGCCACAATATGGCAAAGGCAAAGCTGGCGGGCTTTACCCGCACGGCCCAGTCCGTCCATTCGGCATATCCGGCATCAAACACGTCCATACCGGCCCAGTATGCACGCGCCATCGCAGCCTACCGGCTGGGAGATCTGCCAACCGCCATTCCGGCGATCGACAGGTTGATCGCGCGCATACCCAAAAACCCCTATTTCTGGGAACTCAAAGGACAGGCACTGCTGGAGAAAGGCAATCCGGCAGACGCTATCGCGCCTTTGCAGCAGGCGTTGAAACTATATCCCAACAGCGGACTGATCGGCATTCTGCTGGCACAGGCACTGCTTGCTGCAGACACAAAACAGGCTGCCCGCTCTGCTCTGTCGGTGTTATCGAAAGCGCAGAGGTTTGAAGGAGAATCAGGCACCCTGCATCTGCTCAAAGCGCGCTCGTACGGCATTTTGGGGGACTATGCCCGTGCCGAACTGTCGACGGCGGAAAGCGCCATGCTGAGGGGTGACAAAAAACTCGCCAAAATCAAGGCTGAAGGTGCCAAACGCCGGGCAAAATCCGGTTCCACAGTCTGGATCAGGGCAAGCGACATACTCAACGCTTTGGAAAAAAAGAAAAGTTGAAGGTGAATTTGCCAACAGAATGGCTATAAGCAGTCCATCAAACACGCCCGCCCGTTTCGGGTGAAAAAGGAGTTCCATGTAATGCGCGCCAAATTCACAGCCAGCCTTGTAGTGCTTGCGCTTGCTGCCAGCAGTGCCCTGTTGCCTCAGCAGGTGTCTGCTCAGGAGACATTCTCGAAGACGCAAATCAATGAGATGCACAATGTTATCCGCGAGTACCTGCTGGAAAACCCATCCATTATCAACGAAATGATCGAGAAACTGCAGAGCGCTGAACGCGCGCAGCAGGAAAAGCTGGCTCGTGAAGCCATTGCCAGTAATGCCAAGCAACTGTTCCACAATGAAGATGATGTCGTTGTTGGCAATCCGGATGGCAATGTTACCCTGGTCGAGTTCTTCGACTACAATTGCGGGTACTGCAAACGGTCTGTCGCTGACGTGCTCCGCTTTACCGACGAAGACAAGAATCTGCGTATCGTCATGAAAGAATTCCCCATCCTCTCGGAAGGCTCGATGATTGCATCGCGCGCTGCCGTCGCCTCCAAGAAACAGGGAAAATACTGGGAATTTCACCTCGCCATGATGGCGTCGAGCGGCAACATCGACAGTGAGGCAAAGGTCATGTCGATTGCAGCAGAGACCGGGCTCGATGTGGCAAAACTCAAGGCGGACATGACTGCAGATGCTGCCGCCATCGAGAATACGCTGAACGCCAATCGTGCGCTTGCCCAGTCTCTCGGGATCAACGGGACGCCCGCATTCGTTATTGACGACACTCTGGTGCCCGGTGCCATGCCTTATGAGCAGCTTGCCAACAGTGTTAAAACCGTCCGTGACAATGGCGGTTGCAAATTGTGCTGATCTGCCGGTTGCCGCGCACGGTTCACGGGCTCATGTGAGTTGCTGCCCGGGAGGTGATCATACCATCTCATCCACAGCCTGGCCGGTTCGCCTGCTTGGCCGGACAGGATTTTTGTGGCAAGACCGGTATACATAACAAGCGGCTCAAGGCCTATGCGAGCCTTGAGCCCATTGGCCTGGCCCAAATGGAGATGATATCTCTTGTCCGACACGATCCTGATACTCAACGGTCCCAACCTGAACCTGCTCGGCACACGCGAACCCGAAATATATGGTGCGACCACGCTGGCAGACATTGAAGCCAACTGCCGCGCACATGCCAAACAGGTCGGTGCCCGTGTGGATTTTCGCCAATCCAATGTTGAAGGCGAACTGGTGGACTGGGTTCAGCAGGCCCCGCATACGGCAACTGCCATTGTGATCAATGCGGCAGCATACACGCATACCTCGATTGCCCTGCATGACGCACTCAAGACAACTGGCCTGCCAATTGTGGAACTGCATCTTTCAAATGTGTACAAGCGCGAGAGCTTCCGGCATAAGAGCTTTATCTCCAGCGTCGCAGATGGGGTCATGTGCGGGTTTGGCGCGCACGGCTATGTGATGGCAATAGATGCCGCAATACAACTCGCCAGCGAAAAACAGGGTAACGCCTGAACGACAGGACATCGGAATCAGCTATGGCCAAGGACAACAAGACAATCGACAACGAGCAAATCCGCCAGCTCGCCGAAATACTGACCGACACAGGATTGAGTGAGATAGAGGTTGAGCAGGACGGCCTGAAGATAAGGGTCGCGCGCGAGATCATGACAACCTATGCAGCACCACCGATGGCGGCACATGGCCCAGCGACGCCGGCGATGACCCCACCGGCTGGATCTGATGCAGCGGCAACCCCGGCAGCCAGGCCTGCCGGTACAGTTCATTCCCCGATGGTCGGCACAGCTTACATGTCGCCCTCGCCTGAAGCTGCGCCGTTTGTGCAGGTCGGCAGCAAGGTCAATGCGGGCCAGCCAATCATGATCATCGAAGCCATGAAGACAATGAACCAGATCCCTGCCCCGCACGGCGGCACCGTGACAGCAATACTCGTAAGCAATGGTGACCCTGTTGAATATGACGAACCGATGATGGTGATTGAATAAACCTGCCGCCCCTGAAGGCCCAGATTCCGATGTTTGAAAAAGTCCTGATTGCCAATCGAGGCGAAATTGCGCTTCGAGTATTGCGCGCCTGCCGTGAGTTGGGCGTGCAGACGGTCGCGGTTCACTCCACCGCCGATGCAACCGCCATGCATGTGCGCCTGGCTGACGAAAGTGTGTGCATCGGCCCGCCCTCTGCCACCGACAGTTATCTCAATATTCCAGCTATTGTGGCGGCGTGCGAAATCACCGGTGCCGATGCAGTGCATCCCGGTTACGGTTTCCTGTCGGAAAATGCGCGCTTTGCCAAAATTCTCGAAGAACATGACATCGCCTTCATCGGTCCGTCAGCCGAGCACATCTCCATTATGGGCGACAAGATTGAAGCCAAGGCGACTGCCAGGAGGCTCGGCATCCCCGTCGTTCCAGGTTCGGAGGGTGGTGTTTCGGGTTTTGCCGAGGCACGCCGTGTCGCCAGTGAAGTCGGCTACCCGGTATTGATCAAGGCGGCGGCGGGCGGCGGTGGGCGCGGTATGAAAGTAGCCCTGTCCGAAGACGAGATCGACAATGCACTGTCGACAGCGCAGACCGAAGCGAAAGCCGCGTTTGGTGACGACGCGGTATATATTGAGCGGTATCTGAGCACCCCTCGCCATATCGAGGTGCAGGTGTTCGGTGACGGAAAAGGCAACGCCGTCTATATGGGCGAGCGTGACTGTTCACTGCAGCGCCGGCATCAGAAAGTCTGGGAAGAAGCCTTGTCGCCAGCCCTGAACGCCGCCCAACGCAAGGACATAGGCGAAACCTGTGCCAACGCCATCGCGGAAATGAAGTATTCGGGTGCCGGCACCATCGAATTTCTGTACGAAAACGGTGAATTTTTCTTTATCGAGATGAACACCAGACTGCAGGTCGAACATCCTGTTACCGAAGCCATAACGGGGCTCGATCTGGTGCAGGAACAATTGCGTGTCGCGTCCGGCGCTACGCTCGGTTTCACGCAGGAGGACATCCATTTTTCCGGCCATGCCATTGAATGCCGCATCAATGCAGAGAATCCGGAGACCTTTGTCCCGTCTCCGGGCAAGGTAATCGGCGTGCATCAACCGGGAGGTCTTGGCGTTCGTGTGGACTCAGGTATCTATGCCGGGTACTCCATTCCGCCGTACTATGACAGCCTGATCGGCAAATTGATCGTGCATGGCAGAGACCGCAATGAATGTCTGATGCGGTTAAGGCGGGCGCTCGGCGAATATGTAATCGAAGGCATTGAGACAACAATACCGTTGTTCCAGCGCCTGCTCGGCGAGTCAGACATCATTGATGGCGAGTATGATATTCACTGGCTGGAGAAGTTTCTGGCGAGATAGTGAACCGGTCACCTGTTAGTGAGTGACGCTGGCATGGTAACTGGCGGAATTTGTCCTATATATTGCCTTCAGTCCGGGCACCTGCGTCCGGGCAATCCACGGGAACGAACCATGCCACCAGCTTATCTTGACCCGGCTCCACGGTCTTACCCGGACTTTGTGCATTTGCTTGGCCGCGCCAACCGCGGCGCGGCGGCTGCAGGTACAACATCGACATTTGCAGATCTTGAAGACTGGCTTCTGGGTGATGCCATCAATGCGACCGACATGCTGTCCCTGACTGAATCACTGGCCTGGCGCATGGTTGCCGCGGGTCTGCCCATTGTTAGAGCCACCATCCATGTGGGAACGCTGCACCCGCAACTTACCGGTTTTGGCTGGAGCTGGAGCAAGTTGGACGGGCTGTGCGACGAGATCGTCGTAGACGCCATGTCAGCCCGGTCAGAAGCGTACATGCGCAGTCCGTTGCGGCCTGCTGTTGAAGACGGACAGTCGTTGTTCCTGAATGTCAACGACCCTGAAACCCAGGCGCTTTACCCAATCGCTGCCGAACTGGCGGAGATGGGTATCAAGCACTATGGCGTTCTGCCAATGCCGAAGCGCATTGGAGCACGGCGCTTTGATGTGGTCTCGATTGCGACAGCCGAGCCGGACGGATTTACGAAATTACAGCAACAGCAGCTCGGCCGGGTGCTCAAATACCTTGCGCTGCATGTGCACCGTCATACATCACGGCTCATTGCCGAGAATGTCCTGAATGTTTACCTGGGCCACAGTGCCGGCAAACAGGTGCTTGATGGGTCCATCAGTCGCGGTGACGGCAATGCAATCGAAGCCGTGGTCTGGGTCGCAGACATGCGCGGATTTACAGCACTGACCGAAAAACACTCCGGACCACAGGTCAACCGCATCCTGAACGGGTTTTATGAACAGCTGGTAGGCGCGGTTACGGCCAATGGTGGTGATGTGCTCAAATTTCTCGGTGACGGCATTCTGGCAGTGTTTCCGTTCGAGAGCGCCGCAACTGCGGCGGACGCTGCCAGGGCGGCAATGAACGCCGCTGACCAGGCTTTACGCAACCTTAATGCCTATAACGCCAGCCCATGCGAAAGCGTCCGATCCCTGAACGGCTGGCAGCCAATCCGGTGCGGCATTGCCATGCATGTCGGCGAAGTGTTCTTCGGAAACGTCGGCGGCGTGGACAGGTTGGACTTTACGGTTATTGGCAGTGCCGTAAATGAAGCCTCTCGACTGGAGGCGCTGACCAAACGCGTCATGCGTCCGGTGGTCATGTCACAGCAGGTTGCAGACCTGCTTGACATAGAGCTGGATGACATCGGTCGCCATGAATTGAAGGGATTTGTTGAACCCGTCCGTGTTTTCGCCCCAAAGCACTGGAAGTCTACGGCAATTGAGGTCTAAGTACACAGAACTCAAGGCGGCAAAATCATACTGGGAGACTTTTAAATGAGAATGGTTGCACTGTTAGCCACGGCGATATTTGGCCTCAGCACTGTAGCGGCGCAAGCCGGATGCAAGGATCATTCAGGATCAGGTGTTGACTGGACCGGTTGCTCCAAGAAACTTCTGATGTTGCGATCTGCGACACTGGATGGAGCGAAACTTGACGGCGCCAACCTGACCAGCACCGACCTTGGCGAGGCAAATCTTGACGGTGCAAACCTGGATGGTGCCGACCTGAGTTATGCATCCTTGAAAGCAGCGTCTCTCAAGAATGCTTCAATGGTCAAGACTGCAGGCAATCGCACCATGTTGGTCGGCGCCGATCTGACCGGCGCCAACATGCAGGCGATCGAGTTGTTCCGGGCCGATTTGAGCGAGGCCAACCTGACAAACGCCGATCTGTCACGCTCCAGCCTGCCCCGAGCCCTGTTTACAGGCGCAAACCTGACCGGAGCATCGCTTGAGAAATCAGACGTCATTCGCTCCAACTTTGATGATGCCGATCTGACCGGCAGCAATCTCAACTACGCAATCGTCGCCAGAGCCTCGTTCAAGAATGCCAAGCTCGCCGGTTCGAACTGGTCCAATGCCTATTTGTATCGCAGCAGCCTGGTGGGCACGGACCTGTCCGGCGTCACCGGGTTGACCACTTCGCAGGTTGCGCTTGCATGCGGCGATGACCAGACCAAACTCCCGGCTGGCGTGGAAGCGCCAGATCCGTGGCCCTGCGTCATACAAGACGAAGCCGAAGAATAGGTTTCAACGCGGAAACTGGCGACTGGACCTTTGCAGCGGTGTACCAGGATGGGTTGGTATAACCCCACAAGACTGCGCCGTTACCTTGCCTGATGCTGAGATGGCAGGGGCAACGCAAATGTTCACTTGCCGGTCACTGCGACTATCCGGTAACACTATCGGCCATGTCCTCGATCACACCACAAGTGCTGCTGAAAGCCTACTCTGCCGGCATTTTTCCCATGGCAGAAAGCGCCGATGACAACGCGCTTTACTGGGTTGAACCGGAGATGCGGGGGATAATTCCGCTCGATCAGTTTCACGTGTCACGATCGCTGGCACGTCGGATCCGGTCGCGGCAATTTGCAGTGACTGTGGACACCGACTTCGACGGCGTTCTCAGGGCGTGTTCCGGTCAGGCCGGCAGTGCCGGTGAGGACGCTATTGTTGAACGGCCCTCAACCTGGATCAATGCCAGAATTTCAACCTTGTACAACCAGTTGCACGCAATGGGATGCTGTCATTCGATCGAATGCCGCGACCGCGAGGGGGAGTTGGTTGGCGGGCTATATGGAGTGCGAATCGGAGCCGCATTTTTCGGCGAAAGCATGTTTTCTGCAAAACGCGATGCATCAAAGGTCGCGATGGTGCATCTGGTTGCCAGGCTCAAAGCCGGCGGATTTAGCCTGCTTGACACACAGTTTGCAACTGATCACCTGAAAACATTCGGTTGCATGGAAGTTCCGCGTGACGAATACCGCGCACTGCTGGACGATGCACTGTCGGTGCAGGCGGATTTTTCAGGTTTTGGAGATGACAACAACCCGGACGCAGTTCTGGCATTGGCCAAGGGCTCACCCTGAGAGCACGAGTTTGACAGGACCTGATCCCGGCCATCAAGAAGACACATAAGACCATCACAATTTCGCAGGTGCAAAGACTCTCAACTGCGCCGCGCAAAGTAGCCTATAATATCAAGCCTGCTCCAAGACTTTCGAAACGACCCGGTTTATGGTAACTGTTTGCAGCAACCAAATACCATCCTGATCCAGATTAAAACCAATCAGTTACGGTGCTTATCAATATGTTCAGACTTACTTCCCTTCAGGCGCTGACCTGCCTTGCCGCCGCAACACTGTCATGCGGATTTACAACGCCGGCACTTTCTGCAGAAATTCATGTATCCGTCACGGGTGTGCGGAGCGCCGATGGCATAGTGCTGGCCTGCCTGTGGATGTCAGGCTGGGGATTTCCAAGTTGCGAAGACGGTCGCAGCAATGTCAGGCAGATCAAGGTGCCAGCCCAGCAGGGAACCGTGAGTTTCACCTTTGAAGCGGTGCCGGACGGGAGCTACGCCATTTCCGTTGGCCATGACCAGAACAATGACGGTGTGCTGGAGCGTCACAAGTACCTGAAATATCCGATCGAGGGCGCAGGAATTTCAAACTATGCTGTACCGCCCCGCTTCATCCCGCTTCATCATGAGGCAACGTTTGACGTCAAAGGCCCGGTGACAGAAATCCAGATCCCCATGCTGTACCCGCCGGACGAGTAATTGCCCGCTTTGGTACTACCGGTCCAAACGACCGGGGCAGCCTGCAGCGGACCAGCGCTTGTTGACGTTAAATATGCGGCGCGATGCGGCTGTCATCTGATTGGCAAACTTGCGGCATGACGCCTTGTCCGACCGTGTGTCACAGTTGGCCACCATCGCCTGGTGAGTTGATTTAATGTCCTGAAGCGTCGGGTGGTCACCTGCCTGCTGTTTTTTCAGCGTCGCATGATACCAGTTGCTCAGGTGAAACTCCTGCTTGGCAAGCCTGAGAATTGACGGCCGTATCTTCTTTGAAAATTCGCTTTTCAGTGCCGAACATGAACTGGCTGACTGTACCGGCATTGCCATCAGGGGCATCACCATCACCGCTGCTGCCAATGTGCCTGACAGCGAATTCATTAACTGCTTTGTCAATTCCATATTCCCGACTGATTCAATATAGCGTGTTTGCATGACTTGATGGCGCGGATGTGTGGCGAAACTAGGGATTGCACGGAAATGCATTCATTCGGCGGGCGCTGGTTGCTGCTCATCCTGTGTTGAAGGCTCACCTTGTGCCGGCGGAACATCTGGCGGTTCATCGTCAACGTTTTTACGGTTCGGATCGCGGCATCCGATCAGCCATACGTCATAAACCGGGTGCTCAACCGCATTCAGACCAGGACTCTCGGCAAGCATCCAGCCGGAAAAAATGCGCCTGGTGCCGCCACTCAGAAGGTTTTCGTCGACCTGCACAAATGACGTGGTCTTCGGCTCCTCGGTAGGAGGTCGCGAGTTGCAGATGCGTGGATACACGTTCAAAGCCCCAAACCGGCGCACTTCATTGACCGGAATTTCGAACGTGGTTATGCGGCCGGTGATCTTGTCGAGCCCGGCAAAAACCGCCAGTGGGTTTTGTATGGCCTGCGCGTGCGAAGGCTCCGGCGCAACGACCAGAAGCGCAGCCAAAATCATACCCGATACAAGGTATCCCCCGGACAGCTTCATTGAGGCTTCACAGCCTCCACGCGGATACGCACATAGTCAGCTGTCCAGTTTCCGCGCGCGTCACAAAGGCTGGGCCGCAACAGTTGCTCAACTTCATCGAGCACAGCATCCGCCTGGTCACCGAACTGCGCAAAGAACGGTTTTCGAAAAAGCTTGAGCCATTCCTTCATACCCGTTTTCAATGGTGTGGGCCTCGGAAACAATCCGATACGGCGCACTTCAAAACCCGCATCGCTCAGCATGTCGGCATAAACTTCCGGAGACGGAAAAAACCACGGGCCCGCAAGGGTCTCGTCACCTGACCGGCGCGCGCCCACCGCTCGCATGGCAGTCACGATCGCCGCAACATTGCCGTGCCCGCCGAATTCCGCAACAAAGCGCCCGCCGGGTTTCAACGCCCGCGATATGCCGTCAATCACTTTTTCTGGCTGGCTCATCCAATGCAGCGCCGCGTTGGAGAATACCGCGTCAAACTGGGCTGAAAATTCAAGCGTATGACCATCACCGTTCTGGACCGTCAAACCGCGTGCACGCGCCGCCGACAACAGATCGTCGCTCATATCGACACCAAGCACATCGGCACCGGCATCGACGAGTTTCAGCGTCAACGCACCGTCACCACATCCCAGGTCGAGAATCTTTTCACCGGCCTGGGGAGCCAGCCAATCGAACACCGCTCCAGCCAGATCGGCTACGAAGCGGCCATGGGTGGAATAGCTGTCAGCTGACCATGTCTGTTTTGAAGAAGATGAATTGAAATTCATTGGCTTGGCTGCGCGGCGGCATCTTCCGGCTTCTTGTCGCCGGACTTGCTGGAGCCGAGCACGAACTGTGAAACGAGTCCGAAAATGTCAATGGCGTCCTGCGTGAACTCAATTTCGCCGCCACTGGCAATCACGGTTTCACTGCCACCTGGCTCGAGCGAAATGAACTTTCCGCCAAGCAGACTTTCAGATGCAATCTTGGCGGTCGAGTCCTCGGGCAACTTGACGGTTGCATCAAGTGCCATCTCGACACTGGCCCGATAGGTTTCACGGTCAAGATCTTGTGCTGTCACCGACCCGATCTTGATGCCCGCCATGCGTACATCCGTACCAACAGAAATACCATTGACCGAGCCGAACGACGCCTTGACGGTGTAGCCTTTCGCAGGTCCACCGAGCCCGCCTATGGAATACATGAAAACAAAAAACCCTGCTGCAATGGCAACAACGAATGCACCAACAGCTGTTTCAGCCATGGAATTCTTCATATCCGGGGTGCTCCTGCCTCAATACCCATAATGTGCATATATCCGGCCGGGCCCTTATTCAGGCTGCCAGGCCTCGTAATCCGGTTTTGCCGCCTGCTTCGGCGTGGCCCCCAACAGACTGCCCGCAGGCCGGTACGCCTTTGATGAACCAGTGAGATTGGGGTGATGCGGTTTCTGCCATTCGCGTGCGGTGTACTCGACCTCGCTGGGCGGTGTGTCGGTGCGGTGATGCATCCAGCCATGCCACCCGGGCGGAATCATCGTCGCTTCCGCATAGTTGGTGTAGATCACCCAACGGCGCTCGGCGATTGACGCCGGCAGTTTGGACGGTGCGCGATAGTAGGTATTGCCGAACTCATCGGTCCCCACCTTCTCGCCATGGCGCGCGGTGAACCAGCGCGTGCCCATGGTCTGACCATTCCACCACGTGAACAACTGCAATAAAAAGTTTTTCATGCCAGAAACCCGTGCTGCATCGAGAGCAGTATTAAAAACGTGAATTGCTGACCCGTTATGGCCTATTCGCTAGGCTCAAGTCCAGTGCGATTCAAGGTTACAATGATTGAGAAATCCGGCTGCACGCGGTACAAGGCGATATCAAACGCTGACGATAATCACGCCGGACCTGCTTCATGACCACCAGCACCCATACCGTCAAACTGTCTATTGCTGGTCTGAACATGGCATTTCGCGACGTAAACGTGTTGCATGACATCAGCATGGATATCCCTGTAGGCCGCAAAACCGTCCTGATCGGGCCCGCTGCGTCCGGAAAAACCGTGTTGATGAAATGTGTGGCGGGTATTCATATGCCATCCAGCGGCACAATCAGGCTTGATGATCACCCGATTACGGGAATCAGTCTGCGCGAGCGCAATACACTGTTGGCCGATACCGGAGTCCTGTTCCAGCAAGGCGGCCTGTTCGACAGTCTCAGGGTTTGGGAAAACATTTCATTCAGACTGATTAACAATGACGGCATGAATCGAAAGCAGGCACGTGACGTGGCGATTGAAAACCTGGCTCGCGTCAACCTGCCGGCCAATACTGCCGACCTGTTGCCGTCGGAACTGTCCGGCGGCATGCAAAAACGTGTCGGCATTGCCCGTGTGCTGGCCAGTCAGCCATCGCTGATGCTGCTAGACGAACC
>SWCD01012493.1_pt1 | contig 24861 bp, 18 predicted proteins | sample 4693011 | NCBI WGS metagenome assembly SWCD01 (sample SAMN10267278, study PRJNA491770) | bioreactor metagenome | isolation source: DHS bioreactor inoculated with marine | place: Japan: Omine Ridge, Nankai Trough | reverse complement strand
TTGTTCACCCACTGCCGAGGACGCGGCAGTGAGGCGGCTGGCAACCTTCTCAACCGATGAGTTCAGCAGGGTTGCCATTTCACTGGTGGTGCCGAGCAAGCGCTCGTTGACCTGGTTACCTGCTGCTGACAGCGCTGTTGAAGCCTTGTCGCCGCTTTCAGTGATGAATGCCAGCATGGCCTGAGAAGACGCCTCTGTGTCGCGGGCAATCTTCTCGCCTGACACCATGAGGTTCTCGACGACCTTGACACTGGTGGTCTCGAGGCTGGTGGCAACGGTGTTACCGGTGGTCTGCAGGTTGGTGACGACATTTTGCCCGGCCAACTGAACACGATCGGTCACTTCCGTGCCGACCTCGTTCAGATTGCGGAGCACGACTTCTGAGGTGATCTGGACGGATTCCGCGACATCGGATCCAACCAGTTTGATCTGCCCCAGAATATCGTCCGAGGTTGCCTGCATCGTGGTGACCACGGAACCCGAGGTTGAGCGAACCGCCTGCGTGACGCTTTCGCCGGTGCCCTTGACCATGGCAACGCTTTCGTCCGCCACTGAACGAAGCTGTCCGACGACGGCTTCGGAGGACTGTTCGATCGACGCGACCATTTCTCCGGATGCAGCACGCACATTGTCCGTGATGCGGGTGCCGGAATCGGCAATCATTGCAGTGTGGGCTTCGGCCGCGGACTGCAGCTGTTCGCTCACGATCTGGGTTGAGTTTTGCACCGAGTGAGCAATTGCATCCGAGGTGGAGTGCACTGCCTGGACAACGGTATCGCCTGTGGCTTTCACCATCTCTGCATTCTGCTCGGCAGCAGCCCGCAATTGCTGGTTCACCGCGCGCGTCGTCTGCTGGACGAACTGCAGCGCTTCGCCAGATTCGGACTGGACAGTCTGCACAACGCTTTCGCCGGCAAGTTTCATCATCTCGGTGTTCTGTTCAGCTGCGGCCCGCAGCTGTTCGTTTACCGACTGGGATGATTGCTGCACCAGATGTATGATTTCGCCCGATGTGGAGTGCGCCGATTGAGCAACCTTGTCACCGATAAGCTTCATCATCTCGGTGCTCTGTTCAGCCGCGGCCTGCAACTGTTCGTTGACCGTCTGGGTGGACTGTTGCACCTGGTGTACGATTTCGCCCGATGTGGAGTGTACCGTCTGGGCAATCTTGTCACCGGTAAGCTTCATCATCTCGGTGTTCTGTTCAGCTGCGGCCTGCAACTGTTCGCCTACCGCCTGGGTTGTCTCCTGAACCGACTGTATGATTTCGCCCGATGTTGAATGCATCGTTTGGGCAACCTTGTCACCGGTACGCTTGATCATGCCGGTGTTTTGTTCAGCTACTGCCTGCAACTGTTCGTTGACTGCCTGGGTCGACTGCTGAACCGTCTGTACGATCTCACCCGATGTGGAATGTATCGATTCAGCAACCTGTTCACCGGTGAGCTTCATCATTTCGGTGTTTTGTTCGGCTGCAGCCTGCAACTGTTCGTTGACCGCCTGGGTTGACTGCTGAACCGAATGCATGATTTCGCCCGATGTCGAGCGTACCGTATGTGCAACGCCGTCACCGGTGCGCTTCATCATCTCGGTGTTCTGTTCAACTGCGGCCTGTAACTGTTCGGTTACCGCCTGGGTTGACTGTTGAACCGACTGTATGATGTCACCCGATGTGGAGCGTACCGTATGCGCAACGCCGTCACCGGTGAGTTTCATCATCTCGGTGTTCTGTTCAGCGGCCAGACGCATCTGCTCGGTGGTTGCCGATGTGGCGTGTTCGATGCCCTGGGCAAGCTCTGCGCGAACGCTGCGAACTTCTTCGAGGCTTTCGCGGATGCCGGAGGTCACACTGCCTTCAAGCTGGCGCAGGCTGTCGCCGAAGTGCATACCTTCAGTATTCATGCGCTGTGCGGTTTCCTGCATGGTCGAAACCTGGCCGGTAACGCTGTCGGAGAACACACGCATTTCGTTTACCAGCGTGCCGGACATCTGCTCCATGCGGGTTGTCTGGCCTGAAATCTCGGTGCCAACGAAGCTCGCACGAGTGGAGATCTCGTCAACTGTCTGAGACAGCTCGGAGGTAGTCTTCTTGAGGCCGTGCTCAAGTGCTGCAAGCGTAGAGGAGGCAGTCGAGATAATGCCTGACAGACTCTGGGTGTTTTCTTCAATGCGCGCCAGCAGGGGGGTTGCTTCCACGCCGATGACACGACCGGTCTCGTGCAGGGAGTTGCGCTGATGTTCCAGTCCCTCGAGCATGAGGCGAATGCGCTCTTCATTGGCGCCAAAGGCGCGTTCGATATTGGCGACTTCCTTGTGAACCACACTTTCCAGTTCGCTCGCGCGCTGAACGGCATGTTCAACGCCGCCAACGAGCTGATCCACTTCAGTGCGCACCAGTTGCGAGACGGAGGCAAGGCTCTCGGTTGCAATGTCCTGCGGGCGCACAAGGCGCATGGCTGTATGCATCAGCGCCTGGCTGATGTGGTTGATCTGGTTGGCGCGGAAAATCAGATACCCCAGAACCATGAAAGCCATTACCGGAATCAGGGCCATCATGGCTGTACGCAAAGTGACCGGCAGATTGGTCAGGCTGAGCGGGCTGCCAAGCTCCGCAAGGGCCGGCACATACAATACTGTCCAGATAGCCAGCCAGACCAGCGAAATCGCGAGCGCAGACCAGATCGGGGTGGTTGATGTGCGCTGCCGGATAGCCTGCAGACTGCTGGCTGCAAAAGCATCGTTTTCATTGGCCGGACGGCCACGCAGGGCTGCTTCGCGGCGACGCTGGTCAATGGCGTCAAGCCTGCGACGCTCGGCAGCTTCGCGGCGAGCGACCTGTTCTTCGTTCTTGTCCTCTACTGCCCTGCGATTGCCCCGGCGCGAAGCGCGGCGCGGTTGGTTTGGTTCGCTTGACATACTTTTGCATCCCCGCAACTAAGAAACTTACTAACCGGTACTCACACTCCAGGTTACCCTGGTGCCTCGTGTGCGCCGTATACTGGTCCTGCCCGCGCCTAATGATCTGACTCATTCGGAAACGAAGCAAGCCAAATGGCGATTTCGTTAACCAATTTGTCCACACCCATCACACGCCCAGATGAAGATTCTAATGCAAAACAGGCACTTAAAGAACCCACTAGTGCCAAATGGTTCTGGAAAACTTCCGAATTGGTTAACGCTGTGGGCTGAAATGAGTCAATGTTTAACGAAATTCGTAACCAATTTTTATCGTATTGAGGTCTAATTTGTGAAAATCAGGCCAGAATTGGCCGCTGGGGGGAGCGATTTCAGCAACTGCAGGTTTTGCAAGGGGATGTACATGATGACGCCTAAAAAGGCTGCTGAAAGCAATGCTGGAGGTGGTTTCATTGCGCCTGTTATTGATCTGGCTCATTTGGATCAATATACGCTGGGTGACCTCAGTCTGCAGTCGGAACTGCTGCATTTGTTTCGCATTCAACTGCAGAACCAGGCAGAAGAACTGTTTTCGTGCAGCGAGGAAGCGAAGTGGCGGTCTGCCGTCCACACACTCAAGGGTGCTGCCCGTTCGATCGGCGCAGGACAGGTTGCAGATGTGGCCGAGGAATTGGAGCTGGTTTCGTTTGCTGACGAAACCGGGCGAGCTGCGGTCCTGAAGCACCTTGATACGGCCCGGACTGTCTTCGAAGAACAAGTTCATGCGTATATCCAATAGCCTTCGAGACACAGAATCTGCGTGGCGAAAACGGACTCCGGCTGCGTGGTAGAACGAGGTTGAGAGGCCGGGATGCAACGCGCCTTTGAGTCCATCAGGCCCTGAATTCGTCCTGCGGGACGGTACACCGGAATTCTGCGATCCGCCTGGAATTCACAACCCTGAAAACATATCTATTACAAAAGCTTACATCTACTTGACATCGGCATGTCAGGATATGACATAGCTGCCCATAAAAGGCTTCGTTCGATTCCAATCGTTGCACAAATACGTGAATTTCAATCCGACGGGCGGGAAATTGTTGCTTTTTGTGCGCTGGCAGCCTAGCTAGAGACCTGAATCTTGATTGAATGTATGCAAACAAGTTTGCATGAAACCGCGCATGGCAGGATGCAAAGACATGGCTAAAATCACTTTTATCGAGCACAACGGCAAAGAACACGTTGTCGATGCGGAAAACGGCATGTCGGTCATGGAGACCGCTGTAAAGAACATGGTGCCGGGTATTGATGCTGACTGCGGCGGTGCATGTGCTTGCGCCACCTGCCATGTTTATCTCCAGGGAGAATGGGCTGAAAAGCTCGCGGAACGTTCCGAAATGGAAGAGGACATGCTGGATTTCGCTTTCGAGGTGCAGGACAGTTCGCGGTTGTCATGTCAGATACGGGTGTCTGATGACATTGACGGGCTGGTTCTAAAAGTTCCGGAAAAGCAGTTCTGAAGTCCGCACCGGATTTTCGCGTATTCAACTCACATGGCCAGGCGGTCTGAAACAGGCCATCCAGCAAGATGATCAAGGAGGCCGCATTCATGGCCAATCAGACGATTGAAACCGATGTAGTTATAGTTGGCGCTGGCCCATGCGGATTGTTTGCCGTTTTCGAACTGGGGCTGCTGGACATCAAATGCCACGTTGTGGATATTCTGGACAAGCCGGGCGGCCAATGTGCAGAGCTTTATCCTGAGAAACCGATTTACGATATTCCCGGCCTGCCGCTGGTGACCGGCCAGGAACTGACCGACCGCCTGCTTGAACAGGCTGCTCCGTTCAACCCGCAATACCATTACAATCAGATGGTTACATCGCTGCGGAAACTGGACGACGGATCATTCGAACTTGAAACCGACGGGGATATTCAGTTCAAGTGCAAGGTCGTTGTGGTTGCAGCCGGTGGCGGCAGCTTCCAGCCCAAGAAGCCGCCAATGCCGTCGATCGACGATTATGAAGGCACCAGCGTTTTCTATTCGGTCAAGCGCATGGAAGACTTCCGCGACAAGGATATTCTTATCGTAGGTGGTGGCGACAGTGCGCTCGACTGGGTCAACAACCTGCAGCCGATTGCAAAGTCCATGACACTGCTGCATCGCCGCGACGATTTCCGGGCTGCACCGGACAGTGTCAACAAGATGCGCGAACTGGTTGCAGCGGGAAAGATGAACCTGCACATCGGGCAGGTTACCAACCTGCACGGCAGCGCCGGCGTTTTGAGCGGGGTGACGGTCAAGAGCAAGGAAGGCGAGATCGAGGTCGCCTGCAACACCATGTTACCGTTCTTCGGCCTGACCATGAAGCTTGGACCGGTGGCCGAATGGGGGCTCAATCTTGAAGAAAACCTGGTGCCGGTGGACACCGAAAAGTTTGCAACGTCCGAACACGGTATCTTTGCCATTGGCGACATAAATACCTATCCCGGTAAACTGAAGCTGATCCTGTCAGGTTTCCATGAAGCCGCGCTGATGTCGCAGGAAGCCTTCCGTATCATCAACCCGGGTGAACGGCTGTTGTTCCAGTACACGACATCAAGCTCGAATCTGCAAAAGAAGCTGGGTGTGGCCTGACCCTGCGCGGCCGGGTCAACCGGGCTGCAAGCAAGCTCGAACAGTTGCACTGACAGTTTGAAGTTCATCACGATGCAGAAATCCTGCAAGAGACCTGATCAGGTGGCTTGCAGGATTTTTGACGACAACAGACCTCGTTGTTGATCTGTATCATTTCAATACGCGCCAGATACATATATTTCATTGAATGTGTATTCCGATTTGCCGGAAGCCGGAACCAAGGAGGTTCTTTCAATGAAGAAGAATGTTGGAACAGTTGATCGCGCGGTACGCGTTGTTGTCGGCGTCGCGCTTATCGCGTGGGCATTGCTTGGTACAAGCGAATATGCCTGGGTAGGCTGGATCGGGGTTGCTCCCCTGTTGACCGCAGTGATGGGCTGGTGCCCGCCATACAGCCTGCTGGGCATCAACACCTGCGGCATGAAGAACACGTGAAATCGACGCGATTGAGCGCGGCGGGACGGCTTAAACCCTGCCGGCTGCTCTGAGCACGGCAAGCAGGTCGTCGTGAGGCAGGGCGCGCACTGTCAATCCGTTTCTGCCGGTCATGGTTTCGTTGGCGATCATGGCATCAAGTACGGCTTCTTCCACCGTCTCCACGACGCCCTGGAACAGCGGGTCCAGTTCAGCGTCGGCCAATGCATCAAGGTGGCGGACGCCGCCGGACCTCAAGGCCGCGCTATTGGCGGTGGAAAAGACCAGGAATATGTCGCCGGATGAGTTGTGACCAATTGTGCCGGTACGCGCCAGGCCAAGCGGAACGCGGCGCGCCAGGCGTTTGCATTGATGCGGCAGGAGGGGTGCGTCAGTTGCCACGATGGCGATGATCGAACCGGATCCTTTCGAGCGGAATTCGCCACCGGTCAACTCACGGCCGGCCTGCACTCCCAGTATGGTCAGTTCCGGCCGCAGACCGAAGTTTGACTGGACGAACGTGCCGATGGTGTACCGGGTACCGCTCATGTCAATCTGGCGGGATGCGCTGGCAGATCCCGCCTTGAATTCATAGGTGGACATGCCGGTGCCGCCGCCAACGCTACCCATCTCCAACGGTCCGGATACTGCCTTGTCCAGAGCTGACATGACATGGTCGGCGTTTACATGAAACCCATTGATATCATTGAGTTCTCCATCGTAGGTTTCGGCTGCGACCGGCAAGCCCCAGTCCTGCCCCGTGCCGATGTCATTTGCCACCAGCCAGCGCAGGGTTGCATCACGCGCAATACCGCATGAAGCCGTGTTGGTGATGGTTACCGGGGTCTGCAATTCACCGGCTTCCTCAATCCAGATAGTGCCGGTCATTTCGCCATTGCCGTTGAGCGAGTAAGTGCCGGCCATGCAGGGGGTGTCGGCGCCAGTCCGGCCACGCGGCAATATGCCGGTCACACCGGTGCGAATATCGTCGCCCTCGATCAATGTGGTGTAACCGACTTCGACGCCGACCACGTCGGTAATCGCGTTATCCTGTCCCGGTTTGCCCGGTAGCGGCAAACCCAATCCGCGGGCCCGGGGTTTTCCCGATGGTGTATGTTCCCAGTTTCTTGATAACATGGTGACCCTGGCTGTTGAGATTGTCTGGCGGCATGATGACGCCACAGGAATGCTGCCACAAGGGCTGAAATGATGACACTGAGCGAAGAATTTCTGGGGGCACTTGAAACAATGTGCGACGTGCGCCATGCCGAAGCAGTGGCTGCATTGGACGCGGGGTTCTATCCGGAAAACCTGGGTGCCGGCGTTATGGCGCTCCCCGGCTCCACCCACGAGGTTCACGCGATTGTCGACCTGTGCAGGGCGCACAAGGTATCGATGGTGCCGCATGGCGGACGCACCGGGCTTGCACGTGCAGGTGCGAGCGTTCCGGGTCAACTGATTGTTGATCTCAAGCAGATGAACCAGATCGAGGACCTGGATCCCGGCACGGCTACTATCAGTGTGCAGGCAGGTGTAACGCTGCAGGAAGTGCAGGAGGCATGCGCCGTACATGGTCTCACACCGGGTATTGATATCGCGGCACGCGGTAGCGCCACCATTGGTGGCATGATCTCCACCAATGCCGGCGGCATGGAAGCGTTTCGGTGCGGGGTGATGCGCCACCGGGTGCTGGGCCTGGAAGCTGTCTTGCCGGATGGCAATGTGTTGTCGGACATGACCCGTGTGAGCAAGGTCAATGAGGGACTGGACATCAAACATATGCTGATCGGGGCGGAAGGACGCCTCGGCATCGTGACGCGTGCGGTGCTCAAACTGGATGCCTTGCCGCGCGCCATGTCGACGGCACTGGTCTCGTTTGAGAGCGCTGCCGCTGCCGTTGATGCCTTTCATCACCTGAAGGCAGCAGGCGGGTTGCTCAGAGCAGAAATCATGTGGCGGACCTATGCGGAAACCGTGGCACAGGATGTGGGACTTGACGACCTGATAGCATCGTTTTCAGGTCGTGTTCTGGTGTTGTTTGAACATGGCGGGGTCACACAGCAGGAAGCCCGATCCACCCAGGAGTGTGGTCTGGTTGCACTCATGGAAACTGGTGCGGCCGTGCACGCAGTCGTTGCTCAAAATGATCGCCAGGCATCGGATTTCTGGCGTATCAGGGAAGATAGCTGGGCTGTAGAGAGAAGGTGGCCGGGCGGATACTGGTATGATGTTTCAGTGCCGCTGAATGCGCTAGATCAGTATGTGGCTGAACTGCAAGGAAGCCTGCAGCGTGTTGCAGCGGGTGTAAATTTCAGTTGCATGGGACATCTGGGCGACGGCAACCTGCACATCACAGTCTCGGCGCCGGACGCCAATCAGCCTGACAAGGCGCTTGTGGATGCGGCGGTGTTTTCGCGGCTGAAGTCGATGGGCGGGTCTTTCTCCGCGGAGCATGGCATCGGGCTTGAAAAAATCAAGGCGCTAAGCGCTTACGGCGATCCGGCCAAACTGGCAATGGCGCGGGCGATCAAACAGGTGATGGATCCGGATAACCTGATGAACCCCGGAAAGGTGCTGGAGTGAGTCGTGACAGTTTGCACAGTTCGGGCTCTTTTCCGACACAGATAGAGCATTTTGCGCCTGGATAGAGGCGTTTGATATCAGCAAATCAATTCGCTCAGCTATTGCAGGTCCGGTAAAAGAGCGTCCGGTTTTTCGGTCAAGCCAGGCTGCCTGGGTTTCCTGATAGCTGGCTGCGTCGCTGGCCAATGCTGGTTGGCTGGTCGACATACATTTGTACCTGGGCGCGCCATGCAACTTGTCCCGGCTCACCATGTCTCCAGCAATCGTGCATCCAAAATACACCAGCTGATGAAACCTGGCACAGAACCAAGTCAGTCGTTTGATATTGGGCTATATTCTGCGGATTTGCATGATGCCACCATTGCTCATGCTAAACCGGCGAGCTTGTAGCTTACACGAAAGCCATTGATATGATTCAGGATTTGTTAGCCGTGAATAGTTCAATTTGACCACAATTTGCAATGCTCTGATATAAGGATTCACGGAAATTTACGGGCTGAAGTTGACGGTCACTTCAGCACAATCGGCCTTGTAACAACTCTTTCGGGTCGGATTACGGGAGGTTAAAACATGTTTGGCTTTATGTCTAAACTGTTCAGGTTTGGTAACAGCGAGTCAGGCGCACTTGCGCCCATCTTGGCTGTAGCAGCGATTCCGGTCATCATGGCTGCCGGGATAGCGGTTGATTATGGGAATGCGATCTCTATGCAGGCACGCCTGCAGGCTGCAGTCGATGCTGCGGCGCTGGCGGCGGGGCGTGAATCAAACATGTCGGACTCCGAGCTTGAACGCATTGCCAATGATTACTTCAATTCAAATTTCGGTACCCCGGCGAACGCCGGCACGCCGCAAATGCAGCTTGTCATCAACGACAACAATCTGGTCGTCAATGGCACCGTGACTGTCAGCAACTACCTCACCAAGATCGCAGGATTCGAAACAACAAAAGTAGCGGCTACATCCCAGGTAACCAAAGAAGCTACCGGGCTCGAAGTCGTCCTGGTGTTTGATAATACCGGGTCAATGGGGCAGCAGAGCCGACTTTCCACCCTGAAAGTTGCCGCGAATGATTTTGTGGAAATTCTGTTTGGACCGCGCGACGTCGCCGACACGCTGAAAGTGGCCGTCGTGCCATTCTCGCAGTTCGTCAATGTCGGTCCTGACAAATCCGACAAATTCTGGCTCGACACGACCGGAGCCAACCCACTGTCCAAGGACAATTTCAAGAACAGCAACTGGCACAACTGGCGCGGCTGGACCAAGATTCAGAACCGTTCATGGCCCGGTTGCGTGGAATCGCGTGCCGGCGACCGGTCAGTCAGCGATGATCTGCCGGTGGCGGGGAACGGAGATACCCTGTTCCCGCCGGCATTTGCACCCGATGAGCCCGGCGACAATTCCAGCACGACCTACTTCACCGAAGGCAACCAAGATTACAGATACAAGAACAGCTATCTTTCAGATAGCAGGACCAACACCCTGACCAATCGTCAGAGGCACCAGAGAAAGTACAGCAACGCCAATGTTTCGACCACATCCCGTGGACCGGACAAAGGCTGCAACATTCAGCCAATTCAGGCTTTGACCAATGTAAAGGCACCGGTTCTGGCTACGATCAACAACATGAAAGCTGATGGTTACACACACGTGGCCGAAGGTGTTGGCTGGGGGCTGCGGGTAATCTCGCCCGGCGAACCGTTTACCGAAGGTGTGGACTACAGCGATGAGGACATCACCAAGGCGATGGTGTTGTTGACTGATGGTGAAAACACTTTTGACACCGGTAATTACAATCACAATGGTTCAACCTACACGGCCTATGGTTTTCTGAACCAGGCCCGTCTCGGATCCAGCGATTACTGGACGGCGATCGGCAAACAAAACGATTTGCTGGCCAAAGCCTGTAACAATGTGCAAGCGGCTGGTGTGGTAACTTATTCCTTTGCCTACAATGTACCCAGTGCTACCCAGCGTAACCTGATCAAGAACTGTGCATCGGACCCGGAAAAGTATTTTGATCCGCCGTCCAACGCAGCACTGGTTGAAAACTTCCAGCAGATTGCCGACGAACTGCGCAAGCTGCATTTGAGCCAGTAAGAAATATAACAGGAAAGACAGACCTCGAGAAACGAGGCGTCAAACAAACGAACCCCGCATTCATCGAGAATGCGGGGTTTTGGTTTTTAGATCATTGCGCTCACGCCAGCAGCCTGACGGCTGCGCTCCGCGGGGGCGGGCCTGACCGGCCCGAGGCCCGGCTGGGCCTAGGAGCGCAGCCGTCAGGCTGCTGGCGTGAGCGCTATAAAACCCGGCACGAAGTGCTGAGGCAAGGCCGACTGGCCGTCGCACGAAGTGCGCCCTTGCGGAGCGCAGCCGTCAGGCTGCTGGCGTGAGCGCTATAAAACCCGGCACGAAGTGCTGAGGCAAGGCCGACTGGCCGTCGCACGAAGTGCGCCCTTGCGGAGCGCAGCCGTCAGGCTGCTGGCGTGAGCGCTATAAAACCCGGCACGAAGTGCTGAGGCAAGGCTGCTGGCGTGAGCGCAAAAAGAAAACGCGCAAAACGGTTTCCCGCTTGCGCGTTTCCTGTTTTGCCAACCCCGGTCCGATCCTTCCACAAGCAGCCGTGAGGCGCCATATGTCCAGCCCGGTGAGCCTGGCAAACGGTTACCTTATGAACCACCGATTTTCCGAGGAAAATCAAGGTTTTCCGGTCCCCGACAGCGTCTGGTCAGTTGCCTTTCCGTCTGCTGATGGGGAGAGTATTTGCCGATTTTCAGATGTCGGCAAGACCTGGTAAGGTTTTGCACAGCTTATCCACCATGTGCGGTGGATAAATGGGAAGCAGGGGGATTGGCGGCGACTGTTACAAGTCCTTGCACAGACGCAGCGCGTCATAAATGCCAGCGTGAATGTTGCGCGCAGCCACTGCGTCGCCAATGCGAAACAGCTGGAAGCTTGCCGCATCATTGCGCACGACCTGCTGACGTTGCCCGGCAACCAGGGCTTCATAGTCCACTTCACCGCCATTGCTGCTATCCGGTTTCAGGGCGAAATACAGCTCATCCATTGGTGATGTCGCATATTCGACCACGACCTGGTCGACCAGGCGCTCGCCCAGTTGAGCCTCATTGTAGGGGCTGATGAAAGTAGCCGCGATCTTGTTACCCTCGCGCCTGAGCGACTGCACCCGCGTCATGGTGGTGATAGCAGCGCCATGATTTTGCAGTTTTTCGATGTAGGGCACCAGGTTCAGGCCGCCGATTTCAGGTGCAAACATGCGCTCCGGTGTCACCACTTCCAGCTTTGCGCCCTTCGCCATGATGACTTCGGTTGCCGCCATGCCCGGATGCGCTCCGTTGTCGTCATAGAGCAGGACATCTTCACTGACGCTTGCATCTCCGGAAATGACATCCCAGGTTGACGTGGCAAGCTCGGCGCCTTCGGCAATGGCATCTTCACGCGGCAACCCACCGGTGGCGACGATGACCACGTCAGGGTTCAGCGCAATTATGTCGCCGGCTTCGGCGTATGTATTATAGCGTATCTCGACGCCAAGCCGTTGCAGTTGTGCAAGGCGCCAGTCGACGATGCCGATGAGTTCCGAGCGGCGCCTGACCTGTGCAGCCAGCCGGACCTGACCACCCGCATGCGGCGCAGCTTCAAGCAGCGTTACCCTGTGGCCGCGCTCGGCCGATACGCGGGATGCTTCAAGGCCTGCCGGGCCGGCCCCAACTACAACGATGTGGCGCTGTTTGCCGGTGGTCCCGGGTATGGTGTGCGGCATGCTGGCTTCGCGCCCGGTTGCTGCATTGTGAATGCAGGTGGCGCCGCGGCCTTCGTATATGCGGTCAAGGCAATAGGTTGCACCAACGCAGGGACGCACTTCGTCTTCGCGCCCTTCAGCCACCTTCCTGGCGATGTGAGGGTCGGCAATGTGCGCCCGTGTCATGCCAACCATGTCGAGCTTACCTTCGGCAACCGCGTGACGCGCGGTGGCGACGTCGGTAATGCGCGCAGCATGGAACACAGGAAACTTTGTTTCCATCCGCACCTGGCCGGCGAAGTCGAGGTGAGGGGCAGACGCCATGCCAGTGACCGGGATGACGCGCGACAGGGGCCCGTCATGTTCGATATGGCCCCTGATGATGTTGAGGAAGTCGATATGCCCGGTGGCAATCATGCGCCGGCATATTTCCAGGCCCTCGTCGCGCGATATGCCCTTTTCCATGTCCTCGTCCGCAACCAGGCGGAGACCGACAATGTAATCGGGGCCAACCCGATCGCGAATGGCATCCAGCACGCGATAGGTAAAGCGCAACCTGTTGTCCAGCGACCCGCCGTGTTCGTCTTCACGGTTGTTGATGGCTGGAGACCAGAAACTGTCGAGCAGGTGGCCGTAACACTCCAGTTCAAACCCGTCGAGACCGGCTTCCTTCACCCGTTCAGCGGCATCGGCATAGTCACGCACGATGCGGTCCATGTCCCAGTCTTCGATGATCTTGGGAAATGCCCGGTGGGCCGGTTCGCGGTTATTGCTGGGAGAAACCACGGGCAACCAGTCTGCACCGTTCCAGACGGTCCGGCGGCCAAGGTGGGTCAACTGGATCATGCAGGCAGAACCGTGCTCGTGACACGCATCGGCCATGCGCTTCAGCCACGGGACTATTTCGTCCTTGTAGGCGTGAAGATTGCCGAAAACCGGCGAAGAATCGCGCGAGACAACTGCCGAACCGGCGGTCATGGTCAACGCTATGCCGCCCCTGGCCTTTTCTTCGTGATAGCGGATGTAACGATCCTTCGGCATGCCGTGGTCATGGAAGTTGGGTTCATGGGATGTGGACATGAAGCGATTGCGCAAGGTCAGGTGCTTCAGCTGGTAAGGTTGCAGCAGGGGGTCATTGGCGCGATGGATTGTGGTCATGGATCAGCTTCCCTGTAAATCTCTCGACCGCGAGACTAGCTGGGAATGGCAGAGGATTTCCAGTGCTTGTATTCCAGCTTATTCGGCGGGTGCCGCGACGGCTGAAACCGGGTTGCTGAGCAGTGTTTCATTGCCTTCACTCGGGTCCCTGGGGATGAGCAGGGACAATACGAGCGAAATGGCTGCCATGGCTGCGCCAATCAGGAACACCCATGACGGGTGGTTCAGCCAGATGAGACCGAAAAGGACCGGGATTACCACGGCGGCGATGTGGTTGATGGTAAAGGCTACGCCTGCCGTCGGCGCCATGTCCGCCGGGTCGGCGATTTTCTGAAAGTAGGTCTTCTGCGCAATGGCCATGGCAAAGAACGCGTGATCCACCAGATACAGCGAAGCGGCAATCCACGGATTTTCGACGAATGCATAGGCCAGGAAAACCCCGATCAGGCCGATATACTCCAGCGCCAGCATGTGGCGTTCACCGAGCTTGACAATCAGATTGCCGATTTTCGGCGCAACCCACATGTTGAAGACGGCGTTTGCGAGGAACAGGCCGGTGATGGCTGCGACCGAGAAACCAAACTTTTCCACCATCATGAAACCGGCAAACACGATGAAAATCTGGCGACGTGCGCCGGACATGAAGGTCAGGGCATAGTAAAGCCAGTAGCGCTTGCGCATGAACAGGTGTTTTCGCTGCGGTACCGCTTCGCGGAACTTCGGAAATCCGAACCAGACAACAGCCGCAAGCAGCATGGTGACCCCGCCGCCGGCCAGGTAGACCGATGAAAAGTCCAGGTGCAGCAGTTTCCATGTCAGGAAGATCAGTGCGTAAGCCGCTATTGTCGCAAATGAACCCGCGGCAATAATGCGGCCAAGTTGGCGCGGCGCCTCGTTTTTCGGCAACCATTGCAGCGACAGCGACTGCTGCACGGTCTCAAAATAGTGGAAACCCACCGACATGATGAAGGTAGTGATGTAGAACCCCATCGCCGTAGGGAAAAATCCGGTGATGGCGGTACCCAGCCCGCACAAGGCAAGCGACAGGACCGCGAATGTCTGCTCGCGCCAGACAAAGTACATGAACACAGCGGTGAACGCCAAAAAGCCCGGAATTTCCCGGATCGACTGGAGAATGCCGATTTCCTTGCCGGTAAAGGCAGCGCCCTCGATGGCGAAATTGTTCAATAGTGCCGACCAGGTCGAAAACGCGATGGCGTTTGCCGCAACCATCAGGATGAGCAGGTTGACCGGTGTTCTCCAGCCGGTGGCGTCGCCGATATTGATTTCTGTATGCCGGGTCATGATGGTGCGGATTCTAAACCAACATCATCTGTTCCTGTATTGCTATTTGCGCATCAGGGGCATGACTACTGACATGGCATGCCTATCAAGTTCCCGGTCAACGCAATGCGATCAGGTTGGACAGGCGGTATGCAGCGCAATACCGCTGCAGGTCTATTGTTGTCCCGGCCGGAAAGGGAAGGGGGGATCAATCCGGCCGGGAGTACAGCAAAAGACTGGTTCATCTGCAACACAAGGTCCGATTTACCTGCCTCCTGGCAGTTGCTGGAACGACTGGAGCATCATCTGATCGACTAAAGATGCTCGATTCCAAAGTGTCAGAGCAATTTTATCATCCATATGGATGACTTTTGCGCTAGTTGTCGTTTTCACCTTCAGGAGCAGCTTCTTCGGCTTCTTCAGCGTCCTGGCGTCCTCCATCGCGGCGCATCATGCGATCGCGGGACTTGTGCCGGCGGCCCATGTCTTCACGGCTGATGGCACCGTCGCCATTGCGATCGCGCATCTCGACCATATCGGCCATAGGCTTCAGGTATTCATCCTGGGTAACACCGGCATCTCCGTCGCGGTCAAAGCGCTGGAATTCCCTGACCATGCGCCGGGCACGGGCCTTCAGCCAAAGCTGCTTGAACTCGTCGAGGCTCAGCTTGCCGTCATTGTTGACGTCGAATTCCTTGTGCCATGCTTCCCGGTTGGTGTTGATTTCGTCCTGGGTGATCTTCTTGTCATTGTTGGCATCATAGCGCTCCAGCATCTGGCGGCCGTGATGGCGCATGCCGTGTCCTTTCCGGCCGCGCTTGTGGCCCCGGCCATAGCCACCTTCATGGTATCCGCCGCCATAGCCACCACCGTGGTGTCCGCCGCCGTATCCGCCGCCGTGGCGATGGGCGTAAGCCGTGGTTCCCAGTGCGCCAACTGCAATCAATGCGGCCGCTGCAATGGCAATCTTTGAAGTCGTCTTCATGTGTCGTGTCTCCGTGATTGGTGGAATAGGTGTCTCAATACCTGAAAGACGTGACCGAATAAGGATATCCGGCGCGACATAACATTAAACATCGGTCATGTTCGAAGCGGCATCCACCTGCAATGGGTCGAGACCATATCCCGCCGCACCATGATGGCGCGGCGGGCGAGTTGGCGGATGCTTATTGCACGACGTACAGACAGGCCTTGGCCCTGGCCTTGCACACCCAGCGCTGGCCGGCTTTATGGCATTTGTTGCGTTTGTGTTTGGCGATCTGCCACACGGACCAGGCCTGGCCCAGATTGCTTTTCACTTTCAGCGACCAGGATTTGCGAGCCTGCTCGCGGGCAGCCGACCTGGTCGGCATGTGAACCTGGACCTGGGTGTAGTTGGTCCGACACTGATACGCAGATGCGGTGCTGGTCATCAGCGTGGGAACCGACAATGCCAGCACGGTTGCTGCCAGGGCAATGTTGAGGGATTTCATCGGGGCATTCCTTCTTGTTGTTACTGTTGATCCTGAACAGGTTTCAGGTTGTCGGTAACGTTAGGAACTGCTCCTTGAACATGCGCTGATGGTTTTGTTCAGTGTACGTTCATGATGGGTCGCGCTGTTGTGGTCGTGGCCTGTGAGGTGCTCTCAATCGCGATCCTCAACCCGCTTGCGGATCGTGATCCATTCGCGGTTGTTAAAGCCCAGCAGGCCGGCGATACGCCAGCCCATATGCATTTCATCCTCGTCAATCCTGCCATCGGCCAGAATGATTTCGCACAGCATTTCCATGACCGTTTCTCGCTGGTCGCGATCATAGACGTCCTTGATTGCACTGGTGAAACGATAGAAATCAACCGCATCTTCACTTGCCTGCCGGGCGTCACTTGTGAGCTTTGCGAGGCCGGCATCGTCCAGATCGAACTTGGCTTTCAGCAAACGGTTGCAAGCCTCGATTTCCGCTTCGTTCATGTGGCCGTCAATCAGTGAGGCGGTGACGAGCAGTTCTGCAACGGCGGTCTTGACGTCGGGTTTTGAGGCGCGTGGCGCACCGGTGCCCAACAGGGATGCGAGTTTTTCAAAAAACATGCGTCCTGACATAGTGGGTCAAGGCATCAGCGGCAAGACCTGATAACCCAAACCAGAGCATCATCCGATCAAATGGACTCATCTCCAGGGTGTTAGAGCAATTTTATCCATCCGTACGGATGGACATTGCTCTAGCGCACCAGTTCCTTGATGGCCTCATCTATGCCTTCCAGCGTCAACGGGAACATGCGGCCTTCAAACATCGTCCTGATGTAATCGATGGACGGAGTGTAACCCCAGTATTTCGGGTTGGACGGGTTCAGCCAGATACAGTGAGAATAGATATCGGTGATGCGTTTGAGCCACAGTGCTCCGGCCTCGTCGTTGAAATGTTCCACCGAACCGCCTGGATGTGTGAGTTCAAACGGGCTCATGGAGGCATCGCCCACAAAGATGACCTTGTAGTCGGAACCATAAGTGTGCAGCACGTCCCAGGTGTTTTCCACTGCGGTATGCCGGCGGCGGTTTTCCTTCCAGAGTTTCTCGTAAACGCAATTGTGGAAGTAAAAGTACTCCATGTGCTTGAACTCCGCGCGTGCGGCGGAGAACAGTTCCTCGCACATGCGGATATAGGGGTCCATTGAGCCGCCCACATCAAAGAAGATCAGCACTTTCACAGTGTTGCGTTTTTCCGCGACCAGCTTCAGGTCCAGATAACCCTTGTTGGCAGTGGAGCGGATGGTGTCATCGAGGTCGAGTTCTTCGGGAGCCCCTTCGCGGGCGAATTTGCGCAGGCGCCTGAGTGCGACCTTGATGTTGCGGGTTCCCAGTTCCACCGAATCATCAAGATCCTTGAACTCGCGCTTGTCCCACACCTTGATGGCGCGATTGTTGCGGTTCTTGTCCTGGCCAATACGGATACCTGCAGGGTTGTAGCCATACGCCCCGAACGGCGACGTACCGCCCGTGCCGATCCATTTGCTGCCGCCCTGGTGGCGGCCTTTTTGTTCCTCGAGGCGCTTTTTCAGCTCCTCCATGATCTTGTCCCAACCACCGAGAGCCTCGATTTGCGCTTTTTCTTCCTCGGTCAGGAATTTCTCGTTGACCTTGCGCAGCCATTCTTCGGGAATGTTGGCGAGCAGTTCTTCCGGCGACAGTCCTTCCAGACCCTTGAACACATGGCCGAAAACCTTGTCGAACTTGTCGAGATTGCGCTCGTCCTTGACCAGGGTGGCGCGCGACAGGTAATAGAAATCCTCCACCTGATAGCCGGCGATATTGGCCTCCAGTGCCTCCATCAAGGTGAGGTACTCTTTCAGTGTCGCAGGCACACCGGCGGCTTTGAGCTCATGGAAAAAGGTTGTGAACATGACGCCTGTCTAGCGGATTCTGATGAGGGCGTCACGTCTGTGTTTGCGCGGCCCACCTGTCAAGTCGTGATTTCAGCCAGCGGGCGTATGCGCCGCGCCAACCACCCTGCGGTCGGGTGAGGAACCATGACCTGCGCAGGTCCCAAAGCCGGTCTACCTGCGGCAGTTCGCGTTGCACTGCAGAGCCAAGCTTTCCGCCGATACTGTGGAACGTGAATTCGGAAAAATAGATATCCCCATCGATCTCGTACAAATCCACTCTGACATGATCTCTTCCGTTTGCGAGCCGCTCGGCGACCTTCAACATCTGCGGCAGACCGGGCGGCGGTTGATCAAATGAAACCGGGTAGTGCAGATATTGCGTGTATGCGAACACGTTGCCATCGGCGTCATAGAAACTCTGGCGAGCCTGATCGCCCAAGCGGTCGTGGAAGCAAAAGCAGTAAAGTGCGGTTTCACCGAAAACATACACCTTGGCTTCCAGGCTGACCGGACGGTCGTCTGCGTGCGTGAGAAATTCCTCCACGAACAATCTGCGGACAATGCCGCGGTAGTTCCATTCTCCGCAATAGCGGCTGTAGTCTGTACGCATCCACTTCCGGGTCCTGGCGATCATGTCCTGACGATCGTAGTTTCCATCCCGAATGATGTGAAAGAACCCTGATCCGTGAGTGGTCTTGACGACGGCGTCTCCGGCGATCAGGTGTTGCGGTATGTCTTCAAACCGCTCACCGACCCACAAGGTCTTTGGCACCTTGATGTCCGGACACAAATCGCTGGCGATCTGCTTGGCTGCAAGCTTGTCACTCATGGCGGTGGTTGCGGGGTCACGATCGAATATCTTGCGCCACAGAAACTTGTCCACCGGGTGATCCGGGCAGGCAGGAGCAGGCAGTCTCCGGTGCTGCTTTCTGGTGAAGTTGGTCAGAAACGGGTGGCGGACATAGCAATAGGCGGTGATGAAGCTCAGCCAAAATGCATCTGAGAGGGTGTCTGGGACAATGATCAGTTTGCGGGGCGATGACATTCTTTGAAATACCAATTGAGATCAGGCGAACTCCGCAGTGTATCCCTGAAATTGGTGTTGCAAACAATCTCAATGCAGGGCCGGACATGACTTCGCCGGTACCATCGGGAGGGAGGAGGCCCTTTGGTACCGGCGTTGACAGGCTGAATGGCCAGCTATTGCCTTGGCGATGTTGGTTTTTTCGTTTTTCGGTGCCCGGTTTGCAGGGGAGGGGAAACCGCTTTGTTTTTGTTCATCGCCTTGTTGTTGAGACGAACCTAGGCGATGCGGCACCACGCGAATGTGCAATTCATCACATTGCAAAAAATTCTTTAGCCCGCCTGCCAGTGCCGGATCCAGTCAAGCGGATACAGCAGCATGATGATATTGAGCAGCAAGCCGTCGCGGATGATCGTTCCAACAAGCAGTTCTGCAGCGATGAACAGGCTTATCGACAGCCACACCGGGGCGCGTGCGGCAATGATGAATCCCACCACCATCATCGTCATGTCGGACAGGGAATTCACAACACTGTCGCCGTAATAATCCAGTGCGATGGTGTCTTCGCGGTATTTGTCGATGATCCAGCTTGTGTTCTCGACGACTTCCCATGCCGCCTCGATGGCCGCAGCCATGACAAGCCGCCAACCGATGTCCAGTTTGGGCAGCAGGAAGTGCAGCGCCAGGTAGAACACAAGGCCGTGCAGGACATGAGATGGCGAGTACCAGTCGAAAATGTGCTGCGAGTTTTCAGACGAGATGACGTCGCCGTGCCACAGCTTGACGTAGCCGCACTGACAGATGAGATTTCGGCCCAGGCTGACCAGACTGGCGGCCATGACAAAAGCGATAGCGCCAACTGTGCCCCAGTGATGATAGCGAACAGTCAAACTTCAGTCTCGGCTGCCAGCGCGGATTTCTTGGATATGGCTTCGGTAAACCGGGTCAGGGTTCGCGACAGCGCATCGCGCGGCAGCATGATTTCTATAAGCTGGAAGCAGGAGGTATCGGTATGGGCCTGCTCGAGAGCCGTTATCAGTTGCGCCGGCGTCGATACGCGAGCGCCCTTGCCGCCCAGCGTTTCAGCGAGTTCTGCGAAATGCCAGTCATCGAGGTCGTTGTAGCCGGTGTCTTTCTGAAACGCTTTCAGCATGCCCCACGCGGTGTTGTTGAACAGCAGGACAATGGGGTTCAATCCCAGACGCCTGCAATTGCCGAGTTCCCACCCGGTCATCTGGAAAGCGCCGTCGCCGACCAGCACCAATGGCCGCTTGCCACTGGCTGCCTGCAGACCGAGACCGAATGGAATGCCGGTGCCCATGGTTGCGTAGTAACCGGGAGCCAGCAGGGCGGTGTGTTCAATGTCCATGGCCGTGAACAGGCAGTCGCCCATGTCGGAGGCGATCGGCATTACACCATGGTTTGCAAAATGATCGTTGACGGCGGTGGCGACGTCCTGGGGCAGAAGCGCGCGTTGCGACGGTTTCAGGCCATGCGGGTACGACGCCGTGACAGGCTTCGCATTGCCGAGCTTCTCAGCATTGGCCAACAGTGCGTCCACAAACGCCTCAAGCGTGATGCCGGCATAGGAATGATGTTCAAAACGCACTGCACCGTCAAACGCGTGAATACTCGTACGCATATCAACCTGGCGTTTTGAAACGCCAAAATTTGTGTCGCACAGGATGACGCCCAGCATCAAAAGGCCGTCTGCGCTCTCGATAAGGCGCCGGGTGGCCGGGTCACCGGCAAGGCCCAGATAGGTGCCTGCAGTTGGAGCGCCTGTTTCAGCCAGGATTCCACGTCCCATGAAGCTGGTCAAAACCGGAATGCCAAGTGTTCTGGCAAGTTTGGCCACCTTGTTCTCCAGGCCGTAACGGCGGACCTCGACACCCAGCAGCATGGCGGGTTGCTTGTTCGCTGCCAGCATGGTCAGGGTCTGTTTGGCAGCTTCGCGGGCCGCAGCCATATTTCTTGCCACCGGTCTGAACGCGGGTACCTCGGATACCTCGGCTTCAACCATGTCACGGGGAAACTCGATATAGACAGGCCGCGACAAATTCCGCGCGGCAGTCAGCACCCGCGCAATTTCGGCAGGCGCTGTGGCGGGATCGTCCAGCACGCACTGGGCACAGGTCACTTCGCGCATGATCAGCATCTGGCTGTCAAAGTGCTTGACCTGGTGATGCAGGCCGAGCCCCATTATGCGCTCGGCGGCACCCGGTGCGCCTGAAATCACCACCAGGGGCGACTTTTCGGCATAGGCTGTGGCCACCGGATTGATCATGTTCAGCGCCCCCGCACCATAGGTAACGCAGGACACCCCGAGTGTGCTGCGATACCGCCCCGCGGCATCAGCGGCAAAACCGACGGCAGGCTCATGACTGAGAGTGTACAGGGGAAGGATGTCGAGCTTTTCGATCTGGCGAAACAGGGGCAATGCGAAATCCCCGGGAATACCGAAAATTTCACCGGCACCATAGTCTTTCAACGCCTGCAGCAAAGCCTGTGCGAGTTTCATGTCTCAATGTCTCCGGTTTAATGGCGAGGTGCGCCGTTGAGGAGGAAGAAGAGACTATGCGGGCAAGCGTGTTTGCGGGCAACCGTAATTGATGTTGCCGGGAGTTGAACTCAATACCATAAGCCCATGCGTCCGATATTGATGCGTGGCCGGCGTATAGGGGGCACAATTGACCCGGAGGTGTGAACCGGCCTGTCGGGGCGGGGCATGATGGGCGGCGTGTTCGGGCGCAGGGCCAGCAATCGCGCCACCCGATCTGCCGTTTTGGGATGACTTCGCATGATTGACGGGTCCGGTGACCGGGAGCCGGGCAACACCAGTTTCTCCCACATGCTGCCTTGCTTCTGTTCCAGAGTCTGCAAGGCGGAAGCCAGGCCTTCAGGGTCACCTGTGAGACCCGCGGCGTCGAGGTCGGCGTCATATTCGCGGGTGCGCGACAAGGCCAGTTGCAACAGCCCTCCGATTGTCGGGGCCGCAACCAGGGCGGCAATCGCAACCCACGGGACGTTGCCACCACTGGTCAGATAAGCTGCAGGCACACCGATCAGCAGGCCAAAAGTGGCCAGGGTCCCGGTGAGCCGCGACAGAACATCACCGAGTGCCATGACTGTCAGGTCCTTGTTGCGGATATGGCTGACTTCGTGCGCCAGCACACCGGCCAGTTGCCTGATTGTCAGATTTCGGATCAGGCCGTCGGTCACGGCAATCGCGGAGTCGGTTGTCTGGCCGACAGCGAAAGCATTCATCATCTGTGACGGCACGTAATACAACTTCGGCACTGCAGGCAGTTCAGCCCGTGTTGCCAATTCGCGGATAAGCTGATGAAGCTGGGGGACATCGTGCGGTCTCAGCACGCGTGCCTTGTAGAGTTTCAGGACAAGCTTCGGTGATACACGGCCTGCCTGCCAAAGCCCGAATCCGGTCAGCACTGCGGCCCAAACCACACCTGTTCCGCCAAAGACACTGTAGGCAATCAGCGCCATGAGCAGGGCGGAGCCGGCAATCATCAGCCATGTGTGCAGCGTGTTTTGCCGTTGATGGGCACTGAGGGCATCACTGTTCAGGGGCTGGAGAGGAAAGTTCATGATGTAGATCTAGGTGCTGTGCCGGTAAATTACCAGCCGCCACCGCCGCCACCACCGCCCCCTCCGCCGGAAGACCCACCGCCGGAAAACCCGGATGATGAGGATTTTGGCGCCGGCATGGCGTTGGTCATCGACTTGCCGATGGAGGCAGGCAGTCCGGCCATGGTCTTGCCGATACTGTTCGATGAGAAATTTCCGCCGCGATACCAGTGGGGCGAGTAACTGGCAGCGGTTGCCGCACCTGCGGCAGATGCAAGCCAGGCCTGAAACGCGTTTGACCAGGGTTTTTCCAGCCCCAGGGCGACCGCATAGGGCAGCATGGTTTCAAAGTGCTGTGGCGACATGGCTGGTGCACCAGCCAGGTTCATACGGTCTTTTTCTGCGAGGTTGATATAGGTTTTCAGACCGGCAATGCCATCCATCATCTTGCGCCCGAGTGGAGTCGGGGCGCCCAATAAAAAGAAAAACAGCACATTGATCATGAAGATGCCGGCGATTGTCGCCAATGTGGCGGGCCGGACGGTGCCGTCTACTACAAGAGTCCCGATAAACGGCAGGGCATTCATGGCGAAAAAGCCGAAGACAAACCACCGCATGACAGAAGCGAACTTGCCGGTCAGGGCCTTTGCGCTGGACAGTTTCAACCCAAGGGTGATGGTCACAATGGCGATGAATGTGCCCACGATGACCAACATTATGGCCGGACCCAGGATACTTGCACCACCGCCGCTGCTCACAAGTGTTGCGATCAGTGTCAGCACTGACAATGCAATGCCGGCGAACACATAGGGCAGGTTCTTGATAAAGAACTTGTGGCGGTGTTCGGCATAGATTGCCGTGCGAAAGCTGCTGGTTACAGACTTGACCGCAGAGGTGTTTGACCTGGCTATGCGAAATTCATCTCCGGATGATCCCACCTTGCGTAAAATTACGGCTTCACCGACTGGCAGCTGACCTTGCTCAACAGCGCGCGTGGGCCTTATGACCACATCACCTTTCAGGTCCTCAAGCTCAACCAGGCCCTTTACCGCCAGATTGAGCAGGGCAGACGAAAACGCGTCATGGCCGGACAGGCCCCTGTTCTCGATGTAATGGACCAGCGCAGGAGAGATGCTGTCAGGCGCATCCCAGCGCGGCACCATTATGCCGGCAGGAGGGTCGCGGCCGACCCGTTGCCACGCCCAGAAATAGTAAAACCCGACAACCAGAAAGCCGCCCAATCCCAGAATGAAGGCTGCGTTGTCACGCCAGTACCAGCCTGCCTGCTGGCTTTGGCTGGGCGGAGCGATGCTGCCTTTCGGCATTTTTATGGCGATGGTCAGACCCTCACGGGGATCAAGCCGAGCGGTTGTCTGAAAACTGACAATGTTGCCGCCATTGCTGGTACCGGAGCGGGCACTCCTGCCGGTGGCCCCAAAGGCACCCGTGAAATAAGCAGTGTCGGTTGCGCGAACGCCGTCCGGCAAAAGGATCTCGGCGCGTGCCTGCCGGATTGGAAAGTCCCAGAAGTTACCGGTGACATTCCAGTACAGTTCGTCGTAATCGGAAAAGAAACGTATCTGCCGGTCGGTCCGGTAGGTGATCTTGTAGGTAAACTCACCGGCACCGATGAACACATCCTTTCGACCGATATAGATGCGGGCTGCGCGGCCGGCCCTTTCTATTCGAAAATCTTCCGGCATTCCATCGCGGGTGACCGAGACGACATCGAAGCCGACCTCGCGTTCGCGCCCGTTCGCATCTTCGACCATCAACGGAAAGTCGCGGTAGATGCCGCGCCTGATCTGCGCATTCTCGCCACGTACCCGGATGGTTTCCACCACCTGCAGTTCGCCGGTCGCGAAGACCTTTATCCTTGCATCGAAATCAAGGATTTCCTCTCTGGCATGACTGGGCACGCTCAGCAAAAACAGCGCAATCAAGGCGCATAACGTGCGGCAGAGACGGTGCATCGTGCCAATAATCCCTATCAGCCTGGGGCTGGTGCTAGAATTTCACCTCAGGAACATTCCGGTCGTCTGCGTCTTCAACTTCAAAGTATTCGGCGGTCTGGAACTTGAAATAGTTGGCCACGAAATTGGACGGGAAACTTTCGACCTTCACATTGAGATCACGCGCTGCGCCATTGTAATAGCGCC